>ERZ1066137.197-NODE-197-length-53811-cov-12.506213_pt1 | contig 53811 bp, 53 predicted proteins | sample MGYA00382784_ERZ1066137 | MGnify/ENA primary metagenome ERZ1066137 (study PRJEB33369, sample SAMEA5778367) | biofilm metagenome | biome: Industrial cooling water; feature: Water cooling tower basin; material: Biofilm | place: United Arab Emirates | collected... | reverse complement strand
GGCCGACACAGCGGGCGGCACCCCGGCCGATGCGCTGGCCGACGTGCTGGCCGACGCGCCGGGCGACGAGGCGGTTCGCGCGGCGGTGGCGCGCATCCGGGCCGCGACGAGCCCCGCGATCGACGGCGACGGCGCCTGGGTGGCCCGGCAGTGGCAGCTGGCGTTGCGCGGGCGCCTCGCGCTGCGCGCCACCGTGCAGCTGCCCGACGGCACCGAGCGCGCCTTCGAGCTCGAACCGACGGGCATCGCGGCCGGGCGGGTGCGCGGGCGCGACCGCGTCGCCGACGTCGAGCGCACGCTGCCCGTGGCGAGCATCACGGCGCTCGAGCCGCTCGACGAGTAGCTCTGCGACCAGCGCCGGATGTTCGCAACTCAGGCTGTTCGACCACGAGTGCGCCGCAAACCGGTCACCGACGCGCGCTCAGCCTGAGTTGTGAACGGGCGGGGGCTCACAGGCGGGCCGCCTAGACTGGCCCGTTATGAATCCCGACGGCCCGCTCATCGTGCAGAGCGACCGCACGGTGCTGCTCGAGGTGGCGCACCCGCTCGCGGAGGAGGCGCGGCACGCCCTCGCCGTGTTCGCCGAGCTCGAGCGCGCACCGGAGCACGTGCACACCTACCGCATCACCCGGCTCGGCCTGTGGAATGCCCGCGCCGCCGGCCACGAGGCCGCCGAGATGCTGGCGGTGCTCGAGCGCTACGCGAAGTTCGCGGTGCCGCAGTCGGTGGCGATCGACATCACCGAGACGGTCGCGCGGTACGGGCGGCTGATGATTCTTCGCGACGAGGACGGCGCGCTCGTGCTGCGGTCGACCGACGCGGCCGTGCTGACGGAGATCGCCGCCAACAAGAGGGTGGCTCCGCTGCTCACTCGACGCCTCGACCACAGCGCCTTCGAGCTGGCGCCGTGGGCGCGCGGCCAGGTCAAGCAGGAGCTCGTGAAGATCGGCTGGCCGGCCGAAGACCTGGCGGGCTACACCCCCGGCACTCCGCACGCGATCGACCTCGACACCCGCGAGTGGCACCTGCGGCCCTACCAGCAGCAGGCGATCGACCAGTTCTTCACGGGCGGTTCCGGCGTGGTCGTGCTGCCCTGCGGCGCCGGCAAGACGCTCGTCGGCGCCGGAGCGATGGCGCAGGCCGACACGACCACGCTCATCCTCGTCACCAACACCGTGTCGGCGCGGCAGTGGCGCGACGAGCTGCTGCGCCGCACCTCGCTCACCGCCGAGGAGATCGGCGAGTACTCAGGGCAGGTCAAGGAGGTCAAGCCGGTCACGATCGCGACGTACCAGATTCTCACCGCGAAGCGGAAGGGCGAGTACGCCCACCTCGCGCTGCTCGACGCCCTCGACTGGGGTCTCATCGTCTACGACGAGGTGCACCTGCTGCCCGCGCCCGTGTTCAAGCTCACGGCCGAGCTGCAGGCGCGTCGGCGTCTCGGCCTCACGGCGACACTCGTGCGCGAGGACGGCCGCGAGGGCGACGTGTTCAGCCTGATCGGGCCGAAGCGCTTCGACGCTCCGTGGAAGGAGATCGAGGCGCAGGGCTACATCTCGCCCGCGAGCTGCTTCGAGGTGCGCATCGACCTGCCGGCGAGCGAGCGGCTCGAGTACGCAGCGAGTTCCGACGACCAGCGCTACCGGCTGGCGGCGACGGCACCGGCCAAGCTCGGGGTCGTGCAGCGACTGGTGGCGCAGCACGAAGGCGAGCGCATCCTGGTGATCGGGCAGTACCTCGATCAGATCGACGAGCTCAGCGACGCCCTCGGGGTGCCGCAGCTGACCGGGTCGACACCCGTCGACGAGCGCGAGCGGCTGTTCCAGGAGTTCCGGGATGGCCGCACGCCGGTGCTCGTGGTGTCGAAGGTCGCCAACTTCTCGGTCGATCTGCCGGAGGCGACGGTGGCGATCCAGGTGTCGGGCTCGTTCGGCTCGCGGCAGGAGGAGGCGCAGCGCCTCGGCCGGCTGCTGCGGCCGAAGCAGAGCGGTATTCCCGCGAGCTTCTACACGCTCGTCGCGCGCGACACCGTCGACCAGGACTTCGCGCAGAACCGCCAGCGGTTCCTCGCCGAGCAGGGCTACAGCTACACGATCCTCGACGCCGACGACCTCGGCCGGGCCGCCTGACCGGCTGCACCGGGCGCGACGGCGCGCCGACGGTCAGTGCTGAACCGCGGTGCGGATGCTCGCCGCGAGCTCGACCGGCTTCGTGAGCTGCGGCCAGTGGCCGGTGGGCAGCTCGATGAACGACAGCTGCTCGATACGGGCCAGCTCCGCCGCCCAGTCGCGGCCGTTCTCGACCGCCTGCTGCACGAGAGCGGCGGGAAACTGGCACGCGATGACGGTGACCGGCACGGTGAACCGCCGCTCGTCGCTCAGGGTCGTCGGCTCGTGCGCGACGCCCTTCGGCTCGGGCACCGCCATGGCGCGGAAGCGCGCGCGCAGCGCGTCGTCGAGATCGATGAGGTCTTCGGGCTCGAACCGCTCCCAGTCGGGCAGCGGCACGGCATCGCCCTCGGTGGGCAGCTCGGTGTTGATGCTCGTGCCGCTCGGCATCGGCAGGGCGTCGACGAGCACGACGCGGGCGATGCGGTCGGGGCGGGCGTCGGCGACCGCCCACGCGATCGTTCCGCCGCCGGAGTGCCCGACGAGCACCACGGGGCCCTCGAGACGGTCGATGACCGTGAGCACCGCATCCACGTGGGTGCGCAGGCCGATGCCGGCGAGGTCACGGTCGCCGCGGCGCTTGCCGGGCAGCGTCAGCGGGTGCACGTCGTGCCCCGCACCGGCGAGGGTCGCCGTGATGGGCGCCCACGAGTCGCCATCGAGCCAGAAGCCGGGGATGAACACGATCTACGGTACTCCCACCCACCGTCACGACGACACGCCGACTGCGTTCAGGAAACTTTCACCAGAAGCCCAGATACTGGGCCCATGGCTGATGGACCGAAGATTCTGATCGTCGACGACGAGCCCAACATCCGCGACCTGCTGACGACGAGCCTGCGCTTCGCCGGCTTCGCCGTGCGCGCCGTCGGCAACGGCGCCCAGGCCATCTCGGCCGTGCTCGAGGAGGAGCCCGACCTCATCATCCTCGACGTCATGCTGCCCGACATCAACGGCTTCGGCGTCACCAAGCGGCTGCGGTCGAGCGGCTACACCAGCCCGATCCTCTTCCTCACCGCGAAGGACGACACCGACGACAAGATCATGGGGCTCACCGTCGGCGGCGACGACTACGTCACGAAGCCGTTCAGCCTCGACGAGATCGTTGCGCGCATCAAGGCGATCCTGCGCCGCACCATGCAGGAGGACGACGACGCGATCATCCGCGCGGGTGAGCTGACCATGGACCAGGACACCCACGAGGTCACCATCGGCAGCGAGGTCATCGAGCTGAGCCCCACCGAGTTCAAGCTGCTGCGCTACCTCATGCTCAACCCCAACCGGGTGCTGTCGAAGGCGCAGATTCTCGACCACGTGTGGGAGTACGACTTCAACGGCGACGCCGGCATCGTCGAGAGCTACATCTCGTACCTGCGCCGCAAGCTCGACCCGCACACCGACGAGCCGCTCATCCAGACCAAGCGCGGATTCGGATACATGCTGAAGGCCGCCAAGGGCTGAGCCCCGGCCCCCGATGCATGAGCAGCTGACCCAGTGGTGGCACTCGATCTCGCTGAGATCGAAGCTCACCGGCGTGACCGTCTTCGTCGCGACCGTCGGCCTGCTCGTCGTCGGCTTCGGCACCCTCACGGTGCTGCAGCGCACCCTCCTCGACGAGGTCGACCGGCAGATCCGCGAGGCCGCTGAGGAGCTTCCGAAGGCACCCGACGTCATCACGCTCGACGACTTCGACTCGTTCAGCGACCTCACGCCGTCGGTGTTCTCGAACCCCTTCTACTTCGGAGCCGTCGACGCCGACGGGCGCGTCATCGACGACAACGTCGGTGACGGCGGGCGCGCGCAGGCTCCCGATGCCACACGCCTCACCAGCACCGCGGTCGAACGTCTCGACGGCGGGGGCATCACCCTCACCAGTACCGACCGCACCACGCAGTGGCGCGTGATCACCTTCCCCATGCGGGTCACCGACGGCGACACCGGCGAGAGCTCGACAGCCACCCTCGTCATCGGCGCCGACCTCACCGACACCAACGCCGTCATCGGATCGTTCGCCTCGATCTTCCTCGGCTTCGGGCTCGTCGTCGTCATTCTCAGCGCGGCCCTCACCCGCATGCTCGTCACCTCCACACTGCGCCCGCTGCGCGACGTCGAGGCCACCGCGGCGCGGTTCGCGAGCGGCGACTTCAGCCAGCGGCTCAGCGGCGCGACCCCCAACACCGAGCTCGGGCGGCTCAGCGCCTCGCTCAACATGATGCTCACCCGCATCGACCGCGCGTTCGCCGACCGCGCCGCGACCATCTCGCAGATGCGCCGCTTCGTCGGCGACGCCAGCCACGAGCTGCGCACCCCCCTGGTGTCGGTGCGCGGCTACGCCGAGCTGTACCGCATGGGGGCGATCGCCAACCCCGACGACGTCGCGCAGGCGATGGAGCGCATCGAGAAGGAGGCGATCCGCATGAGCGCGCTCGTCAACGACCTGCTCGAGCTCGCCCGCCTCGACGAGTCGCGTCCTCTCGAGCTCGCGCCGGTCGACCTCGTGCCGCTCGCGCGCGACGCGGCGCTCGACGCCCGGGCCAGCGCTCCTGATCGGCCGGTGACCGTGATCGTCGCCGACAGCGGCTCCGGTGCGGCCGCGGCGGTGGATGCGGCACCCGCGCCCGCGGCGGGCACCGCTGCGCCGGCCGCGGCATCGGGGTTCGCGGGGTCGGCGCTCGCGCGGCTGCGCGGCCGGCGCGGGCGGCGAGCGGCGGCGAGCATCCCCGACCCCATCGTGCTCGTGCCCGACGAGGCGCCCGAGGCCATCGTGCTCGGCGATGAGAACAAGCTGCGGCAGGTCATCACCAACCTCATGGGCAACGCGGTGCGATTCTCGCCCGCCGGCTCGCCGATCGAGCTCGTCGTGGGCGTCGATGCGGCGGCGGCCACGACCTCCCTCTCGGTCGTCGATCACGGCGACGGCATTCCCGACCAGCTCAAGCAGAAGATCTTCGAGCGGTTCTTCCGGGCCGACTCCTCGCGCGCCCGCGACACGGGCGGGTCTGGACTCGGCCTCGCGATCGTCGCCTCCATCGTCGCGCTGCATCGAGGGCGCGTCGATGTGCTCGACACCCCGGGCGGCGGGGCGACCTTCCGCGTGACGATGCCGCTGGCCGAACCGACAGATCTCCTCCCCACGCCTGCGGCGACGACGGATGCTCCCCCGACGTCGCGCGCGTCCGCACCCTCCGCGCCCGCACCGTAGGGTCGCCGCGGCGTCGGGCGAGTGCCCCGACCCAGGAGGAGAGAGCATCATGACCCGATACCAGGTCGACAGCGAGGCCGTCATCGCCGCCACCGCCGCCACGCGCGGCTCGATCGGGCGACTGCAGGCCGAGGCGGCCGTGCTGCAGGGCAACCTCTCGGGCCTGCAGAGCACCTGGAGCGGCTCGGCGGCCAGCGCCTTTCAGGGCCTGCTCGCAGAATGGGCCGCCGCCTACCAGCGGGTCGAGCAGACCCTCACCGCGATGAACGAGGCGCTCGCGCACGCCGGCCAGGGCTACGCCGAGGTCGAAGCGCAGGCCGCGCGCATGTTCCTGCGGTGACGCAGGCCCCGTGCATGTCTGAGCGGTGACGCAACCCGGCGGCGAGCCCGACCCTCGCCGCCGTAGTCTGGAGCCGTGACCGACGAGCACTTCGCCTTCGACCCCGCGATCGTCTCCGGGGTGCTGCACCACATGAACGACGATCATGCCGACGACAGCCTGCTGTTCGCGCGCGCGTTCGGTCACCCGGGCGCGACGAGCGCGCGGATGGTCGGCGTCGACGGTTCGGCCGGCCACTGGGTCTACACGGTCGACGACGAGGTCGAGCGGCCCCTGCGGCTCGAATGGCGCGGGCCGATCACCGAGCGTCCGCAGATCCGCCAGGAGATCGTCGCCCTCTACGATCGCGCCTGCGCCGAGCTCGGCATCGAGCCGCGGCCGCACGACTGACGGGCGGCGGTCGCGAGCGGGCATCCAGCGGGCCCTGGGGCAATCGTGACCCGGGGGACCTGGCGTCGCAGCACTCCAGGTCGGTAAGGTAAGCCTTACCTGTTTCCCGAGGAGTCCGATGTCTGCGCCCGCCACCCCCGAGACCGCTTCCCCGAGCGCCGAGGTGATCCCCTTCTCCCGGCTCGTGCGCGAGCGCAGCAGCGGCAGTCATCGCGACAGCGAGGGCGCCGGCTTCATGAGCTCGCTGCTGAAGGGCGACGCGACGCGCGACGACTACATCGCCCTCGTGTCGCAGCACTGGGCCATCTACGAGGCGCTCGAAGGCGTCGAGCCCGCCATGCGGGAGGTTGCTCTCGTCGCACCGTTCCTCTCGCCCGCGCTCACGCGCCTCCCCGCGCTCGAGACCGACCTCGCCTTCCTCATCGGCGACGACTGGCGCGAGCGTCTCGTGCTCGTGCCGGCGACGATCGAGTACGCCGCGCGCATCCGCGAGGTGGCGGCGACGTGGCCGCCCGGGTACATCGCGCACCACTACACGCGCTACCTCGGCGACCTCTCGGGCGGCCTGCACATCGGCCGGGTGATCGGCCGGCAGTTCGGCTTCGAGACGAACGGCATCGGCTTCTACCTCTTCGATCAGATCGCCGACCCGACGGCCTTCAAGGATGCGTACCGCGCGCAGCTCGACGCCGCGCCCTGGGCGCCCGGCGAGCAGGAGCGCGTCGTCGATGAGGTGCTGCGCGCCTACGACTTCAACACGCGCATCTTCGAGCAGCTGAGCGCCCGCACCGCCGCCGCGTAACCAGTTGCGCGGCCGCACCGCGGCTCCGCATCCCCGCCCCCGTTCGTCCGGCACGGGCGGGGCGCGCGGGGGCGCGCGGGAGCGTCGGCGCGAACGACGAAGGGCGGCCCTCCCGGAGGAGGACCGCCCTGTCGTTCGCAGGCGAGGCGCGGACTAGAAGTCCATGCCGCCGCTCGGGTCGCCCATCGGCGCCGCAGCCTTCTCGGGCTTGTCGGCGACGACCGCCTCGGTGGTGAGGAACAGACCGGCGATCGAGGCCGCGTTGAGCAGCGCCGAACGGGTCACCTTCACCGGGTCGGCGATGCCGGCACCGAGCATGTCGACGTACTCGCCGGTCGCCGCGTTGAGGCCGTGACCGACCTCGAGGTGGCGCACCTTGTCGGCGACGACGCCGGGCTCGAGGCCCGCGTTGAGGGCGATCTGCTTCAGCGGAGCGTCGATCGCGACCTTGACGATGTTCGCGCCGGTCGCCTCGTCACCGGTCAGGCCGGTGATCTCGGCCGACTCGAAGGCGAGCTTGCCGGCCTGGATGAGGGCGACGCCACCACCGGCGACGATGCCCTCCTCGACGGCGGCCTTGGCGTTGCGCACGGCGTCCTCGATGCGGTGCTTGCGCTCCTTCAGCTCGACCTCGGTGGCCGCGCCCGCCTTGATGACGGCGACGCCGCCGGCGAGCTTGGCGAGGCGCTCCTGCAGCTTCTCGCGGTCGTAGTCGGAGTCGGTGTTCTCGATCTCGGCGCGGATCTGCTTGACGCGACCAGCGATCGCCTCGGCGTCACCGGCACCCTCGACGATGGTCGTCTCGTCTTTGGTGATGACGACCTTGCGCGCCCGACCGAGCAGGTCGAGGGTGGCGTTCTCGAGCTTGAGACCGACCTCCTCGCTGATGACCTGGCCGCCGGTGAGGATCGCGATGTCCTGCAGCATGGCCTTGCGGCGGTCGCCGAAGCCGGGGGCCTTGACGGCGACCGACTTGAAGATGCCGCGGATCTTGTTGACCACGAGCGTCGCCAGGGCCTCGCCCTCGACGTCCTCGGCGATGATGAGCAGCTGCTTGCCGCTCTGGATCACCTTGTCGACGACCGGCAGCAGGTCCTTGATGGCCGAGATCTTGCCGTTGACGATGAGGATGTACGGGTCTTCGAAGACCGCCTCCTGGCGCTCCGGGTCGGTGACGAAGTACGCCGACAGGTAGCCCTTGTCGAAGCGCATGCCCTCGGTCAGCTCGAGCTCGGTGCCGAAGGTGTTCGACTCCTCGACGGTGACGACGCCCTCCTTGCCCACCTTGTCGATGGCCTCGGCGATGAGGGCGCCGATCTCGGGGTCGGCGGCCGAGATGCTCGCGGTCGCGGCGATCTCCTCCTTGGTCTCGACCTCCTTGGCGTTCTTGAGCAGCTGGGCCGAGACGGCCTGGGTGGCCTTCTCGATGCCGCGCTTGAGGCTGATGGGGTCGGCGCCCGCGGCGACGTTGCGGAGGCCCTCGCGCACGAGCGCCTGGGCGAGCACGACCGAGGTGGTGGTGCCGTCACCGGCGACGTCGTCGGTCTTCTTCGCGACCTCCTTGACCAGCTCGGCACCGATCTTCTCGAAGGGGTCGTCGAGCTCGATCTCCTTGGCGATCGACACGCCGTCGTTGGTGATGGTGGGGGCGCCCCACTTCTTCTCGAGGACGACGTTGCGGCCGCGGGGGCCCAGGGTGACCTTGACGGCGTCGGCCAGCGTGTTGAGGCCGCGCTCGAGACCGCGGCGGGCCTCCTCGTCGAAAGCGATGATCTTTGCCATGTGTCTCTCGTCCCTCCCGGACGTGTCACGTGCGGTAGCTCTTGGCACTCACAGAGCGTGAGTGCTAAACGATTCTGGCACTCGGAGCAGGCGAGTGCAAGCCGCGCGCATCAGCGGCGACGCGGTGCGGATGCGCTACCGGAAGCTCGCCGACCCGGCGAGCGGCACGAGCTCGACCCAGGTGTTGCCCGGCGCGAGCCGCACGGCCACCCCCTGCGCGTCGAGGATGCGGATGGGAGCGGTCATCGAGCTCTTCGACCACGTGGCGCGCACGGTCGCGCCCCCCGTCGAGACCCACGCCTCGCCCTTGCCGATGAGCAGCGTGGTGGGGATGCTCTGGATGACCTCGACCGGAACCCGCAGCACGACGACGTTGACGGCGCTCAGCTGCTGGCCCTGGGCATCCGTGTCGGGGGCCCCGCCGGTCTGGAAGCGCACCCAGCGCTCCGCGTCCGCGCTCCAGGCCCAGGAGGGGGTGCTCCACCCGCCGAACACGAGGTCGATGCGGCTCGTGGGCGCGCCCTCCTTCGTGGCGGTCGCGGAGGCGATGCTCTCGGAGAACGCGAACTGCTGCACGGGCGCCGCGAGCTGGCTGTGCTGGGCGATGACCTGCGGCGCCTTCACGAGCACGTTGTGCGGCGCGGGGGCGTTGTCGCCCCGGAAGAACGTCTCGGCGGTGTCGGCCTGGCCGTGGATGGCGTTGTAGACCGGGGCGGCGCGCATCATCTCGACGAAGCGGTACTGCCCTCCCGAGTAGGCCACGATCCCGCCGAGCGGCGAGATGATGTCGGGGTCCATGGGGCGGATCGACCGCACCGGCCCGATGACGTCGGGCACGTCGGAGTGCCACACGGCGACGTAGCGCGTGAGGCCGCCCTCGACGAGCTCCTCGAACACGATGTCGGTGCGCTCGAGGCCGACCTGCGGGCGGGCGGCGGGGTGGTTGTCGACCTTGGCCGCGATCGACGGGGCCGTGAGGCTGCCGACGGCGACCTGCTCGCCGGTGAGCGGAGCGATGCCGTAGGGCTCGGGCGGCACGTACGTCGAGACGTACGTCTCGGTGGGGGTGGGGCTCGGCATCGGCGCGGCCTCGGTGGAGCATCCGACGACGGCGACGGCGGCCACCGCGGCGAGCGCGCCCGCGAGCACCCTGCGGGGGGTGCGGGATGCGCGCCGGCTCATGCCCGCCACTGTAGCCCGCGGCCGCGGCAGGTCGGCGCAGGGCCGCGGAGCGTCAGGCGACCTGGACGCCCTCGGCCTGGGGCCCCTTGGAGCCCGAACCGATCTCGAAGGTGACCGACTGGCCCTCTTCGAGCACCTTGTAGCCGGGCATGTCGATGCCGCTGTAGTGCACGAAGACGTCGCCTTCGCCATCGGATCGGGTGATGAAGCCGAAGCCCTTCTCGGCGTTGAACCACTTGACGGTTCCCTGGGGCATGGTGGAGCTCCTCGCAGAACAGGTACAGCGCGAGGATACGCGCGGCGACCACCACGGTGAAGGGCGCGAGCGCAGGCTCAACAGACTCGTTACGGCGGCGAAACGCGGCTGTAACGAGCGCCCGGTCAGCCGCCCACGACGTCAGCGAAGTCGGCGCCGAGCACGATCGTGATCGGGGCGCCCGGGAAGGCATCGGACTGCTCGATCGACCCGGCGCCCAGGAGGGCGGCCATGCCCGCCGCGACCTGCTGCAGCGCCGGATCGCTGTAGAACACGACGGTCTGCTCGATGTCGTCCTGCGCCGCGGCCGTCACGGTGCCGACGGGCCAGCCGGGCTCGGCGAGGAGAGTGCGGGCGGTGGCCCCGAGCCCCTCGACGGGGGTGCCGTTGAGCACGGTGATCGTGAACCCGGCGGGCAACTCGGCCTGGGCGGGGTCGGTGATCGGCTCGATCGTCGCGGTCGGCGAGGGGGTTGCGGTGGGGGTCGGCATCGGCTCGGCCGTGCCGAAGCCGGGAATCTCGAAGCTGACGCGATCGGTGATCAGCGAGAGCAGGTAGAGGCCGCCGACCACGAGCAGTCCGCTCGCGAGCGCCGCCCACGCCGTTGCCACCCAGGCACCGCGGCGGGAGCGGGGTGCGCGGTGCGCGCCGACGCGCCCGAGCGTCGCGGGCACCGCGTCGAAGCGGTCGCGGGGAAACTCGGCCATCGTGATGATGCCTTCCGGAGGGTGGTGGTATCAGGCAGCGCCGGGGGCGCCCGCACGTCGGGTGCGGCGCCGCTGCGCGCGCTCGGCGCGCACCGCGCGCAGCCGCCCCACGAGGACGGGGTCGTACCGCACGGCGACATCGGTGTCGATCACGGCGTTCAGCACTTGATAGTAGCGGGCTGGAGTCCAGCCGAACTCGCGGCGGATGCCGAGCTCTTTCGCCCCGCTGTGCCCCCACCACGTGCGCTCGAACTCGAGCACGCGCTGCGCGCGCTCGTCGAGGGCGTCGGCGGGAGCATCCACAGCACCGAGGGTACGCGGCCAGGACCTTCGGCCCTGGACGGCTCGCGGGTGCTGCGGCAGGCTCACAGGGGCGCTCACCCGCTCCACAGGAGAGCAGGTTAGGCTTGCCTAACTCTTCGAACGTCGCGTTCTGCACGCTCTCGCCCGACTGACCGGATCTCGATGCCCAGCCGCCTCCGCCGCACCGCCCTCGCCCTGCCGGGTGCCCTCGCGCTCGCCGCGCTGCTGGCCGGGTGCGCCGTCGCGGCCCCAGCGGCGACGACCGAGCCGACAGCGCCGGTCGGGCCGCGGGTTCCGCTGAGCGAGCTCGTCGTCGCGGACGACCCCCGCGCCCTCACCGGACCCTCGACCGCCCTCATCGCCGACGCGGCGATCGAGCCGGTGACGACCGACCCGGCGCAGTCGCTGCCTGCGACCGTGGTCTCTCGCGACCTCGATCGCGACCGCGAGGTCACCGTCACCGACACCAGCCGCATCCTGCCGCTCGACCTCGCTGGCTCCATCGCCGCCACGGTCTTCGCGCTGGGGTTCGGCGAAGCGGTCATCGGGCGCGACATCTCGACGACGTTCCCCGAGGCCGAGGGCCTGCCGGTCGTCACGAGCAGCGGGCACGCGATCAACAGCGAGGCCGTGCTGGCGCTGCGGCCGTCGATCGTCATCACCGACGGCACCGTCGGGCCCACCGACGTGGTGCTGCAGCTGCGCGAGGCCGGTGTGACCGTCGTCTACGTGGATGCGGAGCCGGGGCTCTCCGCCCCCGCCGAGCTCGCCCGGCAGGTGGCCGCCGCGCTCGGCGCCCCCGAGGCCGGCGAGCTGCTCGCCGAGCGGCTGCAGGCCGAGCTCGATGAGGTGGTCGCGGCGATCGCGGGCATCCGCCCGGAGGCGCCGCAGGATCGCGTGCGCATCCTCTTCCTGTACCTGCGGGGAGCCTCCGGCATCTACTACTTGTTCGGCGAAGAGTCGGGCGCCGACGAGCTGATCGAGGCGCTCGGCGGCATCGACGTGGCGGGCGAGATCGGCTGGACGGGTCTGCGCCCGATGACCGACGAGGCGCTCATCGCCGCGAACCCCGACCTGATCCTGGTGATGACCGGGGGGCTCGAGAGCGTGGGAGGCGTCGACGGTCTGCTCGCCGAGAAGCCGGCCGTGGCGCTCACGCGCGCGGGCGAGGCGCGGCGATTCGTCGACATGGCCGACGGCGAGGTGCTGAGCTTCGGCCCCCGCACGCCCGCAGTTCTCGATGCGCTCGCTCGGGCGATCTACGCCCCGTAAGGGGCGTAGCAGAAGGCACAGCGCTCCTGCTCTACCCCCAGCCGTCTGAGGAGTCGACCCAGCGCTCGATGCGGTCGCCGTGCGGTGACACGACCGCGAGCGGCGCGCCGTCGCGGCTGAGCAGGAAGTCGCCGTCATCGCCCGGCAGCGTTGCGGCGGCCGCCGCCGCGAGGTCGGGCAGCACCGGCCGGCCATCGAGCGAGATCCAGTGGTCGGCGAGCTCGCCGACCGCTGCCGCGAAGCGCGCGCGATCGGCCGGGCCGAGATAGACCAGCACCGCCGGGCTCGCCACCACGAGCGTCGCGCCGGCGGGCGCCTGCGCGCACGCGCCCGCGAGACCGTCGACCGCATCGCCGGCGAGCACTCGCACCGGATGCTCGCGCGCGACGCCGATGGCCCGGTCGAGTTGCGCGGCCCGCGACCGCTCCTCCGGCCAGATCAGGGTGCGCAGCCACCGCTCGTCCTCGGGGTCGTCGAGCCGGACCGGCCGCCGCTCGAGCCCGAGCCGCCAGACGATGTCGGGCATGGTCGTCGGCACGGGCACCGCGGGGCCGAGTCGACACTCCAGCTCGAGGGGGGAGGGCCCGTCGGGAGGGTCGACGCGGTGCGCGCATCCGTCGGTGTCGACGAAGACGTGGCTGTAGCGGTCGACGAGCAGACCGAGACCGGCGGAGGCCCCGACCTCGAGCAGGGCGATCGGCCCCTCGATGCCCTGCAGGGCGGCCAGCAGGGCCGAGGTGCGGCGCGGGTCGTTGGTCTGCGTGGCGCGAGTGCGGGCGATGGCCGACACCGCGTCCCACTCGGCTTCGAGCCAGGGCACGATCGCGGCGTCGCGCGGCATGCCGGAGAACCGCGCGGCGGTGAGAACGAGAACGGGCTGCCGGTCGGCCACGGGCAGGGTGTCGATCAGGGCGAGGCAATCGGGGTCGTCGGCGATGGCGCGCGCCCAGGCGGCGTAGCTCGGCGAGCGTTCGCGCGCCTCGCGGGCGAAGCGGTGGTACCGCTCAGCGGTGGTGCTCACGCGCCCAGTGTCGCAGGCGCTGGAGGATGACGTGGGGAGGCGCCCCCGGCCGCAGCCGGAGGCGCCTCCGATCGACTCAGGCCGCCCGGCGGCGCAGCACCAGCGCGAGCAGCACGCCGATCACGGCGAGCAGGGCGGCGACGAGCGCCCAGACCCACACCGGCACCCCTGCGTCGGCCGGAGCGGCAGCGGCTGCCCCCGTCTCGGCGACCGCGACCGCACCGCAGTCGTCGGCGAGGCTCGCGGTCACCGTGATCGGGTCGAGGGCCTCTCCCGGCGGGTACGTGCCGAACGCCTCGGCACCGGTCGCGGTCAGCGTCGCGGGCGCCTCGGCGATGACCAGTTGACCCTGCTCGGCCGTTCGGGTGGCGGCGCTCAGGTCGACATCGGCGAAGACGACGCCCTCGGCCGCGACGGCCACCCCGGCCTGCGTGGTGCCGGTCACGTCGAGCACGAGCTGGGCCGTGCGGTCGTCGAGCATCACCAGGCGCGGGTTGGCGAGAGTCGTGTCGAGGATTCCGCCATGGCCGAGGAACCGGACGGTGCCGCCGAAGACGATCTCGCCCTCGCCCGACGCGGGCTCGACCGCGCCCGCGCCGGTGAACCGGAAGACGGGGGTCTCGTAGACGGCGCCGTCGAGCACCTGCCATTCGCCGTTGGCGATCGAGCCGCTGACGTAGGCCCGGAACGACTCGGAGAAGCCCCAGGCGAGCTCCGCATCCTGCAGCTGGCAGGCGCCCACGACCGAGACGGTCGAGGCCAGCTCGAGGATCGTCACGACGATGCCACGATCGACGCTGCCCTGCAGGGTGAGCGTGTGCACGCCCACCAGGTCGGCGGGCAGCGTGCCCGTCCACGTGGCGACGCCGGAGGCATCGGCGGTGACGGTCTGGCTCAGCACGACGGGGTCGCTGTAGATCACGGCGGCGATACCCGTCTCGCCCGCGCCGAAGCCGCCGGCAGTGAGCGTCACGCGCTGGCCGGGCTGCAGGGCGGTCGGGTCGTCATCCGTGAGCGTCGCGCCCGTCGTGGCCGGCGGTGCGCTCGGGATGCTCTCGGCGACGAACGCGTCGACCACGCGGCTGCCCCCGCTCGCGCCGGCGGGTGCTCCGATCGTGATGGTGACGGGGTCGAGAGCCGTGCCGGCCGCGTAGAAGGCGCTGCCCTGGTAGCTGAACACCGGCGCTCCGGTCGCGGTCAGCGTCGCGGGCACCCCCGCCCAGCGCACCGAGCCGTCGGGCAGCTCGCTGCGACTGCCCCGGTCGAGCGCGAGGCTCGCGAGGGCGACGCGCGCGCCGTTGACGGTCGCGACCAGCTCGGCCCGCGTCGCGGAGAGGAAGCGTACGGTCGGGTTGGCGATCGTGACGTCGAGCAGCCCGTCGTGGCCCACGTAGCGCACGGCACCACCGAAACCGACCGTTCCGGTCGTGCCGGCGGGCGAGCTCTGCGGGAACACCACGACAGAACCCTGACTCGTCGCGCCGCTGACGGTGATCGTGCCCTTCGCGATCGCTCCGGTGACGTAGTCGTCGAATGACTGCTTGACCCCCCAGCGCAGGCTGCCGGCGGTCGACGGAATCGTCGGTGCGGGCGGGGTGGCCTCGGGCGCCGGGTCGGGCGTCGGCGTGGGGTCGGGCGTCGGGGTCGGGTCGGGCGTCGGCGTGGGCTCGGGCGTCGGCTCGGGCTCGGTCGACCCGACGACGAGCGGCGTCAGCGTCTCGAAGGGCGCGTGCACCACCCCGCCGCCGGCGAAGGTGTAGACGCCCAGGGTGCCGTCGGCGAGCATCCCGGTGAACGCATCGGTCACCGTGAGCTGCACCTCGAACGAACCGTCGGGGTTGATCGCAACACCGCCGCGGGCCTCGCCGCCGATCGAGGCGAGGTTCTCGGGGGCGACGACCCAGCGGGTCTGGCCGGGGGCGCCGACGCGCGCCGACGACGGCGCACCCTCGCTCGGCTTCCAGGTGCTCGCGACCGTGCCGAAGACCACGTAGACGCCGCCGAACTGACCGGCGAGCGGCGGGCGGGAAGCCGTGGTCGCCGGCGGCACCGGGCCGAAGTTCTCGCCGCGCACGGTGATCACGTCGCCCGGCTCGAGGCTCTCGCTCGGCGTCACGGCGATGACGGGCGCCGGCGGGGGCGGTGGCGCGAAGGTGACGGGCGTCGCCGTCTCGAAGGCCGGGTAGACGACCCCGCCGCCGGCGAAGGTGTAGACGCCGAGGGTGCCGTCGGCGAGCATCCCGGTGAACGCATCGGTCACCGTGAGCTGCACGCTGAACGAGCCGTCGGGGTTGATCGCGACACCGCCGCGGGCCTCGCCGCCGATCGTGGCGAGGTTCTCGGGGGCGACGACCCAGCGGGTCTGGCCGGGGGCGCCGACGCGCGCCGACGACGGCGCACCCTCGCTCGGCTTCCAGGTGCTCGCGACCGTGCCGAAGACCACGTAGACGCCGCCGAACTGACCGGCGAGCGGCGGGCGGGAAGCCGTGGTCGCCGGCGGCACCGGGCCGAAGCCGGTTCCGGTGACCGTGACGATGTCGCCGGGCTCGAGCCCGGTGCTGGGCGTGACCGTGACGGTCGGTGCGGCGGGCGCCGTCTCGGCCGCCGCGGCCGTCGGCGGCGCGGCGCCGACGACGAGCAGGGAGGGGGCGATGACCGCGAGCGCGGCGGTGAGGGCGACGAGCGACGCGCGCAGCGAGGCGCGGCGCCGGGGTGGTGCGAACGGCACGGAGGACTCCCGGGTCGAGAATTATTAAGGTAAGGCTTACCTTACTCCGTGAGAATCATTCGTCCTGAGCGTCGGCTGTGGCGACACGGCGCTTCGCCGCCCGCAGCCGCAGATGCACGAGCACCGAGCCCACCGCCGCGACGAGCACGAGGGCGACGATGAGCAGCGGCACGAGCATCCCGCCCCCCGCGTCGCGGGCCGCGATCGCCTGCTGCGCGCACTCGGCGGAGGTCACGACGCGCAGGTCGAGCGGGTCGAGCGGCTCACCCGCCGGGTAGGTTCCAAAGGCCTCGGCGCCCTGCTCGGTGAGCGTCAGCGGGATGCCCGAGAGCAGCAGCCCGCCCTGCCCCGCCGTCCACTCCGCAGCGGTCAGATCGCCCGTGGCGAACAGCACATCGGCCGTGTCGACCTCGATGAACTCCTGCGTGGTGCCGCGCACGTCGAGAACGAGCTCGAGGCGCTGACCGTCGAGCTCGAGCCGCAGGTTCGACACGGTGGTGTCGAGAATGCCCTCGTGCCCGGTGAAGCGGATGGCGCCGTCGACCGCGAGCCGCCCGGAGAGCGTGTCGAGCGCCACCTGGCCCGTGAGCTCGTCGGAGGTGAACGCCGGCGTCGCGTAGCCGATGCCGCCGTCGGTGGTCCACTCGCCGTTCGCGATCGAGCCGCTGAGGTAGGCGCGGAACGACTCCTTGAACCCCCAGTCGACGCCGCCCTCGGTGGCGACGCAGGCCGGAGCCGGGCCGGCGACGAGAGCCGTGACGAGAGCGAGCGCGCTGAGCATCGTGCGGTCAGCCTACGCGCGCACTCTGGGCAGACGCGGGCGGCGGGGTCGCGGCCCGATACATGCCGATGTGCGGGATGCCCGCCTCGAGGTACTCGTCGCCATAGGCCTCGAACCCGACCCCGGCGTACAGCGGCTGGGCGTAGACCTGCGCGTGCAGGGCGAGCGGCTCGTGGCCGTGGCGCTCGACCACGTGCGCGAGCAGACGGCGTGCAAGACCCTCGCCGCGGCGGTCGGCGCGGGTGACGACGCGGCCGATGAGGGTGCGGGCATCCTGATTGCCTGGTCGGGGGGTGTCGTCGACGACGACCCGCAGGTACGTCGCGGGGCCGCGCTCGTCGGCGATCCACCAGTGCTCGGTGGCCGGTTCGCGGTCACGATGGTCGAGCTCGGGCTCGTCGATGCGCTGCTCGAGGAAGAAGACCTCGGTGCGCAGCGCGGCGAGGTCGAAGAACTCGTCGAGGCTCAATTCGGCCCACTTTCGACACCGCGGGGAAGAGTCGGCCACGGGAGCGAGTTTAATGGTGCGAGGACCAACCGCCTGCGGGCGAGGAGAAGAGGAACCATGGGCCACGACCCGGCAACCGACGGCAAGACCTACGCGGTGCAGAAGAGCGAGGCCGAGTGGCGTGCCGAGCTCGGCGAGGAGCGCTACCAGGTGCTGCGCCAGGCGGGCACCGAGCGCGCCTGGACGGGCGAGCTGCTCGACGAGAGCCGTGCGGGCCTCTACACCTGCGGCGCGTGCGGCGCCGAGCTCTTCCAGGCGGGCACGAAGTTCGACTCGGGCTGCGGCTGGCCCAGCTTCTACGAGTCGGTGCGGCCGGAGGCGGTCGAGCTGCTCGAAGACACCTCGCTCGGCATGGTGCGCACCGAGGTGCGCTGCGCGACGTGCGGCTCGCACCTGGGCCACGTCTTCCCCGACGGGTTCGGCACGCCGACCGGCGACCGCTACTGCATGAACTCGCTCGCGCTGAACTTCACGCCCGAGAGCGAGTAGCCCGCCGCGGCGGGAGAGACGCGATCGTCACTCCCGCCAGCGTCAGCACGACCGCGATGGCGGTGGAGCCGGTCGTCGGCACGCCGATCGGGGCGACGAGGTCGTAGAGCAGCGCCCCGACCAGCTGGCCGGCGACGAGGCTGAGGCCGAGCACCAGCACCCCGATGCGGGCCACGGTCACGGTCTGGATCGCGATGAAGATCGCCCCGACGGCCCCGCCCAGGTAGAGCCAGGGCTCGGTCGGCGGCGCGGCCGGCAGACCGACGATGAGCAGGTGCACGCCGGTCGCCGCGACGAGCGCCGCCGTTCCGATCGCGAAGTTGAGGGTGGTGGCGGCGAGCGCCGAATCCGCGTCGCGGCGCACCCGACCGTTGACGGCCTGCTGCAGGCCGATCGCGAGACCGGCGACGAGGGGCAGGATGATCGCCGCGACCGGCACGTCGGTCGCGAGCCGCGGCCCCACCGCGACGACGACCGCGGCGAGGGTGAGCAGCGCCCCGACCACGCGCTGCGGCGTGACGGGCGTGCGCCCCATGCCGGCGAAGCCCGTGGCGTCGGCGACCATGCCGCTGACGGTCTGCCCGGTGACCGAGGCGATCGTGAAGATCGCGACGCCCAGGATGCCCGCCACGAGCCCCTGCGAGAGCACGAGCACGGCTCCCCCGAGCCCGCCGAGCAGCAGCCACCACGGCAGTCGCCCGGCCCGCACCTCGGTGCGGAGGGCGCGCAGGCCGCGCTGCCCGCGCGGCGAGACGGCGAGCACGGCCATGAGCAGCAGCCAGCCGCTGCCGAACGAGATGAGCGCGGCGGTGAAGCCGTCGTCGAGGCGCTGGCCGAGCTCGCCGTTGAGTCGATGCTGCGTGGCGACGAGCACGCCCGCACCGATGGTGGCGGCGATCGCGATGGCGGTCACCGCGCGCGGACGCGGAGGGCGATCAGTCATCGTCGAGGTCCTCCCCCGCCAGCGCGCGGGCCGCGAGGCGCTCCTCGCCGGCGAGCCGCCAGACGACGAGCGCGGCGCGGCCGTTGAGCAGGATGATCAGCATGCCGAGCAGAATGTCGGGCCAGCCGGTGCCGATCACGAGCGTCAACAGTGCCATCGCAATGATGGCGAGGTTGATGATCACGTCGTTGCGCGCCGCGTACCAGGCCGCCCCCACCATCGAGCCTCCGGCAGCGCGGATGCGCGCCAGCAGCAGCGCGCACACCAGGTTGACCAGCGCGGCCCCGGCAGCCGCGAGCACCAGCGGCGTCACCGCCGGCGCCTCGGGGTCGCCGACCTTCAGCACCACCTGCACGACGACGGCGACCGCCGGCAGCAGGATCACCAGGGCCAGCACTCGCCCGACCCGCGCCCGCGCGGCGAGCGACCAGCCGAGCGCGAGCGCGATCAGCAGGTTGACCGCCGTGTCCTCGAGGAAGTCGACGCTGTCGGCGAGCAGCGCGACCGACCCGATCGCGAGCGCCACGGCCACCTCGACGACGAAGTAGGCGGCATTGATGGCGGCGACGATGAGCACCGTGCGCCGCAGGGCCGTCGGCGCGCCGGGCTGCGCGCCGGACCGCTCGTCGGACTGCGCCGCGGCGGGATGCTCGGGGGTGGCGTTCATCGGCATCAGCATCCCACGCCGCGCGTCGCCGACCCGACCCCGCAGACCGCACGCCGCTGTCCCACACCCCGCAATCCCGCACGCCGCAGGCCGCACCCCGCTCACTCCATCGCCTGATCGCAGCTGTCACACGGCCCCCGTGGTCTCGGCGCCGTGCCCCTTCCAGAACTGCGGATGAACATGATGCGCGTTCATGAGCGTCCGCAGATCTGGAAGCGCGGCGAAGGGGCACCCGCAGACCACGGGCCTCGGGCCAGCGACGGCGCACCGGGACAGCCCGAGTGGGAGAAGGGGAATCGGAGCCGCCTAAGGGAATCGAACCCTTGACCTATTCATTACGAGTGAATCGCTCTGCCGACTGAGCTAAGGCGGCGCGCGCGGCGAGCCGCGGCACGGTGTGAAAGCTTAGCCGATTCCGCCTGGGGGTGCAGACGCGCCGATCAGGCCTGGCAGACCAGGCCGTCGGCGGGCACGGTGCCCGAGATGAAGTACGCGTCGACCGCGTCGACGATGCACGGGTCGCCCTCGTCGTAGGCGATGTGGCCCTCGCCGACATAGGTCAGCAGCACTCCGCTCTCGAGCTGCTCGGCGAGCGCCTCCGCCCACTGGTAGGGCGTCGCCGGGTCGCCCGTCGTTCCGACGACGAGGATCGGCGCAGCACCCGCACCGCTCACCGGGCCGAGCTCGCCCTCGAACTGGTGCGGCCAGTTGGCGCACAGCACGTCGCCGAGCGGCGACGGATCGGCGGTCGTCGGCGCCACCGCCCGGATCTGCTCGTTCTGCTCGGCGATGACCGCGCGGTCGGTCTCGACCGGGTAGTCGAGGCAGTTGATCGCGATGAAGGCCTCGAGCGAGTTGTCGATGTACTCGCCGTTCTCGCGCCCGTAGTAGAAGTCGGCGAGCAGGAAGCCGGTGTCGACGATGCCCGTGCGCAGCTCGGTGAACATCTGGCTCAAGAACGACCACGAGCCCTCGTCGTAGAGCGCCGTGGCGATCGCGATGTCGAGCACCGCGCCGTCGAAGAACCGCCCGTCGTCCGCCGGGATCGGGTCGGCGTCGAGACGGTCGTAGAGGTCGCGGATCAGCGCGAGACTCTCGTCGACCGAGCCGGGGAAGGGGCAGGCGCCGAGGTCGGGACACGCGGCCAGGTAGGCGCGCAGCGCGTTCTCGAAGCCCTCCGACTGCGCCAGCACCACCTCGAACGTCGTCGTGGTCGGGTCGGTGGCGCCGTCGAGCACGAGGCGGCCGACCTTCTCGGGAAAGCGATCGGCGTAGCGAGCCCCGATGTCGGTGCCGTAGGAGTATCCGAAGTAGTTCAGCTGGGCATCCCCGACGATCGCCCGCAGCATGTCGAGGTCGCGCACGGTGCTGTTGGTGTCGACGAACCCGAGCAGGGGGCCGGTGTTCTCGGCGCAGGCCTCCGCGAACGCGATGGAGCTCTCGGTGACCTCGGCCTCCCATTCGGGGGTGCCGAACTCCGCCTCGGGGATGCCGAAGATGAACGCGTCGAGATCGGCCGGGTCGGTGTAGCAGCTGACGGCGCTCGAGCGACCGACGCCGCGAGGGTCCCACCCGACGATGTCGAACGCCCGCTGAAGGTCGGCGCTCACCGCGAAGTCGACGCTGTCGCGCACGAAGTCGAAGCCCGACGCGCCCGGCCCGCCCGGGTTGATGAAGAGCGAGCCCTGCGGCTGCCCGCTCGTCGCCGGGTGCCGCACGAGCGCCAGCTCGATGTCGTCGCCCGCACCGGGGTTGTCCCAGTCGAGGGGCGCCGTCGCCGTGGCGCACTGGGCGCCGCCGCCGCACCCCGTCCAGGTCAGCACCTGCGTGTAGTAGGGACGCAGCTCCTCCGGCACCTCCTCGCCGGTCGGCGTCGAGGTCACGCCCCCGCTCACGAGCCCCTGCAGCCAGGCCGGAACGCACGCGCTGAGCAGCAGGGTCGGCACGAGGAGGATCGCGGCGAGCGACGCGGCGCGACGGGCGGAGGGTCGGGTGGAGCGTCGGGCGGAGCGTCGGGCGGAGCGAGCAGGTCGGGTCACGCCGCTGAGCCTAGCGCCGGCACCCTTCCGGCCGCCGTGATGAGCATCGCCTCGAGCGCCAGCTGCGGCGGGGTGTTGCCCTCGATACGGCGGCGCGCGCGGGCGATCGCGTCGAGCGCCGCGAGCGACTGCTCGGCACTGCCGGCACGGGATGCGAGCTCGAGCTCGCCCCGGATCGCCTCGTTGACCAGCTCGAGCCCCGAGCCGAGCTGCAGCATGAGCAGGTCGCGGTACAACGACATGAGATCGACCAGCACGCGATCGATGCCGTCGCGCACCGAGCGGGTCGCCCGGCGCTTCTGGTCGTCCTCGAGAGCCTTGAGGCTCGCGCGCAGGGCGGGCGGCACGGTGGCGCCGGGCTCGAGGCCGAGCGAGCGCAGCGCCGCCTGCCTCTCCTCCTCGTCGCGCTCGGCGGTCAGCGCCTTCGCATCCTCCGTCGCGATCGCCACGAGCTGCTCGGCGGCGAGCACGCAGCCGCTGACGCTCTGCACGCCGAGCGCCAGCTGCAGCGTGCGGGCGCGGCGCTCTCGGGCTTCCGCGTCGGTCGCCAGCCGCAGGGCCATGCCGATGTGGGTCTGGGCCTCGCGGGCGGCACGCTCGGCGAGGGTCGGCTCGACGCCGTCGCGCCGCACGAGCAGCTCGGCCACCTCGGCGACGCTCGGCACCCGCAGCCGCACGACGCGCACGCGCGAGCGGATCGTCGGGATCAGATCGGCCGCGCTCGGCGCGCAGAGCACCCAGACGGTGCGCGGCGGCGGCTCCTCCAGCGCCTTCAGCAGCACGTTCGACGTGCGCTCGGTCATGCGGTCGGCATCTTCGATGATGATCACCCGGTAGGGCGCGATGCTCGGCGAGAACTGGCTCTGTGCGACGAGCTGCCGCACCTCGTCGATCGTGATGACGACCCGGTCGGTCGCGAGCACGGCGAGGTCGGGGTGCGTGCGGGCCGCGACCTGCGCCGCGGTGCGCGCGGCCGCGACCGCGTCAGCGCCGGTTGTTCCCTGCAGCAGCGCGGTGGCGAAGGCGAACGCGAGGTTCGAGCGGCCCGAGCCGGGCGGGCCCGTGATGAGCCAGGAGTGGGTCATCGCCTCGGGGTCGGCAGCGGCATCCTGCAGCGCCGCGATGGCGGCCTCCTGGCCGGTCAGCTCCTCCCAGGCGGTCATGCCGCCACCCTAACCGAGGAGGGCCGACACACGGTCGCGGATGCTCGCCTGCAGCTCGTCGACCGGCCGGGTCGCATCGAGCACGAGAAACCGCTCGGGCTCGGCGTCGGCCAGCGCGCGGTAGGCGGCGCGCACACGCTCGTGGAACTCGAGCTGCTCGGCCTCGAGCCGGTCGTACCGCGTGCGGCTGGAGTCGAGCCGCGCGCGCCCGACGGCCGGGTCGAGGTCGAGCAGCACGGTGAGGTGCGGCAGCAGCCCCTCGGTGGCCCACAGCGAGAGGTCGCGCACCTCGGCCGGGTCGAGCACGCGGCCGGCGCCCTGGTAGGCGACGGAGGAGTCGAGGTAGCGGTCTTGCAGCACGACGTCGCCGCGCTCGAGAGCGGGGCGCACGAGCGTGGCGATGTGGTGGGCGCGATCGGCGGCGTAGAGCAGAGCCTCGGCGCGCGGAGCGATGTAGCCGCGGCGGTGCAGGATGATCTCGCGCAGCTCGAGCCCGAGGTCGGTGCCGCCCGGCTCGCGGGTCTGCACGACGGTGCGACCCTGCCGCGTCAGCCAGTCGGCGAGTGCCGCCATCTGCGTGGTCTTGCCCGAGCCGTCACCACCCTCGAGGGTGATGAACAGGCCGGGCGACGCCGCACTCACGCCGCTCCTTCCGCGTCGCCGCTCATCGGTCGTCGCCCCTACTTCTTCGTCGTCCGCTTCGCCGGCGCCTTCGTGGCCCCGGCGGCCGGAGCGCGCTTGACGGGCTTCTTGGCCGGGCCCTTGGCGCGCTTGTCGGCGAGCAGCTGCACGGCGCGGTCGAAGTCGATCTCCATCGGGTCCTCCCCGCGCGGCACGGTGGCGTTCGTCTCGCCATCGGTGACGTAGGGGCCGAAGCGGCCGTCTTTGAGCTTGATCGGCTTGCCGCTGACCGGGTCGGCGTCGAACTCCTTGAGCGCGCTCGACGCTTTGCGGGCACCGTACTTCGGCTCGGCGAACCGGGCGAGCGCCCCCGCGAGGTCGATGTCGAAGATCAGCTGCTCGCTGTCGAGCGATCGCGTGTCGGTTCCCTTCTTCAGGTACGGGCCGTAGCGGCCGTTCTGCGCGGTGATCGGCTCGCCGCTCTCGGGGTCGTCGCCGACGACGCGCGGCAGGTCGAGAAGCCGCAGGGCGGTCTCGAGGTCGACCTCAGCGGGCGACATGTCCTTGAAGAGGGATGCGGTGCGCGGCTTCTCGACGGGAGGCTTCTTGGCCGCGCGCTTCTTCGGTGCGGGCAGCACTTCGCCCGTGGCGGGGTCGACCTGCTCGGCGGCGGGCTCGGTAGGAGCATCCGGCGCTGGCTCGGCATCGACCTCGGTGACGTACGGCCCGAAGCGGCCGTCTTTGACCACGACGTTCTTGCCGTTCGCGGGGTTCACACCCAGAACGCGGTCGCCGACGACCGGGGCGTTGACGAGCTCGATCGCCTTGGCGGGCGTGAGCTCGTCGGGCGCGAGATCCTGCGGCAGGTTGACGCGACGCGGCGTCGGGGCACCATCGGGCCCGGGCGCGGCGTCGGGCTCGACGACCTCGAGGTAGGGGCCGTACTTGCCGATGCGCAGCGTGATCGTGTCGGTGATCGGCATCGAGTTGAGGGCGCGGGCGTCGATCTCGCCCAGGTTGTCGACGACGGGCCGCAGACCCGGCTGGTGGTCGTCGCCGAAGTAGAAGCCCTTCAGCCACTCGGTGCGGTCGGCCTCGCCGTTGGCGATGCGGTCGAGGTCGGCCTCCATCTCAGCGGTGAAGTCGTACTCGACGAGGTCGCTGAAGTTCTCCTCCAGCAGCCGCACGACCGAGAAGGCGATCCAGTTCGGAACGAGGGCCGAGCCGCGCGGGGTGACGTAGCCGCGGTCGACGATGGTCGAGATGATCGCGGCGTAGGTGCTGGGGCGGCCGATGCCGCGCTCCTCGAGCGCCTTCACGAGGCTCGCCTCGGTGTAGCGCGGGGGCGGGCTGGTCTCGTGACCCTTCGGCTCGACGTCGAGCACGCTCAGCGCCTGCCCGATGGTGAGCGGCGGCAGCTTCGCCTCGGCGGGCTCGGCGGCGTCGTCGTTCTCGCGCGACTCGTCCTGCCCCTCCTCGTAGGCGGCGAGGAATCCGCGGAAGGTGATGACGGTGCCGCTCGCGGCGAACTCGGCGATCGCGTTCGCGGGGGTCGCGGCCTGACCGGTGGGGCCCGCCTGGATCGTGACCGACGCGGTCTGGCCGCGGGCATCCGCCATCTGGCTGGCGACGGTGCGCTTCCAGATCAGGTCGTAGAGCTTCCAGTCGTTGCCGCGGAGCGTTCCCTCGAGCTCGCTGGGCGTGCGGAAGACATCGCCGGCGGGCCGCACGGCCTCGTGCGCCTCCTGGGCGTTCTTCGACTTGCTTGCGTAGACGCGGGGGCTGGCGGGCACGCTGTCGGCGCCGTAGAGGGCGGCGGCCTGCGTGCGCGCGGCGGCGACCGCCTGCTGCGACAGGGTCGTGGAGTCGGTGCGCATGTACGTGATGTAGCCGTTCTCGTAGAGCGACTGCGCGATCGACATCGTCTGCCGGGCCGTGAACCGCAGTTTGCGTCCGGCCTCCTGCTGCAGTGTCGACGTGGTGAACGGCGCGGCGGGGCGACGCGTGTAGGGCTTCGACTCGACGTTCGTGACGGTGACGGTGAGGCTCGGGTCGCGCAGGGCGGCGGCGAGCGAGGTGGCGAGCTGCTCGTCGAGGGCGACGATGCCGTTCGCGGCACTGTCGGCCCCCTTCAGCTCGCCCCGGTCGGTGAAGTCGCGGCCCGAGGCCACCTTCTTGCCGTCGAGGCGGGCGAGCCGCGCGGTGAACGGCGTGCTCGCGCCGGCGGGGGTGAGGGTCGTGTCGAGGTCCCAGTAGCTCGCGCTGACGAAGGCCAGGCGCTCGCGCTCGCGGTCGACGACCAGGCGGGTGGCGGCCGACTGCACTCGGCCGGCGCTCAGGCCGGGGCCGACCTTGCGCCACAGCACGGGGCTGACCTCGTAGCCGTACAGCCGGTCGAGGATGCGCCGGGTCTCCTGGGCGTCGACGAGGGCGGTGTCGAGCTCGCGCGTGGCGTCGACGGCGCGCTGGATCGCCTCCTGGGTGATCTCGTGGAACACCATGCGCTTGACCGGCACCTTCGGCTTGAGCACCTCGAGGAGGTGCCACGCGATGGCCTCGCCCTCGCGGTCTTCATCGGTGGCGAGCCAGAGCTCGTCGGCCTCCTTGAGCGCGCGCTTGAGCTCGGCGACGGTCTTCTTCTTCGCGTCAGAGACCACGTAGTAGGGCTCGAAGCCGTTGTCGACGTCGATCGAGAACTTGCCGAGCGGGCCCTTCTTGAGCTCGGGCGGGAGGTTCTTCGGCTCGACGAGGTCGCGGATGTGGCCGACGGAGGCCTGCACCTCGTACTCGTCGCCGAGGTACTTGCCGATCGTCTTCGCCTTCGCCGGCGACTCGACGATCACCAGCTTCTTGCCCTGCGGCATCGTGCTCCTCTTAATGCGCTCGTGCGGCGCTGCTCTGTGCTGCTCCGTCTGTGTGGCGGGGGGATCGCATCCGCACCCCGACCGGTGCGCGGCCGATGCCGCGGTGAGGCACACGATACACAGGATTCTCCGCACGTCTACTCTGCGAGGTCGGCGGCGCCGGCGCGCGCCGTCCGCTCGATGGGCAGCCCCAGGATGCTCGCGCCGACCCGCACGGTCACCGCCAGCCCGTCGCTCGAACAGTGGATGAGCCGCGCGTCGTGCGCCGCCGCGACCCGCGTCGCGGCGGCGCACGGGTCGCCCGCGACCCAGCCGAGCAGCACGTCGGCGGCAGCGAGCGCGGCCGCATCGGCGGCCCCGCTCAGCTGCTGGCCGCGCGCCAGCCCGACCCCGGCGGTCACGAGTGCGAGGCCCGCGATGAGCACGACGGTCACGAGCCCGACGATGAGCACGGTGCCCGCGCCGCGGTCTGATGAGTTGAACGCTCGCTCCGCGGCGTGCGGGGCGATCACCAGCCGGCGTCGAGCGCGCACGATCGTCCGCTCACGGCCATCGGCACGAGCAGCACCCGCTGCTCGACTGCCACGGTGACGCACACGAGCTCGTCGGGGCGCGAGACGGCGACGCGCCCGCCGGGCACCGTGCGTGTCACGAGCTGCTCGGCACGCGCGAGTGGCTCTCCGCGGCCGAGCAGCCGCGCGGCGTCGGCGGCCGCGTCGTGCGCCCGCAGCTGCGCCGTCGCGACCCCGAGCCCGCCGAGGCAGGCCCCCAGCACGAGCACGATCACGGGCAACCCGACGGCCAGCTCGGCAGTCACCGAGCCCCGGTCAGGGGCTCGGTGACGATCAGCACCGTCAGCGCCCCGGTCAGGGGCGCCCTGACGATCAGCACCGTCGGCGCCCCGGTCACCCCCTCTCACCCGCCGACGGTGAGGGCGGTGCGCACGAGGTCGGTCAGGATCCCGCGCACTTCGTCGCTCTGCATGATGACGACGAGCAGGCTCGCGAAGCCGACGGCCGCCATGGTGGCGATGGCGTACTCGGCGGTGGCGGCGCCGCGATCGGCGGTGGCGAGCAGCGCGCGCATCCGGTTCGGGCGCTGCTCGGGAAGGGGGTGGGGGGTCGTGCGGATCATGGTTCGTCCGTTCTGTGGAGCCCGGGAGGGTGTGCTTCTCGGGCGGGTGGGGCGGCACGAACGGGTCGAGGATGCCCGTGTCGAGCATCCGCAGGCGGTACGGGTGGCGCTCCGCGCCGGCGTGGTCACGGCGAGCCGGTTGTGGAGGACAGCAGCCCGATGACCATGGGCACGACGCCGATGAGCAGGAACGCGGGGAGGATGCACGCCCCGAGAGGCAGCATGAGGCGCACGCCGAGCGTCTCGGCGCGCTCGCGGGCCGCCGCCCGTGCCCGCGCGCGCTGCTCGGCGGCGTCGGTGCGGGCGAGCTCGGCGAGGGGTGCTCCGGCGCGGCGGGAGAAGGCGGCGAGCCGGTCGAGCTCGTCGAGGTCGGCGTCGAGCGCGCCCGTCGCCGCCAGCTGCGGATGCGCTGCCCGCAGCTCGGCCGCGACGAGGGCCGCGGCACGCTCGGGCGGCCCTCCCCCTCCGGCGGCGACCGCGAGCAGGTCGAGCGCGAGACCCGTGATCGCGGCGGGTGGCACGGCGGCGCGTAGCAGTCGGTGCATCCACCGTCGTGCGAGCACGATGAGCAGCGCGCCTCCCGCGAGCGACCCCGCGCCGAGAGGGCTCGCGAGGGCACCGAGCAGGTCGACACCCATCAGCAGCGCGAGCAGGAGGGCGGCAGCGGGAAGAAGGAGCACGATCGAGGCGGTCGAGCGCGGGCCGGCGAGGGCGACGCGCACGTCGCGGCGAGCGGCCTCGCGATCGCGGAGGCTCTCGGCGTAGGCGCGCAGGGCGGGTGCGAGCGGTGCTCCGCTGATCTCGGCGACCCGCCAGGCCGCGGCGGTGGAGCGCCATGCCGCGACCACCTCGGGTTCGATGCCGGGCGCGGCCTCGCGAACGGCGGCGCGCGCTGGGCCGTCGCCGCGCGCCGGGCCGTCGCCGCGCGGGTCGTCGCCCGCATCGGCCAGCACGACCGGCACCGGCTCGCCGCGCGCGATGCGCCGCCCGGTGGCGCGCACCCTCTCGTCGTCGCTCGCCTCCGCCACGTGCGCCCACGCCGTGCGCGGCGAGAGCCCCGCCCCGATCAGCACGGCGATGCGCTGCAGGGCGGCCGCGAGCTCCGCTTCGCCGTCGGGCGGCGTCACGGGCGCCCCGGAGCGGTCTCGGGCACCACGATCAACCGCTCGCGCGCATCGAGGGCGAAGCGCCCGAGCGCGGCAGACCGCGTGCCGTCGGGGCCCCGTGCCAGATGCACGATGCGGTCGATGCCGCTCAGCGCCTGCCGTGCGAGCGCGGCGGGCGGCAGACCCGCGATGAGTCCGATCGCCTCGAGGCGCGCGGCCACGTCGACGAGCGAGTTCGCGTGCAGCGTGCCCGCGCCGCCGCGATGACCCGTGTTGAGGGCGGCCAGAAAGTCGCGGACCTCCGCCCCGCGGCACTCCCCCACCACCAGTCGGTCGGGCCGCATGCGCAGCGCTTCCCGTACGAGCCGCCCCAGATCGACTCCGCCCGCGCCCTCGATGTTCGGCTGCCGGCATTCGAGCCCCACGAGGTGCGGATGCGCGACCGGGGCCTCGGCGACGTCCTCGATCAGCACGATGCGGTCGGCCGGTTCGGCCTCGCTCAGCCATGCCGCCATGAGCGTCGTCTTGCCGCTGCCGGTCGCGCCGGAGAACAGCACCGTCTCGCGCGCGGCGAGCGCGCCGCGCAGCGCCGAGTGCACCCCCGGGTCGAGCCCCCAGGCGGCGAGCGTCACGCGCTCGACGCGCGGCAGCCGCAGCGAGATCGCGGTGCCCGCCCAGGCGAGCGGGGGCAGCATCACGTGCGCGCGCATGCCGTCGCCGAGTCGCACGTCGGCGCTCGGCGTGGCCTCGTCGACGTGTCGACCGCCCGCGGCGATGAGCCCGACGGCGAGCGCCCGCGCGGCCTCCGGCGGCAGCGGCGGCAGCCCGGGCGAGACCTCGACCCCCCGACCGCGGTCGGCCCAGACGCGGCCGTCGGGTGTCACGAACACATCGGTCACGGCAGGGTCGGCGACGACCGCGGCCAGGGGGCCGAGCGCCGCGCGCACGGCGGGGTCGAGCAGCCGGGCTGCGCCGCGCGGGTCGACGGGCACGAAGGGCTGCACCGCCCGAGGGTCGCGCGGCGCGGGGCGTCGTGGTGCGCGAGCGACGCATCCGGGGCCGGAAACACCGACGGCCCCTCGTGGGGAGGGGCCGTCGGGACGTCGGGGGCGGTGCCCGCATTGGGGGGAATCGGGCACCGCCACAGCAACACGGGATTGGGGGGAATCTGTCGTGCTGCCTAAGTCAGGCTTGCTGCTGACAGGTCAAGTGTAGGGCGTGGATTGCTCGGGTCAAGTCATTTCGACCCCCAAAATGTCCTCCATAGGGAGGACTCAGGAAAATGTCCCCCGACGGGGGACGAAATCGGGCCTCTCGCGGGCCTCTAGGATGGCCGACGACCCCGTTTCCCCGTCGGCAGACCAGGCCCGTTCGACGCGAATCGACGAAGGATGATGATGTCCAGCACCTCGATCGACAGCCTCCTGCACGAAGACCGCCGGTTTCCGCCGAGCCCGGAGTTCGCGGCCTCGGCCGTCGCGCAGCCAGCCCTCTACGACGAAGCCCGCGTCGACCGGCTCGCGTTCTGGGCCGCCCGCGCCCGCGAGCTGCACTGGCAGACCCCGTTCACGGAGGTCCTCGACTGGTCGAACCCGCCGTTCGCGCGCTGGTTCGCCGACGGCAGGCTGAACGTCGCCGAGAACTGCCTCGACCGCCATGTCGCGGCGGGCAACGGCGATCGCGTCGCCCTCCACTGGGAGGGCGAGCCGGGCGACACCCGCACGCTCACCTACGCCGAGTTGACCCGCGAGGTGAAGCGCGCCGCCAACATGCTCGCCGGTCTCGGCATCGGCCTGGGCGACCGGGTGGCGATCTACCTGCCGGTGATCCCCGAGGCCGTCATCGCGATGCTCGCCGTGGCGCGCCTCGGCGCGATCCACTCAGTCATCTTCGGCGGGTTCAGCGCCGAGAGCATCCGTGCGCGCGTCGAGGATGCCGATGCCACGCTCGTCATCACCGCCGACGGCGGCTGGCGCAAGGGCAAGGTCTTCCCGCTCAAGAGCGCGGTCGACGCCGCGCTCGCCGCCGGAGAGACGAGCGTGAAGAACGTGCTCGTCGTGCGCCGGGGCGAGAACGAGGTGGCGTGGCAGGACGGCCGCGACCTGTGGTGGCACGAGCAGCTCGAGGGTGTCTCCGACGAGCACGAGGCCGAGGGCTTCGAGGCCGAGAACCCGCTGTTCATCCTCTACACGAGCGGCACGACCGGAAAGCCGAAGGGCATCCTGCACACGAGCGGCGGGTACCTCACCCAGGTCGCCTTCACGCACAAGAACGTGTTCGACCTCCGGCCCGAGACCGACGTGTACTGGTGCACCGCCGACGTCGGCTGGGTCACCGGCCACAGCTACGTCGTCTACGGACCGCTCGCCAACGGCGCGACGCAGGTGCTCTACGAGGGCACGCCCGACACGCCGCATCCGGGCCGCTGGTGGGAGATCATCCAGAAGTACGGGGTGACGCAGTTCTACACGGCGCCGACGGCCATCCGCTCGTTCATGAAGCTCGGCCGCGAGATTCCGCAGTCGTTCGACCTCTCGAGCCTGCGCCTGCTCGGCTCGGTCGGCGAGCCCATCAACCCCGAGGCGTGGGTCTGGTACCGCGAGATCATCGGCGGCGGCACCACACCGGTTGTCGACACCTGGTGGCAGACCGAGACCGGCGCGATCATGATCAGCGCCCTGCCCGGCATCACCGTGGCGAAGCCCGGTTCGGCTCAGGTGCCGATGCCCGGCATCAGCGTCGACGTGCTCGACGAGGAGGGCGTGCACGTGGGCAAGGAGGCGGGCGGCCTGCTCGTCATCACCGAGCCCTGGCCGAGCATGCTGCGGGGCATCTGGGGCGACCCGGAGCGGTTCCGCGACACCTACTGGTCGAAGTTCGCGCACCTGCCGAACGGGCCGCTCTACTTCGCGGGCGACGGCGCGCACCTCGACGCCGACGGCGATGTGCAGCTGCTGGGCCGCGTCGACGACGTGATGAACGTCTCGGGGCACCGGCTGTCGACGATGGAGATCGAGTCGGCGCTGGTCTCGCATCCGATCGTCGCCGAGGCGGCCGTCGTCGGCGCGAGCGACGAGACCACCGGTCAGGCGGTCGTCGCGTTCGTGATCCTGCGCGCCAAGAAGGCCGGCAGCGTCACGGCGACGGAGGCGAGCACGATGCTGCGGCAGCACGTCGCCGAGCAGATCGGTGCGATCGCCCGACCGCGCGAGGTCTTCGTGGTCGCCGAGCTGCCCAAGACGCGCTCGGGCAAGATCATGCGGCGCCTGCTGCAGGACATCGCCGAGGGGCGCGAGATCGGCGACACCACGACGCTCACCGATGTGAACGTCGTGCAGTCGATCCGCGGCACGCTCGACTAGGTCGGCGCGGGGTTTGCGAAGTGCTGGCGCCGGGTCGGCGCGGGGTTAGCGCAGTGCTGGCGCCGGGTCGGCTCGAGGCCGACGCGGGGTCGGCATACCGCCCACCCCTCGACCGCGCGTGGCGACCTCGCGCTCGCCCTCTCTCACACTGAAACGGACACCTCACACGCTCCGAGTCGTGTGAAGTGTCCGTTTCAGTGTGAGAAGTGAGCGGAGCAGCAACGCGGCGGCAGGGCAGCGCGGTGCGGCGCGGCACAGCGGAGCGACGGCCGGGCGCCCGTGCCACAGCACAGCAGCGCGGCCGCGCGACCGGCGCTACGCGAACTCGACGGTCAGCTCGACCTCGACCGGAGCATCCAGCGGCAGCACGGCGACACCGACGGCGCTGCGCGCGTGCTGGCCGCGGTCGCCGAAGATCTCGCCGAGCACGGTCGATGCGCCATTGGCGACCGCCGGCTGGCCGGTGAAGTCGGGGGCGGAGGCCACGAATACCACGACCTTGACGATGCGCGTGACGCGGTCGAGCGAGCCGATGACGCCCTGCACGGCGGCAAGGGCGTTGAGCACGGCGGTGCGCGCGTAGCCGGCGGCATCGTCGGCCGCGACCTCGGCGCCGACCTTGCCGGTGGCCGGCAGGGCGCCGTCGACGAAGGGCAGCTGCCCGGCCGTCATCACGAGGTTGCCGCTCGCGACGGCGGGAACATAGGCGGCCACCGGCTTCGTCACCGGCGGGATGCTGATGCCGAGCTCGGCGAGGCGAGCATCAATCGCGCTCACGCCGAGACCTCCTCGATCGGACGCTTCAGGTAGGCGACGAGCCCGCCCTCCGGGCCCTGCACGACCTGCACGAGCTCCCAGCCCTCACTGCCCCAGTTGTTGAGGATCGCTTGGGTGGTGTGGATCATCAGCGGGGTCGTGACGTACTCCCAACGGGTCACGATGCACTCCATTCAGGGGGGTCATAAGCGCGGTGGCGTACCCTTGATCATATGTCTGCCCAGAATCAGAAGGCCTCCGGCGTCATCGGCGCGATCGCCGGCATGCTCGGCCTGAGCGCTGTTGCGGGCGTTCTCGTGACCGTCATGGTCACCCCCGCCCTCGCCGTGACCGGAATGGCCGCGAGCAACACCATCGGCATCTTCGAGAGCCTGCCCGAGTATCTGCGCATCAACGAGCAGACCCAGCGGAACGTGCTCTACGCCCAGAACACGGCCAATCCGGAGGACGGCTACACGGCCATCGCGACCGTGTACGCCGAGAACCGCGAGGAGGTCGGCTGGGACGAGGTCTCGCAGTACATCAAGGACGCCACCGTCGCCGGCGAGGACCGCCGCTTCTACGACCACAACGGCGTCGACGTGCAGTCGATCGTGCGCGCCGCCGTCGGCAACGCCGTCTCGGGCGGCATCGAGTCGGGGGCGTCGACCCTGACGATGCAGCTCGTCAAGAACATCTTCATCACGGAGGCCCTGAAGGCCGACACGATCGAGCGTCGCGACGAGCTGATCGCGCAGGCGCAGGAGCAGACGCTCGAGCGCAAGCTGCAGGAGGCGAAGTTCGCCATCGGGCTCGAGAAGGAGTACACGAAGGACGAGATCCTCCTCGCGTACCTCAATATCGCAGGCTTCGGCGGCAACACCTACGGCATTGAGACCGCGGCGCATCAGTACTTCGGCGTTCCGGCCTCCGATGTCACCATCGCCCAGGCGGCGAGCCTCATCGCGATCGTCCAGCAGCCCGGCGCGCGCTCGCTCGGCACGCCCGATAACTACCAGGCCAATCAGGAGCGTCGCGACGTGATCCTGGGCTTCATGTACGGCGAGGGCTACATCACGGAGGCCGAGTACCGCGAGGCGATCGCGATTCCGGTCGACGACGAGTTCGTGCAGATCAACCCGCCGCAGAGCGGCTGCTTCGCCGCCAACCGGTTCGCCAAGTTCTTCTGCGACTACGTCGTGAACTCGGTCAAGGACTTCGAGAGCCTCGGCACCACGCCCGAGGAGCGCCTCGAGGCCTGGCGCCTGGGCGGCTACGACGTCTACACGACCCTCAACCTGAAGCTGCAGACCACCGCCCAGGCGCAGATGTGGGACGTCGTTCCCGCCACCGCGCCCGGCGTCGACCTCGGCGGGGTGATCACGCAGGTCGAGAACGGCACCGGTCGAGTGCTGACGATGGCGATCAACAAGCGCTTCGACAACCGCAGCCCCGAGTTCGGCGGCGGCTCGCCCGGAACGACGGCCGTCAACTACGCGACCGACCGCGACTACGGAGGCTCGAGCGGCTTCCAGGTGGGGTCGACCTACAAGATCTTCACGCTCCTGGAGTGGCTGGAGCAGAACCGCGGTCTGCGCGAGGTCGTCGATGCCACCCGAACGCGGATTCCGCAGAGCGCCTTCACCGACACCTGCGAGGACGGCGGCGGACCGTGGGGCGGCACCTGGCCGGTGAGCAACTTCGGCCCCTCGGCCCCCGCGCTCTCGGTGTGGGATGCGACCGTGCAGTCGGTGAACACCGCCTTCGCCTCGATGGCCGAACAGCTCGACCTGTGCGAGATCCGCCGCACCGCCGAGGCGATGGGCGTGCACCGCGCTGACGGCACCCCGCTGCAGACCAACCCCGCGGGAATCCTCGGCACCAACGAGATCGCTCCGCTCACGATGGCGGCGGCCTACGCCGCGATCGGCAGCGGCGGCATCTACTGCGAGCCGATCATCGTCGACCGCTTCGTCGACCGCGACGGCAACGAGCTGAAGGGGCAGGAGCAGGAGTGCCGCCGCGCCCTGTCGGCCGAGGTCGCCGCTGCCGCGACCGGCCCGATGCGCGACGTGTTCGGTCTCGGCACCGCGCGCACCTCCTTCGTCGGCGACGGCATCCCGCTCATCGGCAAGACCGGTACGACCGACGCGGCCGTCGACACCTGGATGGCCGGCGGCAGCACCGAGGTGACGACCGCGGTCTGGGTCGGCAACGTGGTCGGCAAGTACAACATCACCTTCCTGCCGAGCGGCACCCTCATGCGGCACAACGTCTTCCGTATCGCCATGGCCGAAGCCAACCGCCAGTACGGCGGCGGGCAGTTCCCGGCCGTTCCTGCGCGGCTGCTCAACGGTTCGGGCGTGACCCTGCCCGAGGTCGCCGGCCTCACGCCGGAGCAGGCCAAGGAGCTGCTGGAGGGCCTCGGATTCCGATTCGAAGTGGCCGGCGCGGTCGACTCCGACCTCGCCGAAGGTCTGATCGTGTCGGCCTCGCCCAAGCCGGGAACGCTCCTGGCGCGCGGGCAGACGGTCAAGGTCACGACCAGTCGCGGCAACCTGATCCCCGTACCCGACGTCTCGACCATCGGGGTCGACCCCGGCGGCGCCATCACGATCCTCAACGATGCGGGCTTCAGCTCGGTCGCCGAGATCTGTCAGGAGCTTCCCGACGATGCCCCGCCCGAGCAGGACAACATCGTGATCGGGCAGACCCCAGCGGCCGGCACGAAAGTCAAGTTCGGCACCACGGTGACCATCACTGTGGCCCGACTGGACTGCTGATGGGCCGAGCGCTCCGCGGCGCGGCCGTCGCATCCCTCGGGATCGCGGCGGCCGCCGCCGTCTACGGAGCCCTCATCGAGCGCCGCGCCTACCGGGTGCGCCGCGAGGTGGTTCCCGTTCTCTCGCCCGGGGCCGACCCCATCCGCGTGCTGCACCTCAGCGACCTCCACCTCGCACCCTGGCAGCGGGAGAAGGTCGCCTGGGTGCGGTCGCTCGCCGACCTGAAGCCCGACCTGGTGATCAACACCGGCGACAATCTGGGGCATCCAGATGCCCTGCCGGCGCTCACGGAGGCTCTCAGCGCCTTCGACGGCGTGCCGGGAGCGTTCGTGCACGGCTCGAACGACTACTTCGCCCCCACGCCGAAGAACCCGCTCGGCTACCTCACCGGCCCGTCGAAGGGCGAGACGGCGACCGCCGAGCGGCTCGACATCGACGGGCTCGAGGCGCTGCTGCACGGCCGCCTCGGCTGGGTGCCGCTCAACAACGCAGTCGGCCAGCTGACGGTCAACGGCTCGATTCTCGACCTCATGGGCACCAACGATGCGCACCGCGGCTGGGACCGCCTCGACCGGCTCCCGGGGCTCATGGATGCTCTGCGCGAGCTCGACGACGACGACACCGATGACCCGTCCGTGGTCATCGGCGTCACCCATGCGCCGTACCAGCGCGTGCTCAACGCGTTCACCACCCAACGGGCCGACGTGATCTTCGCCGGGCACACCCACGGCGGCCAGGTCTGCGTGCCCGGGCTCGGTGCGCTCGTCACCAACTGCGACCTGCCGCGAGACCGGGCCCGTGGCCTGTCGGTCTGGCACCACGCCCATCAGGCCTCGTACCTGAACGTCTCCGCCGGTATCGGCACATCGATCTACGCCCCCATCCGCTTCGCCTGCCCGCCCGAGGCGGCGCTCGTGACACTGGTGGACGACGACATCGGCTATTCTTGACGGGTTGCCCGCGCTCGCGCGGGCCGCACCGGGGTATGGCGCAGCTTGGTAGCGCGCGTCGTTCGGGACGACGAGGCCGCAGGTTCAAATCCTGTTACCCCGACACGAGAAATGGGACCGCCCTCGGCGGTCCCATTTCTCGTTGGTGCCTTTGGCGCCCGGAGCGCAAGCGCTCCGACCGCGGAGGCGGCTCTCGACGGCGGCCCGGGTCAGCTGAAGTCGGGGTCGGGGCCGAGCTCGAGCACCGCATCCAGGGGCACCGCCGACCGGCGACCGGTCGCGAGGGTGTCGCCCGACTCGTCGAGGTAGCACGCCGCGCAGAGCGATTCGTAGGTCACGTCGACACCGTCGATCGCCACCTGATCGCCGTCGAACACGAAGCGACCGTCGACCGATCGGCCGTTGAACACGGCCTTGCGGCCGCAGCGGCAGATGGTCTTGAGCTCTTCCAGCGAGTGGGCGATCTCGAGCAGGCGACGGCTGCCGGGGAACGCCACCGTCTGGAAGTCGGTGCGGATGCCGTAGGCGAGCACGGGAACATCCTCCCGCACGGCGATGCGCAGCAGATCGTCGACCTGCTGCGTGGTCAGGAACTGCGCCTCGTCGACGAGCAGGCACGCGACATCGCGGCCGGTGTCGCGGATGGCGGCAGCACGGTGGGCCTGGAAGCGCGCGTAGATGTCGTCGTCGACGTCGACGGTGAAGTCGACCTGCCGCGTGACGCCCAGCCGCGACACGATCGTCTGGTCGCCCTTCGTGTCGATGCGCGGCTTGGCGAGCACCACGAGCTGCCCGCGCTCCTCGTAGTTGTAGGCGGCCTGCAGCAGCGCGGTGCTCTTGCCGCTGTTCATCGCGCCGTATCGGAAGTAGAGCTTCGCCATTACTGCAGGTACCCGTCCTCCGCCGCCCGACGGATCAGATCGGCCTTCGTGCTCGCCGGCCGGCCGGCCCGAGCGTACTTCTCGCGCGTGCGGCGCAGGTAGGTCTTCGCCGTCTCGTACTGCACGTTCATCTGCCCGGCGACCTCGCTCATGCTGTACCCGCTCGCGTACAGCACGAGGGCCTCGCGTTCGCTCGTCGAGAGCTTCGGCCGTGCCGGCTGCTGGGCCCCCTTGGGCAGCGGGCGCCAATCGCGCACCGGCGTGCCGGTCGACTCCATGCCCATGACCCGGCGCGCGGTCTCCATGACCTCGCTCAACGGCATGGTCTTGGAGAGGAAGGCCGATGCGCCGGCGTCGAAGGCGCGGTCGCGCGCTTCCGCCGTGTCGAGGCTGGTGAGCACGATCACCTTCGCCCCCGCCGCGCGGCACGTGCGCACGCGAGCCTCGATCGACACGGGCTCTTGCAGCTGGAAGTCGAGGAGCACGAGATCGGTCGGGAACTGGTCGCTCTGCACGAGCTCGAACCAGGTGGGCGCGGTCAGCACGAGCTCGAAGTCGGGTGCGTGGGTCGCCACCCAGGAGGAGAGGCTGTCGAGCAGCAGCTCGTGATCGTCGAGGATCGCCAGACGCACCCGGGCCCCGGACCGCGCGTCAGTATCCATACTCAAACTCTAGGACCAGTCGCCCGTCGACCTCGCGAACCGACGAGCGCCGGGTCAGCCCGCGGATGAGCTCGAGCATGGAGCGCAGCTCGCGGCGGGCATCCGGGAAGGGCCGGGGCGTGACGATCGCGCACGTGACCGCCAGGCGCCCATCGGATGACCGGAGCCGCAGCTCGAGCTGCGAGGCCGAGAGCGTCTCGACAGCGACCACGACGATCGCCCGCATCAGCGTGCGGCGCTCGAGCGCGGCACGCTGGCCGAGATCGTCGGGATCGTCGGCGGTCGCGACGATGTTCAGCCGCGGGTGGCGGGCCACGACATCGTCGAGCATCTGCTGCGCCCACCCCTTCTCGACCTCCGCGACCAGCAGGCTGCGGATGCTCCGCGCGAGCCGCCGCGCCTCCTCGCGGTCGGCCTCGCTGAGGTCGTCGGCGTCGACGATGCGCTGCAGGGTCGGCACGACCTCGTGGTTGAGCACGGTGATGCGCCGCTGCTGCACCGAGCGCGCCACTCCGGCCCGCTGCTCGCGCGCGACGGCGGCGGCCGACTGCCAAGCGCGCTCCTGCCAGAGGCGGGTGGAGGTGTTGAGCGAGTGGGCGTAGGCGGCGGCGGCAAGACCGAGGATCGCCACGGTGAACGAGCCGGTGATCGCGTACGTGACGGTCGGCACATCGCTGATGGCGGCCGGGGCCTGCACGATGCCCAGCCCGGCGCAGAGCAGGGTGTGCAGGGCCGTCCACCCGACGATCTCGCGGGCAGGGCGATAGGGAGTGCTCGCCATCAGCAGCACCCCGACGACGAGCGGAGCCCAGTCATCGCGCAGCCGCTCATTGGCTCCCGCCGTCGACAGCGCGCTCGTCACCGCCGTGGCCATCAGCAGGAGCTGGAAGAGCTGAGCCGACGGCGCCTGCCACACCGGTCGCGTCGGCCGCGAGCGATCGAGCAGCAGCACGCACGCGGCGAGCACGAGCAGATAGGAGGCCACGAACCAGGCGGGCTGCACGATCTCGTGCCCGCGCGTGACGGCCACCAGGAGGGGCAGGGCAGCCGCGAGCAGCGCCGCGCCCGTCGTCACGGGACGGGCGGCCGCCGCCGAGAGCGGGTCGAGCCGCTCGAGCGTGATCTCGCGGGCGGGGAGGGGGGCGGGGCCGACCATCGGTGCGCGGCCGCTCATCGCGCCCCTCCCACCGGGGAGCCCTGCGGACGGGCGGGAACCCGCAGCAGCACCGAGGTGCCGCGGCCGGGGTGCGACCACACCGTCGCCGAGCCGCCGACCGTCTCGAGACGCCCGACGATGCTCGTGCCCACGCCCAGGCGACCGTCGGTGCGCGCATCGACGGCGAACCCGCGGCCGGCATCCACCACCATCGCCGAGACCTCGCCCTCCGCCGCGCCCAGCACCACGTCGGCGGTGTCGGTGCCGGCATGGCGGCGAACGTTCGCGATGCACTGCGCGACCGCGCGCCGGAACTCGTCGAAGGTCTCACCCTCGAGGCGATCGAGCACGGTGACGTCGCCCTCGATCGCGACGCTCACGGCCCCCGCGGCCGCCTCGTCGATCGCCGCTCGCAGTCGGTCGGCCCGCGGTGCGCGCACCGCATCAGCCTCGGCCGACCCCTCGAGCACCGCATCGATGGGTGCCGTCGAATCGGAGAGATCGAACCACTCCTGCCCGACGATCACCTCGAGATCATGGCGGATGCCCGCTCGAACCGGTTCGGAGAGCCGACCGGTCGAGGCCGTGATGACGGCGAGCTGATTGAGCACGGTGTCATGCAGGAGAGCGGTGGCGCGCTGCTCGAACCCGCGTCGGACATCCGCGAGCATCTCCTCGCGGGCGGCGCGGTAGAGCTCGGTCTGCGCGTGCCGCCCGCTCAGGAGGTCGGCCCGCAGCACCGCCAGGAGCCCGACGACGATGAACCAGACGGAGAAGACGACGACGTCGAAGGTCCACGGCGACCCCAGCCAGATGATGGCGGCGGCCGAGGCCCCCTCTCCGATGAGGTAGCCCGCCGTCGTCCAGGCGATCGACGTGCCGATGCTCGGGCCGACGCCGATCACCAGGATGAGGGCGAGCTTGAGCAGCACGATGGTGAAGTCGTCGTTCGCGACCGGGGTGTTCAGCTGGGTGGAGGCGATGAGCGAGTACCACACCACGCAGAGGCCGCCGATGATGAGGTAGCTGGCGGCGATGAACACCGACGGGCTTCGCTCGAGCAGCGCGAGCAGCACCACCATCGGAATGAGTACGACCAGCGCCGGCCACACGATCACCTGCGGGAGGTAGGCCTGGATCGACAGCACGACGAGGCCGACGGCCGTGAGGCAGACAGCGGCGCCCGCATGGCCGGCACGGGCGACGGCGGTGCTGGTGGTGCGAGCCGCGAGATGCGGCGGGAGACCGAGCGGCACGGCGCAGCCTCCCCCCTCTCCATGCGGGCGCATGGAGTCACCGTCGCATTATTGCCCACAGGCGTGCGTGCCGACTATCCCTCACCCGGGGGGGCGCGACGCAGCACCGGCCCTCGCACGCGGCGGCAGCAGGCGTAGGCTCGGCGCATGCCCCGCGTCGATCTCAACAGCGATCTGGGCGAGTCGTTCGGGGTCTGGCGGCTCGGCGACGATGCCGCGATGTACCCCCTCATCACGAGCGCCAACCTCGCGTGCGGATTCCACGCCGGCGACGCCTCGATCATGCTCGCCTCGTGCCGCGCGGCAGCGGCCCACGGGGTCGCCGTCGGCGCGCATCCCTCGTACCGCGACCTCGCCGGGTTCGGTCGTCGCGACATCGAGCAGCCGCTCGACGAGCTGCACGCCGACGTGCTGTACCAGGTCGCCGCCCTCACCGGCATCGCCGAGCACGCCGGAACGGCGGTGCGCTACCTGAAGCCGCACGGCGCCCTGTACAACCGGGCCGCCGCCGACCCGGAGGTCGCCGAGGTGATCGCCGACGTCGCTCGGGTGCGCGGGCTCCCGGTGCTCGGGCTGCCCGGTTCGGCGATGGCCGCAGCCTGCACGCGCGCGCGCGTCGCGTTCATCGCCGAGGCCTTCGTCGACCGCGGGTACCTCGCCGACGGCACACTCGCACCGCGCGACCTCGACGGTGCCGTGCTCACCGATGCGGCTCTGATCGCGGAGCGCGCCGTGGGCATGGTGACGCACGGCGAGGTGGAGGCGATCGACGGCTCGCGGGTGCGGGTTCGACCCGCCTCGCTGTGCGTGCACGGCGACACCCCGGGCGCCGTCGCGATCGCCCGCGCCGTGCGCGACGCGCTCGACGCCGCCGGCGTCGAGCTGCGGGCGTTCGCGGCCGACTCCGCCTCCGAGCGGTGACGGAGCGCGCGTGAGGCCGCCATCGTGAGGGTGCTCCCCTGCGGCGACCGAGCTCTGCTCGTCGAGCTCGACTCGCTGGCCGCGGTGCGGGCCGCGTACGACCGCTGGAGCCGGGAGGCTCCGGCCGGGGTGGACGAGCTCGTACCGGCGGCGCGCACCGTGCTCGTGCGGCTGGACCCCGCCGTGCTGGGGATCGGTGCCGCCGAGACGTGGCTGCGCGGGCATCCGCCGATCACGGCCGGGAGCGCGTTCGGCGACGACGCGCGCGCCGCGGCCTCGGCGCAGGTCGCGACGCCCGTCGACATCCCCGTCGTCATCCCCGTCGTTTATGACGGCGACGATCTCGCGGAGGTCGCAGCGGCCTGGGGATGCTCGGTCGAGGCTGTCGTCGAGCGCCACAGCCGCACGACCTGGGTGTGCGCGTTCATCGGCTTCGCCCCGGGCTTCCCGTACCTCGTTCCCGTCGGCGATGCCCTGCCGACCGTCCCGCGCCGCGCCACGTCGAGACCGCGCGTGCCCGCAGGCTCGGTGGCCCTCGCCGCGGAGTACTGCGGCATCTACCCGCGCTCATCGCCCGGCGGCTGGCAGCTGATCGGGAGCACCGACGCGGTGCTGTGGGATGCCGACCGGGAATCCCCCGCCCTCGTCGCTCCGGGAGCACGGGTGCTCTTCGAGCCTCGGCGCGCGGCATCGACGGGGTCGGCGCGATGACCGTCATGCGGGTCATCGACCCGGGAGCGCTGACGCTCGTGCAAGACCTCGGGCGCCCCGGGCTCGCCTCTCTCGGCGTCAGCGCCTCGGGGGCCTTCGACCGCACCGCGCACCGACTCGCCAACCGGCTCGTCGGCAACGACGAGGGCGCCGCGACGCTCGAGCATCTGCTCGGCGGGCTGCGACTCGCCCTGCCGGCGGGGGCATGGATCGCCGTGACGGGCGCCGGGGGCGCCGTGCGGCTCGTCGACACGGAGGGGCGCGCTCGGGTCGTCGAGCCGCACACCGCGACCGTTGTCGACAGTGCGGCCGAGCTGCAGCTCGGCCCCCTCACGAGCGGGGCCCGCGCCACGATCGCGGTGCGCGGCGGGCTCGCCGTGCCGCTCGTGCTCGGGTCGCGGTCGCGCGACACGCTCGCCGCCCTCGGGCCCGCTCCGCTCACCGCTGGCGAGGTGCTTCCCGTCGGCCCCTCGCCCGCCACCCCGGTGCCGCCGGCCGACCTCGTGCCCGTCGACCCGCCGACCAGCGGTGTCGTCGAGCTCGCCGTACGGCCCGGACCACGGCGCGAGTGGTTCACGGCCGCCGCGTGGCAGCAGCTGCTGACCGAGGAGTGGCGGGCCTCCGCCCGCAGCGATCGCACGGGGGTGCGCCTGGAGGGGGCGGTGCTCGCCCGCACTCGCGAATTCACGGAAGTCGAGCTGCCCAGCGAGGGCATGCTGCGCGGGAGCATCCAGGTGTCTCCCGACGGCGCGCCGACGGTTCTCGGTCCCGATCACCCCGTGACCGGCGGTTATCCCGTGATCGCCGTCGTCGTGGATGCCGCGTTCGACCGGCTCGCGCAGGTGCGGCCCGGGCAGCCGGTTCGGCTGCGGCTGGCAACCGGACGGCGCTGAGCACCGTCAGCCCAGGTCGCGCACCGCGCCCTCCCACCGGCGACGGAGCCACCGGTCGTGGCTGGCGACGACGACCGCGCCCGGGTAGGCGCCCAGCGCCTCCTCCAGTTCGGTGGCCAGGCGCAGCGACAGGTGATTGGTGGGCTCGTCGAGCAGCAGCACGTGCGGCGGGCGGGCGATGACCAGCGCGAGCGCGAGTCGACGCTGCTGCCCGACCGAGAGTGCACCGACCGGACGATCGAGATCGCGCGCGCCGAACAGCCCAAGGCCTGCGAGCGGCACGGCGGCCGCGCGCGCCGCTCCGAGTGCGGCCTCGTACGTCGCGCGCACGGTGCGGTGCGGCTCGGTGAAACGGACATCCTGGGCGAGCAGAGCGGTGCGCGTGGGCGGCAGCGCGCGACGGTGGCCGCCGTCGAGGGGGATGCGCGCCGCGAGCGCCCCGAGCAGGGTCGACTTGCCCGACCCGTTGGGGCCGGTGATGAGCATCCGATCGCCCGCGCGCAGCGCGAGAGTGATCGGCGCGAGCCGCCCGACGACCTCCGCGGCGTCGAGGCTCAGCAGGGGCTCCGCGGTGGTCGTGACCGAGCGGGAGGGCAGCCCTGCGAACGCGAGCGGAGGCGGCGGAGGCGGCAGGTGCGCGGCCTCGAGCTCGGCGAGCCGCCGCTCGGCGTCGCGCACGCGCCGGGCGACCTCGGCCTCGACGCGCGCGCCCTTGAAGTGCCGGATGAACTTGTCGTTGTCGCGAGCCGGTCGACCGCCCGTGTCGATCGTCCGCGCCCCCTCGGCGACGGTGGCGCGCAGTCGAGCGAGCTCGCGCTGCTCGAGCCGATGCTGCTGCAGCCAGCGCCCGCGTTCGCGGTCACGCTCGATCAGGTAGTCGCTGAAGCCGCCACCGGAGCGCACCAGCTGCCCGCCCCCGTTCTCGCCTGTCGCGGCCCGGCGGCTCGGGTCGAGGTCGACGAGCTCGGTCGCGAGCTCGTCGAGCAGCGCGCGATCATGGCTGGCGAAGAGCACCGGGCCGCGCCAGCCGAGCAGGTGCTGCCGCAGCAGCGCGACGGCGGTGTCGTCGAGGTGGTTGCTCGGCTCGTCGAGCACGAGCGCGTCGGGGCGGCTCAGCAGCACGGCTGCGAGCGCGAGACGGCTCCGTTGGCCCCCCGAGATCGCCCCGAGCGGCGTCGACAACGGGATGCCCGCCAGGCCGAACCCGTCGAGCAGGGCCGCACGCCGCGTGTGACGGCCCCACAGCTCGACCCGCTCGGCCTCCTCGAGAGCGGAGGCGTACTCGGCGGCCGCCGCGGCATCGGTGCCGAGCCTCCCCGCCGACGCTTCGAGGCGTCGTTCGAGGTCGAGCAGGGGCGCGTCGGCTGCGTCGAGGATGCTCGACACGGGCATCCCCGCATCGAACGGCACCTCCTGCGGCAGCCAGCCGAGCCGCGCGGGACGCGCGATCACGCCGGCATCAGGCTCGTCGACACCGGCGATGAGGCGCAGCAGGGTCGACTTGCCCGCTCCGTTCTCGCCGATGAGGCCGACGCGGGCACGCGCCGGCACGACGAGGTCGACATCGCGCAGCACGGCACGGCCGTCGAGGATGCGGGTGACGCCGCGCGCAATGAGAGGCGCGCGGTCGTCCGAGGTCAGGGTCGGAGACATGGGGTACCGCCGGGGTTCGCAGGATTCCCGCCGGGCTCAGCCTCGGGCGCGGGACGATCGACTGCGTCACAGCTCCATACCCCCAGGATACCGGCAGCAGCACGCGAGGGTCTAGCGGGCGGCGCGCTCCGCGGTCTCGACGACGTTGGCCAGCAGCAGCGCGCGCGTCATCGGCCCCACCCCGCCCGGGTTGGGGGAGATCCACGAGGCCACGGTCGCCACGTCGTCGGCCACATCGCCCGCGATGCGCGAGACCCCGGTGTCGGGGTCGACGAGTCGCGAGACGCCCACGTCGAGCACGATCGCGCCCGGCTTGACGTCGGCGGCCCGCACGATGCCGGGCACGCCCGCCGCGGCGACGATGACGTCGGCGCGCCGCAGGTGCTCGCCGAGGTCGCGGGTGCCCGTGTGGGTGAGCGTGACGGTGGCGTTGTACTCGCGCCGCGTCAGCAGCGAGCCGATCGCCCGCCCGACGGTCACGCCGCGGCCGATCACGACGACATCCGTGCCGGCCCACGAGAGGCCGTGCCGCTCGACGAGCTCGATGACCCCGCGCGGCGTGCACGGCAGCGGTGTCTCGATCGGCCGGTCGACGCGCAGCACGAGCCGGCCCAGGTTGGTCGGGTGCAGCCCGTCGGCATCCTTGTCGGGATGCACGCGCTCGAGGATCGCGTCGGTGTCGAGGTGCTTCGGCAGGGGCAGCTGCACGATGAACCCCGTCACGGCAGGGTCGGCGTTCAGCTCGTCGATGACGGACTCCAGCTCGGCCTGCGTCGTCGACTCGGGCAGATCGCGGCGGATGGACGCGATGCCCACCTCGGCGCAGTCCTTGTGCTTGCCGGCCACGTACCACTGCGAGCCCGGGTCGTCGCCGACGAGCACGGTCGCGAGCCCGGGCACGATGCCGCGGTCGCGCAGCGCGGCGACACGGTCGCGCAGCTCGGCCTTGATGGCCGCGGCGGTCGCGGTGCCGTCGAGCTTCTGCGCGGTGCTGCCGGAGGCGGGCGCGGTCGGGGTTGCTCCGGTCGCGCTCACGCTCACAGCCCCGGGTAGAGCGGGAACGCCTCGGTGAGCGCCTCGACGCGACCGCGCAAGGCGGCCACGTCGGGGTTCGGCATGAGGGCGTGGGCGATGATGTCGGCCACCTCGGTGAACTCGGCGTCGGCGAAGCCGCGGGTCGCGAGGGCCGGGGTGCCGATGCGCACACCGCTCGTCACCATCGGCGGGCGCGGGTCGAAGGGCACGCCGTTGCGGTTGACGGTGATGCCGACCTCGTGCAGCACGTTCTCGGCCTCAAGGCCGTTGAGGGGCGACTCGCGCAGGTCGACGAGCGCGAGGTGAACATCCGTGCCGCCGGTGAGAACGTTGATGCCCGCGGCGGTCGCGTCGCTCTGCGTGAGCCGCTCGGCGAGAATCTGGGCGCCGCGGATGGTGCGCTGCTGGCGCTCGACGAACTCCGGCATCGCGGCGAGCTTGAACGCCACGGCCTTGGCGGCGATGACGTGCATGAGCGGGCCGCCCTGCTGGCCCGGGAACACCGCCGAGTTGAGCTTCTTGAACAGCGACTCGTCGTTGCTGAGGATGATGCCTGAGCGCGGACCCGCGAGGGTCTTGTGCACGGTCGACGACACGACGTGGGCGTGCGGCAGCGGCGAGGGGTGCAGCCCGGCGGCGACGAGCCCGGCGAAGTGGGCCATGTCGACCCACAGCTTCGCGCCGACCTCGTCGGCGATGGCGCGGAAGGCCGCGAAGTCGAGGTGCCGCGAGTACGCCGACCAGCCGGCGATGATCACGGTGGGCTTGTGCTCGTGCGCGGCGGCGCGCACCGCATCCATGTCGATGAGCATCGTCTCGGGGTCGACGCCGTACGAGGTGGCGTTGTAGACCTTGCCCGAGAAGTTCAGCTTCATGCCGTGGGTCAGGTGGCCGCCGTGGGCGAGCTCGAGGCCGAGGATGGTGTCGCCGGGGTTGGCGAGGGCGTGCAGCACCGCGGCGCTCGCCTGCGCGCCCGAGTGCGGCTGCACGTTGGCGAACTCGGCGCCGAACAGGCTCTTCGCGCGCTCGATGGCCAGGTTCTCGGCGATGTCGACGAACTCGCAGCCGCCGTAGTAGCGCTTGCCGGGGTAGCCCTCGGCGTACTTGTTGGTGAGCACCGAGCCCTGCGCCTCGAGAATGGCGCGCGAGACGAAGTTCTCGCTCGCGATCATCTCGAGCGTGTGGCGCTGCCGGCTGAGCTCCTGGTCGAGCACGGCGGCGATCTCAGGGTCGACGTCGATCAGGGCATCGTTGAACGTCGAGGGCAGTCGATCAGACACGGGGGTTCTCCTTCGAGGGTCTGCCGGGCGCGCCGGCGGGGGCGTGCTGGGGGCCCAGGCGTACGGCCCCTCACCGTGTCGGTCGCTCCCTGATGGTGACCCATCCGAACGCCAGTCGCGACGTCGCCAGTCTAGCCCTCGGGCTCGGGTCGCGCGCGGCGCTAATGACGAGTCGCGGATGCTCGCCTCGCGCTCACGACGCAGCGAGCTCGATCGACCGCACGCGGGTGAGGTCAAGGGTCTGACGGGCGACCCACAGGTCATGGGCATCCTGCATCGCGAGCCAGCTCTCAGCGCTCCGGCCGACGGCCTTGGAGAGGCGCAAGGCCATCTCGGGCGTGACCCTGCTCGTTCCGGCGAGTACGCGGCTGAGGGTCGAAGGAGAGACGTCGAGCCGAGAGGCCAGCTCGCGGCCGCTGATACCGAAGGGCTCGAGGTAGACCGCGGAGAGGAACTCACCGGGGTGCGGCGGGTTGTGCATGAGATTCAGGTCGTCCATCAGTGGTAGTCCTCGTAGTCCAGAACGTAGGCGTTTCCGTCGCGGAACTCGAACGTCACCCTCCAGTTTCCGCTCACCGTGATCGACCACCGGCCCGCCCTGTCGCCCTTGAGCGGGTGCAATCGGAACCCGGGGATGGCCATGTCGTCGATCGTCTGCGCCGAGTCGAGAGCCGCGAGCTGCATGCGCAGTCGAGGTGCGTGACTCGGCTGCACCCCCGCGACGCTCCCGGTCTCGAACAGTGCCCGCAGTCCCTTGTGCCGGAAGGATGCGATCACGAGTGTACCGTAGCGCGTTGCGCATCACGCAACATCCGTCTCGAACATGTCATGCGACTCGGTCTCCTTCGGTTCAGTGCCACGGAACGGAGAACATGCCAGAGGTCGATCGTTGAGACATGCAGCCCTCAACAGGATGCGGTGCACGAAAGGCGGGGTCCGGGGCTCCCGTCAAAGACCATCCGTCCGTCGGTAGCCCCAGCGGTCGTATTCCGCCGATTGAACAGGCGGCCCCATCGGGTCGATCTCCATCAGGTAGATCGACAGCAGATTCGCGATTCCTCGCGACACGGGTTGACTCGGCCAGAGGGTGGCGGCGCTCTCGATGTAGCCCTCCCAATGCTCCGCGAGTCGGGCCGTGTCAATCACCACCAATGGGCAATCGATGGCCCCGCGCAACGTAGCGACGCCGTCAGACAGTTCGAATGATGCTCCGGTGATGTTCGCAAGCGTTCTCAACACACCATCGATTGAGGGTGCGGGCGTCATGCTGACAGTGTCCCGCGCGAGAGGCGTTCCGGGCCACCCAGAGGTCATGGACCTCGTCGCTCTGCCAGAGTCGAAGACTTACGGCGACTCGGCCTCGACGACCGTGATCGGGCGCGTCGTGAGCGGTACGCCGCGGGCGCGGCGCCGCGCCTCCATGATGAGCAGTGCGCCGATGGCGGCGGCGAGCGCCGCCGCCTCGATCCACGGCAGCCAGGTCGTACCGGAGCGCGCGAAGACGACCGCACCGATGGCGGCCCCTCCACCGATGCCGATGTTGAACGAGGTGGTTAACAGGGCGGCGCCGACGTCGCGCACATTCGGCGAGGCGACCTTGAGCAGGCGCGTCTGCAGCAGGGTCGGGATGCCCCCGAAGGCCGCGCCCCACACCACGAACGCGATCACGACCACGACGGGCACCCCGGCGAAGAGGGCGAGCACGCTGACGGCGAGGATGACCGTGGCGAGCATCCCGTACAGTCCACCGCGCGGATACCGGCTGCCAACCACGCCGGCGAGCACGAGTCCGATGGCGCCGGCACCGCCGTAGAGGAACAGCAGGATGCTCAGCGCCCCGGGATCGAAGCCCGCGGTGTCGAGCACGAACGGCGCGATGTACGTGTAGAAGACGTTGTGCCCGGTCACGATGATGATCACGAGCAGGCAGATGAACAGCACGCCCGGCATGGTCGAATCGCGGCGGGCCGGGATGCGGATCTCGCCGGTCGCGAGCGGCACACGGTGCTCGACCGCAGGCAGGAACCGGATGACGAGCAGCACCAGCACGACCACCGTCGCGGCGATGACGCCGAAGGCCGCCCGCCAGCCGAGCGCGAGCCCGAGGGCGGTGCCGAGCGGCACGCCCAGCACGAAGGCCGCGGTACCGCCCGCGCTCGTCACCGCCACAGCGCGGGCGAGCTGGTGGCGCGGCACCAGGTAGCTCGCGTAGGCACCGGCGACGGCCCAGAACAGGCCGTGGGCGAGCCCCCCGAGCACGCGCGCGCCGACGAGCAGCTCGTAGCTCGGAGCGATCGCGGCGAGCACGTTGGCGAGGGCGAAGACGCCGAGCACGACGAGCAGCAGGCCTTTGCGGGGGTAGTGGCGCGTGAGCGCGGCGAGGGGCGCCGCCGAGACGACGACGGTGCCCGCGAAGATCGAGATGAGCAGACCGACCTGCGACTCGGTGACGGCCAGGTCGGCGGCCATCGCCGACAGCAGCCCGGTCGGCAGGAACTCGCTCGTGACGAGGAAGAAGATGGCGACCGCGAGGGTGATGAGGCCGACCCAGGGAAACGGGCGGTCGTGCTGAGACATGGGGTGGCAGAGCTTTCGCGGCCAGCGTTGCGCCGCTGACGAACACGGGGAGCCCGGAGCGGGCATCCGCGTCTAGGCTACCGGCCGGTAGCGGGCTCGACGGTCGACACCGGGTGCGGACCGAGGGCGATGACCACGAGCACGAGGCCCGCGCCGAGCAGGGCGCCGGCCACGACCGGCAGTGCGGCCAGCGACCAGACCTCGAGCACCACGCCGCCGAGCAGCGCGCCCCCGCCGATGCCGACGTTGAAGGCGACGGTGATCCAGGCCGCGCCGATGTCGCGCAGGGCCGGGGATGCGAGCTGCAGCAGCCGTGCCTGGAAGATCACCGGCACCCCGCCGAGGAACGCGCTCCACGCGACGATCAGCACCACGACCACGACCGGTTCGGCGGAGGCTGTCGGAGCCGCACTGACGACCCCGAGCCCGGCGACCGCGGCGATGACGCCGGCGAGCATGATGGGCAGCAGCGCGCGGGGGTAGCGGTCGCCCAGCACACCGGCGAGCGCCACTCCGACCGCCCCCGCCGCGCCGAACGCGAGCAGCACGGGCGCGACCGCGGCCGCCGCGAACCCCGCCACGTCGATCACCCACGCGGCGATGTAGGTGTAGAAGGCCGCGTGCCCGAGGGTGACGAGCACCACCGTGGCGCACAGCAGCAGCACGGGGGCGAGAGTGGGGTCGCGGCGCGCGCGGCCTCCGGCAGCAGCATCCCTCGCAGGGTCGGTCGCACCGTGCGCGACCGGCGGCAGCACCGCGACGATCGCGAGAGCGATGACGACGACGAGACCGGCGATGACGGCGAACGATGCCCGCCAGCCGACCGCCGCCCCGAGCAGGGTGCCGAGCGGAACGCCCGCAACGGTTGCGACGGTCGCCCCGGCGGCGACGACGGCGACGGCGCGGGACAGTCGCTCGGGCGGCACGAGCCGCGCCGCGTACGGCGTCACGACCGCCCAGAACACGCCGTGCGCGGCCCCGCCGACCACGCGGGCGACGACGAGCACGGCGTATCCCGGCGCGAGGGCCACGACGAGATTGGCGACAGCGAAGACCGCGAGCAGCACGATGAGGAGCCGCTTGCGCGGCACACGCCGCGTCACGTGGGTGAGGGGCGCCGTGGCGACGACGACCGACGCGGCGAAGACGGTCACGAGAAGCCCCACCTGGGCCTCGCTGACACCGAGCTCGTCCCGCAGCTGCGGCAGCAGCCCGACGGGCAGGAACTCACTCGTGACCGCCACGAAGATGCCGGCCGAGAGCAGCAGCAGGGGCATCCACGGCAGGCGCACGGGGCCAGCGTAGCCGCGCGCACAGCACGGCCGCCGAGCGCACGGCGACGGCGAATAGGCTTGGGCGGGTGAGCGAGACCCTCCACCACTGGATCGTGACCCTGGTCTGCGACGACCGCCCCGGCATCGTGCACGCCGTGACGGGCGCCATCGTCGAGGCCGAGGGCAACATCACCGAGCTGCAGCAGTTCTCGAGCCTCGGCTCGGGCCGGTTCTTCCTGCGCCTGCAGACCGAGACCCACGCCGACCACGACGCCCTGCTCGCCGCGCTGCAGCCGGTCGTCGACCGCTACGCCATGGAGTGCCGCATCGACGCGGTCGGGCGCCCGCTGCGCACGCTCGTGCTCGTGTCGAAGGCGGGCCACTGCCTCAACGACCTGCTCTTCCGGCAGCGCAGCGGCACGCTGCCGATCGAGGTTCCGCTCGTACTGTCGAACCACTCCGACCTCGGCGAGCTCGCCGCGTTCTACGGGGTGCCCTTCGCGGCGCATCCGGTGACGGATGCGGAGCAGAAGGCCGCGATGGAGGCCCGCATCCTCGCCGCCGTCGATGAGCACGACATCGAGCTCGTGGTGCTCGCCCGCTACATGCAGATCTTCTCGCCCGAGCTGTGCGAGGCGCTCGCCGGGCGGGCGATCAACATCCACCACTCCTTCCTGCCGGGGTTCAAGGGGGCGAACCCCTACGCCCGGGCGCACGCCCGCGGCGTGAAGCTCATCGGCGCGACCGCGCACTTCGTCACGAGCGATCTCGACGAGGGGCCGATCATCGAGCAGAACGTCACGCGGGTCGACCACTCGCGCTCGCCCGACGAGCTCGTGGTGATCGGCCGCGACATCGAGAGCCGCACCCTCAGCCAGGCCGTGCGCTGGTTCGCCGAAGACCGGGTGCTGCTCGACGGGCAGCGGACGGTCATCTTCACGTGAGCACCGCGCAGGCGGCACTCGGCCCGCTCTCGTTCAGCGAGGGGGTGTGGACGCGCGAACCCGTCTCCGCCGTGATCGGCAGCGACGGCGCGCTGACGGTCGAGGCAGCGGAGGGCAGCGACTGGTGGCGCGACACCGCGTACGGCTTCCGTCACGAGAACGGGCACGCGCTGCTGCGGCCGTGGGATGCGGGCACCGCGATCGAGGTCACCTTCGAGCTCTCCGGCTTCACCGGTGAGTTCGACCAGGCCGGGCTCGCCGTGATCGTCGACGACGAGACGTGGATCAAGGCCGGCGTCGAGTTCAGCGACGGGCACCCGCAGCTCGGGGCGGTCGTCACCGTGGGCGCGAGCGACTGGTCGACCGGCCGCGTCGACGAGTGGGTCGGCAGCGCGGTGACCGTGCGGGCATCCCGCATCGCCGACGCGGTCGTGATCCGGGCGCGCTCAAGCGTCGACGGGCAGTGGCGCCTCGTGCGGGTCGCACGGTTTCCGCACGAGAACGCCCGCATCGGGCCGATGGTCTGCGCGCCCACGCGGGCCGGCTTGATGGTGCGCTTCACCAGCTGGGTCGTCGCGGCTCCCGACGGCACGCTGCATGCGCACGCCGAGGACGCGGAGCTCTCCTCATGAGGCAAACCCTTCAGGCCAGTACAGCGAATATCCATCGAGACCCGACAGGCTGGTGAGCGGCGGCTGGATGCCGCCTGAATCCCGCGACGCCCAGGAGACACGATGACCCGCATGATGACCGGCCGCGCCCGCACGACCGCCGCGCGCGTCGCCGCCCCGATCGGCGCCACCGCGGCCCTGCTCGGAACCCTGACCGGCTGCGCGACCGCCGCCGCCGAGGCCGAGGTGCCCGTCGACGCCAGCTACCGCGACGGCACCTACCAGGCGAACGGCACCTACGAGTCGCCGAACGGCAGCGAGAACATCATCGTGCTCATCGAGCTCGAGAACGACATCGTCACCGATGTCGAGATCACGACCAACCCCAACAACCCGACCACCGCCAACTACCAGGGCCAGTTCGCGAGCGGCATCGGCGACCTCGTGATCGGTGAAGACATCGACAAGCTCGACGTCACCGTGGTCGCCGGGTCGTCGCTCACGAGCAACGGGTTCCGCGAGGCGATCGCCGCCATCAAGGCCGACGCCGTCGAGAGCTGAGTGCGGCCCCGACCGTGAGCTCGTCGACCCTCCTCGAGCCGACCGCGTTCGAGGCGATCGGTGCGCCGTGGCGCATCGGGGTCGGCGGGGCCGCCACCCCGACATCGTCGCTCGGTGCGCCGCTCTCGGCCGACGATCGCGCCGCGGTGCTCGCCCGCATCGAGCAGTTCGACCGCGACTGGTCGCGCTTCCGCGATGACTCCCTCGTGGCGCGCATCGCGCGCGAGCCCGGGTCGTGGAGCCTGCCCGCCGACGCCGAGCCGCTGCTCGACCTCTACGAGCGGCTGCACGCGGCGACGGATGCCCGCCTGAGCCCCCTCGTCGGCGCCAGCCTCGAACGGCTCGGCTACGACGCCGCCTACCGCCTGCTGCCCGCCGGTGACCCGCTGCCGGCCCCGCGCTGGCAGGACTCCCTCGCCCTGCGCCGCACGCCGGCCGGGCTCGTGCTCGACACCGCGGCGCCCGTGCTGCTCGATGTGGGGGCGGCCGGCAAGGGGTACCTCGTCGACCTGGTGGGCGAGCTGCTCGTGCAGCGCGGGCTGCGCGACACGGTGGTCGACGCGAGCGGCGACGTGCGCGTGCGGGGTGAGCGCAGCATCCGCGTCGCCCTCGAGAACCCGTTCGACCCCGCGAAGGCGCTCGGCGTCGTCGAGCTGCGCGATCAGGCCCTGTGCGCCTCGGCGACGACGCGGCGGGCCTGGGGCGACGGGCTGCACCACATCATCGACGCGATCACCGGCCGACCGGTCGACGCCGTCGTCGCCACCTGGGTCGTCGCCGATTCGGCGCTCGTGGCCGATGGCGTCGCCACGGCGATGTTCCTGGCCGACCCGGCGCGTCTGTGCGCGGTTTTCGCGGTGGAATGGGTTCGACTGTTGGCAGACGGGCGGCTCGAGGCGAGCGCCGGTCTTCGAGGGGAGCTGTTCGCATGAGGGCACGCATCGACGCACTGACCGGCCGGGTCAGCATGTACCGGCTGGCGACGATCACGCTCGCGATCGTTCTCGCGCAGGCCGTGCTGTTCGCCTTCCTCGACGTCATCGGGCCCGACCCGTACGCGATCCTCGGCACGCTCGG
>ERZ1066137.195-NODE-195-length-54345-cov-22.102339_pt1 | contig 54345 bp, 45 predicted proteins | sample MGYA00382784_ERZ1066137 | MGnify/ENA primary metagenome ERZ1066137 (study PRJEB33369, sample SAMEA5778367) | biofilm metagenome | biome: Industrial cooling water; feature: Water cooling tower basin; material: Biofilm | place: United Arab Emirates | collected... | reverse complement strand
GCTCGGGGACGATGGCGGGCGCGGGCGCGGGCGCAGCGGCGTCGGCGGTGGTTTGGGGGCGGCGCGGGGGCGCGGGCTCGCGGCGGAGCGCGTCGCCGCCGGGGGTCGACGGGGCGGCGTGGTCGACGGCGGCCCCCGGATCGCGCGCCTCGCCGCGGGTCGCCGAGGCGACGAGGCCCTGGCCGAGCCGGATCGCGCCGAGCGCCGAGGCGGCGACCGCGAGGGCGATCAGGAAGGTGCGGCGGCGGTGGGCGGCCACGGCCGTCCGCAGCTCGACGACCGAGCCGTCGGGCGCGGCGGGCTCGCCGGTCTGTTCGGACAGGGCGCGCGGGACAGGTGCACCGCCGGTCTGTTCGGACAGGGTGAGACGGACAGGCGCGCCGGCGGGCGACGGGGCCTGCTCGCGGGCGTCGGGGCCGCCGGTCTGTTCGGACAGGGCGAACGGGACAGGTTGGCCGGCGAGCGGGTCGGGCTCGCCGGCGGCGGCGCGGCGGGCGAGGCCGGCGAGGTTGCGGGCGGCGGCGCCGGGGTCGGGCGAGGCGTGGCGGTGGGCGGCCGCGAGGAGGGCGCGGGCGGCGGCGTCGATGTCGTCGGGGCGGTTCATCGGGGGCTCCTCGGGTCGCGCGAGCGGGCTGCGATCGCGGCGGCGAAGCGTTGCCGGGCGAGGCGCAGGCGGGAGTAGACGGTGTTGAGGTTGGCGCCGACGGCGGCGGCGATCTCCGGGGCGGTCAGGCCCTCGAGGTCGGCGAGCACGAACACGGCGCGCTTGTCCTCGTCGAGGGTGGCGAGGAAGGCCTCGAGGAACGCGGCGGCTTCCCCTTCGGCCAGGTGGGCGTCGGGCGGCGGGGGCGGCGGCGGCTCGGGGACGGCGGCGAGGCGGCGCTCGCGGCGGCGATCGCCGCGGTGCTGGTCAGCGGCGATCCGGCGGGCGATCCCGTACAGCCAGCTGCGCGGCGAGGCGGCGGGGTCGAGGTCGGACCAGCGGCGGTAGACGACGAGGAAGACGTCCTGGACCTTGTCGTCGAGCGCGTCGGGCGGGACGCCGAAGCGCCGCAAGATCCGCCAGACGAAGTCGTGGTGGGCGCGGAACATCGCCGCGAACGCGGGCTCGAGGTCGGTCGAGGGAGTGGGCACGGCGGTCGCCGGGTGCACGACGCCGCCATGGCCGGGTCGCGGCGGTTCCGTCACTTGATTCGGACCTCGAGCGCGAGGGCGGTCTGGAAGGCGGCGGCGGGGGTGACGTGGACCGGGCGGTCGAGGCCGGCGAGGCCGAAGCGCGGGCGCGCGAGGGCGACCAGCGCGTCGGCGCGCACGAGGACGGCGGCCCAGCCGTGCAGGAAGGGGATCCGGAGGCCGGTGCCGACGAGCAGGGCGCCCCACGGCTGGAGGACGCTCGCCGGCTGGTCGATGTCGACGCCGACGGCGCGCCCGCGCAGGGCGCCGGCCTGTCCGCCGAGACAGATCGGCGCCTCGAGCGGGCCGATCTCGCTGCGGGCGCACACCCGCACCGAGGCTGCGCCGCCGCCGACGGCGATCCGCAGGTCGTCGGGGCCGCCGGGATCGGCGAGTCGGCGGGAGATCCACAGGCCGTCGACCTCGACGCGGAGCCGCGGGGTGACGAGGCTGAAGCCGCCGAGGAGGCCCGGCGAGGCGCGCGGGACCAGGCCGATCGTCAGCGGCGCGCCGACGCGCAAGAGCGCGGCGAGGCGCGGCGCGGGAGGAGCGTCGGTCGGCGCGGGTGCGCGCGCGGGGGGCTCGGCGAGCGCGTCCGGGGGCGGCGCCGGTGGCGGGAGCGCAGGGCCCGGCGTCGGCGCGGGGGGTGCCGGATCGGGCGGCGGCGCGACGGGCTGCGCCGCGAGCGAGGGGTCGATCGCGGCGGCGAGGACGACGGCGGCGGCCCCGGCGAGGGTCTCGCAGGAGGTGGCGCGGAATTCGCGGCGATCGACGGCGTCGTCGCGGCGGACCTCGAGGAGCAGGCGGAACGGCTCGGCGCCGGGGACCCGCTCGAGCGCGCCGGCGGCGGTGATCGGGCGCTCGCCGAGCGGCGCGAGCGGACGACCGAGGGCCGCCTCGACCTCGCGCACGACCGCGGCGGCGTCGGGGCATCCGGCGAGGTCGCGCCACTGCAGCTCGAGTTCGCCGGGCGGGGCGGCGAGCAGCAGGGCGGCGGTGAGGAGCGACATGGGCACGGGCGGCAAGAGTAACGGGGAACGCGAGCGACGAAGCGGCGGCGTGACGCTCTCGCGGGCCGACCGGGGGGCGGAGCACCCGGGGGAGCGGATCCGCACGGGCCCGGCTTGTGCGACGCGGCGGCGCTGGGCTATCAGGCGCCCCGGAGATCGTCGCCATGAAGCTGGTCATTCTCGGAGCGTCGGGGGGCTGCGGCAAGCAGCTGGTCGAGCAAGCGCGGGCGCGCGGGCACGAGGTCACGGCCGTCGTGCGGCCGTCGTCGAACTACAGCGCGCCGGCGGGGGTGCGGCTGGTCCGCGGCGAGGTCACGGACCGGGCCTTGCTCGCCGACGCGTTCCGCGGGGCCGACGCGGTGCTGTCGGGGCTCGGGCTGCGCGTCTCGGGGCTGTCGCCGTTCGCGTCGATCGAGGTGCCGGACCTGCTGTCCCGCAGCGCGCCGGTGATCGTGCAGGCGCTGAAGGAGGCGGGGGTCAAGCGGCTGCTGGCGATCAGCGCCGGCGGGGTCGGCGACAGCTACGCGAGGATGCCCGGCGTCTTCAAGATGTTTATCAAGACGACGGCGCTGCGGAAGGTGTACCCGGAGCTCGAGGCGATGGAGAAGGTGTTCTTCGCCAGCGGGCTCGAGGTGTGCTGCTGCCGGCCGACGGGGCTGACCGACGAGGCGGCGACCGGGCAGGTGAAGATCGCCGAGACGCTGTCCGGGCACGCGACGATCCCGCGCGCCGACGTCGCGGGGTGGATGCTCGACGAGGTCGCGAAGCCGACGCTGGCGCACCGCGGGCCGGTGATCACGGTCACCGGGGCGGGCTGATCGGGCATGTCCCCGGGGGCATGCCCTGAGCGTCAGGTCCTCCGGGCCAGGCGGAAGATCGGGCCGCCGCCGGCGCGGAAGTCGCAGTGAGCCCGCTCGGCGTGGCCGGGCGGGCCCGTGCCGAGCGCGGTCGGGAGCTACGCGGAGGCGTCGCGGTGGGGCAGCCAGGCGGGGCGGACCTGGGCCCACATCACCTGGGCGACGAGGCCGAGCTTGTTGCTGGCGAGCATCGCCGCGCCGGTGAACTGGCGCAGGCGGTCGCGGGCCGGCAGGGCGCGCGCGTGGCGGGGGACGAGGCTGGTCTCGATCGCGTGGCGGGCGGTCTTGAGGTACTCGGAGAGGAACACCGAGGGTCGACCTTCTGCACACGAGAGCAGCGCCATCGAGCGGGTGCGCGACTCGGCGCTCGCGGCCCAGTAGTCGAACAGCGCGCGCTGGATCGCCCGGGCGCCCTCGTTGCCGCCGCGGAAGGCCTCGTAGATCGCGTCGGCGAGGGCCTGGCGGGTCGGCACGTAGCGGTCGTGCTCGGCGCGGTAGCGGCGGATCGCGGCGTCGTCGAGCCAGGGCTCGTGGAGCGGCGCGTCGGCGCGGCGGCGGGCCTGGGCGCCGAGGACCTCGGCGTCGCGCAGGCCCATCGTCATGCCGCTGGCGGTGATCGGGTGGGAGCAGCCGGCGGCGTCGCCGACGAGCGCGACGCCCGGCGAGGTCGCGCGCGGGGCCGGCAGGTTGACCGTCGGCGCCATCTCGAGCGGGCCCTTGTGGCGCTGGATCGCCGCGGCGAGCTGTTCGCCGAGCTCGCTCGGGAGGTACGGCACGAACGTCTCGAGCAGGTACTCGCCGAGGCGCGCGCCCTTGGCCGGCAGCTGGGCCGGCAGGTCGAGGGTGACGCGGTAGGTGGTGCTGCCGTCCTTCTCGCGCTGGATCGGGTAGATCAGCACCGGGCCCCAGGCGCCGAGGACGATGTTGCCCCACGTGGCCTTCGGGACAGCCGCGTCCCGGAGCTCGAGGCCGGCGGTGAAGCCGATCGTCTGGCGCTGGTCGGGCAGGCCGATCAGCTTGCGGACCTGGCTCGCCTTGCCGTCGGCGCCGACGAGCAGGTCGCATTGGACGCGGACGTCCTGGTCGTCGGGGCCGGTGAGGACGACGCCGGTGATGCGGTCGCCGAAGCCGCGGATGACGTCCTTGATCACCCAGCCCTCGAGCAGGTCGACCTGCGGGCGCTGGCGGACGACCTGGCGCATGACGCGGACGAGGGTCTTGTGGTGGACGGCGAGGCCCTGGGAGCGCTGGCCGGGGACGTCGGCGTAGGGGAGCTCGACGCAGCGGCCGTCGGCGCGCTCGCGGACGGTGAAGCCGTCGACGTCGACCGCGCCGGCGGCCTTGAGCGCGCCGTAGAAGCCGAGGTCCTCGAGCACCTGGGCGCCGCGCGGGTGGATGAACTCGCCGGCGAAGCGCGGCGAGACGTCCTTGTGGCGGTCGACGACGAGGATCCGCCGCCGACGGTCCTTGTCGACCAGGGCGAGCGCCTGCGCGACCGCGCAGCCGGCCATGCCGGCGCCGATGATCACGATGTCGTAGCGCGCCGCCGGCCCGGGGCGCGCGTCGGTTGCAGCAGCCTGTTGGGTCATGTTCGTTCCACCATGCTCAAAGTGAGCCGCGCAGGGCAACAAACTGGCCGATCGCCAGCGCCGCCTCGCGGACGCCTGCAGACGGGTCGTGACACACGGGAGAGAGTCCGAAGCCGTCGATCCACGCGCCGCCGAGGTCGTCGGTCCCGGCCTCGACGACCTGCACGAGGTCGCGGATCGCACGCTGGGTCTGGATGCACGGGGCGCCCTCGAGCGCCATCAGACCCTGGGCGGCCAGCGCCGTCAGCACCGGCGCGCCGAAGCTGCCGTCCTCGCGCTGGCGGCCGCGGAGCTGGCGGTCGACGGTCTGCCGCAGCGGGTGCGTCGGCGGGCACAGGGCGGCGGCGCACAGCGCCAGCTCGGCGAGGGTGGCGACGTCGAACGCGCCGAAGTCGACGGTGACGCGCTGCCACAGGAACTGCAGGCCGCGGGCGATCCGGTCGTCGTCGGCCTGGAAGCCGAGGCGCGCGAGCTGGCGCAGCGTCATCGCCGAGACGCGGACCCGCGCCGGGCTGTTCGGCTCGCCGGCGGTCAGCAGTTGGACGTCGCGCAGCGGGAAGCGGGCCATGAACACGTCGGTCTCGCCGCGCTCGAACCGGCAGAAGCCGCCGTCGGGCTCCTGCATCGCCAGCAGCACCTCGACGGCCCGGCGCGCGGCGGCGCGGACGCGCGGCTGCAGCGGCGAGGTCCGCGGGACGGCGGCGAGCGTCTCGAGCACGGCGCAGGTCGACAGGGTGTCGACGTAGCGGTCGGCCCCGGGCTCGCACGGCCAGCCGCCGGCGGGCGCGTTGACGCGGAGCTGCCACTCGCCGGGCTCGGTGATCTCCTGGTCCAAGAGCCAGGCGACGGCCTCCTCGGCGCCGGGCTCGTCGGCGGCGAGGGCGACGCGGATCAGGCGGGCGGTGATCGCCAGCGGCTCGCCGACGAGGCCCTGGGCGAGCCAGGTGCCGCCGGTGTCCGGGGCGCCGGCGGTGAAGCGGGTGCGGCCGCGGGCGCGGCGGAGGTAGTCGAGGCCGCGGCGGATCCGCGGGTCGTCGTAGGCGACGCCGAGCACGCGCAGCGCGAGCAGGCTGAGCAGCGTCGGCTGGCCCGAGAACCACCCGCCGTGCTGCTGCTGCGCGCCGAGCAGCCACTTCTGCACGCGCGACAGCGCGGCCGTCAGCACCGGCCCGCGCGGCAGCTTGCGGATCACCTTGACCGTCTGGTCGAAGCTCTGCAGCAGGTCGCCGGCGAGGCCGGGCTGGGTCAGCCGCGGCAAGATCGGCTCGCCGTCGGGGCGCGTCAGCAGCAGCGCCCGGGCGTTGCTGACGTGGACCCGCGCCGGCGCGCGCGACAGCAGCAGGTACGGGGTCATCACCCCGCGGGCCCACGGCGACACGCGGCTCGGGGACAGCAGGGCGAACGTCGGCAAGAGCCACAGCTCGGCCGGCAGCGTCGGGACCCAGCTCCACGGGATGTGGCCGGCCATCGCCAGCCACATGCGCACGGCCGCGTTGGCGCGCTGGGCCCCGCCGAGCTCGTGGACGACGCGGCGGGCGCGGACGAGGTGCTCGGCGCTCGGGTCGTCGCCGGACTCGACGAGCGCCCACCAGCCGAACGCGGTCAGCGAGAGGTCGGGTCCGCCGCCGGGCAGGTGCCAGGCGCCCGAGGGCTGCTGGCTGGCGCGGATCCACCCGGCGAGGCCGGCCGACTCTTCGGGCCGCAGGTCGTGGAACAGGCGGTCGGCGAGCAGGACCTCGGCGGCGAGGGTGATGTCGGGGACCCCGAGCAGCCACGCCTTGTCGGCGGGCGTGCGCCCGGCGAGCGGGGCCCGGGCGCGCCACACGGACGAGCCGGCTTGCACCCGCGACAGCGCCGCCGCCAGGCGCTCGCGGACCTGGGAGACCCCCGCTCTCTCGGCTTGTTCGGCCACTTTTGCCATGTTCGACGCGGCGCGACGCTAACACGCGCCCCGCGCCGACCGGGTGACGTGCATCACAGCCGGAATTGCGACAATTGTGCCGCAAAACCCCGTCTGCGGGGGCGTCTGCGCGGGCGCGTGCACACCCGCGAGGCGGCCGGATCGCGGCCGATCGCGCGCGGGTCCGCGAGAGGGATCGGCCCTTGCGGGGGACCGCTCGGGTTTGCCACACTGCCGCCGATGTCTCGTTTCACGCGCACGCTCGTCGCCGGCCTGGGCCTCGGTGTCCTCAGCCTCCCGCTCGCCTCCTGCAAGGAGGAGGATCCGGAGGAGTTCGGGTTCACCTGCGTCGACCTCCTGCAGGCCGACAGCGAGGAGACCGACCCGTTCGTCGGCACCGCGGAGATCAAGGTCACGCTGACCTACGAGCCGTGCCTGATCGACTACTACACCAAGAACAACACCGAGGAGCGGCTCGACGGCATCGACGGGCCGGCGACGTTCGAGCGCTGGCGCGAGCGCCTGTGCAGCGAGCCGGTCAGCGACCCGCTGGTCGCCTGCGAGGTCGAGAGCCTCGAATCGTTCAACCAGGTGCTCATCGACGCCGGCGTGTCGTCGATGTACCAGATGACGATCACCTACAAGGTGACCGACAGCTCGCAGATCGCCGGCCGCAGCCTGCTGTGGGGCCCCGGCCCGGTCGAGGGCTTCGCCGGCTGCGCGATGGACCAGCGCCCGTTCGTCAAGATCACGCGCCAGTCCGACGTGATCGGCATCGACAAGGACGGCGCCCAGATCTGGCAGGCGCAGTCGTGGTCGAACGCGCGCGGGATCATGCAGCGCAACACCGCCGGCTGCATCCAGGCCTCGATCTCGCGGAAGAGCATCTGAGGCGTGCCGGCCCGCCGCGCGATCGCCCTCGGCGGGCTGCTCGCGTGCAACCCGCCGGTCGCGGGTGAGCCGGTCGTCGCGCGTCCGCCGGACCCACCGCCCTCGCCGGCCCCGCGCTGCGACGAGCCGCCCGCGGGCGCGCTCGCGGTGCTGGCCGCCCGGGCATGTCCCTCGGTGCTGGTCGAGGAGGCCGGCGGCTTGGTGCTGCGCGGGCTCGGACCCGGCGCCGCCGCGCTCGCCGTCGCGCCGCCGGAGACGTGCCGTCCGTGCCACTTCGCCGGGGCGATCACCGCCGCCGGCCCGGTGCTGCTGGCGATCCGCCCGTCGGCCGGCAGCGAGCTCGCCGACGCCGCGTGGATCGGCGCGTCCGGGGGCGGCGAGCTGGTGTTCGCGCCGCTATGGCACGGGCAACCTGACTTCGGGGACAGGACCGTCCAGGGCCCCGCCTGGGCGCTCGCGCCCTACGTGTGCGGCGACGCGCTCGTGCTCCGGCCCGCGCCGCGGCTGCCCGGCGCGCGCGCCGAGGAGCCGCCGCCCGCGCTCGTCCGCGCCGCGGGCGTCTACACGGTCCACGGCGGCGAGCTCGCGCGCCGGGACACGCCTGTCCCGACGGACATGTCCGAGTGCGAGCCGGTGCCGCTCGAGCTCCCGTGACCGCCGGCGCGCGGCCGGCCTGTCCCGGGCGCCCTGTCCGATCGCGCAGACCCGCGCGCGGCCGGCCGCGCGCGGACGTCGCGGCGGCCCGGCGGCCGCTTGCCGAGACGGCGCCCGATCCTGGACGATCGGCCGATGTCGCCGCGTCCGCTGCTCGCCACCCTCGTCGGTCTCACGCTCGCCCTGCCCGCCTGCGGCGACGACGGCGGCGGCACGGAGGGCACGAGCGACGCGAGCACCGGCACGACGACCGACACGAGCGCCGGCGACACGGGCACGACGGCCGACGCGAGCACCGGCGACCCGACGACCGACGCGCCGACGACCGACGCGCCGACGACGACCGGCGACCCGGCCGCGCCGACGTTCACCGCGGTGTACATGATCTTCGAGGCCTTCTGCACCTGCCACAACAACCCGGCCGGGGCCGGCGGGCTCAGCCTCGAGGGACAGGCGGACGCGTACGCCAACATCGTCGGCGTCCCGTCGGCCAAGGCGACCATGATGAACCTGATCGAGCCGGGCGACCCGACCAACAGCTACCTCTACCTCAAGCTGACCGGCGACTATTTGGGCGTCCCCGGCGGCACCGGCGACCCGATGCCGGTGATCGGCGATCTCACTCCGGAGCAGCTCGCGCTGGTCGAGCAGTGGATCGCCCTCGGCGCGCTGAACGACTAGCCGCGCTATCCTTGGGGCATGCCCCTCGACGAACCCGGCCCCCCGCTCGACGCCGAGTTGCCGTCGGCCCCGCCGCCGCCGGCGAGCGCCCGCGACGACGAGCTGCTCCCCGACCCGCCGCGCGGCGAGCACCACCGCGGCCGCCTCGCCGGCTACGAGGCCGGCCGCCGCGCGCGCCGGATCCTCATGATCGGCCTCGGGTTCGCCTTCCTCGCCACCGCCTCGATCTGGATCTGGTACGCGAACCGCGAGAGCAGCCGCTCGCGCCAGTTCCAGCTGCCGCCGGGGACCGACCTCTCGACCCGGCCGCGCGTGTTCACCTGGTCCGAAGGCAAGGCGCAGCTCGGCCTCAGCCGCGAGCCGCCGGGCGTCGAGGCCGTCGAGCTGCCCGACCGCACCCTGCGGCTCGCGGCCGGCTCCGACCTCGCGCGCTTCCGCGTCGACGTCGCGGGCGGCGAGACGAAGACGCTCTACGTCGTGTCCGGCGAGATCGTCGAGGAGCTCAAGCCGGGGGCCAGGCCGCTGCTGCCGGCGCCGCGCTGAGGATCGCCGCGAGGTCGTCCGGCCACGGCGCGGTGAAGCGGACGCGCTCCCCGGTGACCGGGTGCGGCAGGCCGAGCGCCGCCGCGTGCAGCGCGTGGCGGGCGAGCCCGAGTTCCTCGCCGAGCTCGTCGAGCCGGCGCTCGCCATTGGCGACCTGGAGGAACTTCGCCTCCGGCAGGCCGTAGAGCTTGTCGCCGACCAGCGGGTGCCCGAGCTCCGCCAGGTGGACGCGGATCTGGTGCTGGCGCCCGGTCTCGGGCAGCGCCTCGACGAGCGTGATCGGCCCGCCGCGGAAGCTCCCGCGCGCGAGCGGCCGCACGCGCGTCGCCGCCGCGAGGCCGCCGTCCGCCTCGGGCACGGGGCCGATCTTGATCCGGATCTTGGAGCCGATCGCCGGCCCGAGGGCCAGGTCGATCCGCACAGGTCCTTCGAGACAGCCGTGGACCAGCGCCCAGTAGACCTTCTCGATGTCGCGGGCGATGAAGGATCGCTTGAGCGCGGCCGCCGTGCCGCCGCGCCGGCCGAACACCATCACCCCGGACGTCTCGCGGTCGAGCCGGTGCGCCATCTCCCAGCCGTGCCCCGGGCCCAGGCGCGTCCGCAGCAGCTGCGTCAGCGTGTGCCGGTGGTAGCTCGCCGACGGGTGCACCGGCAGCCCCGCGGGCTTGCTGATCACCAGCAGCGCGTCGTCGCGGTAGATCTCGGCGTAGTCCATCACCACCGGCGGCTCGCGGGGCGCCGGCCGCTCGATCACCAGCGTCTCGCCGGCCCGCACCCGCAGCGACGCCCGCCGCAGCACCTCGCCGTCGGCCCGCCGCACCCGGCCGGCGTCGACGATCGCCTGCACCCGCGTGCGCGACAGCCGGGCGATCCGGCTGGCGAGGAACCGGTCGAGGCGAAACCCGTCGCGCGCCGGGTCGACGACCAGCGGGATCTCGAGGATGTCCTCGTGCGACTCGTCCACCGCCGGCATGCTATAAAGTCCGTCACGTATGAGCGAGCCCACCCAACCAGCGAAGGCCACGCAGCCCGCCCAGGACGGCGGCGCGCTGTGGGCGCTGCTCGTCGGCGGCGCGATCCTCCTGATCGCCGGCCTGCTGATCTTCTGGCCCGGCGGCGACGCGTCCAGCGGCGCGGCCGGCAAGCGCGGCGCCGGGGAGCAGCAGGCGGGCGCCGCCGCGGGGGACGGCGCCCAGGGCGGACTGGGCCTCGGCGTCGCGGCGCGCGAGGCCGACCCGGCGCGCCGCGGCACCGGCCAGGTCAACGACCGCATCTTGCCCCAGGGCGGCGGCGGCTTGACCCTCGCCCCGCCGCGCCCGCCCGAGCCCGAGCCGACCAGCTTCGCCAGCCCCGCCGAGGAGCTCCTCTACTACGAGAAGAAGCTCGAGAAGGCCCGCCAGGCGCTGTCGCAGCGGACGCTCTTCTTCGAGCGCAGCAAGAAGGCCGTCGCCTCGGCGCCGCCCGAGACCCGGCAGCAGGCCGAGCGCCGCCACCAGGTCGTCGAGCAGAACTACGAGTCGGCGAGCAAGGCGGTCGCCGACCTCGAGAAGAAGGTCGCCGACCTCAAGAAGCGTCAGACCGGCGGCTAGCCGGCCCCTCTCGCGCCTCTCAGCTCAGCCCTCGTCGCGGGCGCGGACGCGGATCCGGCCGGACAGCGCGTCGCGGACGATGCTCTTGGTGTCCTCGTCGAAATTGCCCTGGACAATCGAGCGCATATAGGCGCGCTCGGTCGGCTCGCTGGCGGCCCACCGCAGCGACTTGCCCTTGAGCCGGCCGAAGTTGAACACCGGCTCGTTGTCCCGCCAGATGAAGCGGCGCGCGCCGTCGACGTAGCCGGCGCTGGTGATGTTGGAGACGTCGTGGAGCGAGTCGACGCTGAGCTCGAGCTCGCCGTAGCGGCCGAGCTGACCGGCGAACACCTCGAGCGTCGCGATCGTGTCGGCCTCGGCGCCGTGGGCGTTGCTGAGCTCCTTGTCGCAGTAGAAGCGCATCGCCGCGGTCAGGTTGCGCGGCTCTTTCTGGTGGTAGATGACCTGGGCGTCGATCACGCGGACGCCGGACAGGTCGAAGCCCTTGCCGACGCGCGAGAACTCGTTCTGCAGCACGCGGACGTCGAACCGGCACACGTTGAAGCCGGCGAGGTCGCAGCCGCGGAGGAACCCGAGCAGCTCGTCGGCGATCTGGGCGAAGGTCGGCTCGCCCTCGACGTCCTGGTTGGTGATCCCGTGGATCTCGCTCGCCTCGATCGGGATCCGCACGCCCGGGTTGACGCGCCAGGTCTTCGGCGGCTCGACGCCGCGGTCGGCGCTGATCTTGATCATCGAGATCTCGACGATCCGGTCGATCGCCGGGTCGGTGCCGGTGGTCTCCGTGTCGAAGAAGACCATGGGCCGCTGGAGGCCGCGGAGGAAGTCGGCGAACCGAGGACCGAGCGTTTCCACCGTCGGGAAGGGCAGGCGTGGGCTGAGCATGGCGACCGGTGGGTTATACCCGGAACTTCGGGCGGGGGAAGGCCGGCCGTTGATCCGGGACAGACCAACCGACGCGGCGCCGCGGACCCGCACGGCGGCGCGCGCCGCACGGGCGACCACGGGCGGCCTAGCCGAGCACCCGGAGGACCGTCTTGCCGACCGAGCGGCCCGACTCGAGCAGGCGGTGCGCCGCCTGGATCTCGCTCCAGTCCATCGTCGTCGTCCGCGTGGTGACGAGGACGCCCTGGTCGAGCAGCTCGGCGACCCGCGCGAGGATCGCCCCCTGGCGCTCCATCTCGAGGCCGAAGATCGGGCGGGTGAACATCAGCTCGAACGACAGGTGGCAGCGCTTGCGGAAGAGCGGCCTCACGTCGAGCGGCCCGCCCGGCCCGACGATCCCGCACACGTGCCCGAACGGGCGCAGCGCCTCGGCGACCTGCGCGAAGTTGTGCTCGGGCGGCGCCGTGTTGAGCACGAGGTCGACCCCGTCGAGGCCGAGCGCCGCGAGCTGCGGCACGAACGGCTGCGTGTGGTCGATCACCGCGTCGGCGCCGAGCTTCGTGCACCACTCGCGGGTCTCCGGCCGCGAGGCGGTGGCGATCACCCGCAGGCCGCAGACCTGGCGCCCGATCTGGATCGCGATCGAACCGACGCCGCCGGCGCCGCCGACGACGAGCAGGCTCCTGGGGCTCTCGCTGCTATGGTCGACCGGCGCGACGCCCATGTTCTCGACGATCGCCTCCCAGGCGGTCAGCGCCGTCAGCGGGACCGCGGCCGCGTCGAGGTGCGACAGCGTCCTCGGCTTGCGGGCGGCGATCCGCTCGTCGACCGCGACCAGCTCGGCGTACGAGCCCGGGCGGGCGATGCTGCCGGCGAAGTAGACCTCGTCGCCGGGGCGGAAGCCCTGGACGCCGTCGCCGATCGCCTCGACGACGCCGCTCGCGTCCCAGCCGAGGATCCGCGGGCCGCCCGGCACCGGGCTGCCCGCGGGGCCGCCGGTGCGGACCTTCGCGTCGACCGGGTTGGTCGCGAACGCGTGGACGCGGACCAGCAGGTCGCGCGGGCCGGGGGTCGGCTCGGGGATGTCGACGAAGGCCTCGAGGACCTCCGGGCCGCCGAAGATGGTTTGACCGATCGCTCTCATGGCGCGATGCTACCCGAGCCGGTGCTCGCCTGCCGCTGCCGGGTCGAGCGCCGCTCGGCGCGTTCGATCTCCCGCTTCTTGCGCAGCAGCTGCGCCACCTTGCGGGCGATCCGGTGGCTCTTGCGGTCCTTGGCCAGCTTCTCGAGCTCGGGCAGGTGGAGCAGCCCCTCGGGGTCGAGCTGCTCGAGCGCGAGCAGGGCCTGCAGCCGGACCTCGCGCTCCTCGTCGGCGAGCGCCTTGATCAGCACGTCGCGCGAGCGCGGCAGGCGGAGCATGCCGAACGCCTGGACCGCGGCGGCGCGCAGGTCCCAGTCGGCGTCGAAGGTGCTCGAGTAGAGCTCGGCGTACAGCTCGGCGCCGCTGCGCGAGAAGCCGGCCGTGCGCGCGGCGGCGATGTTGACCTCGGGGTCCTCGTCCTTGAAGCCGCGGCGCAGGCCCTCGACGCTGTGCGGCGGGTCGGCGTAGCGCATGATCTCGACCAGCTGCTTGCGCACCTGAGGCGAGGCGTCGACGGCGATCAGCGCGGCCGCGGCCTCCTGCCAGTCGCCGCCGGTCTGCGGCAGCGCGTCGACCAGCGCCCGCCGGACCTTGACCGGCTCGCGGCCCTCGAGCAGCCGGCGCAGGAACACCGCCGCGGCCTGCGGGTCTTGCACCTCCGGCTGGCTGAAGAACAGCTCGCCCTCGACCGCGCGGTCGGGCTGCAGTTTGCCGAGCCGCTCGAGCCGCGCAGGGTCGCGCTTCTGCAGCGCGTCGACCGCGACCGCGACCCGCGCGCGCCAGTCGAGCCGCGGCGCCGGGCTGGCGGCCTTGCTCGCCGGCGCGCGCGCGACTGGCTTTTCGGACATGGCCTTGGAGGCTGGTGCGGCCGGCCGGGCACGCGAGGGGACGACGAGCAGCTCGTCGCTCGCCGACGCGGGGGCGGCGAGCCCGAGCGTCACGGCGGCGAGCGACCATGCGAGCGAGGTGCGGCGGACCATCGGAGTGACCTCATCCGGGCCGGACGGCCCGTGCCCGCAAGCGTGGGGACTTCTGCCGGCCGGCGCAAGCGCTGCGGCCCGCGACGCGGCGCGCGGCCCGGGCGCGCGGGTTTGCGCGGACTCTGCGTCGAGCGGTGCAACTCGCGCCGCATTATTGCACCATGAGGCCGCCAGGCCACACTCGGCACCGCCCTCGGCGCGCCTGGCCCTCGAGGCAGGTCCGCGGCGGCCGAAACATGCCCCTTAGGACATGCCCGAACAACCAGCACCGGGCGGCGCTCACCCCGGCGGGTTGACCTGCAGGTTGAGGCCGGCGCCGGTCATGTCCGAGTACTACGACCGCCACCTTCAGCCATCCCGCTTGGCGCTTGCAGAACGAGGTTTAGCGCGGTCTAGCACACGGAACCTGGCGGGCAGTCGGTCGCCGCGAGTCCCCGCTGTCACCCCCAGATGAGCCCCCGTAAGGGAAGCTCTAAGGGAGCGCGGACGGAGCTCGCGTGGAGGCGCGCACGCGCTGGTTCGCGTGCGCGCGCTGCCGCGTGCGCGCCGTTGATCGCCAGGCAATATCTCTGTCTGTTCAGACATGGCGCATTGGACAGCCTAGCTGGGCTCACCCCGGCGACCGAGGACGCGGAGTCGAGGATGAGCCTGTCGTCCGGCGTGCCGTGCTGCGCGCCGCGGGAAGATCGGGAGCGGGCGAGCCCCGGACGCCGCGATGAAGCGGCCGACCTGGCGGGCGCCGAGCGTGTCGCGCCAGAACTGGAGCTCGTCGTCCGGCGCGTTGATGAAGAAGACGTCGAGGCCGTGCGACAGGACGCTCATCAGCTCTTGCATGAACATGCCTCGAAGGACAGGTCGTTCCGCGTCCGGGTCGACGATGTGCAGCTCGTCGAAGACGTAGACGTCCGTCATCGCATCCTCGAAAGCTTGCGCGATGTACTCTCGCACGTCGCCATCCGCATCGAGGGCCTCGAGGCAGACGCGGACGAGGAACTCGCTGCCGAGTGCCGCCGCGGCGCGGACATACGAGAGGCGCTCCGCCTCGAACCGCCGAAGGTACACGTCGAGGAAGGCGCAGACCTTCTCGTCGTCGCGGACCAACTCGGCCAGGTAGTGATCGAAGGCGCGGGACGACCGTCCCTCGCGCGAGTGCGGGAGCGGATTGTCGAGCGTCAGCCGGAGTCGGTGGCGTTCCGACGCGAAGGGGATCACCGCCATAGTTGCCTCGTCCCGACCGCACCGATCGCTGCGCGGATGCCCGTGCCCATGGGCGCGAGCGTGACCCGGGCGGGAGCGCGCGTCAAGGGAGCTCCCGCCCGAACGGTCGACGCGGAGTCCCTTGCGAGGCTGGGCGGAGCCCTCCGCGTCGTGGGCCGCTCGAGCGCCGGAGTCGCCGCGGAGTCGCCGCGGAGTCGGAAGACAGGCGGGCACACACGGCGACGCGCACGCGCGCGCAATCGTCGTCCTGGCTCTCGCACGACCCATCCATGTCGTGGCTCCGTAAAGAACTCGTCCCACAGGTCGCCGTCGTCGCGGACTTCCTCAAGGTTGCCGTCGTCCGGCGGCCAGCGGAGCCCGCCGGTCGGCAGCAGGACCTCCCAGCGCGCCCGCACGCAGGACGACATCGGCGGGTAGCGTGATGGCCGGGCGAAGATGAAGTTCGTCCGGGTCAGTCAGGCGCGCGGTCTCGCGCAGCGCCAGCGTCTCGGTGAAGAATCGGAGCGCCCCCGTCGGGCTGGTCGCTGTTGACAGAGCTGAGCCCGGTGATTAACGGGTTGCATGTGCACGTTTGTCTGCTTCACGAACTGGACCACAAGGAACTCCGCGACGTGCCAGGCGTGTACCGCCTACGACACGCCTCGCACGAATTCCACGTGCGGACGGTTGACGGGCAGTGGATCTTCAGTGATCTCATCAAGGCTGGCGAGAGCCTGGATCTCGGCGGGCGGCTGCGGCAATACAAGAGCGCGTCCAGCGAGTTCCCCGAGCTCAACGCGTTCTTGCAGAACCACAAGAACCGGATGCTGGTCGAGTACCTGTTCACCGGCGACCCGGACGATCGTGTGGAGCACGAGGCGCGGTTCATCCTGGCGCACGCCCTCGACAAGGGCCGACTGCCGCGGTTCAACCGGATCGGCGAGTTCAGCACGTCGTGCAAGATCCTTGGGGTGTGCCTGTCACTGGAGCGACAGAAGGAGATCAAGAGGCCGTGGTCGAATCGCGCTGCACCGCGGCGCCGCCTCTGACTGCTCGCCTCCGGTCGTAGGGGGCCGCTCGAGCGCCGGAGTCGCCGCGGAGTCGCCGCGGAGTCGGGAGACAGGCGGGCACACGCGGCGACGCGCACGCACGCGCGAACCGTCGTCCCGGCTCTCGCACGACCATCCACGTCACGGCTCCGTGTAGAACTCGTCCCACGGGTCGCCGTCGTCGCGGACTTCCTCGAGGTTGCCGTCGTCCGGCGGCCAGCGCAGCCCGCCGGTCCGCAGCAGGACCTCCCAGCGCGCCCGCATCCGCTGCGGGTCGGCGAGCGCCGCCGCGATCAGCGGCGCGACGCCCTCGGTACCGAAGCCGCATCCGTCCGTGAACTTGAGCGGCCAGCGGCCGCGGTAGAACGCCCACATCACCTTGCGCAGCAGCCGGGCCTCGTACGCGCCGACGCCCGCGGCGATCGCCTCGCGCTCCGCGTCCGCCCACGGGCCATGTCCGAAGGACCAGGCCCGAGTCCCGCGGCTCAGCAAGCGCTCGAGCTTGTTGCAGGTGTCGTCGTCGAGCTCGTCGGTTACGATGCGCCCGCGGAAGCGGTCGAGCGGGGGAGGCAGCGGCACCCATCGTCCGCGCCCGATCTCGTCGGCCGCCCGGCCGCCCTCCGTCTCGAACACCCTGACGACCTGCGCGTCGAGGTCGAGCTCGGCACCCCATCCGACCGCGTCGAACCGCCGGATCCGCGGCCGCTCGCCGGCCTCATGCTCCGGCATCCTCCGACCCCCACTTCTCGCGGATCATCTCGGCGATCGCGTCGAGCATGTGCCCCTGGGCCCGCATCGCCATCACGAACCGCGCGCGGTCGAGCGCCGACCGCGGCCACCGCGAGCGAACGCCGTGCTTGCCGTCCGAGAAGTAGCCGGGCCTGGGCAGCAGCCCGCGGCGGACCCACAGCCGCAGCGACTGCCGCTCGAGCCCTGTGATCGCCCGCAACTCCTCGGTCGTAGCGAACGGCTTGTGCTCGGAGCTGACGCGGCGGGCCATGGCGGTACGGATCGGGCCGGGGGAGGCGGCGCCCTTTGTATAATTCCTGCCGACCCACCTGCGCAAGTCTCGGGTGTACGGCCCCCAGGCGCCCGTTTGCGCGAAAACGCGAGCAAATTTCTCGTTGACTTGGGGGACGGTCGGTCGTATTTGGTTATTATCGGAAGGAGTGAATCTGCTATTCGCCTGATCGACGCCTGACCTGACCCCGCACCGCTCGCCCCGTCACGTCTCCGACGGCGGCCAGCGCACCTTGATCATCTCGGCGATCTCGTCGAGCGTGTACATCTGCGCCTGCTTCTCCATGATGAAGCGGGCCTGCTCGAGCGCGACCTTCGGCCACAGCGACTTCGAACCGTGGCCGTCGGACGTGATCTTCGCGGCCGGCAGCAGCCCGAGCTTGACCCACACGCCGAGCGTCTTGCGCCCCACGTTGGTGATCGCCTGGAGCTCCTCCGTCGAGGCGTAGAGCTGCTTTTCCAGCGGATCGTCGACTCGCGGTCGCTTTCGCACCATCGAGCTTATCTTACGGCATCCACCCTCTACGGACCAGCCCCACGAGCCCAGGCTCGGAGGGGTAGAGCACCCTGCGCCCGTCGTCCGGCCTCCGAGTTATTGGAAGGAACGCAACCGATGCACACCTCCGCCGCCGCTGACATCGAATGCACCGTCGTCGAGGCCCGGCTCCACGCCCCCGGCTTCTACGAGACGCCGACGCGGATCTTCTACGTGACCCGCCGCGGCGAGGTGTACCTGCTACGGGCGCCCGGCGCCGCCGTCGTCCTGCAACCCGTCGACGATCTGCCGGACGGCTGCGCCGCCGTCGCCCGCTCGGCGATGGACGAGCCGCGCCGCCAGCTCGCCGCGCTGATCGATCGCTTCGGGACGTCGCTCGCCCGCGCCTGAGCGGCGGCGTCCCCCTCACACAACCTGCCGCGACCGCGGCGCTCGCCGGCACCCGCCGAGTCCCATCGACCCATCGCCGCGCCCGCACGGGCGCGTCAGGAGAGCTATTGCCGTGATCCGCCCACTCCTCGTCGGGACCGTTCTTTCGGCCCTGCTGCCCCTCGCCTGTACTTCCGAACAGCCACCCGATCCGCCGCCGAGCGCGACCGGGGACGCCACCTCCGCGTCGAGCAACCCCGAGCCCCCGAGCCCCGACCCGGTGGATCCGTCCGGCGGCAGCCCCGCCGGCAGTCCATGTCAGGTCGACGCCGACTGCGCCGCGGGCCTTCGCTGCGAGCTGCGGATCTGCATCGCCGGCTGCCAGGCCGACGACGAGTGCGCCGCCCTCCAGACCTGCGACCCGCACGGCCGCTGCGAGGGGACGGGCTCCTCCGCCCCGCCGCTTGCCGGCCCGCCGCACCTCGCCGAGTACCACACGATCCTGCCGTGGGGCGAGGCCGAGGCCCGGACCGCCCTGCACAACGACGGCACCTCGATCCTCCTTTACCGCCTCGAGTCGCTCAGCCCCGCCGTCCTCGTCGACGAGGCGCCCGCCGAGCTCGCGCCCGGCGACACCGCCGACCTCGTCGCCGCCGTCGATCGCGATCTCGTCGATCCCTCCGAGCACGCCCTGACGGTCCGCCTCGTCACCAGCGGCGGCCCCGGCCGCTGGACGATCGAACCCGCGTCTGTCCCGGAGGACAGCATCTTCCGCGGCATGGTCGCGCTCGACCTCGGCGGCCTGAGCGTCGGCAACAGCGACCTCGCCGTCGCCCTCGACTTCCAAAGCGGCGGCGTGCTCGTCGGGCAGACCGAGCCGGGGTCGCTCCTGTTCCCGCAGCCGATCGCCGCCAGCGGCACCTGGACGCCGGCCGGCGACGTCACCCTCGTGCTGCGGGACGTGCAGCCCGCCGCCGACTGGCAACAAAGCGCGTTCGCGCGCGAGCTCGGCCGCACGCTCATCCTCACCGGCACCGTCGCCGCCGACGGCCGCACGATCGAGGGCACCGTCGAGGAGACGCTGACCGGCCTGCGCGACGCGCCGCTCGAGGCGACCGGCACGTTCGCCCTCCGCCAGCACGAACCGCTGGACAACCCCCTCGCCCCGCCGCCGCAGGCTGTCCCCGAGGACATCCTCCCGCCCGTCTGGCTCGCGCCGGACGACTTCGACGATGCCGCCTGCGAGGGCCTCGGCACGACCTACGGCACGCCCGAGACCCTGAGCGCGCCATCGCCCGCGTGCGACGCCTGCGCCGACGGCACTTGCACCCCCGAGCAGATGCTCGAGTGCGGCGACGCCCTGTGGACCGCCGCCTACCAGCTCCCGGGCGTCCTCGCCGGCCTGCACGGCGACGCGATCACCCCGCCGAGCGGGTCCTTCACCTGGACCGACTGCACCGCCGAGTCCCCCGCATACAAGGACGGCGCGACCTGTCTCGACGCCCGCGCGCTTCGCTGCGCGACCTCGCTCTTTCGCCGCGGCGCCCCGCAGATCCCCGGCGCCTGGGGCGAGGCGTTCACCCACTACGCTGCCCTCCTCGCCCACCGCGAGGCCGAGGCCGCGGTCCTGCTCGGCACCGAGGCGACGATCGACGCCGCCTTCGCCTACAAGGACGACCTCGGCGAGCCCGCGACCGACGTCCTCGCCCGCGAGCTCGACATCCTCGCCGGCGCCCGCGAGCGCCTCGCCGGCGCCCTCGTCCCGCTGCTGACACCCGCCTACCTGGACGGCCTGGGCTACATCCGCGCGCACAACCCCGACGACCTCCCCGACACGGCCGCGACCACCGAACTGCGCCTCGGCACCCGCCTCGCCGACCTCACCGCCGCGTGGGCGCGCCTGTCTCTTCGCGCAGGCGATGATCCGGGCGCCCTGCGCGGCCAGCTCCAGCGCGCCGCGATCGACCTGCACGCCCTCGCGCTCGAGGCCCACGCCCGCAACGCCGAGGACCCCGCCGCCGACTTCCCGGCCCTCGCCGCGACCTGGGCCACCCTCGCGCTCGCCTTCCGCGACCTCGGCCCCGACGCCAACCCCTTCGGCTACGCGGCGGCCTACGTCCCGATGGCCCTCGGCCCCGAGGACATCGAGCAGGGCCGGACCAACTTCGACGCCATTCACGCCTTCGCCGCCGACGACCTAACGACCTTCGCCGACCTCGCTAGCGCCGCCTGGCAGGCGATGCGCGATTACGAGGAGAAGACCCACAGCACCCAGGCGACCGCCCTGCAACTGACCGCCGACTTCGACGCCAAGCTGCGCGCCCTGTGCGGCGCGCTCCCGGGCGACACCGCCCCCGACCTCGCCACCTGCGGCCAGCACGGCGGTCAGATCGCCGAGCTCGACGCCGCGGTCGCCGCTGCTGGCCTGCGCATCGACCAGGCCGTGCAGACCCTCGAGAACAACCATCACGCCGTCGCGGTCGAGGAGGAGCGCTTCGCCACCCAGGCGCAGGCGATCGCCGAGCTCGGCGCCGTGCTCGACGCGCTCCACGAGGAGATCTTCGCGATCGTCGACGAGCACGGCGAAAACCGCACGATGATGATGCAGTTCCAGGCGCTCTCCGAGTGCTCGCACGTGCAGCGGGCCGCCAAGGAGCAGATGGACGTCATCCGTGTCGAGTGCAAGGCCCGCGTCCAGAAGGAGCTGCTCAGCGGCCCCGCGATCTTCGGCTTCTCGACCCCCGACTGGCGCGGCATCCACCTCGCCCGCAAGGCGTGCGAGGCCGAAAAGGAGGCCCTCGCCGCGTCGACGCAGGCGCAGTGCGACACGATCCTCGGACAAGCCGGCCTGCAAACCTACCTCGAGGACCAGGCCCGGCAAGAGCAGGTCGAGATCATGGCCGTCAACGCCGAGATTGACGCGGCGATCCGCGAAACCGACCTCAAGATCGCCCACGCCGCCTCGATCGCCCTGATCAAGAACCTGCGCGCCGAGGCGCTGCTGCTCGCGCTCGAGATCCGCGAGGCCGAGATCGCCCGCGAGGCGACCTTGACCGCGCTGTGGAGCGCCTACGGCGAGGTCGCCGCGCTAACGCTCGAGAAAGCCCGCGCGCTCGGCCTGCTCGTCGACGACGACCCCAACAACGCCCTCGTGCGCCCGCACTTCCTCGCCGCCCGCCAACACGCCGCCTCGCGGGTGCTCCGCGCCCGCGAGCACCTCACCCGCCGCCTGTATCTCGCCCTGCGCGCCCTCGAGTACGACCTCGGCCAGCCGCTTCCGACGCTGCGCGACCAGCTCCTCACGGCACGCGCCCCAGAGGACTTCACGGCGCTGCTGTCCTGCCTCGACTCGATCGCCGAGGACTACCGCCTGACTCACGGCTACGGCCAGGCGTACACGACCGAGGTCAGCCTGCGCGCCGACGTGTTCGGTATCGCCGCGGACCTGCCCGACGTCGACGGCACCCCGGCGACCCCCGCCGAGCAGTTCCAGGCGCTCCTCCACGACCCCGCCCACCGCCAGCTCGACGGCACGATCGCGCTGCCGTTCACGCTCTCCGCGACGCCGGGCCACACCCTGTTCTCGACGTGGCTGTGCGACGACCGGCTCGATCAGATCGAGGTCAAGCTGATCGGCGACTACCTCGGCGACCGCGAGGCCGAGGTGCTGCTGACCCGCCAGGGCCTCGCCACTGTCCGCCGCTGCGACGCCGTCAACCTCGCGCCGAGCGTCGCGCACGCCGAGTACAGCTTCGACCGCGAGCAGGTCGTCCTCCAGGCCGGCGTCGGCGAGTGGGGCCCGCCGAACGCCGGGTTCGCCGCCTGGCCCGTCCACGGCGAGCAGTGGACGCTGACGATCCCGCCCGCGTCGCAGTCGCCAGCCAACGCCGACCTCGACGCGGACGACATCGCCGACGTCGTCCTGCGCCTGCACCACCGCGCGAGCACCCTCGCGCCGGAGGGTCAGGGCCTCTTCACCCCGAGCTGCGGCTGACCCGAGGGACATCCGATGATTGCCCACCGCATCATCCCCGCCGCCGAGCTGCGCCCCGGACCCGCGACGATCGTCGTCGTTCTGCCGGGCCGCACGATCCGCAGCCGCGTGCTGATCGCCGCCGCCGAGCCCCACGGCGTCGTCAAGGTCGCCTTCGAGTCCGGCGACGTCCTCGCCTTCTCCCCGCGCAGCGTGGTCGGGTGCATCGACTCGGCTCCGCGTTCCCGCCGCACCCGACGCACCAGCGTCGCCTGACGACGGGGCCGGCGCTGCCGGCCTCGGCGCGGTCCGCCTCCCATTTCTCATCTGGTTGAAAGGACACCTCATGTCCGACGACAGGCGCCACCTCTGGTATCTGCGCAAGGCCCCCGCGCTCGCCGTCTTCCCGCCCGCAGCGCTGGACGAGCTCGCCGGCGTCGCCGTGCTGCGCGAGCGCCCGCGCAAGACCTGCCTGTACCTCGCCGGCGACGCCGCCGATCGCGTATTCATCCTGCACGGCGGCCGCGTCAGCGCGCTCCACGTGCCCGATGGCTCGCGCGCGGTCTGCCTCGGCCTGTTCGGCCCGACCGACGTCTTCGGCGAGAGCTGCCTGTGGACGGCGGCCCCGCGCGAGCACATGGCCGTCACCGCGACCGCCGTCCTGTACTCGGAGGTCCCGCGCGCCGTGCTGCGCCTGCTCCTCGACGAGCACCCCGCCGCCGTGAGCCTCTTCGTCGAGCAGGCGATCGCCCGCCGCGACCTCGTGATCCGCCGCCTGAGCATCGCCATGAGCGCGAGCGTGCGGGCTCGCCTCGCCGATCAGCTGCTCGCGCTCGGCGAGCACGGGCGCGACACGCCCGACGGCCGCGAACTCGCGTACCCGCTGACCCACCACGAGCTCGCCGCGCTGATCGGCACGACCCGCGAGACGGTCTCCGTCGAGCTGCAGCGCCTCCGCCGCGAGGGCCTCATCCTCGTCCGCCGCCGCCAGATCGTACTGCGCGACCTCTCGCGCCTGCGCGTCCACGCGCGCGCCGTCTCCCACGGCGCGCGTCGTGGCCGCGCGCCGCCGGTCGAGCGACGCCCCGATCTCGCGCGCGCATCCGCCCCGCTCGCCACCTGCCACCTCCAGGCGCCATGACCCGTCCCGCTCAAGATCGCCACCAGTTCGGGCCAGCGAAGTCCCCGCAAGGTGCCCGATCGAGGCCCGATGAGGTCCCGATAGTGGCCCGATCGCGGCCCGATGCGGTCCTGACAGCGGCCCGGTTCCGGACGGGGGCGCGGAAAGTCCGGGCGCGGTGCGAGCACCGTGCAGACGAGGTGCGGGAACGATGCCGACACCGTGCAGGCAGGGTGCCCGATCGGTGCCGGCAAGGTGCCCGATCGGTGCCGAGTGAAAACGCCCGCGCTCGCGCCCGGGTCCTTGTCGGTCGGGGCTGTCGGGAGTGTCGGGAGCGCCTGTTGGCCGTGTCGGCCGCCCTTTACGCCGGATCGCCGGTCCGAGCACCGCGCCGGTCCCCGCTCGCGTCGCCTCCGCGACGCCTGACTTTCCGCCCATGCCCGGACATCCTCCATGCACCTCCGCCTCCCCGTTCTCCTCGCGCTGGCGCTCGCCGCCGGCACCGCGCGCGCCGACACCAGCGCGACCCTGCCCACCGCGATCAACCTCCCCAAAGGCCCCGCCTCGATCGAGGGGTTCGGCCAGGGCTACGAGGCGAGTCCCGCGAGCGGTCTACCGACGCTCAGCTACGCGCTCGAGGTCCCGCCCGGCCGCGCGGGCCTGATGCCTGAGCTCGCGCTGCACTACGACGCCGGCGAGGGCGCGGGCGCGCTCGGCCTCGGCTGGTCGCTCGGCCTGCCCGCGATCGAACGCTCGCTCCGCACCGGCATCCCGACGCCCGACGCCCCCGCCGTCTGGACCCTGCGCGGGCTCGGCGGCGGCGAGGAGCTAATCGAGGTCGCCCCCGGCGTCCTGCGCGAGCGCATCGAGCAAGGCCCGCCGCTCGTCGTGCGCCAGCTCCCCGGCGGTGCGATGTCCGCCCTCGCCACCGACGGTACCGGCTACCTGTTCGGCCTCACCGACGACGCCCGGCTCGCAGGCGACACCGGCATCTACCGCCTCGAGCTGTCGGCGATCACCGACGTCCACGGCAACCGGATCGACTTCCACTACACCCGCGAGCCCGGCACCGACGTCCCGCTGCTCACCGCGATCAACTACAACGACGGCCGCGCCGCGGTCCGCTTCGACTACGAGGAGCGCCCCGACGTAGTGCGCACCCGCGCCCCCGGCTTCCTCGTCGAGCTGCGCCACCGCCTTCGCGTCGTCACCACCGAGGTCGACGGCGCCGCCGTGCGCACCACGACACTGCACCACGACCGCAGCGTCTTCACTCCTGCGAGCCAGCTCGCCCAAATCGACACCGTCGCCGCCGACGGCACGGCGCTGCCGTCCTGGCACCTGTCGTACACCGGCCCCGCCGACGAGCCGTACGCGTGGACCTTCGCCAGCGCCCCGGCCACGAACCCGACCGCCGACGGCCGCGCCTGGGTCGACCTCGACGGCGACGCGCTGCCCGATCTGCTCGACACGACCAGCGGCCCGTGGCGCTACCGCAAGAACCTCGGCACCGACTTCGCGGCGACCTGGACGACGATCCCGACCCCGGCCGCGACCGTCTCGAGCACCGCCCGTTTCGCCGACCTCACCGGCGACGGCATCGCCGACTTGCTCGCCCAGCCCGGCGGCGGCGAGCTGTGGGCCTTCACCGGCGGCGGCGTCCCCTTCGCCGAGGCCGCGCCGATCACCGTCGACCTCGACTTCGACCTCACCGCCCCCAACGTCGCGCTCGCCGATCTCAACCTCGACGGCCGCGTCGACGTCCTGCGCCACGACCACAGCGACGGCTGGATCTGGCTGCGCCACTTCGACGCGCCGGGCTACGAGCCCGCCGAGCCCGTGCCGCCGCCGCCCGCCGGCATGCGCCTCGGCGACCCGGGCGTGCAGCTCGCCGACCTCGACGGCGACCGCCTGCCCGACCTCGTTCGGATCCTGCCGACCGAGCGCCGCGTCCTCGTCGCCGCGGGGGAGGGCCGCGGCAGCTTCGCCGACCCGGTCGACCTCGCCGGCGTCCCGGCGATGGCCGAGGGCCAGCGGTGGGAGCTCGCCGACATCACCGGCGATGGCGCCGCCGACCTCGTGCGCATCGGCGACGCGCTCGAGGTCCACGCCTACCAGCACGACGGTAGCCTCGCGCCGGTCGCCGTGATCCCGTGGCCCGAGCTCGGCGTCGACGAGGTCGTTATCCTCAACGACGTCGACGCGAGCGGCACCGTCGACATCCTGCGCATCGACCCCACCGGCGCGCAGCCCTGGCGCGTCTGGTCGCTCGCCGAGCGCCCCGGCCTGCTCGCCAGCCTGCGGACGGACCTCGGCTACCGCCGCGACTTCACCTACCAGTCCGCCGCCGCGCTCGCGGCCGCCGACGCCGACGCGGGCACGCCCTGGACGACGACGCCGCCGACGGCGATGCCCGTGCTCGTGCGGTCCGATGAATCGGACACACATTCGCCGTGGACGCGCGTCACCGAGCGTCGCGTGCGAAACGGCTGGTACGACCCCGCTCGCGGCGAGTTCCGCGGCTTCGGCGAGCTGCGCGAGCTGTCGGCCGGCGACGGAACCACCGAGCCCGCAACGATCACTCACCATTACGACCTCGGCCGAGATGACGAGGCCCGCAAACTTCAGCTCCTCGCCTCCGAAACCAGCAGCCCGCGCGGCGTCTTCTCCCGCGAGCTGCACGAGATTGACGTCACCGCTCCCGCGCCCGGCGTCCGCGCCGTCCGCCGCGTCGCCACCGACGTCCTCCACATCGAGGCCGGCCCCGAGTCCGCCGCGGCCCGCGTGCGCACCGAATGGGACTACGACGAATGGGCGAACGTCACCGAGGAGCGCGCCCTCGGCCGCGTCGATCGCCCCGGCGACGAGCGGATCACGATCAACCTCTACGCCGAGCCGCGCGGCGACGACGGCCCCCGCGACCGCCTCGCCGAGCAGCTCGTCACCGACGGCGCCGGCAACCAGATCACCGCGACCCGCACCTACTACGACGGCGAGCCCGAGCAGGGCCTGCCGCTCGGCGAGGTCAACACCCGCGGCGCCGTCGCGCGCACCGAGACCTGGCTCGCCGGCGACACCTGGGCCGCGACCCTGCGTCAGATCGTCGACGCGCGCGGCAACGTCACCCAGCTCCGCGACGCCGAGGGCGGCATCTTGCGCCGCCTCTACGACGACGCCGGCCTGTTCCCGGTCGAGGAGCGCTTCGTGCTCGGCGGCGCGGGCGACCTCGTCACCACCGCGACCTGGGACGCGCGCTTCGGCCAGCCGCGGAGCGTCACCGCGCCGAGCGGCGCGACCACGCGCGCCGACTACGACGGCCTTGGCCGCCTGGTCGCCGAGATCGAGCCCGACGACACGCCCGAACTGCCGACGACACGCTACACGTACCACCTGGACGGCACATCCGCGCGCCCGTCGATCGTCACCGAGCGTCGCCGAGTCAACGGCGAGCCCGACGTCGAGCGCGCCGTCACGCACCTGGACGGCCTCGGCCGCGCCGTCCTCGAGGTCACGCAGGACGACGCGGGCACCGGCGCCATCCTCTCCGCGGCGCGGCGCTTCAGCGCGCGCGGCGAGGTCGCCGAGCTGCGCGCCGGCGCGCCGCTCCCCGCGTCGGCGCTGCTGCCCGGCGCACGCGTCGAGCTGCCGACCGCGCCGCCGCCCCTCGTCACCCATCACGACGCGCTCGGCCGCGCCGTCTGGACGCGCGACCCCGACGGCTACGAGACCGCGACGACCCATGCGCCGCTCATCCTCGAGCGCCGCGACCACGAGGATCTGCACCCCGAGCCCCCGTACACGGGCACGCCCGAGCGCACCGAGCACGATGGCCTCGGCCGCGTCGTAACGATCTCGACCATGCTCGCCAGCCGCAGCATCACCGATCGCTACGAGTACGACGCCGCCGGTCGCGTGATCGCGCACGTCGACCCGGAGGGCCACCGCACCTCCTATATTAAGGATGGCGGCGGGCGCCTGACCGACATCCACTCCCCCGACGCCGGCCACGTCCGCCAGCGCTTCGACCAGACCGGCCACCTGATCGAACGCATCGACGCCACCGGCGCCCGCGTGACGTGGTCGCATGACGCGATCGGCCGCGTGCTCCGCGAGCAAGCCTTCGCCGCCGACGGCACGCAGGTCAGCGACATCCGCCACCACTACGATCACGGCGGCCCGTTCGCCCGCGGTCAGCTCGTCGCCGTCGACGACGACGCCGGGCGCATCGAGTTCACCCACGACGCCCGCGGCCGGATCGTCCACACGCTCCGGCGCTTCGACACCCCGCAGGGTGCCGTCACCCTCGCGGCCGCGCACGAGTACGACGCCCAGGGCCGCCCGCTGCGGGACATCTACCCCGACGGCAGCACCCTCGAGCACGCCTACACCGCCCGCGGCCTCGAAGCGCCGGGCGCCTTCGCCGAAGCCATCTACGACGCGCTCGCCCGCTGGAACCACATGTCCCTCGCGCCAGGTGTCGCGCTCACCCGCGAGCTCGACCAGACCGGCCGCGTCCTCGGCCAGCGCGTCGCGCGGGGAGGGACCGCGATCCTCGACCTCGCCCACCGCTACGACGTCGCCGGCCAACTCGCCGAGACCCGCGACCACCTCGCCGCCGAGGGCTTCTCGCTGTCGCAGAACTACGTCTACGACGACCTGCGCCGCCTGGTCGCCAGCATCGCGCACGGCAAGACCTCGCGCTGGCGCTACAGCGACGACGGCAACCTGCTCGAGCAGGCCGGCCGCGCGCTGACCTACGACCCCGCGCGCCCGCACGCCGCCGCCCAGCTCGACGCCCAGCACCTCACTTACGACGCCGCCGGCCAGCTCGCCGAGGTCGCCGGCGAGGGCCCGCTCGTGGCTGGCGCCTGGCGCTTCGACCCGCACGGTCGCGTGCAGTCGTTCGTCGCCGAGGACGGCCGCCGCGTCGAGCACGTCCACGCCTACACCGGCGAGCGGGCGATCCGCCGCGAGTACGACGCCCGCGGCGACCTCGAGCACGAGACCCTGTACTTCACCAGGGTCGCCGAGGTCCGCGACGGCCAGCTCGTCCGCTGGATCTTCTTCGCCGGCGAGCGGATCGCCGAGAGCATCGTCCCGATGCCGCGCGGCGGGTTCGCCGAGCTCCCCGCCTCCGCCGCCGTCCACCCGCGCCCCGGTCCACCGTCACCGCTCGGCCTGGTCGCGCTCGTCGTCCTCGCGCTCGCTGCTCTCGCAGTGCTCGTCCGCCAGTTCGGCCACGCAACGCGACCTCGTCGGTGGGCGCCCGCTGCAGCCCTCGTGCTCGCCGCCCTGAGCTGTCGCCACCACGGCGACGCTGCGCGCCCGCTCGTCCCCGACGAACACACCCGCTACCACGTCGCCGATCGCCTCGGCTCCGCCGCCCTCGTCCTCGATCACCAGGGCCGCCCGCTCGCCCGCGACGCTGCCGAGCATTACGGCGCCGCCCGCCTCGCCTGGCGCTCCAGTGACACCGCCGGCCCGACCTACCGCTTCACCGGCAAGGAAGACGACCCGCTCAGCGGCACGATCGCCATCGGTGCGCGCCACTACCTGCCCGCGCTCGGCCGCTGGGCGAGCCCCGACCCGCTCCACTTGCTCAACCCGGCCGAGCGCCTCGAGGAGCCCGGCGAGCGCAACCTCTACCGCTACGCCGCGAACAACCCGATCGCCAACACCGACCCGACCGGCCACGGCTGGGTGACGTGGTTCATCAAGACCAGCAAGGCTGCCGTCAAGTGGGCGACCAAGGGCTACGACAAGGTCGACGAGTTCAGCGGCATCGCCGACGACGTGGTGACGATCGCCAGCGCCGAGGCCGGCATCGGCGCCCGCGTCCTGTCGGCTCTCTCGCTCGCCAGCGAGGTTCTGCCCGTCAGCGCGGGCGACATCAAGTCGACCTACCGCTGGGTCCGCGGCGCCGATCGAGCCGCCGACGCTGCCAAGCAAGCGGCTCGCCGGGACTACTCGGACGCGGCCGGAGTCATCGAGAAGTACCAGCGCAAGCCCGGTGCGGCGGGGGGACGGCGTGCGGGGAGGGACTTCACGCCGCAGGACGTCAAGGCCGAACTGGACGCCAACCGCGCACGAAACGGAGGGAAGGTTCTCTGCGAGAACTGCCGAAGCGAGCTGGTCGCGCCCGCCAAGAGCATGCGGGGGAGGACTCCCCCCGCGAACGAGTGGCAGAAGGAACACATCATCCCGCGGTCGATGCGGGGCGATGGTTCGTTCGACAACCTCGAGATCTTGTGTCGGACCTGCAACCGCGCGAAGAGCAACAAGACGCCCGCCTCGCAGGCCTCCAAGGACTGAGCGGGCGCGCTACGCCCCAGACGGATAGCCGATCTCGTCGAGGTCCTCGATCTCGGCGAGGTTGGCGTCGCTCCGCAGCGAGACGGCAAGCTCGTCCGTGAGCGGCTCCAGGGCGAAGAACCGCGCGACGACCGACTCGGGCACGATGACCTCGAAGTGGTCACGGACGTGTGCGACATAATCGGCGGGCGTCCCGACGAGCAACGCCAGCATGTCCGCCGAGCCGTCTCGCGCGATCACATCCTCGGCCACGGTGTCGCTCCGGTGCCAGCCAGAACCGGCGTTCCACAGGCAGAACGTTGTGGTCTCCATGCTGAACGCCGGCTCGTCGCGGAAGTCCGCGAAGTCGGTAGGAAGCCCGTCCAGCACGCCCTCCACCGAGCTCCCATCGAACGCCTCGTGATCAAAGCCCTTGAGCGCCGCGGCTACATCCGAGAAGAACAAGATGAAATACTCGTCGCCGCACCCGTTGCGGAAGGAGCCCATGCGGCGCCCCCGCTCCTGATCCCAGCCTCGATTGAACGAGTAACAACGGTACTCCCACTCCGGCGACAAGATCGCGTCGAGCGTCGCGAGCGCGACACACCGCCGCTCAAGCTGGGGGACGGGCGGCAGGCGCGATGTGAGTGAGGTGGGATCCGTTATCACCAACCCGAACATAGCACGAGATCGGGCCGCGGTCGGGGACCATCATCCGGCCCATGACGGCGAGCTCGGCGAGCAAAACTTCGTCCGCTTCACTGCCTGCCGCCGTCGCGGTGTCCGCCCGCACACCGCGGCTCCACCACCTGCTCTCGCCGCCGCTGCCCTGCGGCGCGGCCGGGGTCGCCTTGGCTGTGGCGCGCAGCTGCGCTAACCTCCGTGCCGTGGCTGCCGCGCGCCAGCTCCTCTTCCTCGCCGGGTTGCTCGCCTGCAACACGTCGGGCGAGACCACGACCGGGTTCACGACGCCGGGAACGACGACGCCCGGCGTGACCACACCGCCGGACGACACGGGGGGGAGCAGCAGCTCCGCCGGCAGTTCCTCGACGAGCTCGAGCTCCAGCGGCGCCGAGGAGTCGAGCGTCGGCGGGTCGAGCTCCGGCGGGATGATCTGGGACATGGGCCAGCCCGACTTCGGCGGGCCGCCGATCGGGTGCAAGGGGAAGATCGACTTCCTGTTCGTCATCAGCAGCAGCGGCACGATGTTCGACGCGCAGCAGCGGCTGCTCGAGGCCTACCCGGAGTTCATGGCGGCGATCGAGGCGGAGTTCGCAGACTTCGACCGCCACATCCTCGTCACCGACGGCGACGAGTTCTACCAGATGAAGGACTGCTCGCTGTGCGCCGACCCCGACGACTGCGACCCGGCGAGCATGGACAAGTCGTGCGGGATCCCGCTCGACACCTGCGACAAGAAGCTCGGCGCCGGGATCGTCTTTCCGATCGGTGTGAACGCCAGCAACCGCCGCTGCGACCTCGCCGACGGCCGCCGCTACATCACCAACGCCGACCCGGATCCGCTCGCGGCCTTCGAGTGCATCGCCCAAGTAGGTACCGGCGGCGATGGCGAACTCTCCGCCGAGGCGATGATCGCGGCGCTCCAGCCCGACCTCAACGGCCCCGGGCGCTGCAACGAGGGTTTCCTCCGCGACGACGCGCTGCTCGTCGTCACCATCATCCGGGACAACGGTGACAACTTCTCCCAGGGAGAGCCCGAAGACTGGATCGACGGGCTCTACTGGTCGAAGGGTGACAACGAGGACGCCGTGTTCGTGCTCGTGATCACGAGCGACGGCGACATCTGGCCGAGTCTCTGCTGGCCAAACCAACCGCCCACGGGTGAGGGGCGTCTTCGCACGTTCGCGAACCTCGTCGAGCACGGCTACATCGGCTCGATCTGCGCGGAGAGCTACGGCCCGTTCTTCGCCGAAGCCCTGGCGCAGATCGGGCCGCTCTGCGACAGCCTGATCCCGCAGTAGCGCTACGGGTAGTGGATCCGGACGATCGCGCGGTTCTTGCCGTCGGCCCGCTCGTAGCCTCCCCACGCGCAGTAGCCCCACTCGTCGCAGGCGAGCGCCGCGGCCCGGTCGTCGCCCATGCCCTGGCCGGCGTACGTGGCCTGCCACACCGGCGGATCCTGCGGGAGCAAGGAGGCGTGGAGCACGACGTCGGTCTGGTTGCCGACCGTGCGCGTGCTGGCGTTGACGACCTTGCCCTCGCGGTCGCAGTCCGCCCCCGCGGTCTCGGTGTCCGCGAGCGGCTCGCTGTGGCGACCCGTCGACACTCCCTGCCCATCAAGCCAGCGCGCCAGCGGCCAACGTGTCGACTCGGGCTGGCTGTCGCTGGTCCAGCCACCCGCGATGAAGCTGTCGCCGCATCGCCGCAGTGAGCGGGCCGAGTCGTTCGGCATGTAGTCGCCACTCGACGTCCACGAACCGATGCGGCCACCCATCGGGTAGTATCGAGCGGTGAATGTGCGGCTGTAGATCGGCGGCAACGCTGTCGGCTTGAACTCGCGCTCGCCGACCACGATCACTTCGAGCGTGTCGGGGTTGATGTCGACCGCGAGCGCGTGCTCGCTGTACTTGTTGAACTCGTCCGTGCTGAGCTCGTCCGGGGTGAACGGCGCCTTGAGCACGTCCTCCCAGATCACGCCGGTCGTCGTGTACCCCTTCACCAGCGCGTCGTAGCGGGGCGGGTTCGTGTTGGTCAGCCGCGAGCCGACCATGATGATGTTCTCGTAGGGCCACCGCACCCGGAGGACGCCCGCGGCCTGCTCGCCGAGCTCGCCGAGCTTCTCCCAGATCAGCGACCTGTCGTCGCCCCGGAGCAGGGCCAGGTAGGGCCGGATGCCGCCCTGGGCCAGGTTGCCGGCGATCACGAAATTACCGTTCTCATCGATCGCCAGCGCGGCGCCCGAGGACGGCTGATTCTTGATCGGCAGCAGCGTCCAGAGGTCGATCGTCCGCAACCACAGCTGGTTGCACGTCACCGGGTCGATCCCCCACAGCGCCAGCCGCGGCCCCGCGCCCTCGTCCCGCAGGCCCAGCGCCGCGAGGTAGCCGTCGGCCCACACGATGCTGGAGACCCCGCTCTGGACCGGGACCCCCTTGTCCTGGAAGGTGCACCGGACCGTCCCGTGCGCGGGCAGCTCGACCTTCAGCATCGCCGGCGCCTTCACGGAGCCCCCCTGGCCGTCGAGCGCGAGCAGCTCGAAGTTGTACTCGCCGTTGAGCGCCGCGGAGGTCGCCTCGAACGTGTAGGTGAGTGAGTCGGACGGCCCCTGCGCGACGATCTTGCCGTCGAGGTAGAGGATCGCCGACATCACCGTCTCGCCGACCTCGATCTTGGCGCTCGAGGGTCCCGGCATGGTCAGCTCGGTCGGCTCGAACGACAGGGCTGCGGTCGGGGGCGGGCCCTCGGGGTCGCCCCCGCTCGTCGTCGTCGTCATGTCGACCGGGTCGGGCCCCGTCGACGTCGTCGCGCTGGTCACCGTCTGGATCCCACCGGTCGGCGCCGCGTCGGTCGTCGTCTCGACGGTCCATGATGTCGACGACGTCGAGCTGCTGCTCGCGTCGGTGTCGAGCCACGGCTCGAGGTCACTCAAGATGTGCTCGAGGCACCCGCCGAGCAGCAGGGGCGCCAGGGTCAGCAGCACGGCCATGTGGCTTCTCATCGCAGCGCCTCCCCTCAAAAATTCAGCCGTAGCACGGCCCCAGCGCCGCGCGGTCCGCCATGGGGAACGAACGCGACGGCCCGACGCCAGATCCGGTGCCGCCTGGCGAGCAACACGACCCCGGGGATGAACGTCGCTGCCGCCGCCACGCCGAACCCGATCGCCGCGGCGCGCGAGTCGAAGCCGTCCGCGCCGAGCTGGGGCACGAGGTTCTTCTCCGCGTCGCTGAGGCCACCCCGAGCCGGCGCGCTGTCTCGCAGCCGGTCCAGCGCCGCGAGCTGGATCCCGTGCGCAACGGCTGCCCCGGTCGTCAGGCCGATGAAGCCGATCCCGAGGCCCAGCAGGGACGCCCCCGCGGCCGTGCGCGCCCGGGTGCGCCGAGCATCCCGTGGTGTCGGCCCCGGCGGCGTCGACTCCGACGGCGTCGGCCCCGCGACGACACCGGCGGTCTCGACGAGGTCGGCGGGCATGGGCCGCGGTGGATCATCGTCGGCGATCAGCGCGATGGGCTCGACGCGGCGGCCCGCGGCGTCGAACCGGCAGTTGGCCACCTTCTTCTTCATGGCGTCCTCGGCCAGCCGCGCCAGATCCGCCGCGACGAGTTCGGCCCAGAACTTCTGTTGCTCGTCGTGGTCGAACTGGCCCTCCCGGACCACCCGCTCGGCGATCCGGAGCGCGCGGCAGAGTTGCTTCGAGTCCTCGGACACCATGAAGGCCGACTCGTAATTCGTGTGCGCCCCGAGCAGCTCGTCACGGACGCGCACGTCGGGGTAGCCGGCGAGGCGGAGGTACACCTCGCCTGCGTCGACGAACCTCTCCGCGTCCTCGTGCTCCCTGGCGAGCGCCCGCAGCTCGGCCGTCGTGATCGCCGATCCCTGATCGGCCCCGGGCTGCAGCGCCAGGACCAACATGTACGCGAGCATCATTGCGATCCTCCTGCCGAGAAGAACGTGAACGAGTTGATCCTCGCCCGCAACGGCGGCTCGGCCCTGCGGATCGCCTCCGCGATACACCGTGCGAACGGGTGTTCCTGGCTCATGTTGACGACGCGGACCCACTCGACCTGGCCGGTCTCCGCGGCGCCGCCGATCTGCACCAACTGCGGCGTCTCCGCGATCCCGGCCTTCTGCGCGCACTCGCGGGCCCGGGGGATCAGCCGCGTCATCGCCTGCTCGAAGGTCTGCTCCTTCCGCGGCCGGCGCGGCGTCGCCTCGCCGGTCGGCGACGGCAGCCGCGTCGAGATCGCTGCGGTCGTGGCCGATCTCCCGCTCCCCGCGTGCTGGGCCGCTTGGCCGCGCAGCGTCTCAAGCTGTCCGCCGGCGTCGTCCTTCTCAGCCGGCGCCCCGCGATCGACATCACCGACCGCCACGCGATCGACTTCGGTCACGACGGCACGCTCGGTCTCCGAGCCGGAGACGCACGCCGTCACCGGCGCGTCAACCTGCGGAGCGCCCGCCGGCGCCGTGACCATCGCCGTGTACATCGACCCCGCGCCGACGAGGCCCGCAACCACGCACGCTGCCGCGAGCCTCCTCGCGCTGTACCCGAGCACGACTCCCGCCGAGCGCGGCGAAACGGCCGGCGCCACAGACAACGCCGCCGAAGGGCCTCCGGTCGGTGGCGCCTCGGAGATCGGGCTGATGTCGCCAGCCGCAGCGCTCGCGGCCGGCAGCACCACCGGGATCGGGCCCGTGGCGTTGGCCGGAGCGCTCGGGGCTGGCAGCTCCGCGGGCAGTGGGTCGACGTCGCCGGCCGGAGCAACTGGCAGCGCCGCCGCACTCGGACCGACCGGCGACTCCGCGGCCGTCGCGGCGACGCCGGCCGACGAGTGCGGCAGCTCCGCGGCCGTCGGCACGGTGACTCTACACGACGAGCTCGGCAGCTCTCCGGCGGTCGGCATGGCGACGCCGAGCGCCGACGGGCTCGCCGCCACCTCCACCACCGCGCCCGCCGCCGGATCCACCGGCACGACGATGCTACCGCTGCCCGCGACATCCTCCACGGCGAGCATCGCCGCCCGGATCGCCGCCGCCATCTCGGCCGCGCTCTGGAAACGGGCCTCCACATCGCTGAGCGAGCGCATCACGAGGTCGTCGATCGCCCGCGGGATCGTCGGCAAGAACGCCCGCGGCGACGGGATCACCATCTCCTCGGGGCACGCGCTGATGTCGGGCACCCGCTGCGTCGTCAGCATCGTGTACATCAGCGCCCCGACCGAGTAGAGGTCGTTGCGCGGCTCCGGCGGGCACCCGGCGAGCAGCTCCGGCGCGATGAAGCCCTCCGTCCCGAACACCATCCGCGACGGCACCGGCGAGATCGTCATCCTGCGCTCGGGGGGCACGAGCGCGAACCCGAGGTCGAGCAGCGTGACGTGCGGCTCGTCGCCGAGCTTGCGCGCCACGTACACGTTGTCGGGCTTCACGTCGCGGTGGACGATCCCCAGCCGGCCCAGCGCCGCCAGCGGGTCGAGCACCTGGAGCACCACCAGGCACAACTCGCGCCACGGCATCGCCCGCCCGTAGTACATCGACGCCAGCGACTCGCCCGGGACGACGTCGAACACGATGAACAGGCGCCCCCTGTCCTCGCCGTAGTCGCGCGCGCGGACCAGGTGCGGGCTGGAGATCCGCGCCGTCAGCCGCCCCTCCTGCTGGAAGAACGCGCCGATCGTCTCGCGCGCGCCGGCGTGTAACACCTTGACGGCGACCTTCGCCTTGGTCCGCCTGTCGAGCGCGCGGTACACCGCCGAGGTTCCACCGCAGCCGAGCACCTCGAGCAGCTCGTACCGCTTGCCGAGCACGGCGCCGACGTGGTTCGTCGACGCGCGGTTGCCGAGGTAGAACACCTGCACCTCGTCGTTCGGCGGCTGGGTTGGTCGTACCCACATCATCCGGCCTCGATCTCCTGCCGCGAGGGCGGCGGGGACGTGAGCGTACCGTACCTCGCGCCGCTGCGAGAACACGACTCGACCGCGAAACATCGGGCAGAGCCTCGACTCGCGCGCGGACACGCCCTTCTGGAACGGCGTTGTCCAGGCACGCGGCTCGTCGGTCGCGGCGACCCAGAAATTCGTGTGAACAAATTACAGAAATTTCGTCTCGCCCCGACACGTTGTCCGACGCCATCACGGTCTCGTCGTCGTCGCAGTGACGACCCGCCGCGGATCACGATGACGTCGTGGCGACGCCAACCGCCGACGCGCCGTGTCGGGGCCTCCCGTCGTCGGCGCCGTGGCTGTGTCGGTCTCGATAGGCGAGGATGCCGACGCGACCGGGCCGGCGCGAGAGCTCGGCGACCTCGTCGACATGGCCCGCACGCCGCCTCGGCATTCCCGTCGGGAGCGGTGCGGCTCCGGTGCGCACCGCTCCCGGCCGACGACACCCGGCCTGCTCTCGGACCTGGCACGACGCGCGCGCCTGGCGTCGCCCGACCAACACCCGGCATCGGCCATCGCCGCTCATGTTCGCGCCCGCCACGGGCGACACGCCCTCCAGACACGCCCGGCGCGCCCGACAGACACGCCCGCCACGCCCGACAGCGCGGAGGCGCACCCGACACGCCCATCATGCGCGAGCACGCTCGCGCGGGCCTCACTCCACGATCGACTTTTTCGCGCCTGTACACGTGGGTCTGCCCCGTCTAGTTTTGCTGACGTGGGGACGGTGGAGTTCATGGGGACGGTGCGGGGCTGGATCGCCCGGCTCAACCTGCGGATCGAGGACGCGGCGTTGCTGGCGGGCATGCAGGCGGAGCAGCTCGAGCGGATGCTCAGCGTCCCCGAGCTGGCGCCGCCGACGCTGAAGGATGTCCTCCAGGTGCTCGACGGCCTCGGCCTCGGGATCGCGGGCGTCGAGCCGCTGACGACAACCATGGTCGTACGCCGGCTCGATCAGTGCCGCGAGGCGAAGAAGGTGTCGAAGGTCGATCTCGCGACCCGGTCGGGCTGCAACCGGCAACACATGACGTACATGTTCCAGCAGCCAGATCCCGATCCCAAGCTCGAGACGGTGCTGAAGTTGGCGGCGGCGCTGGACTACGATCTGAAACTCGTGCAGCGCCGGGCGACCATGCGGCCGATCGTCGACCCCCGATCCACCGCTCCGCGTGCGGCCGAGGTCGCGTCACCCACGCCCGCACCGCAGTCGTCCGAGCACGATTTACCCACGTCGACGCCGCCGTCGCCGGGACCCAGCACAGCACAAGCCGCGCCAGCACCCGCCACGCCCTCTCGGATCTCCGGGCAGGAGACCAGGCCGTCGTCCATGTCGGCCGGCCCGCCGAGCAGCTTGTTGGCCGCGTCAGCCCCCTCGTCGCCGCCGACCAGCACGTCGCCCAGCACGTCGCCCGGTGCTGCACAGGCGACCGCAGCGGCGAACGACGCGGCCCCCAGGCTCCGACCGGCCACGACGACACCGACGAACTCCTCCATGTCAACGAACGACGGCACCAGCACCGCGTCTCCGCCGAGTTCTGCGGGCCCGCCGAGCAACATGTCGGCGCCACCGCCGACGGGCGCGTCGTCGTCGTCCAACGCATCGCCGCCGGGCGCTGCGCATGCGACCAGCACGGCCGACGGCGGGACACCGAAGCCTCGACCGGCCGCGACGACACCGACGAACTCCTCCGCGTCGTCGAGCGCAAGCACCAGAACCAGCACCACCTCGCCGCCGAGTCCAGCGCGCGCGCCGACAGCGGCTGCGTCGGCCGCCTCATCACCGCCGGCCGGTGCATCAAGGGCGCCGAGCCCGTCGGCACCTCCGACGGCCGACGGAGCCGCGGCGAACAGTCGACCGGCCGCGACGGTACCGACGAACGCCTCCGCCACGAGCGCCCGGACCAGCACCCCCGGGCCGAGCCCAGCCAGCGCACCGACGGCGGCTGCGCCGGGCTCCACACTCCCGCCCGCCGGCGCATCGACGGCCCCCAACCCGTCGCCGCCGGGCGCGACCGGCCCGATCAACGCGAGCAACAAGACCAGCACCACATCGCCGAGTCCGCCTTCGTCCCCGCCGACCGACAACGGTCGCCCGTCGTCGAACGGCCCTCCGTCCGCTCCGGGCGCTGCCGCGGCAGTGGCTGCGGGCCTGGCAGGCGCGGCAGCAGCCTCGACCCTGGGGGCGCCGTCCGGGGCAGACGCCCCACCCGGGGGCAGTGCCTCGGCGAGCACGCCCCCGGCACCAGCTCCCGCACCAGCTCCCGCCCCGGCTGCCGCGACGGCTCCACCCCAAGCCGCGGGCGCCAACACCCCGCCGAACGGCCGCGCTCACAATGAGGCGCTCGACTACACGATACGGCGCATCGAGCGGGCGCAGGAGGCCGAGCTCGCGGCGCAACAAGCCAGGCATGAAGTCGAGCTTGACCGTCAGCGATTCGAGTACGAACGCCAGCTCGCGGAGCGGGACGCCGAGGCGCGACAGCAGGCCACCAACCACGCCCTCGTCGCCGGCGGCACCGCTGCGGCTACCGTGCTCGCCGCGACGAACGCGCTCGCCGTCATGGCCCCCGAGCACCGCAGCAAGGCCCAGGGGCTCCTGAGCATCGCTGGAAGCTCCGCGATCGCCCTCGGCGCCGCCTCCGAAAGAGGCTCCCTCATGCGCACTGCTTGCTTCGCCTTCGGGATCTGCAGCGTCGGCGTAAGCGTCTACGACTTCGTTCGCCAGCGGATCAGCGGGCCGCCCGGCTGGATCGGCGCCACCTTCTGGGAGCGGGAGGACGCCCTCGTCGTCCACGGGAGCCGTCCGAACACGGCCGCGGCGGCAGCCGGTCTGATCGCGGACGACGAGATCATCAGCGTCGACGGCTTGCCGGTCACCCAGATCGGGGTACGCGACGCGTACCGTCGCCTGTTTGGCCCGGTCGGCACGCAGGTCCACGTCGTGGTCCGGCGGAGGACGACGACGAACACATACGAGTGGCCCGCGACGCTGATTCGAACCCCGACGTGAAGGACGCCGCGATGCCGCGCAAGCACCCGACCCCCGATCCCGCCTTCGGTCTCCGCGTCCGCGAGCTCTGCACCGAGAAGCAGCTGTCTCTCGCCGAGCTCGCGCGGCGAAGCGACCTCAGCCCCGGCGTCCTGCGCCGAATCGTCAGCGGCACGCGCCCGGCGCAACCCGCCGAGCGCCGGAGCATCGCCCGTGCCCTCGGCGCTAAGGTGCAGGAGCTCGCCCGCAAGAAGGTCGCCGACCGCGACCTCGCCGCCGAGGTCGCAACCCGGCGTCAGGTCGAACAGGAGCGCGACGCCCTGCGCGAGCAGGTCGACGGGCTACGCGCAGAGCTGACCGCCGAGCGAGCGGCCCGCAGCGCCGAGATCGCCGAACTCCGCGCCTCGCACGAGCTCGAGGCTCACGCGCAGGCCGGCGCCCGGCAGGAGCTCGACGCGTTGCGCGAGCGGGTGCAGATCCTGAACCGAGAACTGGCCGCCGAACGAGCGGCTCGCACCGCCGACCTCGCCGAGCTCCGCGACAAGCACATGCGCCAGGTCGCCGTCCTGCGCTCAGACTTTCACGCGGAGCAGGTCAAGACGCTCGGCGAGGCCCAGGAGCGCGAGGAGAAGCTCGCCGCCGCCCTCCACTTTGCGCTCGATGAGATCGATCGCCGCTCGCGAGCTGCGTCTGCGCGTCCGCCTGCCCACACTGGCTCCACCCCCCACAACCCGGTCGTCTCGCCTGCACCACCAGCTGCACCCGCCGGGTCCAATTCCTCGTTCGCCGACAAGCTCGCCACCATGTTGGCCGGCGTCGCCGGTGTCGGCGGCGTCGTCTTCGGGACCTGGCTGCTGACATCGAAGCAGCCCTGACCCGCGCGCCGCCTCCGAGCCACACGAGCGGCTGACGGGCCTGTGGTAGAGATGCGCATGGCCTCGCGTCGCGCCGACCCGACCCTCCTCGCTCTGTCGCCAGAAGCTTTTGAGGCTCGCGTGAACAGGGCCCTCCTGCCGCGGTTCCGCCGCGTCGTCGCCGACATCAAGGTCCAACAGCGGGCGCGGCGGAAGGACAGCCAGGGGGTCCGTCACGAATTCGACCTCTGGTATCGGTACCGCGTCGGCGTCGTCGAGCATCACGTCGCGGTCGAGGTCCGCCGTAGGTCGCGCCCTGTCACCCTGGAAGAGATCCGCGCGTTCTTCGGCAAGATCGTCCACATGCCGCAGCGCCCGGCGGCGCTGATCGTGTCGCTCGCCGGGTTCCAGTCCGGGGCGCGCAGGTACGCGACCAAGAACGGGATCGGGATGTACGTCTTGCAGACGGACCTGCGCGGGCGCACGGTGCTTCACGAAAACCCGATCACGCTCTGGCGGGGTCGAATCAACACAGTACGATTCGCCGCCTCGCTGGCCGTCGTGATCGCCGACGCGATCGCCGAACTGCACAACTTTGGCGGCGAGGGGTGGTCCTGGCACGCTCCCGACGGGCTGGGCGTGCGCGAGCTGTCTCCCCCGGCCGCGTGTAGACCGGTCATGCAGACGCCCATGTCGACTGCGCCGCGAGCGCGATAGCCGGAGAGCGAGGCCAGATCAAGGCCACCGCTCAACTTGCGCAGGTGCGCGCGTGCCCGGGCGTCCCCGCTGGCGACCCACTCCGCGGTCACTCCGCCGCGAGTCCCGGCCGGCTCGCGCGGCCTCGCAGCAGCAGCCGGCTCGCCGCTCGATCCACCTCCGTCGGGAGGAAGTCGCTCCTTCACCAAGGAGCGTCGGACGACGCTCGCCCGCCGCAGTCGGCGCAGTCGGTGCCATACTCGCACACTGCGAACTCTGAGCCCGGGCCGCCATCGTCGCACTGTCCGTCGTAGGCGTACTCGCAGGTGTTCGCGCAGAGCGTCTCGCACGGAGCCGAGTAGCAGACGTGGAGCGCCAGCTCCTGCACGCCGCCGCAGCACTTCGAGGGGCACTCCGTGTGGGTCTGGCACTCTGGCGCGCAGATCACCCCGTCGCCGTTGGTCTGGCTGAAGTCAAGGCAGTGTTGGTCGACGTCACAGCACTCCGCCTGGGAGAAGCAGGGCTCGTAGTCGTCGACGCAGACCCCGTCGCCCGTGGTCGTGTCGGGCAAGAACCAGCAGGTCCCCTGGATGCATTCCAGGCCGATGATGCACACGTCGCCCGGCAAACACGGGCAATTCTCGAACCCCTCGGGGCAGTCGTCACCCGTTGTGCTGGTGGCCGTCGTAGTCGTCGCCTCGCCGCCGGTGAGGTCGGAAGGGTCGATACACGTGTTGATGCTGGGCAGGCACTTGAGCCCTTCCAGGCACTTGCCGTCGTCCGTACATGAACAGCCTAGGAAACCGGGTCCAGGGCATTCTGTGCCTGTCGTGGACGTCGTGGACATGGAGGCGCCGGTTGTCGGGGCGGAGGTGCCGCCGGTCACCGGACCGCTCGTGCTCGTCGGCAGCGAGGCCGCAGAGGTTCCCTCCTGGTCGTCCTTGCAACCAGGACCGAGGGATAGCAACGACAGCAGTAGGATGCGCGTTGTTCGCATGGCCTCGACCTAGGAGATCTCGTTCTCTGTGTCAAGGCAACTCATGACTTAGAACGACGTTATTCTTCCTGACCTGCTCTCATCGCGTCGGGCGGCCACCACATCGCTTATTCCCATGTTTTCGCTGATGAAATGAGTCAAAACAACGAACCTGCGGCTTTCGCGCGCTCTTGACTCGCGCCCCCCGACCGATGGTGGCCGCCGGAGCGAAGGCGGCGCGCAAGGCTTGAGCCGCCGACGCCGAGCCGGCTGGGCACCACGTGGCGGCTGGCGGCCGACCACGGCCCTCTCGCCGGCGGCCCCTCCACCTCCCGATCCGCGCACCCTGGCTTCCGCTACGCCGGCATCGGCCGCTTGCTCCGTCATGAGCGTCCGCGAGCATGGTAGAACTCGCGCATGAGGTCCTTGTCCACCGCGTTCCTGATCGCACTGTGCCTATCGGCCTTCTCTCCTGCCACCGTCCTGGCCTCCGACGCTGGTTCCAAGGCGCCGAAGGCGGCCAAGGCCAAAAAGCCCAAGAGCGTGAAATCGTCAGCCCAGCCGACACGCGCAGTCTCCGAGTCGACGTGGTCGGCGATGGTGGATCGGCAGATCATTGTCGTCAGCAACGGCCACGAGATACGCGGTCGACTCGCCGGCCATGACGCTAATAACGTGACCCTCATCGAGTCAAACGGCGCGATCTCCGATCTGCCGAAGGACAGTATTTCAGAGGTACGAGCGGATGTGCGCCCCGCGCGCGAGGAGCCCGAGGAGAAGGTGCCTCGGCGGGAGTCCGAGACGGCGCGGGCGCGCGCTGCGGCCTCGGAGGACGCCGAACTCGGCCCTGCGGGCAGCTTCCGACGGCGAGGAAAGTTCTTGTTGGTCTCGCCCGGGCTGATCGCGCTGCCGTTCGCGTCGCCGGATCTCGTGTTCTACAGATGGGGACTCAGCGTCGGCGGGATGCTTCCGGGAGAGAGCTCGAGCTTCGCCGGCGCTTACGGCTTCACCTTCGAGCACTTCGTCGACAAGGATACCGTCACGGAGTCCTACTACGATCCATACTACGGCACTTTCGACACCCTCACGGCAGACGTCTGGTCGCACATGTTGCGGGCGCTGGCGGAGTTTCGACTCGGCCGGAGTAACCAGAGGATCTTCGGCTACGCGATCCTCGGCGTCGGTGCCGCGATGCTGCGTGTGACGGCGTCGTCGGGCGGGATCAAGGCGACCAGCACTGCATTCGGCTTTTCCGCCCCCCTCGGTGGCGGAATTCAGGGGTTGATCGGGGAGCGCTTCATCCTCGGGTTCGAGCCGCGCGTAGTGCTCGACTTCTTCGTTGGTGACGGCATCGCAGCGATGTTCGATACCCGAGTCGTACTTGGCGCCAAATTCTAACTTGGGCTCTCCGGGCTCCGCGCGGCGCTCAACCCAGAGATTTGTCGTGCGGGGTCGCCCGCTGAGAGACGCCGCCAGCTTGTGCCTGTTCACGCTGCCGACGAACTTGACCCTCGAGGCGACGGAGCTGCGACTCGGTCGCCCGCCTACGTTCGCGCTCTTCCTTCAAACTCGCCTTCAGGCCGGCGCTTTTCTTCGCCTCCTCGGCGGCCGCGGATTCGGCCACTTGCACCCGGGCGTTCGCCGCCGCGTCGATGCGCTCGAGGTCCGCGCGGAGCACCGCGAGCTGCCGCCCCGCGTCCTCGAGCATGATCTCGCGGTCGAGCACGCTCTCCTCGAGCTGCCGTCGCTCGGCGGCGGCCGTCGCGGCCAGCGCCTTCATCGCGTCCTCGAGCGCCGCGACCTCGCGGGCGCGCGTCTCTTCCGCGACCTGCCGGTGTCCGCGCTCTGCCGCCAGCTCCGCGTCACGGACCGCGAGTTGGTCGCGCAGTGCGCCGAGGGCGGCCTCGTACTCGCGGACCTGCTGTGCCAGTTCGTCCCGCGCGACCTCGAGCCCGCGCTGGTCCTGCCCGTCGGCCTCGGCCCCATCGCGCTCCCCCCGGAGCCGCTCGACCTCGCCGCTCAGGCGGACGACGTCGGCCTGCGCGGCCCGCAGTTGGTGTTCGAGGTCCGCCTGCGCGGCCCCGGCCGGATCCTGCTCAACCTCCGCCTCGCGGGTCTTCGAGGCGTGCTCCTCGAGGCGCTGCCGCGCGTCGGCGCTGGCGTCGTCGGAACCCTCAGGGCAGGCCGCGGCGGCGGTGCCGAGCCGGACGGGGATCGGCGTCTCCTTGAGCAGCTCGCGGTGTTGCGCCGATCCGGGATCGCTGATCCCGGCGAGGCAGAGCCTCCAGCGCAGGCGGCTATCCTTCTTGACCAGGCACGTCTGGTCCCCCAACGCTCGCAACGCGCGCTGCAACTTGACCGGGTCGGGCGGTGGCTCGCCGAGGATCGCGCCGATCATCTTCGCGATCTGGCTGACCGTGCCGGCGAGGTCGACCGCGCCGACCTCCCCGAGCCGGATCACCAGCTCGACGAGGTAGAGCGCCTTGGGGAACCGGAACCGCATCGCCAGGAGGCACGCGCGCGCGGCCTCCGACGCCTCTCGCTGGGCACGGCCCTGCGACACTCCGAAAATTCGTGCATACCGCGGCAGCACCCGCACGCCCGCCTTCGCCTCGACCACCATCCGCCGTCCTCCCGCACGATCACGATACCCGAGTCGCCGGGCGAAGGATGCAGACCGTTCGTGCAGGTCCGTCTCGCCCGCGCCGCGAGCGCGCTCGGCCAGCAACGCCGACCTATCTTCGACGAGCGTCCGCTTTGCGCAGCCGTGAGCGTCCCCGGCCGTCCCCGCCGGGACCCGACTCCGCGGCGACTGCCTCGCCCGTCCGCGGCGGCCGCGAGTCCCGCCGGTCCGACAGCGCGCTCGAACGAGCGCGCGTGGAGGGTGACTCCGGGGACACAGCGCGCTCGAAAGAGCGCCGCTCCGCGTCCCGATCATTCCCCCGACCGACGTCAGAAATTCACGCGGAGACCGACCGCCCATCCCATGCGACCAGCGGACAGCAACGGCCTCACGCGCACGCCCCCGCGGGTCAGACGGGCGCGCTGATCCTGCTCCTCGAGCCATTCGTAGTACCGGGCGCGGCGCCTGCTGCCCTTGACGAGCATGGGCACGCCGACGGCGAGCGCGATAGCTCCGGGCACGACGAGGTAGCTGGACAGGCCGAGGAGGATCGCCGACCCATAGCCGTCGTCGCTGTCGGCCGCGAACCCGATCGCCAGGCACGAGATCCCGACGCCCAGCGCGGCCCCGCCGACGGCCGTCACGATGACCCCGGCCTTGCGCAAGCCGACGCCCTTGCTGTCCGAGTACGCGTCCCCGTAGCGGGCGTCGAGGGCCTGAAGCCGCTCCACGTCGTTCGCGTAGGCGACCGGCCGGGCAGGTAGAGGTTGACGTGGCGGATCGGGCGTCGGCTCGACCCCCGGCTGAGCGGCGGCAGGAGTGGATGTCAGCACGAGAGAGAGCACGACCGCCGATCGAGTGAACGACGGCGGCGGGTTCGAACGACCACGCACGGCTTGTCCTTTCGACAGCGCGCCCGTAGGCGGGCGCAGCCGTAACGTAGCCGAATCCGCCGCGAAGCCAAGCAGTAAGACGTGTATGGAAATTACAGAAATTACCGAACCGTCCGCCGTCAGGGCGTCCTTCCCACGCGCCAGGGAACCGGAGTAGACGTGGCGAATGCAACACCCTCGCCCCTCCGCCCGGCCTGTCGCCCTAACTCTCCTCCTCGTGGTCGGCTGTCTCAATGGTCAGGACACCAACGCCAGCGCCGTGCCACCAGCGCCGGCGGCCGCGCCGGCGGCGGCGACGGCGATCCCGACGAACGACACCTACAACCTCCGCGGTACGCCCGTGCAGGGCACCACGCGCCGCAGCGAACTCTCGTTCGACATCCAGGATGCGCAGCTCACGATGAAGGTCGGCGACGCGGCGTTGTCCGGCGTCATGTCGATCAAGTCGGAGGCCACCGAGGAACTCGAGATCCTCGAGGTCGGCGACGGGCTCGTGCGCGAGGGCCGGCTCCATCACGTGCTCGACAAGACCACGAACACGATCGGCATCAAGCTGCCCGGCACCGAACACTCCGAGCCGACCGCCGACACCGGCGTGCTGCACGGTCGCGTGGAGACGATCGAGTTCATCGGCGGGCAATGGAAGCGGACCCTCGAGGGGGCCCCGCCGACGCCCGAACAGGCCCTCGAGCTCACCAGCCCGCCGATCGACGACGCGATGTATCCGACCGCGATCAAGATCGGCGAGTCGTGGACCGAGAGCGGCCCGGAGCTGCGGCGGTGGCTCACCTCGGACGTGCGGTCCGTCCGCGGCGAGGTGAAGAACACGCTGATCGCCGTCGAGTCGCAGCAGGGCGACCAGGTCGCCGTGATCGAGTCCGCCGGCGAGGCCGAGGCGACGATCGTCGACGCCGACAACAACGAGCTGACAATGACCCTCGCGCTCCAGGGCACGATCCGCCGCTCGCTCGACCGCGGGATCGACGTCGAGACCGCCGCCGAGGGGACGGTCCGGATCGCGGGCGACGTCGCGGAGGAGGGCGTGACCATGTCGCTGACCGTCAGCGGGCGCTTCTCGGCCAAGCTCCGCGGCAGCCTCCGCTGACCACGCGGACCCCAAGGGCACCGATCCGGGTGCAGACCGATCGTGCAGACCCACGTGCATGACATCGCGGGCGCGACGATCGGAGAATGGGGGGCAGATCTCGTGCCGGGCTCGAATTGCGCACGCGCGCGCGTGCCTTCCCGTCCCCACGGGTGACCGACTCCGGGGTCACTCCCCGGTCAGTCGACGGCCCGGACCTCGCCGCTCCGGTCACGGTCGAGCCCGGTGTGTGCCTGCCGATGGAGCTGACCTGACCAGTCCGGCTCCAGAGGAGCAGGGGCGGCACAAGATAAGTGTACTTACCCCCGATAACGGCCTTCATATGGCCAGATTCTTCATTTCTGAATCCACCCTTGACCGCTAAGGGAATCTCGTCTACGGTCGAGTCCGCAAGCGCCAAGCGGGCACACCCCCTCGAACCGGAGTCACGCACGATGCCCGCCACCCCCACCCCCGACACGCCGAAGAAGACGCGCAACCGCAAGCCCGGCGCCAAGGTCTACCGCCTGGACGATGGCCGCTGGATGATCCGCTACAAGTACACCGACCCGCAGACGCGGCGCCCCGTCGACGTCAAGCGCACCGCCAGGGGCCGGACCAAGACCGAGGCGCTCGCCGAGGCTCGGGCCCTCGAGCGCCAGGTGTTCGACGCCATGATGCGGGACCCCGCCGCGCCGCAGGAGAGGCCGCCGGTCCCGACCGTGCGGGACTTCCTGCCGCTGTTCCTCGACTACTGCCGCACCGAGGGCAGGGCGCCGGCGACGGTCCGCAACTACAACCAGCACCTCGTCACCTACGTGCTCCCGGTGCTGGGCGACAAGCGGCTCGACGAGCTCGAGGCCGTCGACGCCGTGACGCTCAAGAAGAAGAACGCCCACCTGGGGCAGTACACGCTGCGCCAGGTGATCGCGTCCCTCAACCGCGAGCTCAGCGTCGCCGCGATCCTCGGCAAGTCGCCGAAGCTGATCCGCCTGCCGCAGGTCAAGAAGCCCGAGCACAAGGCCGAGGCGTACTCGCCCGAGCACGCCGCGACCCTGCTCGAGGGCTTCGAGTCGCAGCGCGACCTCGTCATGCTGTACCTCGGCATCGTCGGCGGCCTGCGCCGCGGCGAGGTCTGCGCCGTCCGCGGCGAGGACTTCGAGGAGGCCGGCGACGGCCTGATGACCCTCACCGTGCAGCGGTCGATCTGGGAGCGCATCATCCGGCCGACCAAGACCGGGAAGATCCGCACCATCACCCTGACCGCCGACGCCAGCGCGGCGCTCCGGGACTTCATCGCCGAGTTGGCCGACCCGCGCGGCTGGCTGTTCCCGAGCGACACCCGGCGCGACGACGACGGCGCGCTCCTGTGCGTCGAGCCGACGGTCTACAAGCGGGTGATGCAGCGCCTGTGCAAGCACCTCAAGGTGCCCTACAAGGCGACGCACATCCTGCGGAAGACCTGCGCGACCGCGCTCGCCAAGGCCGGCCTCGGCCCGTGGGCGATCGCGGACCACCTCGGGCACTCCGGCACGGAGATGGCCAAGATCTACGTCGACCGCTACAACGCGCGCAACGATAGGGTCGCCTCCGCTCTGTCCGCCTACACCGCGGGGCATACCGCCCCGTCTGATCGCTTGGGGAAGAATAAGGGAGCGCGTCAGCGCCCCACGACCTAACTCAGCGATATCACTTGGGAATCCCGATCTGTGCCCGTCATGTCCGAGTACGTGTACGGGTTGACGAGGCCGCCGACGGTCAAGATCACCTGGTAGGTCTCGGGGTCGACCTTGAAGGCCATCGACGCGCCCATGTCGACGACCCACACGTAGCCGTCGACGTCGACGCTGACGCCCCACGGCTGGCTGCAGCCGGGCAGCGGGATGCTCGGGTTGATGTACGTCCGGGTCTTCGCGTCGACGTGGACCAGCCGGCACGGGTCGCTGCCGGCGCCCCAGACGTTGCCGTCGCGGTCGGCCATCACGCCGTTGACGCGCGAGCCGGCGGCGTTGCCGATGTCCGACCACTGGCCCTGCGCCGCGTCGTAGACGTACATGTTGCCGCCGATGCAGCCGCCGTTCCAGATGTTGCCGTCGGCGTCGAGCGTCATGCCGTACTTGCAGCCGGGCGCGACGCCGAAGTCGGAGACCTGCAGCGTCTGCGCGTCGACCTTGACCGCGGGCCCGAGGTTGAGGCCGGTGGCGAAGAAGTCGCCCGCGGCGTTGACGGCCCCGCCGTACGGCGAGAAGCCGTCGCCGTTCGGCCACGCGTAGGTCACCTCGTCGAGCGTCGCGCCGGTCGCCCCGTCGACGCGGACGAAGTGCGCGAGCTGGCTGTTGTCCATCCACGCGAACCACAGCCGCGGCGTCGGCACCTGGCAGGTGACCGGGTCGGCCTTGACGCCCTCCCACGCGGTCGCGCGCGGGCCGTAGGTGTAGCCGCCCGAAGGGATCGGCTTGAACCACAGCACGCACTCGTCCTGGCCCTTCGGCTTGATGTCGTTCGGCCCGGTCGAGGTCGTGATCACGCCGTCGCCGTTGGTGTCGACGCAGCGCTCGGGCACCGCGGCGATCTTCGTCACGCCGCCGGGGTCGCGGCTCGACACCGCGACGTCGCCCTGCAGGTTGACCGAGGTCCGCGACGGCTGGCCGCCCTCGACGTAGTAGCGGCCCTCCTCGACGCCGGTCTTGGTGTTGATCTTCGAGACGGTGCCCTCGCCGCTGTTGGCGATCCAGATGTAGCTGTACATCGTGTCCGGCTCGCCGCCGGTGTCGCCGCAGCCGCCCATGCCGCCGAAGTCGGGCGCCGCGCCCTGGTCGAACTTCGGCGTCGAGTCGCTGCCGCCCTGCGACGCGCTGACCTCGCCGGTCGTGCCGCTGGTCGCCGACTCGCTGTCCGAGCCGCCGCCGCTGCTCGCCGAGGCGCCCGACGTCGGCAGCACCTCGGTCGAGGCGCCGCTCGTCGGCAAGCTCGGCCCCGAGCCCGTGCCGCCGGCGCTGTCGCGCCCACCGCCGCTGTCGCCGCAGGCCGCGAGGACGAGCACAGAGCACGAGAGGACCAGCGAGACGCGCAGCATATCGGCGCCAGCAGACACCCGCGCCGCGCGAATTGCAAGCGCAACGGGTACCGACGCCCGCAGCGCTAGCCGAGGTCGGCGAGGAACTCGTCGACGTCGGCGGCCGTGGTCGCGAAGCTGCACATCAGCCGCATCCGCGGCCCGACCGGCGTGGCGAACGGGTAGTAGCCGTGGCCGCGGGCCCGCAGGTGCTCGTCGAGCACCGGCGGCAGCGCGACGAACACCGCGTTGGCCTCGCGCGGGAACGCCGGCGCGCGCCCGCGAGCGCCGAGGCCGAGGGCCAGCCGCTCGGCGGCGTCGGCTGCGACCGCGGCGTGGCGCAGCCAGGCGCCCCCGGCGAGCACCTTCTCGAACTGCGCCGACACGTAGCGGTGCTTGCTCAGCAGGTGCCCGGTCGACTTGCGCAGCCACGGGAACCGCCCGGCGGCGCGGGCCCCCGCGGGCGCGCCGGTGAACAGCACGACCGCCTCGCCGAGCGCGAGCCCGGCCTTGGTCCCGCCGAACGACAGCGCGTCGACCCCGGCGTCGACGGTCAGCGCGCGACAAGCTGCGCTCTCGGACAGGCCCTCCGCGCGCATCGTGTGCACGACCGCCTGGCCGAACCGCGCGCCGTCGACGTGGACGCGGTAGCCGTGGCGGCGCGCCAGCTCGCACAGCGCCGCGGTGCGGGCGGGCGAGTAGACGGTGCCGAACTCGGTCGGGTTGGAGATCGTCAGCACCCCGGGCGCGGGCGCGTGGACGTCGCCGCGGCGGCCGACGAGGTGCGGCAGCAGGTCGTCGGGCGACAGCCGCGTCGGATCGCCGGCCGGGTCGACCGGCACCACGCGGCACAGCGTCACCCGCTCGGGCGCGGTCGACTCGTCGTCGTTGTAGTGGCTGTGCCGGTGGCACAGCACGCGCTGCCACGGCTCGGTCAGCGCCGCGATCGCCAGCGTGTTGGCGGCCGTGCCGGTGGCGACGAAGAACACCGCCGCGTCCTCGCCGAACAGCCGGCGCAGCTGCGCCTCGGCGCGCTCGGTCCACGCGTCGGCCCCGTACGCGACCGCGTCGCCCCCGCTCGCGTCGACCAGCGCCGCGAGGGCCTCCGGGACCAGCCCCGCGTTGTTGTCGCTGCGCAGGTTGGTCAACGGGCCCCCGCGACCAGGTAGGTCAGCCAGATCTCCTGGTTCTGCTCGTGCTCGATCTCGCGGTAGTCGCTCGCGTCGTCCTCGCCGGTGTACTCCCAGAACACCCGCGGCGAGGCGAACCCCGCCTCGTCGAGGCAGTCGCGCAGCTCCGGCAGCGTCCACATCCGCCACACGTAGTCGAACGCCGGCTCGAGCCGCGAGCCGTCGGGGAACGCGAAGCTGATCGAGCAGCGCGCGGTGTGGTCGAGCGGGTTGAAGTCGCGCTGCTGCCAGATGTACGTGAAGCCGTCGTAGTCGCGCTCCTCGCGGAAGTCGGCGATCGCCTCGGTGCCGCCGATGCAGTCGAGCACGAACAGCCCGCCCGGCCGCAGGCTGCGCCGGACCTCGCGGAAGTACGCGAGCAGCTGCGACCGCGCGCGCAGCAGGAAGTAGCTGAAGTTGAGCGCGCAGACGACGTCGGCCCGCAGCTCGCCGGCCGCGAGCACGTCGGCCCGCACCAGCTCGACCCGGCCCTCGACGCCGCGCAGGTTGTGGCGGGCGCCCCACGCGAGCGCCTCGGGGTCGAGGTCGACGCCGATCGCCCGCCGCTGCGGCGCGCGGCCGGCCCACGTCGCGGCGAGCAGCGCGGTCCCGCAGAAGTCCTCGCGCAGGACCTTCGGCTTCGTGCCGCGCATCTCGGCCCAGACCCGCTCGATGAACTCGACGTTGTCGAGCGGCGCGTTGACCGACGCCTGGTAGAGCGCGTGACGATCGGCCTGATCGGCGAGGGTCCCCGCGGGGAGCTTGCTGGCGGTGCTTCGGCTGGCCATAAAGCGGCGCGGGAAGCTAACACGCCGCCCGCGTGAGGACCAGGGCCCCCTCATCGCAGACGCGGCGCGGCGGGCGGCCCCTCTTGCGCCTCCTTCGGGCGGGTCTTTGAAGACATGTCCGCCAGGCCATCCGAGCACCGGCCCGGCTCGCCCGCGCGAGCGGCCGGCGTGGGGACGCGCACGCGCCCCGGCTCACCCGCCCGGAGCCTGACCCGCAGGACATGTCTCTTGCGCCTCGCGCAGCAGCCCGAGCGCCCCCGCCCGCTCGATCCGCAGCTCGGCGTACGGCCGGTCCCACCGCGGGGCGGCCCGCGGGTCCCACGCCGGGACCGGGACCTCCCCGCGCGCCGCGAGGTCGGCCAGCAGCCGCGCCTCGTCGGCCGGCTCGCGCGAGAACGCGAACGGGTTGCGGATCTGTCCTTCAGGCAAGCTCGGGTAGGTCCGGTCGTCGTCGGCGATCAGCTGGCACAGCTCGCGCGCCCGCTGCTCCATGTGCTGCACGAACGGGCGCTCGAACGGCCCGACGCCGGCGCGCCCGGCCGGCTCGCGCCGGATCCACTTCGCCCAGTCGTAGCCGTACAGGAAGTCGTGGACGTAGCGGAAGCGGATCACCGTGCTCTGCCCGTACAGCGCCTGCAGCCCGGCGATCCGGCGCGCGAGCTCGCCGAGCGCGGCGGCCCCCTCGGCCTCGCCCGCGCGCACCAGCGAGGCGCCGAGCAGCTCGACGTCCCAGAAGATGTTGTCGGGGAACGCGGCCGCGGCCGCGGCCTCGATCTCCCGCAGCGCGTCGGTCAGCAGGCCGGCCCACCGCGGCGCGTCCGCGGTCACCCGCGCGACGACCTCGTCGACCGTCCGCCCGCGGTCCCGCCCGGGCTCGAGCGAGCGGCCCGGCCAGCTCACGCCCACCCCAGCCAGCGCGCCGCGACGAGGCCGGCGGCGAGCACCAGCGACGAGCCCCACACCAGCCGGTGCAGCGCCGCCTTGTAGCGGGCCTGCGCCTTGAAGCAGTTGGTCAGCGCGTGCGGGCTCTCGCGCATCAGCGCGCGCCACGGCAGCGCCGCGGCGACCAGCGCCGCCTGGGCCGGCACGACCGGGAACGCCCCGCCGCTGAGCCGCACCGCCACGAGCCACGCGACCAGCCCGGCGAACGCGCCGTACTCGACGACCCGCCGCGCGAGGTGGTTGCCGAGCGTCGTCGTCAGCGTCCGCTTGCCGCCGCGGCGGTCGCTCTCCTCGTCGGACAGCCCGCTGGCGACCGCCGAAGCCAGCGCGAGCAGCACCATCCCCGGCAGCGCCCACGCGTACCACCACGAGCCCGGCTCGCCGCCCTGCGCGTAGGCGCTCCACCACGGCACGAGCAGGCCGACGCCGAACGCCTCGACCAGCTCGCCGCCGCCGCGGCTGTTGAGCCGGACCGGCGGCGCCGAGTAGACGACCAGCAGCGACAGCGCCAGGAGGGCCGCGAGCGTCAGCCCCTCGCGGCCCGGCAGGTACAGCTCGCCGCACAGCGCGATCGCCAGCGCCGTCACCCCGAAGCCGACCCCGGCGAGCAGCACGCTCTCGGCCGGCAGGATCCCGTCCGGGATCGTCTTCGGCGAGCCCGCCTCCGGGAACATCCGCCGCTTGAGCGCGTCGATGTCGGCGTCGAACCAGTCGTTGAGCAGGACGACGTAGCAGGTCGCGCACGCGGCGAACGCGAGGCCGACCGCCGCGCCGCCCAGGCTCCAGGTCCCCGCGGACATGTACCCGAGGACCTGGCCCAAGAGCGCCGGCGCGAGCACCTTGGGCCAGCTCGCCGGCTTCAGCGCGTACAGCCAGCGGCGCGGCGGCGAGGCGAACGCGGGGTGCATCGGCTCACCCCTTGAGGCGCGCGAGCTCGGCGTCGATCGCCTCCGCCAGCCCCGACGGCGTCGGGTTGCCCTCGAAGCTCTGCCCGTTGATGTAGAAGCTCGGCGTCCCGCCGACCCCGGCGTCGCCGGCCTTCTGCATGTCCTCGTCGATCAGCTTGCCGGCGCGGCCCGACTTCAGGCACTCGTCGAGCTTGGCCGCGTCGAGCCCGGCCTTGGCCGCGACCTCCTTGAGCTTGTCCTGCGACAGCTCGCGCTGGACCGCGAAGATCTCGTCGTGCATCGGCCAGAACTTGTCCTGCTCGTGCGCGCACTGGGCGTACTCCGCCGCCGGCCGCGCGTTCGGGTGGAAGCTGAGCGGGAAGTGGCGGAACACGAACCGCACCGGCTGCCCGGCGTACTTCTGCTTGAGCTCGCGGATCGTGTCCGCCGCGCGCGAGCAGTACGGGCACTCGAAGTCGGAGAACTCGACGACCTCGACCGCCTCCCCGTCGGCCGCGCCGGTCCGCGGCGAGTGCGTCGCCACCAGCTCGAGCTTCGGCGGGCGGACGTCGGGCAGCAGCTTCTCGACCTTCGCCGCGGTCCGCAGCTCGTTCAAGATCGACTCGAACACCTTCTGCGACTTCTCGGCGTTGATCGCCGCGACGACCTGGTCGCGGACCAGCTCGAGCGCCGGCGTGTCGGGCGACTTGCGGGCGTTGTAGAACGCCTCGACGTCGGCGTCGCTCGGCTGCGGCACCTCGGCGTCGATCCGGCCCTGCACGTACTCGTTGATCGGCTTGCCGGCCTTCTCGGCGGCCGCGGTCAGCACCTTCTGCTGGATCAGGTTGTCGAGCGCGAGCTCGCGCACGCGCGAGACCTCGCCGCAATAGGCGCGCAGCGCCTTGGTCTCGGCCTGGGCGAGCTGCTCGCCGAGGTCCTCGACCTTGATGTCGACGCCCTCGACGCGGGCGACCACCGACCCCGGCGCGAGCCGCAGCGCCGCCTGCTCGCACGCGGACGAGCCCGGGGGGATCGGGGCGCGCGCGGCGACCGGCCCCGGGCTGGCCTTCGGGCCAGCTTCCGACTTCGCCGCCGCCGCGACGGGCTTGTTGGCGGGCGGCTTGCCGCGCTCGGGCAGGCAGCCGGCCAGAAGACAGGGAGCCAGCAGCACGAGCGCCGCGGCCGAGATCATCGAGGAGCGAACAGACATGGGTGATTCCCTGAACCGAACTCCGTCGCATGCGACGGCGGCGCGAAGGATATCCGCCTGCATCGCCCGCCGCCACAGGCGGAGACTCGGCTCAAACACACGCCCCGCGGCCTGCTCGCTGGTTGCCCGGGCCGCGGCGTCCGGCGTAGCGTGCGGCGCG
>ERZ1066137.188-NODE-188-length-55479-cov-18.480766_pt1 | contig 55479 bp, 38 predicted proteins | sample MGYA00382784_ERZ1066137 | MGnify/ENA primary metagenome ERZ1066137 (study PRJEB33369, sample SAMEA5778367) | biofilm metagenome | biome: Industrial cooling water; feature: Water cooling tower basin; material: Biofilm | place: United Arab Emirates | collected... | reverse complement strand
GGGGGGGCCCGGCGGCGAGACGTCCGCGCGCCCGCGGGGCCGAGGAGCGCCGCGGAGGGCCGGCGGCGCGGGCCCTGGCGGCGTCTTGCGGCGCGGCGCCGAGGGACATGTCCTCAGGACCAGACGCGACCAGCTTGCGCGGTGCGGCGGCGCGGCGGCGCTGGCGGTGCGCGCGACAGGTTTACGCGGGGGCGCGGCGGCGCCGCGAAAGGCTTTCATTTTTCGTCGCGGCGAACAGGCCTCAGAGTGGGCTCATCCAAGGAGTGACGCAGATGCACCGATTCGCCATCACCGCCCTGACCGCCCTCGTGACCTCGGCCGCGCTGTTCGGGTGCGACACCCAGAACCAGGTGTTCAACCACACGACGCAGGGGACGGTCCCGATCACGGAGGTGGTCGTCTCGGTCGACCTCGGCACCGTCCAGGTGACGTCGTCGGAGACCACGCAGGTCAAGTCCGCCGCGGTCGCGCGGTGGGTCGGCGACAAGCCGGAGGTCGAGTTCGTCCAGGAGGGCACCAAGCTGATGATCAGCGCGAGCTGTGCCGAGTCGAACGAGTTCTGCGACATCTCGCTGGCGTTCGACATGCCGACCGACGCGAAGCTGACGATCGAGGGCTCGACGACCGAGGTCACGGTCGCGTCGCTGCGCGGGCCGGCGACGATCGACCTCAACGAGGGCGACATCTCGCTCGAGCAGATCAGCGGGACGCTCGACGTCGCGACCCACAAGGGCTCGATCTCCGCGACCGGGCTCAACGCGGCGCGGGCGACGATGCTCGCCTGGTCGGGCAAGATCGACGCGGAGTTCAAGGCGCCGATCGTCAACGTCCACGCGGAGACCGGCTACGGCGACATCCACCTCAAGGTGCCGGACATGGCGTACGACGTCGCCGCCAAGACCAACGAGGGCAACATCGACGTCGACGTCAAGCAGGCGAGCGACGGGCGGCGCCTGATCACCGCGCTCGCCACCGAGTCCGGCAACATCTCGATCGGCCACTGACGCGCCGCGTCACTGGCAGGCGAGGTGGACGTCGACGACCTCGCCGCCGCGCAGGCGGCCGAGGCCGTCGCGGTAGGTGAAGGAGGCGCGCTCGACCTCGCAGTTGCCGCGGGCGTCGCAGCGGGCGTCCTTGCGGTAGTCGAGGTCGACGGAGACGAGGCCGGCGGCGGCGACCGGGGTCAGCTCCCAGGTCGTCGAGCGGCGGTCGGCGTCGTGGTCGGCCCACAGCACGAGGCGGGCGAACTCGGGGTCGCCGGCGGCGATCCGGCCGTCGCCGTCGGCGTCGAGCTCGGCGAGCGCCGTGAAGCCGTGGTCGGCCCGCGCGCCGCCGCGCAGCACGGTCGCCGAGCCGAACAGCTCGTGGCCGCCCTCGATCGCGCCGGAGCCGTCGCGGTCGAGCGCGAGCCACGGGGTCGCGGCGTCCAGCCAGTCGGTCGCGCCGCACTCGGGGCCGAGGTCGAAGGTCGCCGAGGACATGGCGTAACGGACAGGCTCGTCGCCGAACCGCAGGACCAGCGGAGTGCTGCCGCCGCAGCCGCCCTCGGTGAAGTACGGGACGCCCTCGGGGTCGACCTCGCACAGGCTGCAGTCGGGGCCCTCGTCGCCCGGCTCGCACGCGGGCGCGGCGATGCAGGTGCCCCACTGGTACTCGCCATCGGCCGTGTAGGTGCAGTACTGCACGCCGCCCTCGCAGGCGCGCTTGCTGTGGAAGACCTCGGCGGTGCAGGGGGTCTCGGGCTCCATCATCGGCGCGCCGGTGCTGCCGCCGCTCGAGTCGTCCATGATGTCGGCGGGATCGCCCGGCTCGGGCTTGTCGCAGGCGGGCAGGGTGGCGGCGAGGAGGGCGAGGACGGCGAGCGTGCGGGACATGGCGAGGGAGCCCGATTGCGATCGACGTGCCGCCGCGAGATCGTTGAATATTCTGGGTTGGGGCTGACAGGACTGTCGCGCCCGGCGGGCGGCGCGTCAGGGTCGGCGCAGGGCGAGCGCGGGGCCGAGCCGCACTTGCAGGCCAGGGGGCCGCTCGAGGGTCTGCAGCGCGGACGTAACGGTCTCGCGGTCGGCGGCGCGGCGCAGGCGGAGCTCGACGAGCGCGGCGGGCTGCTGGTCGACGCGGTACCGCGGGACGAGGGTCGAGGGGGCGACGTCGAGCCGGGCGAACGACGACAGCGGGACCGGGCCGTTTTCGGCGGCGACGGTCAGCAGCGGCAGGACCTGCTCGATCGCGCCGGGTCGATCAAACAGGTCCAGGCGGACAGGTAGGCCGTCCAGCCGGCCGAGCTCGAGCGGGCCGACGGCGAGGCGCACGACCGTGGGGATCGTGGTCGGGCGGCCGGACGGGAAGAAGGCGTCGAGGGCGGGGGTGAGGGTCATCTCGCGGGCCGGGCGCTCGCGCGGGGCGTGCACGCGCGCGAGGGTGACGCCGGGCAGGCCCCGGAGGAGGGCGGCGGCCTGGTCGGCGACGCGCGCGAGGGCGGCGGGATCGGGGCCGAGGACCTCGACGGTGAGCGGGTGGTCGGCGACGGCGAGCGGAGCGACGACGGCGGCCCGGCGGACGCCTGCGCAGGCGGACAGGGTCTCACGGACAGGTCCGATCGGGAAGGTCGGCGCGGGGGCCGGGTTCGCGGTCGGGGGCGCGGGCGGAGGCTCGGGGCGGGCGGCGAGGTAGAGGCGGGCGTGGACCGGGGCGGCGGGGTCGGCGGGAGCGGGCGGGGCCTGCGGGGCCGGCTCGGAGGCCTCGTCGGGGCGGACGAGGGCGAGGTCGGTGACGGCGGGGAGGCGGCGCAGGCAGGTCTCGACGGCGTCCGGCGCGGTCGGGGCGAGCTCGAGGTCGAGGACGGCGAGCAGGTCGGCCTCGGCGGGCACGGCGAGGAGCCTGGCGGGGACGACGTCGCGGACGGCGGCGCGGGCGTCGGCGGCGACGCGGGCCGGGTCGGCGCCGGCCTGCGGGACGACGAGCAGGGCGACGTCGTCGTCGAGGAAGTTGGCGCACGGGCGCGGGGTGGCGGTCCGGGCGACGGTGGCGACGTCGCGGAGCGTGCGGTCGCTGCGGAGGGGGAGCGCGCGCAGATCGTCGAAGGTGAGAGCGGGGTGGTCACCGAACAGGGGGGCGCGCAGGGGGTCCTCGAGGGCGCGGAGGACGTCGTCGGTGGCGAGGTCGGCGAGGCGGCGGGGGTCGAGGGTGATCGTGAGCGCCGCGGAGGCGCCGCCGCAGACGTCGACGCGGGCGACCCCGGAGACGCGGACGAGCCGCTCGCGTGCGAGGTCGGCGGCGTCGGGCATGTCGACGATCGTCAGCACGAGGGCCGCCGGCTCGGGGTTGCCGCGGTGGATCACGGGCAGATCGGTGCTGTGGGGCAAGTGGGTCTGCGCGGCCGCGAGCGCGTCGCGGATCGCCGTGAGCGCGGCGGGGGACGTGACCGTCGCGGTGATCGTCGCGCGGTCGTCGTCGAGGCGGCTGGTGAGGGCCGTGACCGCGGGGACGCGGGCGAGCGCGGCCTCGAGCGGGGCGGCGACCTGGGCCTCGACGTCGGCGGCGCTCAGGCCGGGGGCGTCGACGGTGACGACGACGGTCGGCGGGGGCGGCGGCGGGCCGGGGTCGACCTCGGGCCCGGGCTGCGGGCGCGGGGGGGCGGTGCAGGCGAGCGCGAGGGCATGGCCCAGGAGCCATGCCCTCGGGGACAGGGCCTCGCGGTCAGCCCTCGACGACGGCATCGGTGATCTCGAGGCCGCGGTCGATGATGGCGAAGCCCTCGCGCAGCTGCTCCTCGGTGATGCACAGCGGCGGGTTGCACATGATGTTCCACCACTGGGCGATCGTGAACAGGCCCTCCTGCTTGAAGAAGCCCATCATGCGGTCGATCGCCGGGTGCGAGCCGTTGTACGGGGCCATGCGCGAGCCCTGGCGGTCCTTCTGCAGCTCGATGGTGCCGAACAGGCCGAGCGCGCGGTAGGTGCGGACGCTCGGGTGCCTGGCCTTGAGCGCGGCCATCTCGGCGAGCATGACGTCTTGCATCTTCGCGGCGTTCTCGACCATGCCCTCGCCGATCATGACGTCGAGCACGGCCTCGGCGACCGAGAGGCAGAAGGCGTGGGCGTTGTAGGTGAGGCCGCCCCAGAACACGTTGTCGCGGAAGTGGGCGGCGATCTTGTCGCGCACGCCCATCGCGCCGAGCGGGACGTACGAGGAGGTCAGGCCCTTGGCCATCGTCAGGATGTCGGGCTGGGCGCCGAAGTGCTCGAAGGCGAACATCTTGCCGGTGCGGCCGAAGCCGCACATGACCTCGTCGCAGATCAGGAGGATCCCGTGGCGGTCGAGCAGCTCGCGCAGGCCCTGCAGCCAGCCGCGCGGCGGCGGGAGGATCCCGTTGGTGCCGATCACGGTCTCGACGATCATCGCGGCGATCGTGTGCGGGCCCTCGTACTGGATCAGCTCCTCGAGGTAGCGGAGGTGGTTGCGCGTCCGCTCCTCGTCGGTCTCGCCGAACGAGTAGTCGTAGGGGATCGGGTCCATGACGCGGATGAAGCCGGGGGCGCCGGGCTCGTTGGCCCACCGCCGCGGGTCGCCGGTCATCTGCATGCCGGCGTGGGTCGCGCCGTGGTAGCTGCGGTAGCGGCTGAGGATCTTGTGCCGGCCGGTGAACAGGCGCGCGGCCTTGACCGCGTTCTCGTTGGCCTCGGCGCCGCCGAGGGTGAAGAAGAAGGTGTTGATGTCGCCGGGGACGAGCTCGGCGAGGCGCTTGCCGAGGCGGCCGCGCACGGCCGTCGCGGCGCTCGGGGCGGCGAACAGCATGTGGCCGTCGATCGCCCGCTTCATCGCCTCGAGCACCTTCGGGTGGCTGTGCCCGATGTTGACGCTCATCAGCTGGCTGTTGAAGTCGAGGAAGCGCTTGCCCTCGGGGGTGTAGAGGTACACGCCCTCGGCGCGGTCGAAGGCGAGCGGGTTCAAGGCGCCGCTCTTGGACCACGACCACATGGTGTACTGCTTGCACTGGTCGACGATCGTCTGGCTGTCCATGGTGGGTTCTTCTCGGGAGGTGGCGAAAGAGACAGGGCTCGCGGGACAGGTCCGTCAGGACATCCAGGTGGCGTCCTTGCTGAGCTGCCAGCGGGTGGTGACCTTGCGCGGGCGGGTCCAGAAGCGCAGGCCGTCCCAGCCGGTCATGTCGCCGGCGCCGAAGAGGGAGTGGTTCCAGCCGCCGAAGCCGAACGGCTCGCGCGGGACGGGGACGCCGATGTTGACGCCGCACATGCCTGCCTCGAAGCGCTCGATGCAGTAGCGGGCGACGGCGCCGCTCTGGGTGAAGATCGAGGCGGCGTTGCCGTAGGGCGAGGCGTTCTCGATCGCGATCGCCTCGTCGACGGTGCGGGCGCGCAGGATCGAGAGGACGGGGCCGAAGATCTCCTCGCAGCCGGCGGGCATGTCGGGGGTGACGTGGTCGAGGATCGTCGGGCCGACCCAGTGGCCGGGGCCGGGGCCCTGGGCGCCGCGGCCGTCGAGGAGGATCCTGGCGCCGCGGCGCTCGGCGTCGGCGATGTAGCCGTGGATGCGCTCGCGGGCGGCGGCGCTGATCACCGGGCCCATGTCCTCGCCGAGGCGGATCTTCCGGGCGACGTCGACGATCGCGGCGAGGATCCGGTCGACCTCGCCGACAGCGACGAGGGTCGAGGCGGCCATGCAGCGCTGGCCGGCGCAGCCGTAGGCGGAGGCGACGACGGTGGTCGCGGTCAGCTCGAGGTCGGCGTCGGGGACGACGAGGAGGTGGTTCTTGGCGCCGCCGAGGCACAGGGCGCGCTTGCCGGCGGCGGTGCTGCGGGCGTAGACGAGGCGCGCGACCCTGGTGCTGCCGACGAAGCCGACGGCCTTGATCCCGGGGTGGTCGGCGATCGCCTCGACGGCGGCCTGGCCGCCGTTGACGGTGTTGTAGACGCCGTCGGGCAGGCCGGCCTCGCGCAGGAGGGCGCCGAGCTTCATCGCGCCGTACGGGACGACCTCGCTCGGCTTGAGGACGAAGCAGTTGCCGGCGACGAGCGCCTGCGGGAGCATCCACAGCGGGACCATCACCGGGAAGTTGAACGGGACGATGCCGGCGCACACGCCGAGCGGCTCGTAGGTGGTGCTGCAGTTGATGCCGCGGCTGACGTCGAGCTGCTCGCCGGCGACCATGTTCTGCAGGCTGATGCCGTACTCGAGGCACTCGATGCCCTTGAGCACGTCGGCGCGCGCCTCGGCGATCACCTTGCCGTTCTCGTGCGAGACGAGCCAGGCGAGCTCCTCGAGGTCGCGCTCCATGAGAGCCTTGAGGCGGAAGAGGACCTGGACGCGCTCCTTGATCGGGGTGTCCCGCCAGCCGGGGAAGGCGGCCCTGGCGGCCGCGACGGCGCGGTCGACGTCGGCGGCGCCGGAGATGGTGACCTGTCCGAAAGGCCTGCCGTGCCGCGGGTTGTCGACGGCGAGCGCCTCGCCCGAGGCCGAGGCGGTCCACTGGCCGCCGATCCAGTTGAGGCAGGGGACGTAGGGCGCGAAGTCGTAGCTCCGCGCGGGGAAGCGCAGGTCGGGCGTGGCGGTCATGGCGAGTCTCGCAGCCCTGGGGTGTACCGCGGGCGGGCGTGGCGCGGAAGAGGGTGAGGCGGCGGATGCGGCGCCTTGGCGCGGGCGTCGGCGCCCGAGGCCGGTGCGCGGGGGGCGTCGGCAGGGCCGCCGAGGGCGGTGGGCTGAGGGTCGTGAGGCGGAGGTCGTGGCGCGGCGCGACCGGGTCCCGGATCGATGCGCGGCGAGGGTCGCGGGGCCGTTGTCGGGGGCGCCGGTTCGGCTCGGACAGTCCTCGCCCTTCGTCGCGGCCCGGGTGCTTCAACACGGCGATCGGCTCGGGCTGCGGAACTCGCCGAACCGGCGCCCCCGACCCCGTCCTCGGGAGCTCTCTTGAGGTGGAGAGGGTCGGCGGAGCCGAGATCCGGGACCCGGTCGCGCCTGAACCACGGCCGTCGCCGGGCGGCGAGGTCGTGCGCGACGGGGCGGGCGAGGACGGGAGGCGGTGGTCCTCGAGGGCATGTCCTCGCGGGCAGGTCGAGTTTGTCGGGTGGCGACGGCCGTGCGACGAATTTGCGTCGATTGTGCGCAGAAGCTGGCTGTGCGGGCGAGCGCCGGGTCTCGGGTTCTTGCCTGCTGTCGCGTCGGAGGACGTTCTCGCGTTGGAGCTCGTCGGGCGGGGACGGCCTTGGTTCAGGCGCGGCCGGGCCCCGGATCTCGGCTCGCCGACTCTTTTCTTCTCAAGAGAGCTCCCGAGGACGGGGTCGGGGGCGCCGGATCGGCGAGTTCCGCAGCCCGAGCCGATCGCCTGGTCGAAGCACCTTGGCCGCGACGAAGGGCGAGGACTGTCCGAGCCGAGCCGGCGCCCCCGACACCGGCCCCGCGACCCTCGCCGCGCATCCATCCGGGGCCCGGTCGCGCCGTGCCAGGAGCTTCGGGTCACAGGCCCGGGCGCGCGACGAGCTTCGGGTCACGGGATCGAGCTCGAGGTCGTCGGGAACCGGGGCGAGCCCGACAGGACGCCGGGTGCGCCGAGCGCGAATTGCGCTGGAGAAAAGCGCACGGGCGCGGGACTGTTCTCGCGAAATTTCGCGTACAAGCCCCCGCGCGGGTAGCGTGAGCGCCCGACGTCGCGGCCGCGCCGATGCTCTTCGTCAGCTTCGACTTCCTGCTCTTCATCGTCCCGGTCCTGCTGATCTCGTGGGGCCTCGCGCACACCCAGGTGCTGCGCGTGCTGTTCCTGATCGCGGCCAGCTACTTCTTTTACATGGCGGGGCCGGAGACCGACCCGCTGCAGCCGCCGTGGTACTTCGTCGGGCTGCTCGCGGTGTCGACGGTGCTCGATTACGTGTGCTCGCGCGAGATCTTCCGCCAGAAGGGCGCCTTCGAGGGCGGCGACGCGGGGGCGAGGGCGCGGGCGCGGCGGATCCGCAACGCGTGGTTGATGGTCAGCCTGGTCGGCAACCTCGGGCTGCTCGGCTTCTTCAAGTACACGAACTTCCTGCTCGGGGCGTTCGCCGACATTGCGCGGGCGCTCGGGGTCGAGGTCGTGGTGCCGCACCTCGAGCTGCTGCTGCCGATCGGGATCAGCTTTTACACGTTCCAGACGCTCAGCTACACGATCGACGTGTGGCGCGGGCGGCTGACGCCGGAGCCGAGCTTCAAGAAGTTCGCGCTGTTCGTGGTGTTCTTCCCGCAGCTGGTCGCGGGGCCGATCGTGCGGGCGCACGAGTTCTTGCCGCAGCTGCACCGGGCGCCGCGGCTGTCGGCCGAGGCGATGACGCGCGGGCTGCACCGGATCGCGATCGGCGTGGTCAAGAAGGCGGTGCTCGGCGACTGGATCGCGGCGCAGTTCACCGACGCGATCTTCCACGCGCCGGAGAGCTACACCTCGCTCGAGATCCTGGTCGCGCTGTACGCGTTCACGCTGCAGCTGTACGCCGACTTCAGCGGGTACTCGGACATCGCGATCGGGGTGGCGCTGCTGCTCGGGTTCACGCTGCCGGAGAACTTCGACCGGCCGTACCGGTCGACCAACCTCGGCGAGTTCTGGCGGCGCTGGCACATGACGCTGTCGACGTGGCTGCGCGACTACGTGTTCTTCCCGCTCGGCGGCAGCCGCGGGTCGCCGGGGCGGGTGTACTTCAACCTGTGGCTGACGATGTTCCTCGTCGGCATGTGGCACGGGGCGAGCTGGAACTTCGTGATCTACTCGAACGTGCACGCGCTGGCGATGGTGTTCAACCGGTGGAACCGGCTGCGCGCGCGGGGGCCGCTGACGGCGAAGACGCGGGCGATGTGGGTGACGGGGCTCTTGTTGCTGTTCGCGGCGGTGTACGGGCTGTGCGCGGGGGTGCTGCAGCTCGAGGGCTGGCAGAGCCTCGGGGCGGCCGGGTTCGCGGTGCTGATGTTCCTGTTCGTCGCCTGGCTGCCGGAGACCGGCGGGCGGCTGAACACGGCGCTGCACGTGTTCCTGACGTTCCACTTCACGGTGCTGTCGCGTGTGTTCTTCCGCGCCGACGACCTCGACACCAGCCGCAAGATGATCGCGGGGCTCTTGCGGTTCGACGCGCACGGGATCCGCGAGGGGCTGATCACGCCGTGGGTGTGGGCGGCCCTGGCGCTCGGGATCGGGTACCACGTGCTGACGCCGAAGGCGTGGGCCGACAAGCTCGGGTTCGCGGTGTTCCGGCGGCTGCCCGGGCCGGTGATCGGCGTGCTGTTCGCGCTGATCGCCCTCGCGGTCCACCTGCTGCTGGCGAGCGGGCCGCGGGCCAACATCTACTTCCAGTTCTAGGACGCGCGGGGGCGAGCATGGCGGAGCGAAAGGACATGTCCCGATGAGCAGCCAGGCGACGGCGAGCGAGGGGCTGCTCGACAGCGAGGAGCGCAAGGTCGCGGTCGACCTGTCGCGCGAGGAGGGCGGCGAGGTGCGGTTCCCGCGGGGGACGTTCCGCAAGGCCGTCGGGGCGATGCTGGCGCTGGTGATGGCGATCGCGGCGACCTACGCGGTGCCGGCGCTGCACTGGGCGCGGCCGTGGACGCTCGACATGGACTACGTGCCGTTCTGGAACCTGATCGGGCGCGAGCTGCTCGGCGAGGGCGAGCAGGCGGAGGCGGTCGACGCGGAGGTGAAGGAGGCGGTCGCGCTCGCGCGCGCGGAGGAGGAGAAGGAGGAGGCGCAGGAGGCGTTCCAGGACGTGCAGGTGCGCGAGCCGGTGCAGGAGGGCGAGAAGGTGCCCGAGCTGGCGCCGCATGAGGACGACGCGCAGCCGGTCGAGGCGCCGCTCGAGCGGCCGGAGGCGCTCGAGCGGTTCTACGCGGCGCTGACGCGGACGCACCTCGGGCTGCCGGGGGCGATCACGCGGGTGGTCCATTATGGCGACTCGGCGATCGGCAACGACGGGATCACGGGGGCGATCCGCAGCAAGATGCAGGCGCGGTTCGGCGACGCCGGCCACGGGTTCCACCTGCTCGGGCAGCCGAACGCGAGCTACCGCCACCAGGGGGTCCGCTTCGACGAGAAGAGCCCGTGGGCGCACTGCTTCATCATCTTCGACTGCAAGAAGGACGGGTACTACGGGCTCGGCGGGACGACCTTCGAGTCGACCGGCGGGGCGGAGATCCGGCTCAGCACGGCGCAGAAGGGGCCGGCCGGGCGCAAGGTGGCGAGGTTCGAGGTGTGGTACGCGGGGATCCCGAAGGGCGGGACGCTGCGGCTCAGGCTCGACGACGGGGAGCCGGTCGAGCTGCCGACGGCGGCCGAGGCGATCGAGGACCGCTGGCACGTGATCGAGGCCGAGGACGGCGAGCACACGCTGTCGGTCCGGGCGGCCGGCGGCGGGAAGGTGCGCGCGTACGGGGTGGTGATGGAGCGGACGGTGCCCGGGGTGGTGTGGGACGAGATGAGCCAGATCGGGGCGCTGACCCGGCGGATGCTCAACTTCGACCGCGAGCACCTGAAGCGGCAGATGGCCCGCCGCGACCCGGACCTGCTGGTGTTGATGTTCGGCGGCAACGACATGAACACGCAGGGGACGATGGAGAAGCACCGCGGGGAGCTGACGGACGTGCTCCGGATGTTCCGCGCGGAGGATCCGGCGCTGCCGTGCCTGGTGATGGCGCCGCTCGACCACGGGGAGCGCGACGGGTCGGGCAAGATCGTGACGCGGTCGATCGTGCCGAAGATCGTGCAGGCGCAGCGCGAGGTGGCGGAGGCGGAGGGCTGCGCGTTCTTCGATACGTACGAGGCGATGGGCGGGTCGGGGTCGATGGGCCGGTGGGTCCGCTCGTCGCCGGCGCTCGGGGCCGGCGACCTGTCGCACCTGACGCACCACGGGCACAAGGTGGTCGGGGCGATGCTGGTCCGATCGCTGATGCAGGGGTACGCGGCGTATCGCAGGAAGATCGCGGGGATGCCGGTCGCGGGGCTCGGGGAATAGAGGGCGCGGGTCGAAGCGAAGGACCCGCGCCGGCCTGCACGGTTTCGCGGCAGACGGGAACTGTGATACGAAACCGCGCATGGCTGCGCGCGACCACCATTTCTTCTTCGCCAAGAAGATGATCCCCACCCACACCTTCCAGTCGGCCGACAAGATGTTCTCGGAGCTGACGGGGCCGAAGCGCGAGGCGTTCGTGTTCTGGCTGTGGAACGAGGCCGGCAAGGGGGGCGGGGAGGTGCTGCCGCACGTCGGGCCGGGGCCGGACGGGCGGTCGATCGTCAAGCTCGAGGTCGTCGGCGCGATCAAGGACGGGGGGACCGAGGTCGTCGTGATCTCGATGCCGCCGGCGACCCAGCCGAACGAGGCGCTGTTCCTCGCGCTGGTCCGCCGGCCGCAGGGGGTCAGCGTGTTCTTCTGGGAGCGCTGCGCCGACATGAACACCGGCGGGGTGTCGCCGACCGACGCGGTGCTCGCGGAGGTCCGGGCCGACGGCAGCCGCAGCAACCACGGGTTCTTCACCGGGCTCGACCTGGCGGCCTTCAAGGCGAAGCTCGGCGAGGTGCTCAGGGTCTCGCTGGCTGGCCTCGAGGCCAGCTTGCCGCCGATCACCGCGGCGGCGTTCGCGGGCGCGGGCGCGCGAGGCGGGGCGACGGCCGGCGGCGGGGCGCGCCAGGGCAGGGCGTTCGAGGCGCTGCTGCTGGTCCGCGCGGGGCTGCCGCTCGGGCTGTACGCGATCGGCATGACGGTGCCGGGCGTGCTCGGGCCGCTGTGGCCGTACATGGGGGCGATCTACGGGCTGCTGTCGACGGCGATCGGGATCATGCTGCTGGTGTGGCTGTACCGGGTCCACGCGGCGCGGCGCGGGCAGGCGAGCTTCTCGCCGGGCATGGCGGTCGGCTGGTGGTTCATCCCGGTCGCCAACTTCTTCATGCCGCCGCTGCTGGTCCGCAGCGCGTGGAAGGCGACCGTCGGGGCCGGCGGCGGGCTGCTCGCGCTCGGGTGGTGGCTCGCGTACCTGGTCGAGACGGTGATCCAGATGATGCGGTCGCTGAAGGTGCACTTCGTGGTCGAGCCGGGGCAGATGGCGATGGTGTGGGAGGGCGGCTCGGTCCCGCTGCCCGACGGCGTGGTGTCGATGTTGACGACGATCTCCGGGCCGCCGGTGTCGCTGATCACGGCGGCGGGGGCGTACGGGCTCCTGTGGTACATCGTCAAGAGCGTCAACGCGCGGCTGTGAGCCGCGGCGCTCACGGCGGGTCGGCCGGCCCGTAGGGGATGTCCAATGGGACAGCTCCCTCGTCGTGGAAGGTGAAGTGCCACCACTCCTTCGGGTAGGGCACGAAGCCGACGGCGGCGAGGGTGTCGCGCAGCAGGAGGCGGTTGGCGAGCGCCTCGCCGGCGGCGTTCAGGGTGTGGCTCTCGGGGCCGAGGTGGTCCCACGGGCTGCCCATGTCGAGCGGGGCGCAGGTGCCGGGGCGCGCGAGGGTGATGTCGACGGTGTCGCCGCGGTTGTGGTGCGAGCGGCGGGCGATGTAGCCGCCGTCGACGAGGTGGACCCGGCCGGTGCGCTCGGCCCAGTCGACCATCGCCCGGCTGGCGCGGATCGGGCGGTAGGCGTCGTGGATCAGCAGGACGAGGCCGCGCGGGGCGAGCTCGGCCTGGGCGCGGGCGAGGGCCGCGGCGGGGCGCTCGCGCAGCCACGCCCCGGGGGCGCCGTAGCCGGGCAGCGGGGCGCCGGTGAAGTTGTCGGCGGTGTGGTAGCGGATGTCGAAGCAGAGGTCGGGGAGCCGCGCGCGCAGGTCGACGAGGCCGGGCGGAGGTGTCCGGGCGGGCAGGTCCTCGCGGACAGGCGCGGCGGGGGCGGGCGAGACGGCAGGAGCGGGCGCGGAGGCGGTCGTGGGGCTGTCCGCGGGGACAGGAGGGGAGGCGACGGGCGCGGGGGTCGGGCTGGCCGGAGGGACAGGTCCGGTGGGGGCGGAGGACGGCGGGTCGCAGGCGGCGAGCGCGAGCAGGAGGGCGGCCGTCGCCCGGTGGGCGGAGATGTTCCGAGGGACAGGTCCGCGCGAAGCGAGCGAGGCGCTGCGCGGGGAGGCGGACGGAGGGGTGGGGGTCGCTGTGGGGATGTCCGGAGGGACAGGGCCGCGCGACGGGGCGGGCGAGGTGCCGGGGGCTGGTGCGGAGGTGTCCGCGGGGACAGGGGGCGTGCGGCGGGGCGGGGGCACAGGGGATGTCCCGGGGGACAGGGAGGTCAGAGGCGGCGGAGCAGGCGGGTGGCGCCGAGCGGGTCGACGGCGGCGGCGGCGAGGGCGCCGCCCATCATCGCTCCGATCACGCCGACGGAGGCGACCTCGCTGCCGGCGAAGTATAGCCCCGGGATCGGGCTGCGCGGGCGGAGGTACGGGTTGGCGAAGCGGGCGGGCGTCGGCAGGAGGCCGTAGATCGAGCCCTGGACGGGGCGCACGAAGGTGTCGGTCGAGAGCGGGGTCGAGAGCTCGACGTGGTCGACGTAGGGGCGCAGGCCGGGCATCTTCTCCAGGAACTGCGCGAGCAGGCGGTCCTGCAGGGCTTTCTTCAATTGGTCGTAGTCGCCGCCGCGGCGGCGCCAGCGGGTGCCGAGCCAGCCGGAGAACCTGTCCCAGGGGACAAATGTGACGACTTCGCCGGTGTGGCGCTGGTCGGGGCCGGGGTCGTGCTCGGGGTCCTTGAGCGAGGGGTAGCTGCAGTAGAGCACCGGGGCGGGCGGGAGGTTCGCGGGGTCGTCGATCTGCCAGGCGTCGAGCTCGGTGTCCCAGGTGCCGTAGAACCACTGGTTGTAGGGGCCGGCGCCGGCGGTGCGGATGTCGCCGCCCTTGAAGCCGAGGTACAGGCAGACGTGCGCGGGGGCCGGCGGGAGGGCGCGGATCGAGGCGGCCCACCGGGTGTCGGCGGCCTCGCGCGGGAGCAGGCGCTGGACGGTCGAGAGGACGCCGGCGGCGCTGACGACCCGGCGCGCGCGCAGCTCCTCGCCGTCCTGCAGGCGGACGCCGACGGCGGCGCCGTTCTCGAGGATGATCGAGGCGACGTCGGTCGAGATCCGGGTGTAGCCGCCGGCGTCGGCGACGGCCTGCAGCAGGTGGCGGGCGATCGCCGAGGAGCCGCCGACGGGGTAGTAGCCGCCCCACAGGAAGTGCTTGGTGACGAGCGCCTGGATCGCGAACGAGGCCTTCTTCGGGGTGGCGCCGTGGTAGGCCCACTGGGCGGCGAGCACGGTCTTGAGGCGGGCGTCGTCGGTCAGGCGCGAGAGGGCGTGGTCGCAGGTCTCGCCGAAGGCGCGGCGGGCTGTCCTCGTGAACATGTCCGTCAGGACGGTGGCCGAGGCGGGGGCGAGGCGCGCGAGGTAGTAGCTGCGCATCGCGGTCGAGACGTCGCGGACGCGCCGCAGGTAGCCGTCGATCGCGCCCTGCTGGTGCGGGAAATGTTTAATCAGGAGCTCGTGGAAGGCGTGCGGGTTGTCGGGGAAGCCGAGCTGGAGGCCGTCGGGGAACTCGAAGGCGTCGTAGACGGGGCCGAGCGAGCTCCACTGCAGGCGGCCGCCGCTGAGGGCGTGCAGGAGGCGGCCGGGGAGGCTGCGCGCGGTGACCTCGCCGACGGCGTGGACGCCGACGTCCCAGTGGTACTTGCCGCGGCGGAAGCTGTGGGTGAAGCCGCCGGGGACGTAGTGCTGCTCGAGCACGAGGACGCGCTGGCCGAGGGCGGCGAGCAGGGCGGCGCAGGTCATGCCGCCCATGCCGGAGCCGATGACGATGGTGTCCCAGGTGGCAGGGGCGGCGAAGCCGGACGGGAGGGCCTTCGACCACGGCCGGGGCGCGGGGCGTTCGGACATCGGTTGCGAGGGTACGGCGGTCAGCCGGCGCCGTAAAGGTAGCGGGTGCGCTCGCGCAGGAGAGCGAGCTCGGGGGGCGTGAGGTCGAAGAGCTCGGCCGCGATCGCGTCGGCGGTCGCCTCGAGCCGCGCGAGGGCGGCGGTGAGGCGGGCGTGCTCGGCGTGCTGCGCGGCGAGCCGGTCGCGCGTGTGCGGGGGGAGCGAGGCGAGGTCGCGGCGGCCGGTGTCGGCGACGAGGGCGAGGCGGGCGGCCGCGTGGGCGGTGAGGTCGTGGGCGAGGGTCGTGAGCGCGGCGCGGCGCTCGGGGTCGGGCTCGGGGAGCGGGAGGCGGGCGATCGATCGCGCGAACAATTGATAGCGGACCAGGCCCGCGCGCTCGCCGAGGCCGAGGCAGAGGTGGGTGACGACGAACCACAGGGGGCGCGAGCCGAGCAGCGGGAGCAGCCAGACGTCGTCGGTGGCGGCGAAGAAGCCCTTGTTGTTGAGGCAGGCGCCGGTGCGATCGAGGCCGAAGCGCGGGCGGCCGGCGAGCTCGGGCCAGACGAGCTTGGGTCGGGCGAATCGATCGAGGTACCGGCACGGGCGCAGCTCCCACCAGTAGTCGCCGCGATCGCGGCGGCGACGGCCGCGATCGGCGAACGGGGCGAGGTGCGCGGCGAGGCCGGGGTGGCGCTCGGCGAGGCGCCGCCAGGCGTGCTGTTCGTCGGGACATGGCCCGAAGGTCTGGTCGGTCCAGCCGGCCGGGAGCGCGAGGAGCCAGCGGGCGGGGCGCGCGGGGGCCCAGGGGCGGAGGTCCTCGCCGCGGAGGAAGGGGCGGACGAGCGGGGCGAGGGTCGGGTCGGCGGCGAGGAGGCGGTCGCTAGAGGCTTCGGTGAGGTGGAAGGCGTCGTCGAGGCCGGTCTTGAGGCCGGCGTGGAGGGGGCCCATGCGGTCGCCGAGGGGGCGGCCGCCGGCGAGGAGTTTCAAGAGGAGGCGGCGGTCCTCGGGCGGGACGAGCGGCCAGCCGAGGTCGTCGGGGTGATCGGCGAGGTGGATCGTGAAGGTGCGGGCGGGGAGGGCGTCGAGGGTGTCGCCGCGGCCGAGGACGGCGGCGTCGGTGCCGTGGGTCGCGGGTGCCGGGGTGCGGGCGGCGAGCAGGATCGCGGGGTAGACGTCGGGGGCGTCGGGGAAGAGGCGGCTGTCGCCGAGGTCGAGGAGGGCGGACACGGTGGCGCGCTCGCGCAGGAGGCGGCGCAGCGGGGCGGCGTAGGCGGCGCGCAGCCAGCTGTTCGAGCCGAGGTAGCCGAGGCGGCCGCCGGGCCGGAGGAGGCGCAGGGCGAGGGCGAAGAAGTAGACGGAGAGGTCGGCGCCGCCGTGGAAGACCTCGGGGAAGCTGCGCGCGAGGTGGGGCTTGAGCGGGGCGAGCTCCTCGTGGCGCAGGAAGGGCGGGTTGCCGAGGACGACGTCGACGCCGCGCGGGAGGAAGGTGGGCCAGTCGATCGGGCGCGGATCGAGCGAGGGATCGGCGATGATGCTGTTGCCGCTGCGGATGGTGGCGTCGAGGTCGGCGAGGGTGGTGCCGGGTTCGCCGGCGGCGAGCCACAGGCAGATCCGGGCGCGCTCGGCGGAGTCGGGGCGGAGGTCGACGCCGCGCAGGTGGCGGAGCAGGCGGGGGCGAAGGCCGCGGCGGGTGTATTCCGCGCCCAGGGGGGCGAGGGCCGCGAGGAGGAAGGCCCCGGCGCCGCAGGCGGGGTCGAGGATCGTGAGGTCGTCGAGGCGAGTCGGGGTCGATGAACCGGAGGACAGGTCCTGAAAGACAGGGTCGAGGGTGCGCGCGGCGATCAGGTGGGCGAGGGCGGGCGGGGTGTAATAGGCGCCCTCGAGCTTGCGCGCGGGGCGGGACCCGAGGGGCGGTGGCGTGGGATCGAGGGTGCGCTCGAAGAGGCGACCGAGGACGTCGAGGGTGATGGAATGGGTGAAATCGTGGGTGCCGAGGTGGGCGAGGCGGCGGGCGAGCTCGGCGGGGAGATCGAGGGCGGCGAACGCAGGGTCGTCGCGGCCGATCGCGGGGAAGAGGTCGCGGAGGGCCCGCCAGGGTGCGGGGGCGGCGGCGACGCGGGGGAGCAGGTCGGGCGAGAGGAGGCCGCGGGCGGGGGCCGCGGCGAGGGCGACGGTGCGATCGAGGAGGAGCTGGGCGACGAGGGGGGAGGCCGCGGTGTCGCGCAGGTGCGCGGAGAGGGCGGCGCGCAGGTGGTGGTATTCGCGCTGGAAGCCGGTGGACCGCTCGCGGGTGGTGGGGCGCATCGGCGAGGGCTCGCGGGTGAGCGTGGCACGGGCGAGGAGCGCGGCCGAATACGGGCGTGAGGCCGGGGGCGTGTGGAGGCACACTGCCCTGTCCCGCGAGGCCCTGGCTCGACGGCCGCGAGCGGGGTCCCTACAATGCGATGCACGTCCGTGGGTCGCGCATCGCTTCGGCCGTCGCTGCTGTTCGCCGTGCAGGACGCGGTGCTGCTCGCCTACCTGGCGATCGTCGCCGGCCTGCTCGCGTGCGCAGAGGCCAGCCCGGCGCAGGCCCGCGGGATTCGTGGCACCCTCGCCTGCGGCCTCGCGCTGGTGCTCGCCTGCGTCGTCGCGCGGGGGGCGACCTCGATCCCGGCGGCGATCCGCCGCAATGTCTACCGCGCGGTCTTCCCCGGGGCCCTGTTCGTCAACTACGCGTGTCTGCGCGACATCCTGCCGGTGATCCGCCCCGACAGCGTCGACCTCGCGCTGTACGAGCTCGACCTCGCGCTGTTCGGCGTCGAGCCGGCCGTCTGGCTCGAGCGGTGGAACCTCCGCCCGATCGTCGAATGGTTCTCGTTCTTCTACCTCAGCTACTTCTTGATCTGCGGCGTCTACCTGCTGCTCTCGGTGTGGATCCGCCGGCCCGGGCGGCACACGACGATCTGCGGGATCGGCACCGCCTTCATCTTCGCCGTCGGCCAGCTCGGGTACATGGCCGTGCCCGGCTACGGCCCGGGCCCCGCGCTGGGGCACCTGTTCCAGGCCCCGGTCGACGGCGGGTTCTTCTGGGCCTGGGTGGTCGGCTCGATCGAGGCCGCCAGCGCGCTCAAGGACATCTTTCCGTCGCTGCACACCGCCGTCCCGCTGTGGTTCGCGCTGTGGGCCCTCGAGGTCGCCCGCAGCGACCGCCGGATGCTCCCGCTCGCGCAGGTCACCCTGTTCTGCGCGGCCAACATCATCGTCGCGACGATGCTGCTCCGCTGGCACTACGCGATCGACGTCCTGGCCGGCGTGGCGCTCGCGGCCGCGACCTTCGTCGTCGCCACCGCCGCCGCGCGCTGGGAAGAGGCCCGGCGCGACCGGCTCGGCGCGTCGCAGCCGTGGATCTTCCGCTGACGCTCACCGCCACTTGATCCGCCAGCGCCCGCGCCGCGCCGCGGCCCGCTCGCGCTCGCCGTCCCACGCGACGACCTCGTAGGTGCCGAAGACGCGATCCCACACGTCGACCGCGATCCCGAAGTTGCGACGTCGCATTCCATACTTGTGGTGCACGTAATGGACCGGCATCCGCATCCAGAAGCAGCCGTGCGGGTTCTCGTGCTGCAGCTGGTGCGCGTAGGCGGCGAAGATCCCGTAGAGCGCCCCGCCGAGGAGCAGGGCGAGCCCCGCGGCCGGCGACACCGTGAACCACAGCGCCGCCGCGAACGGCAGGCTGCACGGCAACCCGCCCTTGAAGTAATCGATCACCTCGCGCAGCACCCCCTGCGCCTCGTTCAGGCGGTGATGCTCGCGGTGGACCTCCGCGAGCGGGAGGTCGAGGTGCAGGACGCGGTGGCCCCAATACTCGCCGAGGCTGGCGAGCACGAGTCCGCCGGCGAACGACAGCAGGTTCGCGGGATCGAGAACGACGTCCAGCACGCGCGTCGCCAGCGTAGCGCGGCCGCCGGCACGGGTTCAACCGGGAGCCCGCGCGCGGCGACGAACGGGGCGCGTCCGGCCGCGATCACGGGCGCCTCCTCATCGCCAGCGGCTGAGCGCCTCGCCGCGGACGGCGCCGGCCAGATCGGCGAGCAGCTCCGCGCGGGCCTGCAGACCGAGGCGGGCGCCGAGCCCGAGGCGCAGCATCAACATGCGATTGTGCCGGAAGCGCTCGAGCGCGGGCGCGTGCCAGCGGAAGGGGTAGGTCGCGCCGAGAGCCTCGCCGATCACGACCCCCGAGAGGAAGGCGTCCTCGTGGCTGGCGAAGGTGGTGTAATCACCGGCGAACCAGATCCGGTCCTTGCCCTGGATCGTGTGCAGCTCGAGGCGCGCCGCGATGGCGGCGGCGTCCGCGATCATGTGCGACACGCGCTGTTCGGTGACGGTGCCGGCGAACGGCGTCGCGCTCGGTCGGGACATCACGGACACGAGCACGGGCGCCGACGTGACCTCCGCGAGCCCGGCCGTGCGCCGCATGTCGTAGGTCATGACGCCGTCGAGCTGCGGCCTGGGCGACGGGTCCTCGGAGCGGTAGTGGAAGAAGACGCCGGGCTGATCGCCGGCGAGCACGCGGGCGTCCTGGTGGAGGTAGACCACGGCGGGCTCGTAGCGGAAGACCCGGAGGAGCCGGTCCTCCGCGGCGGTGGCCGGGCGGAGCAGCGCGCGGGCGGTGATCGCGTCGGTCGCCAGGACCACCTGATCGTAGGTCTCGCGGCGTCCCGATCGCTCCTCCACGGCGACGCCGCGCGCCTCGCGGAGCACCGCCGCGACCCGGGTGCCGAGGCGCCGGCGCGCCGGGAAGCTCGCAGTGAGCCGCGCGACGTAGTCGCGGGTCCCGCCGTCGAGGGTGCGCCAGGTCGTCGGGCTGAAGAACGAGAGCGTCCCGAAGCGGAACATCATCGACAGCGACCACGCCGGGGTGTCGAGCAGGCTCTCGCGCGTGACGAGGAACAGCGACAGCAGCGGGCACAGGCCCTTGGTGATGAACTCCTGCCCGTATCCCCCGGAGTTCGGGGCGCCGGGCACCGATTGCGTCAGGTAGGCCGAGATCGGCCGCGTCTGCGTGGCGAGCGGCAGGCCGGCGACCTCGAACATCAATTGCTCGAAGCGGCTCGCGTCGGCCTCGATCCTGCGGAACAGGTCGGTCTGGCGCAGCGAGACGTCGGTGCCCCACGAGTCGCGGCCCGCTCCGTCGGCGCGGGGGAAGGAGACGTGCAGCGTGGCCGCCGCGGCGCTGGTGCGCACGCCGACCTGCTGGAACATGCAGTAGAGGTTGGGGTAGGCCCACGGGAGCGTGATGACGACGCCCATGTCGACGAAGCGATCCGTGCCCGGGAACGGGTGCGCGAAGGCGTGGCCGCCGAGCTGCTCGGCGGCCTCGTAGATCGTGACGTCGTGCCGCTGCGCGAGCATCCACGCCGCGCCGAGACCGGCGGCGCCGCCGCCGACGACGGCGATCCGCTGACGACCCGCGAGCCGGTGCCGGAGCGTGCGTGGCATCGCGGCTCACGCGGCCGGCGGGCCGAGCCACTGGATCAGCGCGTTCTCGAGGTTCGTCCGGTAGATCGGGACGTACTCCGCGCGCGCGTCGGGGATGCTGAGCACGACCTCGACGTTGTTGTTGCGGACGGTGGCCGTCCCGACGAAGCCCTCCGACTGGCCGGAGCCGGTCAGCGTGGCGACGTTGTCGGTCCACTTCTCGACGAGCCCCAGGCGGTCGACCAGCTCGTCCACCCCCTTGTCGATCCGGCGCTTGGCCTCCATCCGGCCCAGCGCGTGCGGGTGTATCACCTTGAGTTCAACCGGCATATGTTCCTCCCGTCCTCGTCCTCGTCCTCGTCCGTTCGCGTGGGCGCGCGCGACCATCACGCGCGCCCACGCCGACGTTCGCGGCAGCGTATCCAGCGCCGCGGGGCCGCGTCAACTCCGGCCGACGCGGGGCCGCGAGCGCGCGCGACGGCCGGCGCTCTTGAGGGTCGAGAAGATCTGCAGGTCGATCGTCGGGCCGAGCTCGATCATCGTGCGGCGGTCGGGGAGATGTGGCCTGCGAGCGTGGATCACGGCATCATGCTGCACGATCGATGATCAGGGTCGTCTCGTTCGGCTTCAAGTACGGCCCGCCCTACCCGGAGGCGGACATGCGCGTCGACCTGCGGAGCCGGATCCACAACCCGCAGGACCAGGTCCCCAAGGGCGCGGTCGGGACGGACCGCGCCGTGATCAGTGCCGTGCTCGGCCCCGCGGAGAACCGGAAGATCCTTCAGCGATACTACGAGCGGGCGCGCGCGCTCGCACGCAAGGGCGAGCCCTGCGTGATCGCGTTCGGCTGCAAGAGCGGCATCCACCGCAGCGTCGTGTTCGCCGACGAGATCGCCGCGCGCCTGCGCGACGAGGGCTACGAGGTCGAGGTCGAGCATCGGCACCTCCGAAGTTGAGCGGGGCTCTCGCCCTCTCCCGCCGGTCGCAGTGCCGGCGCAGCGACGAGGCGATCCGGTCCGGGGGCGTGTCGCGGGGTTGGGGCGCGCATTGGAGGGACGATGGGTGTGCGGGGCGTGTCGCGGGTTTGGGGCGCGCATTGGAGGGATGATGGGTGTGCGGTGGATAAGCGGGGGTTTGGGGCGCTCATCGGAGGGATGATGGGTGTGCGGGGAGGAGCGGGGTGTGTCGTGGGCTTCGGCCACGCATCGGAGGGACGATGGTTGTGCGGGAAAGAGCGGGGCCCACCAGGGCCGTCGGAGGGCGGACCCAGCGCGGCGCCTGGGACGCAGGCGGGGGGGACCCATGGCGCGCGCGCAGGCGCCCGCATGCTCTGTGGTCGCGCGAGGGGCGGTGACCTTCGAGACATGTCTTCATCGACATGCGGGCGCCGAGCACGGCCATGGGGGGGAACCCGACGACCGCGAGGGACCCACGGCGCCGCGCCGGGTCCGCCCGCTCCAAGTTCTTTCGGGCCCCGCGTTCGAGAAGCGGAGCGGGCCCCGCGTTCGAGAAGCGGAGCGGGCCCCGCGTTCGTGAAGCGGAGCAGGCCTGCGGTCAGGAGGAGCGGAGGGCGTGCTGCAGGGCGCTCTTGAGGGTCGAGAAGATCTGCAGGTCGATCGTCAGGCCGAGCTCGATCATCGTGCGGGCGACGGTCGGCGAGATGCCGGAGACCAGGCACGTGCAGCCGAGCAGGCCGGTCGCCTGGACCATGCGCATCAGGTGGCCGGCGGTGTCGGGGTTGATCGTCTCGACGCCGGTCAGGTCGATGATCGCGTGGCTCGCCCGCTTGGCGACGACCTCGCGCAGCAGCGCCTCGGTCATCGCGGCGGCGCGGGTGCGGTCGACGGCGCCGATCACGGGGAGCACGAGGACGCGGTCCCAGACCTCGATCACGGGGGCGGCCATCGCCTGCAGCGCGGCGCTCTGCTGGCGGACGAGCTCGACCTGCTGGGCGAGCCGCTGCTCGAACGACAGCGGGGTGGTCGTGAACGCCTGGCGCAGGGCGACGGCGCGGGGGTCGTCGCCCCAGGCGGGGTCGGGGCGCATCTCCCAGCGGCACTGCGGGGCGCCGAGCGCCCGGCAGTCGGTCTCGACGCAGAGGATCGGGGTGCCGTGCGCGTTGGAGGCGTGGCCGTGGGCGTAGCCCTGCAGGGTGAAGCAGATCGGCTCGCTCGCGCGGCCGTACTCCCGGAGGTGCATGTCGGCCTCGTAGGAGTTCATCCACGTGCCGGTCATCTTCTGCATGCCGGGGACGATCTCGGTGTCCGGGACGACCGCGACGATGCCCTCCCAGGCGTGGAGGATCGGTCCGGCCATCGCGCGGTCGGCCGGGGTGTCCCAGACGAGGCCGCCGCCGATCGCGTGGAAGTCGCCCTCGCCGCACATGCGGCCGAACTGCAGCAGCAGCGCGCGGGCGGTCTGGTAGCCGAGCTGGTCGATCATCAGGCGTCGCAGGCTGCCGAACGCCTGGGTGCGGAAGATCAGCATCCGCTCGTCACCCATCAGCAGCCGCCCGGTCTCGGGCTGGAACGTCAGCAGCTCCCGCAGGTTCAGGTCGGTGGCGCGCATACGATCGCTCGCGGGCCGAGGGCCCGCCTCGGCACGGCAGGCCGACAGCTTCGAGGGTGTGGCCGGCCGGTGTCAATGGCTCCTCGCCGAGGTCTGCGACGACATCGCTCTCGGGCGCGCCGGTGAAGGATCCGCGGGCGCCCGGGCATTCATGGGATCGGCGACGTGTCCGGGCGGCTCGGCGGCGCGGGGGCGAGCCTCGGCGGCGCGCGGGGTCCGGGCGGCGCGGTCAGGGCTTGCGCATGGCCCCGAGGACCTGGTCTCGCAGCCAGGTGTTGTCGGGATCGTGCTGCACTCGCTCGTGCCAGGCGAGGTGGACGTCGAAGGTCGGCAGGTCGAGCGGGGGGGCGAGCTTGCGCAGGCGCCGGCCGGGGAGCACCATGTCGGCGATCCGCTCCGGGATCGTCAGCACGAGGTCGCTGTCCTCGACGAGCGCGGGCGCGACGAAAAAGTGCGGGACGGTGACGGCGACGCGGCGGCGGTGGCCGAGCTCGGCGAGCGCGCGGTCGACCCAGCCGCCCGGGGTGCCGAGCGGGGCGATGAAGGCGTGCGGCAGCCGCAGGAAGGTCGGCAGGTCGATCGCGCCGCCGATGTCCGGGTGACCTGCGGCGACCAGGCAGACGAAGCGGTCGGAGAACAGCTTGCGGACCTTGATGCCGGCGTGCTCGGCGAGGCGGACGATGAAGGCGAGGTCGACGCCGCCCTCGCCGAGGTCGCCGTAGATGTCGGTGCTGGCGGGGCGGACCCGCAGGTCGACCCCCGGGGCGCGCAGGCGCAGGTCGGCGACCAGGCGCGGGAGGACGACGGCGAGGATGTAGTCGGTCGCGGCGAGCTGGAAGGTGCGGGTGCTGGTCGCGGGGTCGAAGGCGCGGCGCGGGCTGGTCAGCGCGGCGAGCTGGGCGAGCAGGGCGTGCAGTGGTTCGCGCAGGGCCTCGGCGCGCGGGGTGAGGGCGAGCTTCTGGCCGACGCGGACGAGCAGTGGGTCGCCGAGCTGGTCGCGCAGGCGCGCGAGCGCGTGGCTGACGGCGGGCTGGGTCCGCCCGAGCTTGTCGGCGGCGCGGCTGACGTTCCTGGTCTGCAGCAGGGCGTCGAGCACGGGCAGGAGGGCGGGATCGACCGCGAGGCCATCGATGTCCTGCATGGTGGACATGCGAAGGTATCATTTCTCTGCATGCTCGAGGGTCGCTACAACGATCGGCGACAGGCGCCCTGGCGGCGCGAGGAGTGGCGACGATGACGATGCGAGCGATGACCCTGGTGGCAATGGCGGCGATCCTGGCGGGCGGTTGCGGCGACGACGCGAACACGACGAGCGAGGGGACCGGCGGGACGACCGAGGCGCCGACGACCGGGACGACGACGGGCGCGGAGACGAGCGGCGCGGAGACGAGCGGCGCGGAGACGGGCGGCGCGGAGACGACCCAGGCGCCGACGACGGGCGCGGAGACGACCGGCGGCGCGGGGCCGCTGACGCCGGCGGAGCTGGTCGGGCAGTGGGTCAGCGGCGCCTGTGAGGCGTACCCGAACGGGATGGGCGGCGAGAATTATCTGACCCGCGACTTCACGCTGACCGAGTCGACGTGGAGCCTGCTGTTGACGATCTTCGCCGACGCGGGCTGCACGACGCCGTTCTTCGTGGTCGAGATCGACGGGCCGTACACGCTCGGGGCGGCGTCGGCGGCGGTGCCGGGGGCGACCGAGGGCGACTTCGGGTTCGCGTCGATCGTGTGGACGGCGAAGCTGCAGCAGGCCGCCGACCTGTTCACGATGTCGGGCTGCGGCGCGGAGCCGTGGGCGGTCGACGTGCCGCAGGACGTCGGCGGGACCGGCTGCATCGGCATCGCCCACCCGATCGCGGAGTGCCCGACCGATCACGACATCGTGGCGATCGACGGCGACCAGCTGTTCTTCGGCGAGCGCGTGACCGACATGTGCAAGCCCGAGGGCCGGCCGACGGCGCTCAATACGTATCCGGTGATCAAGCCGTGAAGGCGGAGCGTGCGGGCGGGCGCCGGTGCGCGATTCAGGGCGCCGGCTGCGCTCGCCGGGGGCGGCGCGGGGCTCTGCGGGGACGGCCGGGGCAGGGCCGCGCGCGCGGAGGCGTGCGGGCGCGGGCCGGCGGGGTGTGCATAGTCCGCGCGATGCTCGAGACCTCGGTGAAACTGGCGACCGTGCGCAGCGCGCTGGCGGCGAACGGGCTGACGGCGGTGCGGCTGCGCGGGTCGGAGTGGTTCGCGTGGATCACCGGCGGCGGCTCGAGCGTGGTGCTGATGACCCGCGAGGCCGGGGTCGCGGAGGTGCTGATCACGGCCCGCGACGCGTGGGTGCTGACCGATACGATCGAGGCGGAGCGGCTGGCGGCGGAGGAGGTGCCGCCGGAGCTGCCGGTGTGGTCGCACCCGTGGGCGACGCCGGGGCGCCGCGAGGAGTTCGTCGGCCGGTGCTGCGAGGGCGGGTGGATCGCGTCGGACATGCCGACCGGCGAGGAGCGGCCGCTGCCGCCGGCGCTGCAGACGGCCCGGTGGGCGCTGTCGGAGCCGGAGGTGGCGCGCTACCGGGCGCTCGGGGCGGCGGCGGCGAAGGCGATGACGGAGGCGCTGGCGGCGGCGCGGCCGGAGTGGACGGAGCACGGGCTGGCCGGCGCAGGCGCGGAGGCGCTGTGGTCGCGGGGGATCGAGCCGGCGCTGATCCTGGTCGGTGGCGAGCGCCGGCTGCCGCTGTACCGCCACCCGACGCCGACGCCGGAGCAGCTCGGCGGGCGGGCGATGCTGGTGTTCTGCGCGCGCAAGCACGGGCTGGTGGCGAGCCTGACGCGCCACGTGTACTTTCGGACACCCACGCGCGAGGAGCAGCAGGCGATGGCGGCGGTGGCGAGGGTCGAGGCGGACGCGCTCGAGGCGTCCAGGCCGGGGACGCCGCTGTCGGCGGTGTACGCGGCGATCGCGTCGGCGTACGCGCGCGAGGGCTATCCGCACGGCGAGGCGGGGCACCACCAGGGCGGTCCATGCGGGTACGCGGCCCGCGAGGCGATCGCGCGGCCGGGGGTGTCGCTGCCGATCGTGGAGGGCGGGGCGGTGGCGTACAATCCGTCGCTGCCGGGAGTGAAGATCGAGGATACGGCGCTCGTCGCGGGGGGGCAGATCGAGTTCCTGACGGTCGATCCGGGGTGGCCCAAGGTGCATGTGCGGGGGCTGGCCCGGCCCGATGTGCTGCTGCGGTGATCCGGGGCGCCCGGGGGGACTCGAGGGCGCCCGGCTCGCGGCCCTTCCGACGGGCCAGCCGGCTCCTCGATGTCGGACCGCGGCGGGGGCGGGTCCGGACCGCCGCGGTCGATTCAATCGTCGCGGTCCACAATGCTGCGACTTGCGACGGGACCGCCGCGGTCCGACGGATCGTCGCGGTCCGAGGTCCGTCGCGCGACGCGATATCAAAAAACGAGCTCGACCGCGGTGCCCGGGTAATCGAGCGTCGCCTGGGCGGCGCGCTCCAGGCCGCCGACGCCGGTGGCGAGGATGTCGCACCAGCCCTCGTCGTTCGGGGTGCACGTGCAACCATTGGGATCGAGGCAGCCGGTGACCTCGCTGCCGCCGACCGACGTCAAGATGTACGCGCCGGGCGCGGCCTGCAGGACCTGCAGACAGTCGGTGCCGCAGCCGCCGTCGTCGACGCACTCGGGTGGGGCCTGGATCGGCTCGTAGCGCGCGCCCGACCAGGTGATCGTGTACGTCCCGCCCGGGGCGAGCTGCAGCACGCTGTCCTGCGCGCACGCGGCCGGGCAGCTGCAGGCGCCGGCGGAGATCTGGCTGCAGGTGAAGCTGCAACCCTGGAGCGTCCACTGCACCGGGGTGTCGCCGTCGGGGCCGGCGACTGCGAGCGGATCGATGTAGTCGCAGCCGCTGGTGCGGACGAAGAACACCGGCTCGGCGCCGGCGTTGCGCAGCGTGACCTCGACCGCCGGCGACGGCTCGATGTCGGCGATCGCCTGGCACAGCGCGCCGCCGGTCGCCCCGGTCGTGTCGACGTCGGAGGTCGTGCCGGCGGTCGCGGTCGCGGACGCGCCGGTCTCGCTCGTGCCGGCGTCGGATGCAGCGTCGCCGTCGGTGTCGCCGGGCTTGGGGCCGCAGGCGGCGAGGGCGAGGGCGAGCAGGAGGGGGGACGGGCGTCGCATGGCCGCACGATAGGCGGCCGCGCGGCGGCGGACAAGGCGCTGGCCTGGCCGAACGGTCAGGTCACGCGCGCGGCCTCGCGGTAGAACTTGCGGTGGATGACGCGGGCCAGCGGGCCGCGGGGCAGGACCGACCACAGCGGCTCCTCGGCGGCGCCCCAGCGGCGGAGCAGGTCGTTGGCGGCGAGCATGCCGGTCGAGGCGGCGCGCTCCATCAGCGCGGTCGGGAAGTCGGTGTGGACGAAGTCGCCGGCGAGGAGGAGGCCCGGCTCGGGGGTCTCGACGCGCGGGCGGCCGCCGTAGCTGCCGGGTGGGAAGGCCGGGCAGTCCTGGCGCAGCAGGAAGCGCTCCTCGAGGATGGTCGCGTCGCGGGTCTCGGGGTAGAGCTCGTGGAGGGCCCGCAGCAGGTCGACCTTGATCGCCGGCTCCTCGAGGTCGCGGGGGACGGCGTAGGCGTGCAGCTCGACGATGCTGCCGCCGGTGCGGGCGGCCCAGTCGCGGCTCTCGTCCTCGAACAGGTCGTAGACCGAGATGTTGTCGACGAGGCCGAGGCCGGTCGTGCCGACGAACGGGGCGCGGTCCGGCCGGCACGGGCGGTCGAGCCACAGCCGCCACACCGCGAACGGGGCGGTGACGGTCTGGCCGGCGATCGCGGCGCGCCACTCCTCGGTGCCGAGGCCCGGCGAGGCGGCGACGAGACGCTGCAGGCCCGGGAGGTGCGGCGCGAGCACGCAGGCGTCGGCGGTCAGGACCTGTCCACTGGAGCAGGTGACGTGGAAGCGGCCGTCGGGCGCGCGCTCGACCTGCGCCGCGGCCTCGCCGGTGCGGATCGTGACGCCGCGCGCCTCGAGGTAGCGGGCCATCGGCTGCCACAGCTTGGTCGAGAACGGGCCGTCGACGACGTCGAAGACGATGCCCTCCGGGTTGCCGATGAAGTAGAAGTGGAACATCATCAGCAGCTCGCCGGCGCTGAACTCCTCCTCGGGGTTGAAGAAGGAGTGGGCGAACACGTCGAACAGCATCTGGCGGGCGCGCGGCGGGAAGCCGAGGCGGTCGAGGAAGCTGCGCGCGTCGAGCCCGTCGAACTGGGCGTACGTGGCCTTCGGGTCATACGCCATGATCGCGCGGCCGCAGGTGTCGTCGACCTTGAGCGCGTCGCGCAGGGTCATCGTGCTGCTGCGGCGGATCAGGCTGACGAGGTTGACGATCGGGATCTTCGGCAGGCCGGCGAACGACTCGCGCAGGCCGTCGGGGCCGAGCAGCGGGTAGTCCTCGACGGGGCGGAGGAACGACAGCGTCGGGTCGATCCGGCGCAGCCAGGCGCGCAGGTTGTAGTACTGGCGGAAGAACGCGTGGAAGCCGCGCTCCATCTCGAACTTCGTACCGTCCTTGAGGGTCTCGGTCCAGGCGCCGGCGCGGCCGCCGAGGGTCGCGTCGGGCTCGAGCACGGTGACACGGACGCCGCGCTCGGCGAGGACCGTGGCGGCCGCGAGGCCGGCGATCCCGCCGCCGGCGATCACGACGTCGCGGCCCTGCGCGAGGGTCCTCGGCGCGGCCGGGTCGGGGTGGTTGACGGGCTTGCGCGAGATCCCGAGCATCAGGTGGCCTTTCGGTCAGGTCGCCAGCGGGCGGCGGGCGAGGAAGGTGTGGACGATCCCGGCCTGCCAGCCGTCCATGGTCGCGCTCGACACGTCGACGAAGCCGGCGGCCACGAGGCGGCGCTTGAACGCCTCGGCGCCGTCGAACGCGTTGACGCTGCGGCGCAGGTAGCGGTAGATGTCCGAGCCCGGCGAGGTGACGAGGCCGGCGGGGATGATCACGCCGAGGCAGACGGCGTTCCAGGTCAGGTGCGCGCGCAGCGAGTCGCGGACGCTGTACTCGTGGAAGCAGATCACGCCGCCGGGCTTGAGGAGCGGGTACAGCCGCGCCAGACAGAGGTCGGGGTCGGGCATGTTGCGGATCCCGTAGGCCATCAGGATCCCGTCGAACGGGCCGCCGATGTCGCTCCTGGCCGGGTCCATCGCGTCGCCGTGGACGAACTTGACGGCGGCGAGGTCGGGCTTGGTGCGGGCGACCGCGAGCATGCCCTCGGAGGCGTCGAGGCCGGTGACCGTCGCGCGCGGATAGGTGCGGACGATCGCGGCGGTCGACAGGCCTGTCCCGCAGCACAGGTCGAGGATCGCGGCGTCCTGGGGGAGCAGCATCCGCTCGGCGCTGTAACGGAGGTGGCGGTGATAGCCGGGGTTGAGGCCGGTCAGAAAGTCGTAGCGGCGGGCGACGCGATCGAACTCGTGCGGGACCGCCTGCTTCTGGGCGCGCAGGGTCGTCATGGGGGGCTCTCGGATCCGGCCGGCGAGCGGCCCGGTGAGGTTTTACGTGAGGGCGGCGGCCTGGGCGACCGGCGCGGGCTCGGGCAGGAGGTGCGACGACCAGCGGCGGAGGAGGGCGATCAGGTCGCTGCGGCCGGTGCACGGCGGGACGCGGTCCATCGCCTGGGCGACGAGGCCCTGGAGGTGCTGGACCGCGCCGGCGAGGCCGAGCTCGCTGACGGCGGAGGGGCGGTCGTGGGCGAGGTCCTGGCCGACCGGCTTGCCGAGCAATTCGGTGCGGCCGTAGGCGTCGCGCAGGTCGTCGGCGACCTGGTAGGCCTCGCCGAGGCGGTAGCCGAGGCCGCTCCACTGGAGCGGATCGCCGCCGCCCGCCATCGCGCCGGCGATGATCGCCGACTCGAACAGGGCGCCGGTCTTGGCGCGGTGGTAGTGGCCGAGGTCGGCGACGTCGCGCTCGGACTCCCAGGCCTGGCCGGCGACGATGCCCGAGGGGCCGCCGACGCCGCGGGAGATCACGCGCAAGAGGCCCGGCAAGAGCTGCGGGTGGGCGCTGCCGGCCCTGGCCAGGGTCTCGAAGGCGAGCACGATCAGGCCGTTGCCGGCGAGGATCGCCAGCTCCTCGGAGAAGGCGACGTGGACCGCGGCGTGGCCGCGGCGCAGCGGCGCGTCGTCGAAGCAGGGCAGGTCGTCGTAGACGAGCGAGGCGCAGTGCAGCAGCTCGACCGAGGCGGCGGCCGCCTCGGCGAGCGCGGGGTGGGCGTCGCCGCAGGCGGCCGCGACCGCGAGGCAGAACTCGGGCCGAAAGCGGGCGCCGCCGGGGAACACCGCGTGGCGCATCGCCTGCCCGAGGCGCGGGGGGCAGGGAGGACTGGTCGCCTGGTCGAGAGCACTCTTGAGGGCCTTTTCGATGCGCCGTCGGGGTTCCATAGCCTCGGTGCCGCGAGTGTGAAGGGGCGTCCAAAGTTTGTCAACGAACCCCGGCTCAGGTTAGACAAACACTTGAAAGCCGGAGAGGTCGCGCTACGTTGGGGTCCGAGATGAAGATGAAGGGGCGAACGCCGCGCGTGATCGTCGTCGGAGGCGGGGCCGGAGGGCTGGCCGCGGCCGTCGAGTGCAGCCGGCGCGGGGCCGAGGTCGTCGTGCTCGAGCGCGATGGGCATGTCGGCGGCAAGATCCGCCAGGAGTGGGTCGAGGGCCAGCCGATCGACGCCGGGCCGACGGTGCTGACGATGCGCTGGGTGTTCGAGCAGTTGTTCGCCGAGGCCGGCGAGGCGCTCGCCGACCACGTGGCGCTGCAGCCGTTGCGGGTGCTCGCGCGGCACGCCTGGCAGGACGGGTCGCGACTCGATCTCTTTAACGAGCGCGAGGCGTCGGCTGCGGCGATCGCACAATTTGCGTCGCGGCAGGACGCCGACGGGTACCTCGCGTTCTGTCGGCACACCGAGGCGATCTACCACAAGGTCCAGGGCCCGTTCATCCGCGAGGCGCGGCCGACGATGCTCAGCCTGCTCGGATCGCTCGGGCTGCGCGGGCTGCCGCGCGCGTTCGACATCGACTTCCACCGGACGATGTGGAAGGCGCTCGGCGAGTTCTTCCGCGACCCGCGGCTGCGCCAGCTGTTCGCCCGCTACGCGACGTACTACGGCAGCAGCCCGTTCGAGGCGCCGGCGACGCTGAACCTGATCGCGCACGTCGAGCAGGCGGGCGTGTGGGCGCCGATCGGCGGGATGGCGAAGATCGCGGAGGCGGTCGCCGGGCTCGCGCGCCGCTGCGGGGCGGAGATCCGCACCGGCGCGCACGTCGCTGCGATCGAAGCGGCGGGCGGGCGCGTGCAGGCGGTCCGGCTGGCGAGCGGCGAGCGGCTGGTGGCGGACGCGGTGGTGTTCGCCGGCGACGTCGGGGCGCTGGCGACCGGGCTCATGGGACAGGCGGTGGCCGGCGCGGTCAAGGCCCCGCCGCCCGCGCGGCGGTCGCTGTCGGCGCTGACGTGGTGCCTGCGCGGGGAGGTCCGCGGGATGGAGCTCGCGTATCATAACGTGTTGTTCTCGCGCGACTACCCGGAGGAGTTCGCGGCGCTGTTCGAGCGCGGCGAGCTGCCGCGCGAGCCGACGGTGTACGTGTGCGCGCCGGACCGGCTGCAGGCCGAGACGAGGTCGGGGCCGGAGCGACTGTTCGTGCTGGTGAACGCGCCGCCGCGCGGGGGCGAGGGGCGGTTTTCACCGAGGGAGATCGAGGCATGCGAGAGAGCGACCTTTCAGCTGTTCGAGCGCTGCGGCCTGTCGGTGACGCGGGCGAGCGCGGCGACGATGACGACGCCGGACGACTTCGCGGCGAGGTTCCCCGGCACGGGCGGGGCCATCTACGGAGCAGCGACGCGGAGCTGGACGGACGCGCTGGCGCGGCTCACCGCGCGTACGAAGCTCGCGGGCCTGTACCTGGCCGGCGGGAGCGTACACCCTGGCGCGGGGGTGCCGATGGCGACGCTCAGCGGGCGTTTCGCGGCGATGAGCGTGTGCGAGGACCTCGCTTCGACCGGGCTGTCGCTCCGGGCGGGTACCTCTGGTGGTACCTCGACGCGCTCAGCGACGACGGCCGCCACGGGCTGACGATCATCGCGTTCGTCGGCAGCGTGTTCTCGCCGTACTACGCGCGCGCCCGGGCGCGCTCGCGCTGGAACATGGCCGACCCGCTCGAGCACTGCGCGATCAACGTCGCGCTGTACGGGCCGGGCGCCGACGCGTGGGTGCTCAGCGAGTACGGCCCCGGCGAGGTCGAGCGGACCGCGGACTGCTTCCGCGTCGGTCGCAGCAGCATGGCGTGGGAGAGCGACTGCCTGGTGATCCGCTTCGACGAGCGCACGGCGGTGCTCCGCCAGCGGGTCGCCGGCGAGGTCCGGCTGTACCCGGCGGCGTTCCCCAACCAGCCGGTGGCGATCGACGCCGCCGGGCGGCACACGTGGTGGGCCGTCGCTCCGCACGCGCACGTCGAGGCCGACCTGTTCGCGCCGGGGCTGAAGATCCGCGGGGCGGGCTACCACGACTCGAACTTCGGCGACGAGCCGCTCGAGGCGGCGTTCGTCGACTGGAACTGGTCGCGCGCGGCGCTGCCCGACCGCACGGCGGTGCTGTACGACGCGCGCCGCCGCGACGGCAGCCTGCTGCGGCTCGGGCGGCTGTTCCACGCCGACGGCGAGGTGACGCCGCTCCTGGCGCCGCGCTCGGTCGACCTCGGGCGGACGCGCTGGCTGATCCCGCGGTCGACGCGGACCGACGGGGCGCCGGCCCGCGTGGTCCGCACGCTCGAGGACACGCCGTTCTACGCGCGCACCGAGGTGGCGACGCAGCTCGGCCACGTGCCGGTCAAGGCGGTCCACGAGTCGCTGTCGCTGTCGCGCTTCGCGTCGCCGCTGGTGCAGTCGATGCTGCCGTTCCGGATCCGCAAGGTGCGGTAGGCCGCGGGCGCCGGCCCGGTTCGGGTGGCGCGAGGGGCATGGCGAAACAGACATGTCCCTCTCACCAGCCGATCGGACGGCGTGTGCGCGCGGTTGCGGGCGCGGCGAGGTCGGGGTCGCGTGTGGGCGGGCGATCGTGCGCGCGGGCGATCGCGCGCGGGCGCGGGGATCTCCGTGCGGAGGGTCGTGCGGGGCGGGGAGCCGCGGGCGCTGCGGCAGGGGGACTCGCGTGGTAGGGTCGTGAAATCGCTCGAGAGAGGGGCTTGCCATGTCGAAGTCGCGGTTCGTTGCTGGTTGTGTGGCGCTGTTCGCCGGGGTCGCGTGCGGGGAGAGCGGGCGCGAGGACGACGACGCGAGCGCGTCGGCGGGGCTGACGGGCGGGGCGGTGACGGCGACGGGGTCGACGGGGACGCCGACGACGTCGGCGACGACGCAGGGCGAGTCGGAGGTCGGGAGCGCGTCGGCGACCCAGGGGATGACGACGACGGAGCCGGTGACGACGTCGGAGAGCGCGAGCGGGACGACGACGACGACGACGACGATGCCGGTCGACACGACGGAGGGGCCGGAGACGTCGGGGAGCACGGGCGACGGGACGACCGGGGAGCCGTGCGGCGGCGGGATGGGCGGGGTGTTCGACTTCAGCTACCTGTGGGTCGCGAACACCGACCAGGGGAGCATCTCGAAGGTCAACACGATGACGCTGGTCGAGGAGGCGCGGTACTTCTCGGACTCGAGCCAGAGCGGCGGGGCGAGCCCGTCGCGGACGTCGGTCAGCATCGACGGGCGGTTCGTCGTGGTGTCGAACCGCGGGACCGGGTGGGTGACGAAGGTCGCGGCGAACGTCGCCGATTGCGTCGACAAGAACGGCAACGGGATGATCGAGACGTCGCAGAACAAGGACGACCTGCGGCCGTGGGGCGCGGACGAGTGCGTGCTGTGGTCGACGCAGGTCAACACGCCGTTCTCCGGCGGCGCGGGGCCGCGGGCGACGGCGTGGGACGCGGGGACGTACAACGACCAGAGCTGCAAGTACGAGAACCAGAAGGTGTGGATCGGCTGGCTCAAGGGGCCGGGGCAGGCGGCGATGGGCCGGCTGAACGGGGAGACCGGGGCGATCGAGGCGCAGGTCGACCTGCCGGGCTGGCCGCTGACGGCCGACGGGATCAACGGGTACGCGCCGTACGGCGCGGCGGTCGACGCCCAGGGCTACGTGTGGACGACGGCGGTGTTCTCGGGGCTGGCGTACCGGATCGACCCGGTGACGCTCGAGGTCAAGTCGTGGACGTCGCCGAACCAGGACTCGCACTACGGGATGACGGTCGACGGCAAGGGCCGGGTGTGGTTCGCCAACTGGCAGGGCAACGGCGGGGTGTCGATGTTCGACCCGGCGACCGAGACGTGGGCGCTCGCGCAGGGCTCCGGCGGCAACGTGTTCCGCGGGATCGCGGTCGACCCGAGCGGGAACGTGTGGGTCGCCAACAACGGGGGGGCGAACCCGTGCGGGGTGATGCAGGTGAGCGCGGACACGCTGACGGTCGTCAAGTTCCACACGTTCCCGCAGTGCGGGACGCCGGTCGGGATGAGCATCGACGTCGACAACAAGGTGTGGATGGTCGATTACAGCGGGTGGGCGTACAAGATCGACCCCGACACGTATCAGCAGACGCTGGTGCCGATCGCCAACGTGCATTACACGTACTCGGACATGACCGGCGGCGGGCTCGTCAACGCGGTGATGCCGGGCTGAGGCCGGCGCGTCACACGTGGAGGTCCGCGCGGGTCGCAGGGGCGCGGGCGCGCGGGGCGGCGGCGCGCGCCTGCGCAGGTCCGCGCGAGCAGGACGCTCGTCGCCGCGGCGCGGGGCGTGGTACGTTCCCGGGGTCGATCGAGGAGCGTTCGCCATGATCAGGTCGCGTGGAATTACGGGGTGTCTGGCGCTGTGCGCCGTGGTCGCGTGCGGGGAGAGCGGGCGCGAGAACGACGACGCGAGCGCGTCGGCGGGGCTGACGGGCGGGGCGGTGACGGCGACGGGGTCGACGGGGACGCCGACGACGTCGGCGACGACGCAGGGCGAGTCGGAGGTCGGGAGCGCGTCGGCGACCCAGGGGATGACGACGACGGAGCCGGTGACGACGTCGGAGAGCGCGAGCGGGACGACGACGACGACGACGACGATGCCGGTCGACACGACGGAGGGGCCGGAGACGTCGGGGAGCACGGGCGACGGGACGACCGGGGAGCCGTGCGGCGGCGGGATGGGCGGGGTGTTCGACTTCAGCTACCTGTGGGTCGCGAACACCGACCAGGGGAGCATCTCGAAGGTCAACACGATGACGCTGGTCGAGGAGGCGCGGTACTTCTCGGACTCGAGCCAGAGCGGCGGGGCGAGCCCGTCGCGGACGTCGGTCAGCATCGACGGGCGGTTCGTCGTGGTGTCGAACCGCGGGACCGGGTGGGTGACGAAGGTCGCGGCGAACGTCGCCGATTGCGTCGACAAGAACGGCAACGGGATGATCGAGACGTCGCAGAACAAGGACGACCTGCGGCCGTGGGGCGCGGACGAGTGCGTGCTGTGGTCGACGCAGGTCAACACGCCGTTCTCCGGCGGCGCGGGGCCGCGGGCGACGGCGTGGGACGCGGGGACGTACAACGACCAGAGCTGCAAGTACGAGAACCAGAAGGTGTGGATCGGCTGGCTCAAGGGGCCGGGGCAGGCGGCGATGGGCCGGCTGAACGGGGAGACCGGGGCGATCGAGGCGCAGGTCGACCTGCCGGGCTGGCCGCTGACGGCCGACGGGATCAACGGGTACGCGCCGTACGGCGCGGCGGTCGACGCCCAGGGCTACGTGTGGACGACGGCGGTGTTCTCGGGGCTGGCGTACCGGATCGACCCGGTGACGCTCGAGGTCAAGTCGTGGACGTCGCCGAACCAGGACTCGCACTACGGGATGACGGTCGACGGCAAGGGCCGGGTGTGGTTCGCCAACTGGCAGGGCAACGGCGGGGTGTCGATGTTCGACCCGGCGACCGAGACGTGGGCGCTCGCGCAGGGCTCCGGCGGCAACGTGTTCCGCGGGATCGCGGTCGACCCGAGCGGGAACGTGTGGGTCGCCAACAACGGGGGGGCGAACCCGTGCGGGGTGATGCAGGTGAGCGCGGACACGCTGACGGTCGTCAAGTTCCACACGTTCCCGCAGTGCGGGACGCCGGTCGGGATGAGCATCGACGTCGACAACAAGGTGTGGATGGTCGATTACAGCGGGTGGGCGTACAAGATCGACCCCGACACGTATCAGCAGACGCTGGTGCCGATCGCCAACGTGCATTACACGTACTCGGACATGACCGGCGGCGGGCTCGTCAACGCGGTGATGCCGGGCTGAAGGCGTCGGGGACGCAGGCGACTCGGGGGCGGCGGATCGGCGGCGCGCGAGCGTACAGGCGACGCGCAGGGTCGCGCCGTGAGCCTGGTGGGTGCAAGCGCGGCGCGTCGGCGCTTGTGGGCGCGCCGCGGCGCGTGCTAGCGTCGCACGCGATCGGGGGGCTTTGCGTATGACGATGCGCAGGTGTGCGCGAGAGATCGGTTGGGGCGTGGCGCTCGCGCTCGTCGGGTGCGGCGACGACGGGCGCGCGGGGGACGACGCGGGGCTGACCTCGGGGTCGACCGGGACCCCGACGAGCACCGCGACGACGGGGGCGCCGCCGAGCGCGACGTCGACCGGCGGCGACAGCGAGGGCGGCTCGGGCTCGGCGACGCAGGGCGAGCCGACGTCGACGACGAGCGAGGGCGGGTCCAGCGGGACGACGATGGCGGTCGAGCCGTCGACCGGCGGCTCGACGACCGACGACTCGACGACCGGCGACCCATGCGCCGGCGAGGGCATGGGCGGGGTGTTCGACTTCAGCTACCTGTGGGTCGCCAACACCAGCCAGGGGAGCATCTCGAAGGTCAACACGAAGACGCTGATCGAGGAGGGGCGGTATTATGTCGACCCGAACCCGGGGGGGGCGAGCTCGTCGCGGACGTCGGTCAGCATCGACGGGCGGTTCGTCGTGGTGTCGAACCGCGGGACCGGGACGGTGACGAAGGTCGCGGCGAACGTGGCGGACTGCGTCGATGCCAACGGCAACGGGATGATCGATACGTCGCTGAGCAAGGACGACCTGCGGCCGTGGGGGGCCGACGAGTGCGTGATGTGGAACACGACGGTCAACCCGCCGATCTTCGGCTACGCGGGCGGGCCGCGCGGGACGACGTGGGCGCCGGGCGAGTTCGACGAGGCGACCTGCAAGTTCGTCAACCAGAAGGTGTGGGTCGGCTGGCTCGATACGCCGCAGCACGCGACGATCGGCAAGTTCGACGGGGCGACCGGGGTGCAGGAGGCGTCGGTCGGGATCGACGGGTGGACGCAGGACGTGCTGGTCGCGCCGTACGGCGGGGCGGTCGACGCGTTCGGCCACGTGTGGTTCATCGCGGCCTACCGCGAGGTGTTCCGGATCGACATGGAGACGCTCGAGCTCAAGCGCTGGCCGAGCCAGGGGGTCGACTTCTACGGGATGACCGTCGACTCGAAGGGCGACGTGTACTTCGGGACCTACAACAACCAGCCGATGGCCCGCTTCAACCACCTGACCGAGACGTTCGAGAAGGTCAACGGGCCCGGCCAGAACCACCGCGGGATCGCGGTCGACAAGACCGGGATGGCCTGGTCGGCGACCAACGCCGGCGGGACCAACGGCTGCGGGCTCGAGCAGGTCGACACGAACACGATGACCGTGGTCCAGTTCCACACGTTCCCGCAGTGCGGCACGCCGGTCGGCGTCAGCATCGACGTCGACGGGTTCGTGTGGATGGTCGATTACAGCGGGTGGGCGTACCGGATCGACCCGAACACCTATGAGAAGGTGCTGGTGCCGATCGCCGGCGACCACTACACGTATTCGGACATGACGGGCGGCGGGCTGGTCAACGCGGTGATGCCGGGGTAGCGCGCGCAAGCGGGCGGCGATCGTCGGCGCGCGGGCGAGGTCGCGCGCGCTGCCGGGCGTCGCGGTCCGCACTCGCAGCGCGGCTTGCCCGGCGCGCGGCGGCTCCGGTAGCGTGAGAGGTGCTGTCATGCGTGGCTTCGCGTCGATGAGTCGTTCGCTGGTGGTGAGCCTCGGGCTCGCGTGCGTGTCGGGCTGCGGCGACGCGGGCGGCGGGGGCGGGGAGACCGGCGGGACCGGCGGGGAGACCGGCGGGACCGGCGGGGCGACCGGCGGGTCGGCGCCGATCCCGGTCGAGGAGGGCGCGGAGGCGCTGGCGCGGACGCTGTGCGCGCTCGAGATCCTGCAGTGCAGCTGTGCGTCGTCGACGCAGACGTTCGGCGGGTTCGAGGGCTGCGTGGAGGCGAGGATGCTGTCGTTCGGGTACGCCTTCGACATGGCCGCGGCCGAGGGCGCGCAGTTCGACCCGGTGTGCATGGCCGGGCGCGTCGACTTCTTCCGCCAGACGATCGGCTGCAAGACGCTCATCGACCTGGTGCGGGAGACCGTTCCCCTGGGGTGGACGTGCAAGGCGTTCAGCGGCGAAGGCGACGTCGGCGAGGCCTGCGTGACGTTCTCCGAGTTCGGGGACACCTGCCGGCCGGGCCTGCGCTGCTACGGCGACGTGTGCGAGGTCGACGAGAGCGTGACCGAGACGCCCGAGGGCGGGGCCTGCACCCCGGGGGAGTCGCTGTGCGAGCCGGGGACGCGGTGCGAGCCGCCGAGCGACGAGCCGACGGGGCCGACGACCTGCGTGCGCCAGCCGGGCCTCGGTGAGCCGTGCAGCGGCTTCTGCGATGTCGGGCTGTACTGCACCGTGCCGATGGGCGGCGGGCAGGCCGCGTGCGCGCCGCTGCCGGGCGCGGGCGAGCCGTGCGCGGGGTCGCAGTGCGCGGAGGGGCTGTACTGCGACCAGACCGTGTCGGTGTGCTCGCCGCCGCGGAAGGAGGGCGAGTCGTGCACGAGCAGCTTCGCCTGCGAGCCCGGCTTCGGGTGCACGGACCCGTTCGGCGACGGCGTGTGCCAGCGCGAAGCTCCGTACGTGTGCGCCTGACGGCGCGGCGCGTCGGCCTCGCTCGCGCAGGTGCGTGCGCCCGGAAGGGCCTCGCTCGGGTCCGCCGTGGGCCTTCGGCGCGCTCGCGCGCCCGCGGTCCTCGCCGGGTCTTCATGCGCGTCGGGGGTTTGCTCGGCGCGGGCGGACTCCGGTAGCGTGGAGGTGGCGGTCATGCGTGGGTTCCAGTCGTTCGTTCGTGCGTGGGGGGTCGGCGTTCTCGTGGCGGTGTCCGGGTGCGGGGACTCCGGGGCGGGCGGCGGTCCGACCGGGCCGATCCCGGCCGAGGAGGGCCCGGCGGCGCTCGCCCGGGCGGTGTGCAGGCTGACCCTCGAGACATGCGGGTGCCAGCTGCCGGGCGGGGTCGAGCTGTCGGTCGAGACCTGCGAGAGCTTCTACGCCAGCCAGCTGACGACGCAGTTCGCCGAGGCGCAGGCGGCGGGGTTGACGTACAGCCCGGAGTGCATGGGCGAGTACATCGACCTGCTCGAGGACACGGTCGGCTGCAAGACGCTGTCGGAGCTGACGCTCGAGGTGCAGCAGCAGCTCGACACGCCGGCCTGCAAGGTCCACAGCGGGCCCGGGGTCGCGGGTGAGCCGTGCGTGTTCAACTATCAGGCGTACGGCGACAGCTGCGCGCAGGGGCTGCAGTGCAACGGGCTGGAGTGCATCGAGCTGCCGCCGGCGCCGACGCGGCGGCGCGAGGGCGAGGCGTGTGAATTCGTGGTCGACGACTGCGAGCCGGGGACGGCGTGCGCGCCGGCGGCCGACGATCCGCTCGGGCCGACGACCTGCGTGCGGCTGTCCGGCGCCGGCGAGTCGTGCGGGGTCGGCTGCGCCGAGGGGCTGTACTGCCTGTTCCCGCCGGACGGGGCGTCGCGGTGCGAGCCGCTGCCTGCGGAGGGCGAGCCGTGCGCGCCGTGGAATCCGCCGTGCGCCGCGCAGCTCCAGTGCGACGCGCAGCAGATCTGCGCGGCCATCGGGCTGCCGCAGGGGGCGTCGTGCAGCCTCGGCGGCGAGCCGTGCGGGTTCGGTCTGCAGTGCACCGAGCTGGTCGAAGACGCGGGCCGGACCTGCGAGCCCGAGCAGGCGCTGGTGTGCGGCTACTGAGGTGGGTGTAGGATCACCGGGTGCGGAGGTTCGCGCTCGCTTCGATCGTGGCCGGGGCGGCCGGGTGTATGTCCGGCGGTGGGCAGGCGCCGGTGCGCGCCGGGGCGGCGCCGGTCGAGCGCGGGGCGGGGCCGGCGGCGGACGGTGCGACGGCGGGTGAGTCGGCGGCGGTGAAGCAGGAGGAGGCGCCGGCGCGCGGGCCGTTCGACGCGGCGACGGTGCTGTGCGAGCGCGCGGTCCGCTGCGGCACGATCGGGCGCTCGCAGCTCGCGGAGTGCCGCGAGGGCGAGGGGCAGAGCCGGCTGACGCTGGTGTGGGGCTCTGGCGAGCTGCTCGGGCTCGGCGGGCTGGTCGCGCGCGGGCGGCTCGCGCCGGCGCCGGAGCTCGAGCAGGCTTGCCTGAAGTTCCTGTCCGAAGCGCCCTGTCGCTTCGACCCGGCGAGGGCGCCGGCGAAGTGCACCGGCGGGGCGGTGTTCGCGTACGCGCCGAAGGTGCCGCCGGGCGGGGCGTGCACGCGGTGGGACGAGTGCGCGGGCGGCTTCTGTACGGCGCAGCCGGGGTGCGAGGGGGTGTGCGTCGCGTATTCGCCGGCGGGCGGGGCGTGCGGGCCGAACCAGCTGTGCGGCGAGGGGGAGTTCTGCCGGGAGGGTCGCTGCCGGCCGCGGGCCGACGTCGGGGAGGAGTGCCGCGGGCACTGGCAGTGGTGCAAGGACGGGCTTGTGTGCGACGGGTACCGGGCGGGCAACGACGACGGCCACTACGGGTACCCGGAGACGCCGGGGCGCTGCAGCGCGGGCAAGCGGCTCGGGGAGGGGTGCGTGCCGCCGTCGACTGCGTCGGGCGAGGTCTGCGAGGCGCCGCTGTTCTGCGACTGGGGCGCGGACGCGCCGGTGTGTCGCGCGCCGCTGGCCGAGGGGGCCGAGTGTCGCTGGCTCGACGCGTGCGCGGACGGGCTCGTGTGCCGGGGGCTGGTGCTCGGCGGGCGGCACCCGCTCGGGACGCGTTACGGGGTGCGGACGCCGGGGCGCTGCGCGCGGGTGCTCGACGCGGGCGACGCGTGCGATCCGGCGGCGTACGTCGGCGGGTGCCCGGCGTCGATGGTGTGCGACCAGGCGAAGCGCGTGTGCCGCTCGACCGGGCACGCCGGCGATCCGTGCGTGTCGTCGTGGGTGACCCGGCCGGTGCCCGCCGACGTGCCGCTGCGCAACGAGGGCTGCTTCAGCGGGCACCACTGCGACGTCGCGACGCGGACGTGCAAGCGGCAGCTGCGGATCGGCGAGCGCTGCACGCCGACCGCGTTCGGGGTCGAGGACGAGCCGTGCTTCCTCGGCAAGTGCGACGCGAAGGCGCGGCGCTGCGTGGCGCGCTGCGAGAAGTGAGGCGCCGGGCTCACTCGCGGCGCTCGGCGAGCCAGGCGCGGATCTTCGCCAGCTCCGCGTCGCTCCCGGCGATCGCGGCGTACTCCTCGGCGGCGCGCCCGGCGAGGGCGCGGGCCCGCGGGCGGTCGGCGCGGGCGTCCCACAGCGCGCGCGCCAGCAGGAAGCGGAGCTGCGGGCCGAGGTACGTGCGGTCGTCGGGGGGGAGCAGGGCGAGCGCGCGCTCGAGCCGCGGGAGCGCCTCGGTCGGGCGCTTCGCGGCGAGGTGGGTCTCCGCGAGGCCGCCGAGCACTTCGGCGAGCGAGTCGCGGTTCTTGGCCTCGGCGATCGCCAGCGCGCGGGTGCCGAGGGCGAGCGCCGCGTCGAAGCGGCCGCGGTCGCGGTGGATGTTGCCGAGGCCGGTCAGGCTGTACACGAGGCTCGGGTGGTCCTTGCCGAGCGCGGCCTCGCGGATCGCCAGCGCCCGCTCCTGCATGCGCAGCGCCTCGTCGAACTCGCCGAGGCGCAGGCGGCTCTGCGCCAGGCCCTCGAGCGGGTAGGTCAGCTTCGGGTGGTCCTCGCCGAGCAGCCTCTCGAACAGCTCGAGCGAGCGCGCGTGGTCGCGGGCGGCCTCGGCGTCGCGGCCTTGCCGGTGGTGCAGCAGGGCGACGTTGTAGAGGATCGTCGCGGTCATGTCGACGCTGCCGCCCGACGCGAGGGCGGCGAGGGCCCGCTCGTACATCTCGAGCGCGGTGGTGTGGTCGCCGAGATCGAGGTGGACGGCGGCGAGGTTGTTGAGGCTCTCGACGACGTCGGGGTGCCCGGGGTCGAGGGCGCGCTCGCGGATCGCCAGGGCGCGCTCGTGCAGGCGCAGCGCCTCCCGGTTGCGGCCGAGCTCCTTGTGACACACCGCGAGGTTGCTCAGGCTGCCGGCGACGGCCGGGTGGTCCTCGCCGAGGGTGCGCGCGCGGATCGCCAGGGAGCGCTCGTACAGGGGCAGCGCCTCGGCGTGCTCGCCCCGGGTCCGGCGCACGTTGGCGAGGTTGTTGAGGCTCTGGGCGACCTGCGGGTGCTCCTCGCCGTAGAGGTCGATCCACGCGGCGAGGGCGCGCTCGTTGAGCCGCTGCGCCTCGTCGAGCGAGCTGCGGGCGTGGTGGACGAGCGCGAGGTTGTGGTCGAGCTGGGCCGCGAGGGCGCGGACGTCGCCGGCGACGTGCACGAGCTGGGTGCGCGCCGCCTCGGCCCACACGGTGCCCTCGGCGAAGCGGCTGCCGCGGTCGCCGACGACGTAGACGAGCTGGGTCATGCCGAGCAGCGCGGGTCGGGCCGCGCGGGCCTCGCGGGCCGCCGCGAGCGCGCGCAGCAGGCTCTGCTCGGCGGCCGCGTAGTCGCCGAGCTGCGACTCGAGGTAGCCGACGCGCAGCTCGGCCTCGGCGATCACCGGGGGCCACGCGCCGGCGAGCGCGGCGGTCCTGGCCTCCTGCGCGAGCGCGAGGCCCTCCTTGAATTTGCCCGCGCTCTGCAGCGAGGCGGCGCGGCCGAGCCGCGTGCGGAGCTCGAGCACCTCGGCGCGGCGCGCGGACGACGGGGGCTCGCGCTCGCGCAGGGTCGCCGGGTCGGTGCAGCCGTCGACCGCGGCGAGGGCGGCGGCCGCCGGGGTCGCGCGCGTCAGCGTGCCGGCGTCGGCCGCCGCGAATTCGGTGAGCAGCGCGGCGAAGCTGCCGCGGTGGTCGGCGAGGCAGTCCTGGGCGCGGGCGTGGAGCTCGTCGTCGAGGTCGCCGGAGACCCGGTGGGCGACGCAGGCGCGGGTCTGCGTCGCCTGCCACGCGGCGGCCCAGCGGTCGAGCCACGGCGTCGTCCTGGCGAACACGGTCGCCGCGTTGGCCTTGCCGGTCGCCGTGAACGCGCGCTCGATCGCGGCGCGGGTGTCCGCCGACCAGTCGTCGAGGATCGCGGCGCCCTCGGCGTCGCAGGCGGCGAGGGTCCGCCGGTGGGCGAGCTCGACGCCGCCGTAGGTCGCGCCGACGACGGCCGCGACGGCGCCGGCGAGCGCGAGGGCGCGGCGCCGGCGGGTCCGCGCCTGGCCGCGCGCGAGCTCGGCGAGCAGCGCGCTCATGTCGGGCCAGCGGGCGTCGGGCGCGGTCGCCAGCCCGCGGACCAGGACGGCGTCGAGCCACGCCGGCGAGCGACGGCCGCGGCGCGGCGCGGCGATCCGCCCGGCCTCGACGCTGGCGCGCAGCTCGGCGAAGGTCAAGCCGACGAACGGCCGCGCGCCGTGCAGGCCCTCCCACAGCATCACGCAGAACGCGAACACGTCGGCGGGCGGGCCGACGGGCTGGCCGCGGAACTGCTCCGGGGCCATGTAGGCCGGCGTGCCGAGCACCGCGCCGGCGTGGGTGACCTCGGCGGACAGCAGCGCCGGCCCGAGCCCGCTGGGGGCCGGCGGCGGGTCGTCGACGCGGGCGCTCCGGCGTCGCGCGAGGCCGAAGTCCATCACGCGCACGCGGCCGTCGTCGCCGATCATCACGTTGTCGGGCTTGATGTCGCGGTGGACCAGCCCGACCGCGTGGGCGGCCGCCAGCCCGCGCCCGGCGGCCTGGATGACGTCGAGGATCTCGCGCCAGCCGCGGGGGCGCTCGGCGAGCCAGCTGCGCAGGGTCCGGCCCTCGACGAGCTCCATGGCGAGCCACACGCGGCCGTCGTGGGTGCCGACGTCGAACACGCCGACCACGTTGGGGTGGTTCAGCTTGGCCAGCGCCTGCGCCTCGCGGACGAGCCGCGCCCCCGCCTCGGGGTCGGTCGCGAGCGAGCCGTCGGGGGCGGACTGCAGCAGCTTGATCGCGACCTTGCGATCGAGCTCCGGGTCGATCGCCGCGAACACGACCCCCATCGCGCCGGCGCCGAGCTGGTCGAGCACGACGTAGCGGCCGACCAGCGAGCCGCGCGCGAGGGCGACGGCCTCGCCGCCGACGAGCGCGGTCGGAGCGGTCGCGGCGGTGGTGGCGTCGAGGTCGCGAGACCCCGGAGCGAGCGTCGCGTCGGGGTCGCTCGCGCCGGGCGAGGTGGCCGTGGTGGCGTCGAGGTCGCCCGGCCGTGCGGTCTCGACGAGCGCGCCCGACGTCTCCGCGAGGCCGTTGCCGCGTTGCGCCTGCACCATCGCGGCAGGATACCCGACCGCCCGGACGGCCGGCACCGCGGGCGATTCGTGCGCGGGCGCGACCGCGCGAGGTGGGCCGCGGCGCGAGGTGGGCCGCGGGCTCGACGCCCGTCACGCGCGTCCGGTCGCGCGCGCTCGCACGCGCCTCCGTGAAGGTCGGTCGCTCCGCACGGCGACGGAGCTCCCTGCCGGCTCGGGCCGGGCGTGCGCCGGCCGGCGGCTCGACGCGGAGCCGCGGGGGACGGGTGCCACGGCGAGGCGGTGCGTTCGAGCGCCCCGCGCGGCGTGGAGGTGCGGCGCGAAGGACATGTTCTTCGGGTCATGTCGAGCGGAGGTCCTGCGCGCGGCCGCGGGACCGCGGCGCGAGGGACAGGTCCTTCAGGTCATGTCGAGCGGAGGTCCTGCGTGCGGCCGGGGGACCGCGGCGCGGAGGACAGGTCCTCGGGGTCATGTCCCGGAGAGCTCGAGCGCGAGGCCCTCGGCGAGGCGGGCGAGGAAGGCCTGCTCGTCGGCGCGGTCGATCTCCTCGGCGGCCTCGTTGAGCACGGCGTAGACGGCCGAGGCGAGGAAGGTGAGGTCGATCGGGTCGAGCGGCTCGCCGGCGGCGAGCCGGGTCAGCTGCCGCGCGACCAGCGGGTGCCGCTCGCGCAGGACGACGCCGCGGTCGAAGAAGGCGACGCCGGGGAAGTCGCCGGGGCCGAGCCGCAGGCGGTCGAGGCCGAGGCGATCGAACAGGGCGGCGCCGTGACGCTCGCGCGCCCACGCGAGCTCGTCGCGGACGGCGTTCAGGAAGCGCACCTGGCGGAGGGTCTCGGTGTTGAGCGGGGCGAACGTGGGCGGTGCGGGCGGCGGCGTCGCGGGCGTGGGCGCGGGCGTGGGCGTGGGCCGCGGTTCGGGCGCGGGTGTGGGTGCGGGCGTGGGCGGGGCGGGCGTGGGCTCGGGCGGTGCGGCGGGCGTGGGTGCGGGCTGGCGGGCCCTGGCTCGCTTCGCCTCGGCGGCGGCCTTGCGGACCGATGGCGGGGCGAGGGTGGCGAGGAGGGTGCGGAGGCGGGCGAGCGGCTTGCCGAGCCTGGCGAGCAGGGGGCTGGTGCTGATCTCGAGCGCCTGGTCGACGTGGACGAGCCACGCGCGGGCGCGCTCGCGCTCGCCTGCGTCGAGCCGGCCGCCGCCGTTCTTGAGCTGGCCGGCGAGGGTCTCGTAGAGCGTGCAGACCTGGCGGGCGAGGCCGAGCCGCTGGCGCTCGTCGAGCAGGACGTCGTCGGCGCCGGCGAACAGGCCGGGGCCCTCGAGGTGGCCGGCGCAGGGGAGCTCGCGGATCACGGGGAGGCGCGCGACCTCGAGGCGGCCGCGGGTGACGATCACGACGTCGGCGTCGCTCGGGGTCCGCGGCAGCCACAGGCGGACCTTGAGGTCGCCGGCGACGGTCGCCTTGCGGTCGATCCACGCGACGGCGCGCAGGTCGGGCAGCACGAACTCCGGCGCCTCGGCGAGCCGGCGCAGGGCGACGACCTCGTCGGCCCAGCGGTCGTCGAGGTCGACGAGCTTCAGCGCCGCGGCGAGGCAGGGGCGCGCCGCCGGGTCGGCGACGAGGATCAGGCGCTCGAGCTTGGCCCACGCGGGGTCGACCGGCGCCGCGGCGCGCAGGACGTCGACGCTGCCGCGGGCCTTGCAGCGCTCCTCGATGTCGGCGAGCGAGTGATGCTGACCCCAGAGGTCGGTGAACAGCGGGAGGGCGCGGACGGCCTGCCAGGCGGCCTCGCGCGACTCGCCGCGGTCCTCGCGGGCCTTGAGCTCGCGGGTCGCGTAGTCGAGCAGGAGGGCGCGGGCGGGCTCGCGGTCGGCCGGGTGGAGGTCGGGCCAGCGCCGGCACAGCGCGGTGAGCAACTTCGGGACGGCGCGCCGGCAGCGGCGCAGGTGCTGGCCGTAGCGCTTGCTGCAGAGGTCGAGGACGCCGAGCGGGGTCAGCGGGAGCTCGGGGTCGCCGAGGATCGCGGCGACCGGGACGAGCACGTCGGGGTCGGAGACGACGGTGATCCGGCGGCCGGCGGTGCACAGCTCGAGCTCGAGGCCGGGCTCACGGCGCGCGCGGTCGAGGCCGATCTCGCCGGTGACGCGCGAGCCGCCGCCGGTGAGCGGCTGGGTGAAGAACACGGCGCGGGGGTCGAGCGCGATCCGGTCGATCGCCGGCAGGCTCTCGAGGCGCGCGGCGAGGCCGGCGCGGCGCAGCCGCTCGCTGCCGTCGACCAACGCGCCCTCGCCGTACAGCGCGCGCAGGGCGTGCAGCTCGGCCGGCTCGAGGCGCAGGATCGGCGGGCCGGACAGGCGGGCCTCGGGCGCGTCGGGCGGGACCCACTCGATCGTGCGGCGGGCGACGATCTCGGCGCCGACCTGCTCGAGGGACAGGGGCGTGCGGTCGAGCGTCGGGAAGGTGAGCAGGTGCGGGAGGTCGGGGAGGCGCTGCAGCAGGCGGCCGGACTCGGGGCTGGCGAGCCGATCGAGCAGGCGCAGGGTCAGCCAGGCGCGGCGGCCGTGCAGGTCCTCCGCGGGGGCGCGCAGCAGGCCGTCGACGATCGACCCCTGCGTGTCGCGCAGGACGTCGCACAGCCGCGAGAAGCCGGGGTCGTCCTCGACGTCGTCCCAGCTGGCGCGCGGGCGCAGGGCGGGCGAGGTCGCGGCGCCGACGAGCGGGCCGAGGCCGAGGTCGAGCTTGCGGGTGGCCAGCGGGCGGCCGTCGAGCAGCAGCGTGACCGCGGGCTCGCGGTCGGGGAACAGCGCGAGCACGCCGGCGACGCCGTCGACCTCGAAGGTGCGCCGCCACAGCTGCGGGGCGAGGCCGGCGGAAAGCAGCTCGGCCTGGAGGATGCGGTCGAGGTCGCCGAGGTCGCGCGGCGGGCGGGCCCGGAAGGCGCGCTCGCGCAGGATGGCTTCGAGGACAGGTTGATAGGAGCGCAGGGCGTCGGCCCCGAACAGGCCGGCGAGCAGCTTGCGGTCGCCGCCGCCGAGCCACAGGACCTCGCGGCCGAGGTCGGGCAGGCGGGCGACGCCGTGGTCGAGCTCGTCGAGCGCGCCGACGCGGTCGCGGCGCGCGGCGAGGTCGCGCAGCGAGGCGCGGGCGCCGTCGAAGTCCTCGAACAGCGGGAGGTCGGCGAGGGAGGGGCCGTCGCCGTCGAGCAGGGCGGCGCGCTGTGGCAGCAGCTCGGCGGCCGCGGGCTCGGTCGGGCGCTCGGCCTCGGGGACGCCGAGCCGCAGCCACAGGGCGGCGCGCTCGTGGTGGCTGAGCACGAGCGACAGCCAGACCTTGACGAGGCCGCGCGCGGCGAGCTCGTGGGGTCCGCCGTGGGCCTCGCGGGCCCACCACGCGAGCGGGCGGTGCAGGGCGGCGAGCGCCCGCAGGACGGCGCGCGCGAACGCGGCGTCGCGGACGACATCGTCGTAATGCTCGGTCGGGGTGAAGGTGCCCTCGAGCGCGAGGTCGAGCGCGGGGATCGGCCACGGCAGCTCGAGCCGCGCCAGCAGGCAGCCGCGGACCAGCAGCCAGGCGGAGCCGGTCGACCGCGACGGCTCGGTGAGCGCGTCGGCGGCGACGCCGAGCTCGCCGCGCAGGCCCGGCGCGGTCAGCGAGGTGCGCAGGAGGTAGCGGCGATCGTCGGGCAGGCGCGGGTCCATCGCGCGGGTGAGCCAGGCCCGGCGCGCGCGCTCGCGGGCGGTCGCGCGCTGCAGCTCGGGGTCGATCGCCTCGAGCTTGACGCCGAGGATCCGGCCGACGCGTTTGGCCTCCGGGCCGAGCTGCGGGACCGGCGGGTCGTCGGGGGGCAGCTCGAGGTAGTCGCCGGCGGCGTGGCGCAGCGGGTCCTGGCCGCGCTCGGCGAGCTCGGCGAGGGAGACCGTGCGGCGCTGGCCGGTTCGAGGGTCCGTTCCGCGGGCGTCGGGCCAGGTGATCGTGCGGGCGAGCACGGCGACGTCGGGGCGCTTCTGCAGGTCGCGCGGGCGCAGGAACTCGAGCACCTCGGCGCGGACGCGCTGGAGCCGCGCGGGCGGCTGCTCGCCGCGCTCGACGGCCTGGACGAGGCGGGCGAGCAGGCTCCAGCGCTCGGCGCGGACGAGGCCGACGATCCGCCCGAGGGCGTCGTCGGCGACGATCTTGGCGAGCGAGACGTCCTTGCGCAGCGCGTCGGCGGCGACGACGGCGACGAGCCCGGGGCCGCACTGCTCGAGCGCGTGGGTGTCGACCCACACGCCGTCCTTGACGAGGCGCAGCTCGGCCGGCGCGTCGCTCGCGGTCAGCGCGAGGCCGCCGGAGAGGCCGTCGGCGGCGAGCGGCTGGCTGATCACGGCGCCCGTGGGCGCCATGTCGCGGGCGATCGGCTTGCCGTCGAGGGTGATCGGGATCGCGGCGTAGCGGCAGCCGGCGTGCAGGTGGCGCTCCTCGCCGAGCAGGCCGCCGAGGTTGCGCAGGAAGTCGACGACGAGGCCGAGCCGCAGCTTGCGCTGGACGTGGATCGTCGTGCCGTCGATCGGCGGGTCGATCGCGGTGTGCTCGTCGTCCTCGCCGGGGCGGACGCGCAACTGGGCGGCGCCGCTGCGGACGAGGATCTGTTTGGGCCCGAGGCCGAGGGCGGCGTTGAGGCCGAGCGCGAGCTGACGGACGGCGCGCAGCGGCTTGCCGTCGCCGTCGGCGAAGATCGAGCCCCACAGGTCGTCGAGCTCGGCGGCGGTGAAGCTCGGGCCGTCGAAGCGCATGCGCATGTCGTCGGCGTCGATGTGGAAGTCGATCGCGGTCGCGCCGCGCAGGACGGCGGCCTGGACCAGCTCGAGCACGTAGCGGCGGGCGTCGGCGAGCTGGAACTTCTGCAGCTTGGCGCGCGCCTGCGCGCGGTCGAGGGTGAAGCGGCCCTGCGAGTCGACGTCGCCGTCGGCGCGCAGGGCGTCGAGCAGGTCGTTCAGGGGGTCGTCCGTCGCCACCGTGCCTCCGCGGACAGGGTCGCCAGCTCGGCGTCCTGCGTCGGGGTGAGCTCGCCGTGCAAGAAGAAGGACTTCAAGGCCAGGTAGGCGGCGAGCTCGGGCTCGCGCTCGGCGACGGCGCAGAGGTGGCGCAGCGTCGGGTGATCGGCGGACAGCACGAGCACGCGGCCGCTCGTCAGCCAGCCCTTCGACAGCGCGCCGCTCTCGGCGACCGGGGTGAGCTCGCCGAGGCGCTCCTGGGTGATCGCGGGGCGGCCGGCGATCGGCGAGCCGGGGTAGGCGAGGTGGCCGACGGCGATCTCGCGGACCTTCCACTTGCGGGCGCGCAGCAGCTCGGCGAGGGCCTCGCGCAGGGCTGTCCAATGGGACAGCTCGGCGGGATCGGCTGGGAGGGCGGTGCAGATGTCGGTGACGGGGGTCGGGCGCTCGGACAGGGCGGCGGCGACGAGCCGCTCGAGGCTGTCGCCCTCGTCGCAAAGGATCACGGGGTGGCCGTCCTGGACGAGGCCGGCGACGACCGGGTTGGACACCGGCGAGCGGTAGAGCCGGCGCCGGCGCGGGCGGGCGCGCAGCTCGGCGAGCGAGGCCGGCGGGGCGCCGTGCAGCGGGACGATCGCGCGGGTCTGCCAGGCGGGGTCGGGGTCCTTCTGCGCGAGGTGGCGAGCGGCGGCGCGGTGGAGGGCGTCGCGCTCGCGCGGGTCGTCGTCGCCGGCCCGGACGCGCCGCTCGAGCGCCTCGAACAGCGCGGCGGCGAGGCGGGTGCGCGCGACCTCGGCGACGATCGCCATCGCCTTGGCGTAGTTGTCGTCGCGGATCACGTTGTCGCGGGTCAGCGTGTGCTCGAGGAACCGCGAGTCGATCTTGAAGGCGACGTGCGGCAGCGAGTCGTCGTGCTCCTCGTGCAGGGTCAGGCCGCCGTGGTAGTAGCCGCGCAGGGCGACCGGCTCGGCGACGAGGGCCATGACGAGGTGGGTGCCCTCCTCGCGGTGCTCGACCTTGCACAGGCCGTCCAGGTCGAGCGGGCCGCTGATCGGGTCGCCCTCGAAGCGGAGGTCGACGCGCGCGTGCTTGCACCAATAGGCGAGGGTCTCGCGGGCGCGGGCGCGGGCCGCGAGCACGTCGGCCTCGTCGGCGGTCTTGTAGAGGCGGACGGTGGTGCCCTCGACCGGCTGGTGCAGCCGGATCCGCTCGAAGCTGCGGTCGCGGCGGAACAGCACGCGCCAGTACTCGCCGGCGCGGCCGGTGTCGACGCAGACGAGGTCGGGGTCGATCGCGAAGACGGAGACGAAGCCGATCCCGAAGCGGCCGATCTTGGTGTAGTCGCCCTCCTTCGACGAGGAGAACAGGCGCGTCAGGCGGGTGTCGATGATCTCGCGGGTCATGCCCGCGCCGTGGTCGGCGACCTCGATCAGCATCGTCCGGCGCGCGGCGTCGTGGTCGATCCGGACGTCGATCTGCGCGGTGTCGGCGTCGACGGCGTTCTGCACGAGCTCGCGGAGGAACGCCCACGGGTCGGCGAACTGGTGGACGAGGCTCTCGAGCGCGTCGCCGACGCTGGTGATCTCGGGGGCGGGCATCGTCGCGGGGGAGGGATCGTACTCCGGGGGCGGGGCGCGAGGCGAGGGGGCCGGCGAGGGGCGCGAGCGCGCGGCGGCGGGGCGTGGCAAGCTGCGGGGGTGCGCGCGCTCGTCGGTGTCCGGCTGTGGCTCGGGGTCTGGCTCGGGGCGGTCGCGTGCGGGCGCGCGGAGCCGCCGGCGCCGGCGGTGCGCGCGGGGGCGGCGGAGGTGGCCGAAGCGCCATGGCTCAAGGTGCAGCTGCACATGCACACCGCGAACTCGGGCGACAGCGCGACGCCGGTCGCGGAGGCGCTCCGCTGGTACGCAGGGCGCGGGTTCGACGCGGTGGTGGTGACCGACCACAACTTCGTGACGGTGACGGCGGAGCGGGTCGGGCCGCTGGTGGTCGCGCCGGGGGTCGAGCTGACGCAGAACCTGGCGGCGTGCGAGCCGGCGCCCGAGCCCGGGCTCGACTGCCTGCTGCACGTCAACGCGCTGTTCGTCGCGCCGGGCCGGGCCGGCAAGTTCACGTTCCCGCCGGCGACGTCGCCGCGGCGCGAGGAGCTGTTCGCGCGGGCGATCGCGGCGGCGGAGCAGCTCGGCGGGGTGGCGATGCTCAACCACCCGAACTTCCACTACGCGGCCGACGCGGGGCTGCTGGCGGCGCTGGCAGGCCGGGGGCTGGCGCTGTTCGAGCTGGCGAACACGTCGCTCGACGCGAACAACGAGGGCGACGCGCAGCACCCGTCGACCGAGGCGCTGTGGGACGCGGCGCTCGGGCAGGGGGCGCGGCTGTTCGCGGTCGCGACCGACGACGCGCACCACTACTTCGACGCGGCGGCGGCGGAGGCCCGCGGCGAGACGGCGTACACCGGCGACCGCGGGTTCGTGATGGTGCAGGCGGCGCGCGAGCCGGCGGCGATCGAGGCGGCGCTGCGGCGCGGAGACTTCTATGCGTCGACCGGGGTGGTGCTCGACGCATTGCGGCGCGAGGCGGGGGCGCTCGCGGTCGAGGCGCCGGAGGGGTGCGTGATCGAGTTCGTCGGCGCGGGCGGGGCGGTGGTCCGGACGGCGGAGCGGCGCGGGCGGATCGCGCTCGCGGAGGTCGAGGGGCCGTACGTGCGCGCGCGGGTGCGGGGGCCGGGCGGACGGATGGCGTGGACGCAGCCGCTGTGGCGCGAGTGATCGGCCGGACCCGGCCGCGGGTCGACACGTGGCTCTCAGCGTGGCGACGGGTCGAGCGCCGAGAGGGCGGCTTCGAGGCGCGTGAAGAATCGTCCGGCGTGGCGCGGGCAGCGAGCGCAGAGCTTCTGCGGATCGACGAGCCCGATCAGGACGAAGCCGTCGGACTTCGTGTAAGGGCCGTTCTTCGCGGCTCGGGTCGCGTGCGCGAGGGCCGTGGCGAGGTCCTTCTTGGAATTTCTTCGGGCGGGCGCGCCGGGTCACCACCGCGAGCCCCCAAGCTCGCCCTTGGTCCACAGGGCGCCGAGGCTGTACAGCTCGAGCCACGCGACGAGGCGCTCCGGATCGAGGCGACGGATCGTCGTCGTGTCGGTCGCGCGCTCGCACACGAGGACGCACGCGGGGTCGTCGGTGAAGGCGTCGACGAGGGCGGGCGAGTGGGTGGTGACGACGAGCTGCATCCGCTCCGAGGCCTCGCGGAGCAGGCGCGCGAGGCCGGGTAGCAGGTCGGGGTGGAGGCCGAGCTCGGGCTCCTCGATGCAGACGAGCGGGGGCGGCTCGGGGTGGAGCAGGACGGCGAGCAGGGCGAGCCAGCGGATCGTCCCGTCGGACAGGCGAGACGCGGGGATCTTGCGACCTTTCCCTTCGGACAGGAATAACTCGACGGCGCCGCCCTGGATCTTGACGTCGATGTCGGCGATGCCGTCGTAGAGCTGCTGGATGCCCGCGAGCATGGCCGGCCGGGCGTCGTCGTCGAGGCGGATCGCGTGGAGGACGAGGGCGAGGTTGCTCGCGTCCGCGAGCAGGCCGTCGGCGGGCAGGTCTGTCCGCTGCGGTGCGCGCGCGGGGGTCCCTCGGCCGAAGGCCCAATCGCGGTAGACACGGATCGCGCCGTAGGCCTCGCTCAGGGCGAAGAGCTCCGGGTACAGCTCGGGGTCGCGGCGCTGGGCGAGGACCGAGGAGCGCGGATCGAGCGCGTCTTGCTGGAGTCTGCGCGGCTTGCCCTGCGTGGTGAGCGTCGGGGTCCCGCGCTCGTAGCCGAAGAAGAGCGGCGGCTTCTTCGCCCCCTTGGCCGGGCGCGCGCCCTCGATCCGTTCGTCCTCGATCTGCAGGTGGAAACCGGACTCGCGGAAGGTGAGCCGGTGACGGAGCGGGATGCCCTCGAGGCGGGCGGGGCTGACGACGGCCTCGATCGTCCCGCGACGCTCGCCCGGGCCCTTCCACAGCCACTCCTGCGCGTTGGCGCCGTTCATGGCGTCGCCGAGGCCGTAGCGGAGCAGTTCGAGCACGTGGATCGCGTCGATGAAGTTGGACTTGCCGGAGCCGTTGGGGCCGATCAGGACGTTGAGCGGCTGCAGCTCGACGGGCTCGGAGTCGGGCCCGAACGACAGGAGGCGAGACAGCTGCAGGCTGCGCAGGAGCATGATCGGGAGAGCCTGGGGTACACGAAGACCCCGGGCAGATCAACTCGCCGCGCGAGCGTCAGCGGGTCGTGATGTGGGCGAGGGCCGGGGGGCCGCCGCAGGTGTCGTCGGTGTAGTGCGAGGCGAGGGCGCCGAGGCTGAGGGCGGCGGCGGCCCCGAGGGAGGCGGCGAGGGCGAAGGAGGTGCGGCGGCGCGGGCGGGCGAGCACCCGCTCGAGCTCGTCGACGAGGGCGGTCATGTCGGGCCAGCGGTCGATCGCGTCGAGCGCGAGGCCCTTGACGATGCACTGGTAGAGGGCGCGCGGGATCGCCGGGCTGAACGGCGGCGGCTGGGTCGGCGGGCCGGCGAGCACGTTGTCGATCAGGGTGTGCAGCGTCGGGCCGGCGAACGGGCGCTCGCCGAACAGGCACTCGTAAGAGGTGACGCAGAAGGCGAACTGGTCGCTGCGCGCGTCGGCCGGGCGGGCCCGCAGCTGCTCGGGGGCCATGTAGGCGGGCGTGCCGACGAGGACGTTGGTCTCGGTGGCGGTCAGGCACAGCTTGCGCAGCAGGCTCTCCGAGGAGGGGCTGCCGAGCGGGCGCGCGACGCTGAAGTCGAGGACGCGGACGCGGCCGTCGGCGCCGACGAGGATGTTGTCGGGCTTGATGTCGCGGTGGATGATCCCGCGCGCGTGCGCGGCCGCGAGGCCGCGGCCGGCCTGGATCAGCAGCGGGACGAGGTCCCGCCAGCTCCGCGGGGCGGCGTCGCAGTGCTCGCGCAGGTTCTGGCCCTCGACGTACTCCATCGTCATGAAGACGCGGTCGCCGACGGTGCCGACGTCGTGGATCGCGATCACGTTCGGGTGACACAGGCGGGCGATCGCCTGGGCCTCGCGCAGCAGGCGGGCGTCGCCGGCCGAGATCAGCTGCGCGGTCTTCTCGCCGGTCGGGTGGAGGATCTTGACGGCGACGGGGCGGTCGAGGCGCGGGTCGTAGGCGCGGTAGACGATGCCCATGCTGCCGCTGCCGAGCTTGTTCAAGAGGGCGTAGCGGCCGAGGGAGTCGGAGGGCGTGCCGAACAGCTCGCGCTCGGCGGCGCTGAGGGTGCGGGCGGTGCGGCGAGTGGTACGCAGCTCTTCCGGGTCGGCCGAGGTGCAGGCGTCCATGCCGGGATCGATAGCGCGGGTCGCCTGGCGACAGATGTCCTTCCGGACAGCCGAGATGTCGGTCCGCGGCGAGCCGGGCCGGCGAACGAGCGAGTCTCGCGGGCGCAGCGGGCTCCGCGGCCAAACGAGATCCAGCGCACCAAAAACTTATCAATCCTGTGGTTGCGCGCCCCTGAGCGGGCGCGGCGCAATCGCGCCGGGGCCGCCGTGAAGCGACGCAATCGCCGCGGAGGCGCGGCGCGGCCGCCCGATCAATCGCAGGACGGCGCGGGCCGCGGTGCGGCTCCAGCGGCGCGGGCGGCCTCGCAGGCGCGCCTCGAGCGATACCAGGGGTCCTGGCCGATGGTGATCGCGTCGGGCGAGACGTCGGCGACGGGTCGTGTGATCAGGCACCCACGCGCCCGGACGACCTCGGCGCGGCGGCCGGCGATCCGCGGACGCCAGACCTCGGTCGGGCCCTGCAGGGTGAGGACGCCCGGCCCGGCCTCGTAGGCGAAGATCCGGGTGAAGCGGCCGCGGTCGTCGCGGTCGTCGCGGGTCAGGACGCCGTGGCGCGGGGCGTCGTCCTCGACGTGGTGGCGCCAGGCTTCGCAGCGGGCGGCGCCGTCGGGGCCGCGGCGGAGGAGGAACAGGCGGCGCTGGCGGCGGAGGGCGGGGGTCGGGTCGCGGGCGCCCGCGGGCGCGGGCGCGGCGAGGCGGGCGCGGGTCGCCGGGTCGGCG
>ERZ1066137.185-NODE-185-length-55750-cov-8.693922_pt1 | contig 55750 bp, 47 predicted proteins | sample MGYA00382784_ERZ1066137 | MGnify/ENA primary metagenome ERZ1066137 (study PRJEB33369, sample SAMEA5778367) | biofilm metagenome | biome: Industrial cooling water; feature: Water cooling tower basin; material: Biofilm | place: United Arab Emirates | collected... | reverse complement strand
CGCCAAGGAAACAACTTTGCAAGCAGCTTTGGCGAAGTTGGCGCAAATTGAAATTGAATTAGGTGCAACTCAGGGACAATTGAATGGGTTGCAGACTCGATTAAATGTAGCGGAAGTAGAATTAGAGCGATCGCATACAGAATTATCTCACGCCCGGACTGAGAACGCCGCCCTCGCCGCCGAAATTGCGGCGATGAAATCTTCTAAATTCTGGCAGTTGCGACAAAAATACTTTGGCATCAAACGCCGCCTGCGTTACCTAATCAAACCTTTTATCTTTTCCATCGACTTTCCCACCAATTGGAATATCGCCGATGGTAACTTTCAAATCTCCGGTTGGTGCTGCCATACTCAATCTAACATTCAAGCCATCCGCGCCAGAGTTGGAGAGCAAATTTTCACTGGAAACTATGGACTGGCGCGCCAAGATGTCGCCGCCGCCTACAGCGAAATAAAAGACGCAGCAGCATCAGGATTTTCGATTGCTGTTTCCCTGAATGCCGGAAAGCATAACCTGGTATTAGAAGCGCTAACTTCGGCGGGGAAATGGCAGCGCTTCGCCTCCTATTCCCTGGTAATCTCAACCTTACAAGCAGCAATTGACGCGCCGAAAGAGTGGGAACAAAAAAACGGCAGGATTTTATTTTCAGGTTGGTGCTGTCATCCTCAACAAAGAATAGAACAGCTAGTGCTTTGCGTCGGCGATATTTCTGTAGAATGCGCCTATGGAAATTACCGTCCAGATGTGGGAAAAGCTTACCCAAATTGGCAAGATAGCGCCGCCAGCGGATGGGAAGCAACCCTCGCCATTCCGCCGGGAAATTGGCAAGTTGTCCTGAAAGCAACTTTGGCAAATGGAGAAGTAGCATTATTTCAAGCACCGCTACCTTTAATAGTGCGGCGAGACTGGGAAATTGGTAACTGGAAAAACCAATGGCAGACATTGACTAGATTTACCCAAGTCGTCAGGAAAAAAATCTACGAAAGGCGCATCCGACTGGGAGGGAAGTTGCTACCAAACCCGGCAGACATACCCCGGTTGGTAGGAAAAGTTATCAGTCTTTATCAAGAACAACAGTCAAAAACAGAACTAGCGCCATCTGGGTTTAATATTCCCCAACCTATAGAAACCTATGAAGCTTGGTTGCAGGTTAACCAGTGGAATGAAAAAGCAGAGACACATTTAACTTCGCGGTTAAATAGCTGTCGGGGAAGCTTGCCGAAAATATCCGTAGTGATGCCAGTTTACAATGCGCCGATTGAATTTTTGGAATTAGCGATCGCTAGCGTCACCAACCAAGTTTACCAAAACTGGGAACTCTGCATCGCCGACGACTGTAGCACCAACCCCGACATCCCACAATTATTGCAAAAGTGGCTAACCAAAGATAACCGCATCCGCGTAATTTACCTGCCAAAAAACGGCAACATTAGCGCCGCCACCAACAGCGCCGCCAGTTTAGCAACCGGGGAATATTTGGTATTATTAGACCACGACGACGAACTTACCCCCGACGCATTAGGAGAAGTCGCCTTATACTTAGCAGAAAATCCAGAAACCGACTTTCTCTACACAGACGACGACAAAATCGACATCAAAGGACAACGCTACGCACCTCAATTTAAACCCGATTGGTCGCCAGAATTGCTACTTTCTTACATGTACTTTAGCCACCTGTGCGCCGTCAAACGAAACTTGTTTGAAACCCTCGGCGGAATGCGAGTCGGTTTTGAAGGTTCGCAAGATTACGACTTCGCCTTGAGGGCAACCGAAATAGCCAATAAAATCGCTCACTTACCATTAGTACTGTACCACTGGCGCGCCACACCCGGATCTACAGCTATTAGCGGTACTGCTAAACCGAAAAGCTTCATCGCTGGCGAAAAAGCAGTGCAAGAAGCATTGCAGCGACGCGGGATAAAAGCAACCGTTTATCAACCAGAATGGGCAGTGAGATTGGGCTTAGGATTATTTTCCCATAAATTCCCAGACACCGGCCCCTCGGTTGCGATTGTTATCCCCACCAAAAACCAGGTAAAGTTGCTGCAAAATTGCCTAACTTCCCTGGAAAAAACCACCTACCAAAATTACCAAGTCATCGTCATTGACAACGAAAGCGACGAAGCGGAAACCTTAGCTTATCTAGAACAAATACCCCATCGCGTCTTAAAAGTGAAAAATCCCGATGGGAAATTCAACTTCGCCGCCATTAACAACCGCGCCGCCGAACAAGTCGAAACCGACTATCTCCTATTCCTCAACAACGACACCGAAGTTATCACCCCAGATTGGCTATCTCAAATGATAGGATACGCCCAAATCGAAGGCGTCGGTGCAGTCGGTGCCAGATTGCTTTTTCCCGATGGTAGGGTACAACATGCAGGCGTGATTCACGGAATGCATCACGGGTTAGCCGGACATGCATTTAAACTGATAAATAAAGACGATGGTGGATATCTTTCCTACGCCAAAGTAACCAGAAATTACTCCGCCGTCACCGCAGCTTGTCTGCTAACCCCGCGACAGTTATTCCTCGAAGTAGGCGGATTTGATGAAATAACCTTCGCCGTCGCTTACAACGATGCCGATTACGGTTATCGATTGTTAGAAAAAGGGTATCGTTCCGTTTATTGTCCCACAGCAGAGTTTATTCATTACGAAGGCACTTCGAGAGGATTTAACGATAACCCTCAAGAAACAGCAAACTATCGACAAAAATATCGAAAAAAAGCAGACTGCTTCTACAGTCCACATCTTTCCTTAGAAAACGAACAAGTACAAATCCAAGCGCGACGGATTTTCACCGGGGAAATGCCACCTTTAAAAATTCTCATGTGCAGCAACGACTTAAACTTCACAGGCGCGCCGCTGCATCAATACGAAATTGCCGTAAACCTTGCCAAAAAAGGACAGATAAAACCCATCGCCTTCTGCGTTAACGAAGGGCCATTGAAAGAAGTATACCAACAGCAGGGAATAGAAGTCATCGTGAGGGAACATCCCCTGGCGAATATTTATACCCGCGAGGCATACGACGAAGCACTGCAAAAACTGCGAGAAGAAATTAAACAACTCGGTATCGATTTAATCTATGCCAATACCCTGAATAACTTTTTCATGGTAGATTGCGCCCATAGAGTAGGAATTCCTTGCATTTGGAACTTGCACGAAAGCGAACCTTGGCAAACATACTTCAACCATTTTGGTGCCGAAATAGCCTCCCGCGCCTTAGAATGCTTCGCTTATCCTTACCAGATCGTTTTTGTTGCCGATGCGACGCGGGATATTTATTTACCCCTAAACACTCAGCACAATTTTACCGTCATTCACAACGGTTTAGATATAGAAACATTGAACGCAGCAGCGCAAACTTGGACGCGAGTAGAGGCGAGAAAATCTTTAGAAATTGAACCCGAAGAAGTGGTAATTTTGTTATTGGGGACAGTATGCGATCGCAAAGGACAACAAGACCTTGTTCGCGCCCTCTCCCACCTCCCCCAACAACACCATACCAACATCCGCTGCTTTATCGTCGGCGATCGCCCAAATTACTACAGTCGCCAACTAGCAAAACTAGCAGCAGAACTACCACCATCCTTACAACAGCGATTAACTATCGTACCAGAAACAGCAGACACAGCCCGATATTACCAAGCCGCCGACATCTTCATCTGCACTTCTCGTATCGAAAGCTATCCCAGAGTGATATTAGAAGCAATGGCGTATAACCTGCCCATCATCACCACCCCCGTATTCGGGATTAAAGAACAAGTCCGCCCCGGAGTCAACGGGATATTTTATACACCAGGGAATGCAGCAGAATTAGCATCAGCGATCGCATCCCTCCTCGATAATAAATCCCTCCGCCAACAAATGGCGCAAAACTCACATTACGTCCTCCAATCTTTAACCACCTTCGACGAAATGACTCAAGCATACGCCCAAATATTCCGCGAAGCATATCTCAGCCAAAAATAACCAATGGACTTCTCAGTAGACTTCCTAATAATAGGCGCGCAAAAATGCGGTACAACCTCACTGTACAACTATCTAATTCAACATCCGCAAGTAGTCCCCGCCCGCACCAAAGAAGTGCATTATTTTGACCTCAACTTTGACAAAGGAAACCAATGGTATCAAGACCAATTTCATCCCTTCGACCGGCAAAATAACCTCATCACCGGAGAAGCCAGTCCCTACTACATCTTTCACCCATTAGTAGCCGAAAGAGTACACCAAAATTTGCCAAAAGTCAAGATAATAATATTATTGAGAAACCCAGTAGAGCGAGCCATATCGCATTACTATCACGAAGTGAGATTGGGAGTAGAAGACAAAGGGTTAGAGGAAGCGATCGCATCCGAAACCACCCGCCTAGCAGGAGAAACCGAAAAAATCTTAGAAAACCCCAACTATTACAGCTTCAACCACCAACACTACACCTACCTATCCAGAGGCATCTACATAGACCAGATCAAAAACTGGCTCAACCACTTCCCCAAACAACAAATATTAATCCTCAAAAGCGAAGACCTATACAACCACCCCGAAACCATCCTCAATCAAACCTGCAACTTCCTACAAATCCCCCCATATCAGCTCCCAGACTATGGTAAATATAATGCAGGAGAATACCCCCCCATCCACCCAGACACCTACCAACACTTACAAACCTACTTCCAACCACACAATCAAAACCTAGAAAACCACCTAAACACAAACCTAAACTGGTAAAAACCCAACCCCCTCTCCCCACCTCTTCCCTCTGCGTCCTCTGCGTCTCTGCGGTTCAAAAAATACCGACCCACCCAAAACCCCAATGAAAATCTTATTTTTACATCCCAATTTTCCCGCCCAATTTCGCCACGTCGCCGCAGTACTAGGGCAAGACCCCAACAACGAAGTAGTATTTGCCACCAAAGTCGAAAACCCAGAATGGCAAATACCCGGAGTCCGCAAAGTCATATTTCAACCCAGTCGCACCCCCCGCCCCGAAACCCATCACTACGTGCGATTCCTAGAAAGCGGCGTCCTCCACGGGCAAGCAGTATTCCGAGTCGCAGAACAACTCAAATCAGAAGGATTCGTCCCCGACATCGTATACGGACATTCCGGATGGGGGCCCACCTTATTCGTCAAAGACGCCTTTCCCAACGCCGTCCTGCTATGCTACTTCGAGTGGTTTTATCATTCCATCGGTTCCGACGCCGACTTTGACCCCGCCGATCCCCTCACAGTCGATGACATGGCGCGCATCAGAGTCAAAAACGCCCCCATATTAATCGACTTATACAGCTGCGACTGGGGCATCTCCCCCACCCACTGGCAAAGATCCCAATTTCCCCCAGAATTCCATAACAAAATCAGCGTCCTGCACGACGGCGTAGATACCGAATACTTCCAACCCAACCCAGACGCCAAACTCATCCTACCCAACCTCGATTTATCAGACGTAGACGAAATCGTCACCTACGTAGGGCGAGGCATGGAACCATATCGCGGCTTTCCAGAATTTATCGAATCCCTCGCCTACCTGCAAGAACGCCGTCCCAACTGCCACGTAGTAATAGTAGGCGCAGATCGCGTTTGCTACGGCAAATCCCTACCCAACGGCGAAACCTACAAACAGCACATGCTGAAAAAAGTTCCCTTAGACTTATCTCGCGTTCACTTTGTCGGGACTTTACCTTACGGACTGTACCTAAAAGTAATTCAAGCATCCTCGGTTCACGTTTATTTAACCCGACCTTTTGTATTATCTTGGTCAATGATTGAATCGATGTCTACCGGGTGTTTAGTTTTGGGATCTGATACGCCACCCGTGCGCGAGGTGATACAAGATGGAGAAAATGGCTTGTTAGTAGATTTCTTCTCCCCCAAGCAAATAGCCGACAGAATTTGCGAAGTATTAGACCATCCTACCCGCATGGCAGAACTCCGCGTCAAAGCACGACAAACCGCCATAGAAAAATATTCTCACCAGCAGTTACTACCCCAGCACATTCAACTAATTCAAGATGTAGCAAATCGGTCTTTCCCACCCGACCTCAGTAAAACCACTTACCAATTACCCCAGGGTCAGGATTTGGCAGTGCGTTAGATGAACTTAACCCAATCTTGCCGCACAAGGTTACAAACTCCTGTATGATATCCATCGTTGTTAAAAGTTTCATAAACCAGAGAAACTTTTTCGGATAAAAAGGGAACTATAAATATGGCGCAATGGTCATGAGAAAATACGCAAAAAATTAAAGCAACCGGACGATCGGGCAATGTCTCGCCTTGCTGAATTGACCTATTTTGCTTCGACCAGCCCGGTTTAGCGCCTAAATCTTTGTCAAGGGGCGGAAACATTCATCAGATGGCGCGCTGCCTAAGTAATTGGAGAGAATCAATGATGCAAGCTATACTACTGGAGGCTGAACGAGCGCAACCAACCGGGAAATCTGGCTGGCAAGCTCAATCGGCGCGAGCCATTGTAGCAACTTTGTCGGATATATCATCAACATATCCAGTACACGACTACAAAATGAGGAGTGAACGATAAATGGCTGACATTATTCTTACGCAGGGACCCGACAATACGATAGTCGGTGCTGCTGGCGATACAATTTATGGACTGCAAGGTGATGACACCATCAGAGCCTTGTCTGGAAACGTCATAGTTTATGGCGGTAAAGGCAACGATAGTCTAATCGGCGGTGGCCCCAACAGTACTCTTTCTGGCGACAAAGATAATGACAATATCACCAGTGCTAGCCAAAGTGTTTTGTATGGCGGTGAGGATAACGACACCCTGAAAGCAATTTTTCAGGATACTTTGATAGGCGATGCGGGCAGTGACAGCTTAATCGGCGCTCAAGAAAGTACCCTATATGGTGGTATCGGCAATGACACCTTGATTGCTTCTGGTGCAAAAAATATCCTCTTTGGAGGCAAGGGTAACGATAGCCTGGTCGGCTCGTCAGGAGCAAGCCTATACGGTGACGCTGATGATGACATCCTGATTGGTACAGGTGGCGGTTTATTATACGGTGACGATGCCAAGGGTTTCAAATCCGGTACCGATATTATCACCGCTGGTGCTGGAGATACCGCGTATGGCGGTCAAGGGACTGACACCCTCACTGCCAGTGCATCAGGGGCGATCTTGTTCGGCAACCAGGATAGCGACTTACTCAGGCTAGCTGATAACGTACAAGGTAATGTGACCATGTTTGGTGGTCAAGGCGGAGACACCCTTCAGGGTCGTGGTGGTAGCAACCTCCTGAAAGGCGATAAAGGCAGCGACTCCCTGGGTGGCTCAGAATCTGGGGGTAAAGGCGACTCCCTCTATGGCGGTGACGATGGCGACGTGCTTTCGGGTACCGATACTGGTGAGCTTTTAGTCGGTGGCAACCTGGCGGAGGCGGCAGGAGACAGCTTAGATGGTGCTGACTTAATTGATGCCAAGGGTGGCAACGACACCATTTATGGTGGAGGCGGTGCTGATACCATCCTTGCTGGGGCTGGCGACGATAAGGTCTTTGGTGGTGATGGCGCTGACACCATCTGGGCTGTGGATGGCAACGATACCGTCTTTGGCGGTGATGGCGCTGACAGCATCGTGGCTGGGGGTGGTGAAGATAAAGCCTATGGTGGTGCTGGTAATGACACCATCTTTGGTGGAGACGCCAATGACTTCCTCTCTGGTGAAGAAGGCAACGACAACATCTATGGTAGCAAGGGTGTAGACACCTTAACAGGCGGTGCTGGCAGCGACTCCTTTTTCTACGTCAGTGCCACCGTCACTGGGGGGCTAGACACAATCGAAAGCGGCAATAACTTCTTCAGCCAGGTGGGAACAGACATAATCACAGATTTTCAGTCAGGGACAGACAAGATCGTTGTCTCAGCAACACTGTTTCAATCCCAAAACCTCACTGTTGGTCAGGCTCCCGGCGTTGCAGTTGTTACATCTGAAGAAGCCGCTGGAGCTTCTTCAGCTGTGTTTGTTTTGAACAAGAGTACTGGTTTCCTATACTACAACAAGAACTTGCAAGACACTGTGAGTGGTGGCTTGTTTGGCGATAACCAATTCTCAGGAGGCAAGTTCCTCCTTTTACAAGGAGCTACCACCATCGTCTCCAGCGACTTCATCATCGTTTAGTAGGTTGTAAGCAGTAGGTTGGGTTGAATGCAGTGAAACCCAATATCCTGTGTATATAAACCCAGAAACCCGGTTTCTTCAAGAAACCGGGTTTCTTTATTGCCCAATTATATGATGTCGGCTGAATTGCTACAATTATTAACCAAACAACTCTGGTACTCGAATTCGCAACTCCTCATTTAACCTGGGTAATTCATCGCGCATTTGCAAATACCAATCCCGCCGCTGTTGATAGTGCTGCGACAGCAAGCGATTTTCTTTCACCCACTGATAGGCATTTGCTGCTAACTGATGCCGAAATTGCGTATCTTCAATCAACTGCCGCAACTTCGCCTCAAATTCTTCTACCGAACGATAGATTAACCCAGTTTCTCCTTCTAAAACCGCTCCCTCATATACCGTAGGACTCGCCAACACTGTCACCCCATGCCCCGCACATTCAATAAACTTGAGGTCGGATTTCATGCTATTAAAACGGGTAGGATTGAGCGGCAACAAACCAATATCGCAACCGTGCAAAATTTCTCGATACCGTTCGTAAGCACAAAACGGTTCTAACTGCTTGTAGGGCGTTTCTAAAGCCTCAAAAAACTGCTTGTCATAAATTACCTGTACCCGCACTTTTTCCCCATAATCTGCCAACACCCGATTTAAAGCAGGCATAATCAAAGCCCAATCTTCCTCGCGATTCAGCGCCCCAAAAAAGATTTTTACCTCTCCACCTTCACCGTACTTCCTCTTTTCTGGTAGATAAGCAAGCTGATTTTGAAACACCTTCACATTAGGATTAATTTGGCGCAAAAACTCAGCCAAAGGTTCGGTAGAAGTTTGCACGCCGTGACAAGTGCGATAGGTAAAAAATTGATTTTCTGCGTGAGCGGGCCAACGCATGGGATCGTCATCAATTTCTGCGATAATTAAATATCCCCTCCGGATCAAGTCTTGAATTTTGGCAACATCATCGGGTGCTTGCAAATATCCGCGCTGCCAAATAAATACCTTTTCTTCTCCAGCTTGGGCATAACTCAAATCGGCAGTTTTCACCGTCGCCACCGTCCGCACGCCTGGAATTGTTGAACTGAGGCGATCTGGCTCCAAAACTCGCACTCTGTCGCAAGCCAAAGGCGCCATCATCATCGTTTGAATCAGCAAACGCCGGGGCGCTACTGAAGATTTAATCGCGCGTACCACATACTGAAAAGCACCCGTTTGGATGGCAAATTGCCCGCTATCTACACCCAAAGCTTTGAGTACGGGCGCTATCAGTTGCTGGAACTTTTCATAATCACCGCCTTTATTTGCCCGCGTTTGAATTTCATACACTTGTAACCCCGCCGTGGCAAATAGTTCTTTGATGCTATCTAAGGTAAAAAAGCGCAAGTGGGTGCGGTCTAGCAAGCCTTCATCTTCGTAATTCCAATCGCCCCGCAACAGCTTGACGAGCAGGCTCCAGTGCTGCACGTTGGGGATACATGCTAAAACTTGACCTTCTGGTTTTAACCAGGCTGTGTGGCGCTGTATGACTGCCCAAGGGTCGTACATATGTTCCAGCACGTCCCCGTACACCAGGCAGTCTACCGTACCCTCTGGGATATCTAGCGCTAGGTTTGGGTCTTCGGCACTTCCCACCACTACACTATCTAATCTAGTTGCGGCGATTTGTGCGGCTTCTGGGTTCAATTCCAAGCCGATGTATTTGCAGTGGGGATTGATGCGCTTATAGTGTTCTCCTAATGCTCCCGCCCCGCAGCCAACTTCGACAATTGTTCTCGCATCACCGGGCAATAACCTGAGTAAATCTGGATTAATGCGATTGTAATAGTCTGGTAAAGGTTGGGAATGGGTAATGGGGTTGGCTGCTGGGGCGGGTTTAGTGACATTGTCGGTTTGTGTTTGAGCTTGATCGGTAAAACCCGCCCCTACAGCGTGGTTCGGGTTGGCTGCTGGGGCGGGTTTAGTCACGTTGTCGGTTTGTGTTTGAGCTTGATCGGTAAAACCCGCCCCTACAAAACCCCTCTGCTTCTCTGCGCCACCGCTACAAATTTTTAGGACTTTCTCGCCCCAGCCGGAGGGATAATGCTCGATTTCTAAGAAATTGGCGTTTTCGGGGGCTGATTTGTACGTGCGAAAAGTTCGCATGATTCCCAGGGTAGCGGCACTTTCTAATGGCCCGACCCAACTGGTGTCGCGGTCTAAAAAGTGAGGCTGTCGCGCCCAGTGGTTCATTTGGGCGACATTTAAGAAATAGCAAGCGGCATGGGGATTGGAGGTACGCAGAAAGCGAACGCTGTTGCCCATTATTTGACCTTTCAATTCCGGCTGGTCTTGCAGGTCTTGATATTTGGCGGTAAATTCTGGTGCTAGGTTGGGATCGATGTAGGTTTTGCTGTTGGGGCTGTCGAGGGATACTTCGTAGCGATGGGGCTGTAGCAAGCACGTATTCCCCGCTTGTTGGGTAAACCAGTTGAGTTTGGTAAATAACCAGGGATCGTGCAAAATACTGTCGTCTTCTAGAAAGCAAAAATATTCGTAACTCCCCAAACAGTCCCGCAGTAACGCTTGACACTCAAACCCTAACAGCATCGGTTCGGCGCGGGTGGGATAGTGTTTGTATAGATGGGAAGGCAAGGGTAGTCTGTCCAATAGGTGGCTACCTTGGGTGGTGCAGATGACAATATCAAACTGATGCGTCTGGGGCTGATTCGCTGGAATAATTTTGCGTTTGTCAAAGTCTGCCACCCGCTGGGAGTTGCCGAATAACTGGTGTAACGCCGTGATGCAAGCTGTTAGCGCCTCGATGCGCGGCTGGGGGTCTTTTCCTAAAGAAGCGTACCGTCCATCTTCTTTGGGTTTAAAATAGTGGGGTATGGTGAATAGAATTCGCATAAAAAGCTTCAGGAGAGGGTGTTCGCCGATTTAATTGCAGCATTTCGCTGTTATTTTACAATTATTTAAGAACTATCCAGGGTTTCTCGATTTGAAGTGGTATATTAAAGGGTTAAAGTCGATTAGATCGGATTTTGCTAAAAGTCTGGGCAAAATATCTGAAGTTTGCTAATAAATCATAGGCTATGGGGTGCTGCGATCGCAGTTACCATTTGTCAGGCTCTGGTTCTGGAATTTGACGGTTTTCCATTGTATATCAAGGTCAAAGGACACCAATATCCGTTTGGGAAAGAATCGGTTGTGCGATCGCTTTCACCCAAGTGGTAAAATCCCGACACGATTGGGGTAATTTAGGATCGGGTTCGCCGGTAAATCGGCAACCGTAAAAACTTATATCAATAGTAACTAATGGCACACGTGTTTAAAGCTGGTAATAGAAAAATACAAGCAGAAGAAATGCTGGTATTGCTAGGGCGGTATCAAATGATGCCGCAGTTTTTGCGGGGGCTGATTGTGGATGAAGCGATCGCCGAGATCGAGTGTACGGAAGAAGAAAAGGCGGCAGCGATCGCGCAGTTGGAAGCCCAATATCAGCTAACCACCCCAGAAGCAAAAGAAGCTTGGCTAAAGAGTCAAAACTTGACACCAGAACACCTAGAACAAATCGCCACGCGATCGCTGAAGCTGGAAAAATATAAGCAAGAAACTTGGGGACATAAGGTCGAGTCTTATTTCCTGGCACGCAAACCTTATCTCGACCAAGTGAGATATTCTTTAATTCGCACTAAAGACTTGGGATTGGCGAACGAATTATACTTTCGCATCTCTGACGGCGAACAGTCCTTCGCCGAAATTGCCAAACAATACTCTCAAGGGGTAGAAGCCAACACGGGCGGTTTATTGGGACCAGTTCCCATTCGTCAACCCCATCCCCTGATTAGTAAACTACTAGAAGTAAGCAAACCCGGTCAACTTTGGCCCCCGCGGGCATTAGCCGAATGGTTTGTCATAGTTAGATTAGAACAATTGATTCCCGCTCAACTCGATGACGCCATGCGCCGCCGCTTAATTGACGAAATGTTTGAAACTTGGCTCAACGAACAGATCAAACAAATGGGGCCATTGCAACTGGTCGAAACTGAACCAGAGTCAGCAGTAACAGGATAAAGTATTTTGAGCAGGCGAGCAGAGGCGCATAATAGCAGGAGAAAAGGACATATCACCAATTAGCAATTAGCAATTAGCAATTACCCAATGTAAATTACTATGACCCAAGCAGTTTCTCGAACGCAAATACAAGCATTTCTCAGCAAGACAGAGCCATTCTCACACCTGGGAAGTGCAGCATTACAAAAGCTGGCAGGGGAATGCGAAATGCTGCGGTATCGCATCGGGCAAACGATCCTGCAACGAGAGGCACTGCCTGCGAATATATCGATCATCTACATCGGACAGGCGCGGCTGTTGGGACAAGACCATCGCACGCAAACGCCGGTAAGCTTAAAGTTAGCTGGGCCGGGAGAAGTGCTGGGATGGGGAAGCCTGGTGCGGGGAATCGGTTGCGAGACAGCGATCGCATCCACCGAAGCGATCTGCATTACCGTCCCATCAGCGGTATTTCTGGCTTACTTGGAAAAAGAAGAGGTATTAAAGAGGGCATTTTGCGATCGCCCCAATCCCTGCGAATTGGCTGAACTGCTGAGTATGGAATTTCAGCGCCGCGCCCTCGCCGACGCCAATCTAAAAGAATCAACCCTCCAGGTGCTGCCCGGTGTAGAAGTGCTGAATTTCCCATCCGGCACGCCCCAAATCCCCGAATTAGATACAGGCAAACTCTGGCTAGTCAGCAGCGGCAATATTGGTGCATTTTCAGAAGGTAGCCGATTTCCCACCGAAGAATCAGGCAAATGGCAACCAGTCCGAGGCCAAAAAGGCGTTAGATTGCTAGGTTTGCCAATAGCCAGCGAACCCGAACCAGAAAACAATCCCAGCCAACCCGTACCAACTCAAAGCCAACCCGTTGCCGACAGCAGCGAATCACCCTATGAAACAATACCGCTAGCGCCTGAGATCCCACCAGGACTGGCGGAAACTAAGAAAGAAGAAAGGGAAAATTTTCCCTTCGTGCGAGGTAGGGGACAAATAGAAGCGCCTTTAGCCTGCTTTAAAATGCTGAGCCAGCATTTTAACGTGCCATTTCGCCGCGATATCCTACGCAAAATATTAGACAACCAAATAAAATCTACCGGCAACATTACCCTGATGACCGGCGGAGCGGTAGCAGAAACAATGGGTTTAAAAGCCCGACTGGTAGAAGTACCCGCCCAAGCCGCCCTGAGATTACCAGCGCCAGCATTAATTCAATGGCAAGATAGCTTTGCCGTTGTTTACAAGATTACCGAAAGAGAAATCGTTTTAGCTGTACCAGAAGAGGGAATTCGCCGCCGCAGCCCCAGAGACTTTACCGAAACTTGGGGAGCAAAGGGACAGGTGCTGTTACTGGAAGCGCGTCCCGAAGGAGTTAAAGAAGATTTCAGCCTCCGCTGGTTTTTACCATCTATTTCCAAATATCGCAAAGTCCTGATCGAGGTATTTATCGCCTCGTTCTTTGTCCAGCTGTTTGGACTCGCCAATCCGCTGATCACCCAGGTGATTATCGATAAAGTACTGGTGCAGCGCAGCATCGATACCCTGCACGTGTTGGGGATATTTTTGTTGGGCGTAGCCGTGTTTGAAGGGCTGCTAACCCACCTGCGGACGGTTTTATTTGTCGATACCACCAACCGGATTGACGTCACCCTGGGTTCGGAGGTAATCGATCGCTTGCTAACCCTACCCTTAAATTATTTCGACCATCGTCGCGTAGGGGAACTAGCAGGGCGGATTAACGAGTTGGAAAACATTCGCTCGTTCCTAACTGGTACAGCACTCACCGTCGTGCTGGACTCGGTATTCTCGGTGATTTATATCATCGTGATGATAATTTACAGCGTGCCGCTGACGGTGGTCGCCTTATTAACCATACCCTTATTCGCCATCTTGACTTTAATTGTCGCCCCGATCGTACAGCGACAGTTACGCACCAAAGCCGAACGCTTGGCGGATAGTCAGTCGTATTTAGTCGAAGTGCTGGGCGGTATCCAAACCGTCAAAGCGCAGACAATCGAATTAAAATCTCGCTGGAATTGGCAAGAAAAATATACCCGCTACATATCCGCCGGGTTTAAAACAGTGCTGACGTTTAGTACCGCCAGTTCGCTATCGGGATTTTTCAACAAGCTATCGGGACTGTTGCTGTTGTGGGTGGGTGCGTATTTAGTTTTAGACAATAAGATGACCCTGGGGCAATTAATTGCGTTCCGGATTATTGCCGGTTACGTTACCAGCCCCTTGTTGCGCCTGGTGCAACTGTGGCAAAACTTCCAAGAAACTGCTTTATCAATCGAACGGTTGAGCGATGTGATGAATGCCCAACCAGAGGCAGACGAAACCAATCGCAGCAATATCACCATGCCGCCGATTGAGGGCGCAGTCAAGTACGAGAACTTATCGTTTTCATTTAATCCAGGCGGACCGCTGCAACTGGTGAATGTGAATGTAGAATTCCCAGCAGGAACCTTTGCCGGAATTGTCGGACAAAGCGGTTCTGGGAAAAGCACGCTGATGAAGTTGTTGGCGCGGTTGTACGAACCAACCTCCGGGCGAATTCAAGTCGATCAATACGATATTGCTAAAGTCGAACTGTACTCGCTGCGGCGGCAAATAGGGATGGTGTTACAGGATACGCTGCTATTTAACGGCACCGTGCGGGAGAATATTGCCTTAACAAATCCTGAAGCCAGCGACGAAGAAATTATCCAGGCAGCTAAAATAGCAGTCGCCCACGATTTTATTATGTCCTTGCCCCAAGGGTATAACACGATTGTGGGAGAAAGGGGTTCGTCCTTGTCGGGGGGACAAAGACAGCGGATTGCGATCGCGCGCACTGTGCTGCAAAATCCCAAAATGTTAATCTTAGACGAAGCCACCAGCGCCCTAGATTACCACTCCGAACACCAAGTATGCGAAAACCTAGCCGCAGCCTTTAACCATCGCACTGTATTTTTCATCACCCACCGACTCAGTACAGTGAGGAATGCCGATGTTATCTTGATGATGGATCAGGGAAGCGTTGTCGAACAAGGAACGCACAAAGAATTAATGGCACTCAAAGGCCGTTACTACTGCCTCTACCAACAACAAGAATCGGGACTATCGTAAAAGGGTAATAGGTAATGGGTAATGGGTAATAGAAAAACTTTTGACCAATTACCAATTACCAATCACCAATTACCAATTACCAATTACCAATTACCAATTACCAATTACCAACTATGACCAACAAACAATTACTAGATCATGCCAACGGAAATGGCAACGGCAATGGTAAGCACAATGGGTCTACCACTGTCAAAGATTACAAACCGATTTATTTACCCAACCCAGAACCCGTTACCCCCAAAGTAGTCGAATTTAAAGCCAGCGAACAACCAGTTCTAATTGGACGACCGGGTTGGTGGTCACATGCGTTTGTTTGGGTGATTGTGGGGATTACCGCTTCTGGGATTACTTGGGCTTGCCTTGCCCCCATCGAGCAAGCCGTACCCGCGGTCGGTAAATTAGAAGCCGTGGGTGCAGCTAGAGAACTGCGCGCCCCCAACGGCGGTGTCGTGCGGGAGATTTTCGTCACAGACGGTCAAAGGGTGAAAAAAGGCGACCTGCTGCTGACCTTTGACCCCAGAGCGCCCCAAGCCGATTTAGAATCTTTGAAAAAACAGCGCGATACGCTATTAAGGGAAAATCAGTTTTATAACGATGCCAAAAATGGCAATTTTGCCTCAGCGCCGCCAGAGTGGCGCAGTCTGATGGAGTCGCGCAACGCCCTTTTATCAGAAAACGAGTTTCTCAAAGCCCAACTTTCCGGCAGCAGAACCGGGGGAGATCGGACTGGCGACTTCAACATTAACCAAGAAAGACTTTCAGCAGCCAGTCAAGCCGAAATTCGTTCTCGCGTAGCCGCAGCTAGATTGCAAGTCCAAGAATTGGGAACGCAACTAAGCCAGGTGCAGGGACTTCTAGAATCATCTAGGAAGCAATTACCTATCCAGCAGGCGCAATTAGAAACAGCCAGACAGCGTTTTCTGATTACCAGAGAGCAGCTAGCCGCCGCCCAAGCACAAATACCCCAGGCGGAAAATCAGTTAAGAATTGCTCAGGCGCAATTACCCGAAGCCGAGGAGCAATTAAGAGCTTCGGCAGCGCAATTAGAAACGGCAAGGATGCAGTTAAGAATTGCCCAGGAGCAAATACCCAAGGCAGTTGCCAGAGCTGAAACCGCAAGGCAGTTGCTCGATACAGATCAAGCTTTGTATAACAAAATCAAACCCGTCGTAGATGCAGGAGCGCTGTCGGAACTGCAAGCTCAACGGCAACAGCAACAAATTTTGACCCGCCGTAGCGAACTGGCAGAAAGTGAAGCCGACATCCTCACTCGGGGTCAGGATGTAATGGCAAGGAGAGGAGAAATCCAGAACCGCGAGCGAGAAATTAGTGCCGGGAAGTCGAATCTTCTCAGCCGCCGTCGGGAAATCGCCGCCGCGCAGTCAGAAATCATCAGCCGCAGAGAGCAAATCGCCGCCGTTGTGGCTGAAATTTCCAACCGTCAAGGCGAAGTCGCAGCGCGGGCAAATGAATTGTTGAGAACTCAAGCCGAAATTGACCGACTGGTGAAGGAACAACAACGCATCCAAGTAGCGATTAATCGGGCGCAGGAACAGTTACAAAATACCGTAGCCCTATCGGCAAAAGATATCTTGACCAAAATAGCCGATAATCAAAAACGGGTGGCGGAAATTGATAGCCAACTCGCTCGCATCCGCTTGGAAAATCAGAAAAAACTCGACGAAATTTCCAGCCTACTGGTGAAAGCAGAACAAGGTGTTGAATTCCAACAACTGGTATCGCCAATTGATGGGATCGTATTCGATTTAAAACCAAATTCACCGGGATACGTCGTCAGGTCAATTGATAACGAACCAGTGATGAAAATTGTACCTGCCGATAACTTAGTGGCAGCAGTTCACCTGCAAAACAAAGATATCGGACATGTCAGGGAAGGAATGGAAGTAGATATCAGCGTTGAATCCTTCCCTTCTACAGAATTTGGCACGGTTACGGGCAAATTAGTTTCGATTGGTTCCGATGCCTTGCCGCCGACCCAAGAACGTCCTTTCTATGCGTTCCCAGCTAAAATAGAGATGGAGCGCCAAACCATTAACGTCAACGGCAAAGAATATAATCTGCAATCTGGGATGGCGATTAATGCCAATATTAAAGTGCGTAAGCGCAAGGTGATCGATATCTTGCTAGAACAGTTCAAGACGTCAACCGATAGCCTCAAGAATGTGAGGTAGTAAGCTCAAACAAAATCTTTCCTAGCTGTGGGGGTAGTTGCTATCCCCACAGTTTTGTTTTATAGGTGGCTTCAACTGGCAAGCCTTTGGAGTGCAACGAATTGCATGTAAGTAAGGTACAGCAACTTGAGGAACAGCTAACTGTCAACTGTCAACTGTCAACTGTCAACTGTTACACATCGCTTGTAAAATTAACCAGAAGCGATTTGCTGAGTTATGGAGGAATTTCCTTAACAAGGGTTGCGATCGCTCTCATTTAATGATATAGATGACACCAGAAAAATTACAGAAATTGATGCGGCGATTCTGCGGGTGGAGACGCAATAAAGCCAGTTGAGATTTATGTATTAGTGGTGGGAGGGGAAGTCAATGACGATTGTAGATTATTCAGTTGTGATTCCAATGGTTTATTTAAAAATTATTGGAGAATTCATCGGGCGCATATATGATGAGGTGAAGCAGCGCCCATACTATATAATTCGATAAAAAATTGGATTTGAAGGATAGGCGATTTAATCAACTACGAATACCATGAAATTAAGCAAATTTCCTGTTAAACAATTAGCTGAAAAGCTAGCTTTTTTACTAGCAATTATTCCCGCAGTTTTGACGGGAATCCTGATCGTAAAATACGGCGTCAACGTTCCTTTCTGGGATCAGTGGCCTTTGGCCTCTATGTATCAGAAAATTTATGCAGGCAATCTGACGTTTCAAGACTTAATTGCCCAACACAATGAAAGCCGGAAATTCTTCCCGCGGCTATTGTTTATAGGATTGGCTTATCTCACGGGTGGAGATTTAAGATATGAGATGTTAGTTATCTTTATTTTGGCTTGCCTCGTCTCGTTTAATCTGTACCGTTTAAGCTTACTCACAGTTGGCGGTAGCAAAGTCAAATTGCTCCTGCTAGCATGTTTGTCAAACCTGTTAATATTTTCGCCGATCCAGCATGAAAATTGGCTGTTTAGCATCCAAGTAGTCGTATTAGCACCCATTGCCTGCCTCACGCTCTCTATATTAGCGGCTTACTCGAATTTATCGTTAAGAACTAAGATATTAATCGGCATTGTTTTATCAACAATTTCAACTTTTTCTTATGCCAATGGTTTGTTGTGCTGGATATTAGTTTTTCCCGCCATTGCCTTAGCTAATCCACAAGCTTGGAAAGGATTGCTGAAGCAAAAATGGTTAATTGTAGCCTGGGGAGTTGGATTCATATCCAATGCGGTTCTGTACTTTTATGACTACAAAAAACCCCCCTATCATCCCAGTTTTAACGAGGGCTTACTGCAACCATTGAAAGCGATCAATTACTTTTTAGTATTTTTGGGAATGCCTCTAGCTCAAAATAATTTAACTGTAGCGACAATTGTCGGGGCATTTTTATTATTTACTTTGATTGGATTGGTGCTTTACTTACTAAAATTTTGGCATCAAAATAACTTAATATATCGCACGACAGGGTGGTTAATTATGGCTGCATATACCCTAATAAGTGCAGCCGTTACTACTTCAGGTAGAGTTGGGTTTGGTATAGAACAGGCTTTGTCTTCCAGATACGCAATTTTTGCCATATGTTTGCCAATTGCTCTGATTTATCTGGTAGCAATAACGCTCGAAGACGCCGCAGACAGAAAAATCTTAGATGGGAAAAATTTAACATTAAATCGAATTTTCTCATCGATGCTAACTATGCTGATCTTTTTGCACCTAATAACAGCAGCTTACGGAATCAATCAGATGCAGGAAACCCAAATCAGCCGTTACAAAGGTAAAGCTTGCTTGCTGTGGATAAATGTGGTGAAAGATGATGATTGCCTGAAGATAATTTGGGCAGATCCCAACGATACAAAAGTGAAAGCAAATGCTTTGAATAATCTGGGATTTTTCAAGCCAAAATTGCTGAACAGCAACCAAATTGAAAAGCTCAAAGGAAACCAAGTGCCAGGTTTAGATTATGGATGGATGGATGCAATAGAGCCAGCAGGTAAAGATAAGTATAGGGTGAGGGGATGGGCAGTTTTACCAGAAAAAGAAAGTCCAGCCCATGCCGTCGTTTTAAGTTATGAAAATAAGGAGGGCGAATCAATTGCCTTTGCTTTAGCTACCACTGATATCAAAAGGAAAGATGTGGCAAAAATCTTAAATAAAAAGGCATACGTGGAGTCGGGTTGGGAAAAACTGATTTTTGTTGATAAAATTCCCAAGACAGCAGGAAAAATAAAAGCTTGGGCTTTCGACGCAGATACGGGGAAAGCTTTCGAGTTGAACCGATCTCCAATGCTAGAAAAATAGGATAAACAGGAGGATGTTAAGTGAACGTCGTCAAAACAAAAATTAGCGATGTGCTGTTGATAGAGCCTAAAGTATTTGGAGATAGCCGCGGCTTCTTTTACGAAAGCTACAACGAGAAAGCATTCGCAGAAACAACAGGCACAACCGTCCACTTCGTGCAAGATAACCACTCGCGATCTGCTCAAAATGTTTTGCGCGGGTTACACTATCAAATGCAACAACCTCAAGGAAAGTTAGTGCGCGTAGCGGTGGGGGAAGTATTTGATGTAGCGGTGGATATCAGAAAAAGTTCGCCGACGTTTGGGCAGTGGGTGGGTTACCATTTGAGTGCGGAAAATAAACGGCAACTGTGGATTCCCGCCGGATTTGCCCACGGATTTTTGGTGGTTTCAGAAGTGGCGGAGGTGTTGTACAAAACCGATGAATACTATGCACCGCAGCACGAAAGGTGTATTCTGTGGAACGATCCGGATTTAGCGATCGCATGGCCTCTAGAAGCCAATCCCATCTTATCCGCTAAAGACCAAGCCGGTAAAGTATTTCAGGAAGCAGAAGTGTTTTCATAGGGAAAAGCCATGAAGCGAATCTTAATTACTGGTATTAACGGTCAACTAGGCCAAGAATTACAACAAACTCTAGCATCTTCTGCCGAAGTTATCGGTGTGGCAAGGGAAAAGGTAGACTTTTCCCAACCTGAGAGTCTGCGTCAGATAATCGCAGAGGTGAAACCGGATGTGGCGATTAATTCCGCAGCATACACGGCAGTGGATAAAGCGGAAAGCGAATTCGACGTGGCAATGGCAGTGAATGGCACCGCGCCCGGTATCATAGCCGAAGAATGTCAAAAGCTGGGGATTCCCTTAATTCACATTTCCACCGATTATGTATTTGATGGTACGAAAAGCTATCCCTATCAAGATACCGATCCTACCAATCCGTTAAGCACCTATGGCAAATCTAAACTCGCAGGCGAAGAAGCAATTCGCCAAAATTGCGAAAATTACGCTATCGTTAGAACCGCTTGGGTTTATGGTGTCGGTGGCAAAGGTAATTTTGTCAAAACAATGCTAAGGTTGGGAAGCGATAAGGAAGAAATTCGGGTAGTTGCCGATCAAATTGGCAGTCCGACTTGGACGGGAGATTTAGCCAATGCCATTGCCAGTTTATCGGATCAAACCCCGCCCGGAACTTATCATTACACCAACAGCGGCGTCGCCAGCTGGTACGACTTTGCGATCGCTATCTTTGAAGAAGCATCGCAACTTGGCTGGAATTTAAAAGTGCAACGGGTAGTGCCGATTACTACCTCTGAATATCCTACCCCGGCAAAACGACCCGCCTATTCGGTTCTGTCTTGTGCCAAAATAGCAGCAGTTTTAGGAACCCATCCTCCTCACTGGCGTCAAGGACTGCGTCAGATGCTGAAGGATTTTAAAGGTAAAAATTAGCATGAAAGCACTGATTCTATCCGGCGGTAAAGGTACTCGGTTGCGCCCTCTGACTTATACAGGGGCAAAACAATTAGTTCCCGTTGCTAATAAGCCAATTCTCTGGTATGGAATTGAAGGTATTGTCGCCGCTGGCATTACCGATATTGGAATTATTATCAGCCCCGAAACCGGCGAGGAAGTGAAAGCGAAAACAGGTAATGGCGATCGCTTCGGTGCCAAAATTACTTATATCCTGCAAGAGCAACCTGCTGGTTTAGCCCACGCCGTCAAAGTCGCCCAACCTTTTTTAGGGGATTCCCCATTTATTATGTATTTGGGCGATAACCTGATTCAAAGCGACTTGGGTTTATTCTTAGAGAAATTTACCGCTCAAGCGGTGGATGCTTTAATATTACTGCGACCAGTTGCCAATCCTACCGCATTTGGCGTGGCAACGGTGGATGAAAGCGGACGAGTGTTGCAATTGGTAGAAAAACCGAAAGTTCCCCCCTCGAATCTGGCGCTAGTGGGGATTTATTATTTTGCTAACACGATTCACGATGCGATCGCTAATATTCAACCTTCTGCCCGTGGCGAACTTGAAATTACTGATGCGATTCAATACCTAATTAACGTTCAAAAACGAGTTGAAGCTTGTCAATTAGAAGGTTGGTGGTTAGATACTGGTAAAAAAGATGACCTGCTAGAAGCCAACCGGATTATTCTCGATACCTGTCTTGAGTCGTCTGTATTGAGTGAAGTAGATGACCAGAGTAAAATCATTGGACGGGTGCAAATAGGGGCTGGAACTAAAATAGTTAATTGCACGATTCGCGGCCCGGTTATGATTGGTAGTAACTGTTATTTAGAACAATGCTATATAGGGCCTTATAGCAGTATTGCCGATGGCGTTAAATTGGTGGATGTTGACTTAGACCATAGCGTAATTTTACAAGGTGCTAAAGTAGTAGGCATTCATCAAAGAATTGTGGACAGCGTGATTGGACAACGCGCCCAATTAACCGTTGCTCCTCAACGCCCGAAAGCATTGCGGTTTATGATAGGGGATGACAGCCAAATTGAGCTAGCGTGATTTACTTTGTTACCGTTAACTATTACTCAACCGATGCGATCGCCCAATTAATCAAATCGATTTCAGCCTATGGGAGTATTGACTATAAATTTATTATAGTCAATAACTCCCCCGATGATGCCGCTATTCACCAGCTAAAAACAGACAAGATAATTATCATTGAAACCGGAGAAAATTTAGGATTTGGTCGAGGCTGTAACCAGGGCTTAAATTGGATTTATGCCAAAGATACTCAAGCAATTGTTTGGATAATCAATCCAGATGCTTACTTAATAGATAATTCCCCCCAGCAAGCCAAACAATTTTTAGCCAATTATCCAGAGATATCTATTCTAGGGACAATTGTAGGCGAACCGACAGGAGAAATTTGGTTTAGTGGCGGTGAATTTGTCGCAAAAAATGGAGAAATAATTGTTACAAAGCTTCCTATATCCGAAGTGGAAAAACCTTATATCCATACTCAGTGGGTTACGGGATGCAGTTTGCTGATTAACCTGAAAAAATTTCCAGATTGTCCGCAATTTGACCGGGATTACTTTTTATACTATGAAGACTGCGATTTTTGTCTGCGCTATGGCAAGCAAGGGCATATAATCGCCATAACGGGGAAAATTCAAGTCATTCACCAACCTTCTTCGATTACAAATAGAAACATTTACTTAAAAATAGAACATACCATTTATAGCTATTTATTGACGCTCCAAAAGCACGCCAGCAATTTAATTTTAGTGTACCGCTTTGTAAGAATTAGTTTATCAGCGGTGATTTCGCTACCCTTTCAGCGTAAAATAGCGATGAGTGAAATCAAAGGAGTTTTGAAATATTGCCAGAGGATCGTAAGCAAATAAGGGAATCCCTGTTAATAAACTTATCTTGCTTGACGGCTAAGCCGACAGGGTTAGCCACCTATGCTATGAATATATTTCCCGAACTACAGCGGCTGCAACCAACCTTATTAGTTCCCCGATCGATCCCGCCTTATAAATGTTACCCGGTTCCAACAAACTTGAGTTCAGACCAAGGAACGAAGGGACATATCCGCCGTTTAGCTTGGACGCAGTTGCGATTACCTCAAATTTGTCATCAGTTGCGATCGCATCTATTATTTTCCCCGATTCCAGAAGCACCTTTATTCTCTCGCTGTCGTTACGTTGTTACAGTTCACGACTTAATTCCCCTACGCTTCCCGGTAAAATATTCTCGCTTAACCGCCTACTTTCGCTACTACGTACCCAGAGTTTTAGAACAATCAGAACATATTATTTGCGATTCAGAATCAACCGCTAAAGATATCACTAATTTTTTCGATATACCTTATAATAAAATTACACCAGTTTTACTGGCGCACGACGCCAATAACTTTAAATTTTTAGATTTACCGACCAGCAATTATTTCCTTTATATAGGTAGGCACGATCCTTATAAAAACTTGCAGAGGTTAATTTTAGCATTTGCGGCTTTACCCAACTATAAAGATTATGAATTGTGGATAGCGGGGCCAAGCGATCGCCGCTACACATCTATTGTAAAAGCATTTGTAGAAGAGAAAAATCTAACGAATGTAAAGTTTTTGGATTACGTGCCGTATAGGGAATTGCCGGTGTTGATAAATCGCGCGATCGCATTAGTATTTCCCAGTCTTTGGGAAGGGTTTGGATTGCCAGTTTTAGAAGCAATGGCTTGCGGTACTCCGGTGATAACTTCCAATCTTTCTTCATTACCAGAAGTTGCAGGAGATGCGGCGATTTTAATTAACCCTTATCACGTGGAAGAGATTGCAGAAGCGATGCGAGTGGTGGCGGAAGATGGGGAAGTGCGAAATAAGTTGCGTCAAGCTGGACTTGCCAGATCTAAACAGTTTAGTTGGACAAAAACGGGACAAGCTACCGCTGATGTACTGCAACGCTATATTTGAATAAAGATTATGGAATTTTACATTTCTCGCCATGCGGAAAACGAACGAGAACGCCGAGGCATCCCCAGAGAGTTTCTAGAGTCAGTTTTGCACCATTCTCAACAAGCCTTGAAAAATTGGGTTTCTTTAGGAAAATTAAGGCTTTCAAGTGTAGCGGCACCCTTAAGAGTGCCGCTACACAAACAAAGTCCGCCTACGCGGACTATTAACTCAATCAAAATAAAGTGTATTCTATGAAGTCGCAAACTGCTATAAATTTCGGGATCAAAGCTTAAGTTAGCTTTAGCTAACTAAAATCAAGGTTTTAACCCGTTTCAACGGGTTTTAGCTTTAAGCCAGAAATTTATTTCTGGGCTTGGTGTCAGATGTGAGAGGAAAGAATATTTCTGGGCTTGGTGTCAGATGTGAGAGGAAAGAATGAAAGTAATTTATGACCCAGAAGTTGATGTGCTACGGATTGTTTTTAACGATACCCCAATTGAGGAGAGTAACGAAGATAAGCCAGGAGTAATTCTAGATTATGATGCATCAGGCAATATTGTGGGGATAGAAATCCTCGATGCTTCTAAACACGTAAACAATCCCCGGTTGCTGGAACATATTGTAATGGCATAAGGATTTGCCTGCATACCGGGATTGCAAACGCTTAATTGTCTGAAGTCCGCGCAGGCGGACTTTGTTTGTGTAGCCACAGGCTTCAGCCTGTCGGCGTCCGTTGTTGCGCTATAATCCGATCAAGATTTTCCGGATGTAGAGAGTAATTTGTTGTATCGCTAATATGAGCATTTCTCAATAGATTTACCGAAATGGCAAGCACATCTAACGTTAAGATAAAAATTTCCTTCCAACGATCTTGACGGGGATTATAAAGCGGAACAATATTTCCTGTTTCTGGGTCAACAGATGCTATATCGCTTCCCTTGTGCTTGTTACATAAAACACAGGAAAGGGCTAAATTTTCGGCATTAGTTAAGCCGCCGTGTTTTTCAGCAATAATATGGTCTATTTCATGGCTTGCTAATACAAACATTTCAGGAAGAAGGCAGTATTCACAACATCCACCTGCACGCTCATAAACAATTTGCCGCAATGCCGACGGAACATAACTCTTGCTCATTAATCAACCTGCTTTGAGCTTGAGATAGGCTTTAGCTTTGGCAATTCGTACTAGGTGTTCTAAATACTGATATTGTTCCCAAGCCAATTCTTCCGTAGGTGTTAAACCTTCGCTTCTGTTTTTATCCAATAAAGCAGTAATTTGCACTTGCAGTGTTTCTGATGGACGCAATGCCAAGATTTCTTCAGGTGTTGGCAGTTTAGCTAAAAACTCTATTACCTCAGCAATACCTGCAAAACCAGTTTGAGAGCTAGCACTCAGTTCGCGCAGTCCTAACTCTAAAATTTGCGGCAGTTGATCTTTGAGGGGAGTCAGGCGTAATGCTAATTCTTCTGGTATATCTAAAGTCACCAACAGTGTTTTTCTGTTTCCCAGACTCTGCCAACTATTATAACAGCGACGATAATATGTCTTCTATACATAGCGTGATTTGGCGACGCCTACTACTCCACTCCTTCCGGATTGTATGCGATCTGGCTGGAGGCAGGCTGCGCGATCGCAATTACTCTATCCCAAAATTTGATCGATTGTAATATTAATATCTAGAAAAGCTTGGATTGCTAAATTTTGACCCCGCTGAAACTTCTGTATACTCTGGTAACCTGTAGGCGTTGGCTGGCGATAAACTTCAACGCATTGAGCGTTAATATCTACTAGCCAAACTTCAATAATACCTGGTTCGGCATAAAGAGGGATTTTGATTTCTCTGTCAGCTTCAACTGTTGTATCTGCTACTTCTACTAATAAAAAAATGTCCTGGGGTTGAGGATGTCCCGCCTCATAAAAGTCTGAACGGGGATGCAGCAGTGCTATATCTGGTTGTGGCTCTGAATTATTATCTAATTGTACTGGATTTTGGGGAGAAATAATTGCGCGATCGCCAATAACTTGGCTAAATAATCTGACCAATCGATTGACACTAGCAGCATGTCTTCTACCAATCGCCGCCATCTGAATAATCTCTCCTCGGATTAGTTCTACTCGCTCACCTTCAGCGATGATACCTGACTCTACCATTTTTTGATATTGCTCAACTGTAAACTTCCGCCTCAGCAGCTGCACAGACATCATCACCTCGCTCATTCTTCTGCAACTTCAAAATTAACCCGTGCATAAATATCGCGAAAACCAATCTGAAACTCAATAGAATCGAGTACTAAAACTGCATCCTCTCCTTCATATTCTTTAAAAAGCCATTCTCCTGCGGCACGCTTAGCATATTGTTCCACGGAAAAACTATACTGGTCGATTAAAATATATTCCTGAAACTCCGGAATTGAGCGGTAATATTTAAACTTATCTGTTTTATCATAATCTTTAGTTGACTTTGATAATACTTCCACAATCAGACAGGGATTGGTAATCGTTGTTGTACCAGTTCCCTCATATACAGGTTCACCTTTAACGACCATCACATCAGGGTAAGTATAGAGGCGATACTGAGGCAGCCACAATTTTACATCCCCCATGTATATGTCATATTTTTGCCCTTGCACTGTAAAAGGGAAGTTTCTGCAAAAATCAAGCGCAATTTTATTATGGTTTGTTGTTCCACCTGTCATCGGGATAATTTCTCCATCTCGGTATTCACTTTTGTATTCAGCCTTTTCTTCCAACTCCAGATACTCTGCGGGAGTGTAGTGACGCTTTTCTGTTTGGACTACCATAGGACTCCCCTAATTAAATGGGATTCTGCTATTTTATTTTAGCACTTCTAACACGGCTTTAGGTGAAAGCTTATCTTTAAACCACACAATTATTGCAGGCGTATCGCTCACCTTGACGCCAGCTTTTTCTAAATTTAATCGTTCAGAAATAGCCAAGATTAAATTATCGCAACCAGCGCGACGAACTTGGGAAAACTTCCTTTGCAAATATTCTGGACGCCAATAACCGACTATTTCCAATAAAAACGACCTACCATCGGGATGAACTAAGCGAAAATCGGGAATCATCACGCTACCCGGAATCGGAATTAAATCAACTTCTCGTTCCAATACCCACTCAGTTTTCAGCGAATCCCACCTATTTGCAAAAGACTCTTCAATCATGCTGTCATAGGTTTTACCGCGGGGATAATGGGAAATTAAACCGCAATTAGAATCTATACTGAACTTCCCAATCTTTTCTTGCTTACTATAGAAATCTCGCATTTGCAAAGTTGCTTGCAGACTCCATTTTGTCACGTGTAATAAAGCGGGGAGAAGTTTCGCTATAGCCAACCCATACCTCGTACTTGGTTTAAACAAACTCGTAGGGCCATCAATCGCAATTGTAAACCCGTGGTCGGCATCTCCTTCAATATACGCCATCAATTGAAACAACTTTAAATAGCGGAACAAAAGCTTATATTCCCCCGGAACATTGCGGTGAGCATTAAGCGCAATTTGACTAGCCCGATAAAAAACTCCCTGCACTTGCGAGAGGTTATAACGATGCAACAAATCTTCAGCTAAAACCGGATCAAATTGCGTTAAAATACGATTTTCTTGTAAGTCGGCATATAAACCTGTTTTGATGTGTTCTGGTATAACTTCCCGCTTCAGTTCTTGACTCAATTGATCTGCTAGATTGCTCAGTATTCTTTGAGAAGCCAACTGATTAGGAACCGATTTAGCAGATAGGGCAAACACCCGCTGACGCAATTCCTGGGGTTCCAGAGGACTAACAACTTCAAACGTACAAAAACCACTCTTCAAAAGATGAGCCAATCCGCGCTTTAAGCGATAATCTGGACTATCACCTTCCAACTCTAAAAGCTGACTATCTAACTCACCTTGAGTTTTACCAACCGCCTCTTGAAAACAAGCAATCAAATCCGTAGCCATTTCCAAATTCCGGTCATCAATCTTCAGCCGCTTGGGAACGATTGACTCTCCATTTTGACGGTGGATTAATAGATCGCTTGGTAACATGGTAATTTCAGATTTCAGATTTTAGATTGGGGGATAAAGCCGACTAATATTCGTTATCAAACTCATCCTCGTTGGCATCTTCAGACACATTGTATTTGCCTGAAGACTTCGACTCAGCCGCCTTATAACCACCTTTATTACCAACTCCATAAATCGGTTCAGACGGCAAAATCTCCAACTGCCGATATCTCTTATTATCCTCTTCTCTGCGTTCTCTGCGTCTCTGCGGTTCATTCTTTTCCACCCCTCGACGGCGCTGCGAAGTTCCCTCCTCACTCGTATCCTCTGTTACCACCTCATACAAAATTGCTCGCTTATTCTTATCCTGACTTTTACGCAAAATTCGCCCCAATCTTTGAATGTACTCGCGCGGAGAACCCGTACCCGATAAAATGATTGCGATGCTCGCCGCTGGCACATCCACCCCTTCATTTAGAACGTGAGAAGCAACCAAAGTATTGTATTCTCCCTCGCGAAACTTGGTTAAAATTTCGTGGCGTTCCTTCACAGGGGTTTGATGAGTAATCGCGGGAATTAAAAACTCTTGAGAAATGCGATAAACCGTTGCATTATCCGTCGTAAATATTAGCATTCGCTCCGGATAATGCTCCGCCAATAAATCCGCGAGGACGCGCATTTTACCATCAGTTCCGACGGCAATTTCTCGCGCTTGGCGATGGGCTAACATTGCTCTTCTTCCAGCCGGAGATCTCGCACTGGTGATGACAAATCTGCGCCAGCCATCGAGACTGCCTAAATTAATCTTTTCTGACTTGAGAAAATCATTGCGAACTTCGATGAGTTTGTTGTAGCGATCGCGCTCGATTTGCGATAGTTTAACCTTAAGCGAAATAATCTCGTGAGTCGCCAGCGCTTGCCCCGCCAATTCCTCAGCCGTCTTGCGATAAACCTCGGCACCGATTAAACTATTAAGGTCAGAATGCTTACCATCAGAGCGTTCTGGAGTAGCGGAGAGTCCGAGACGGTAGGGAGCGATCGCATACTCGGCAATAACGCGATAAAATTCCGTTGGCAGATGGTGACACTCATCAAATATTAACAGCGCATAGCGATTTCCCAAGGTTTCCGCATTAATTGCCGCACTATCATAAGTAGCAACCAAAATCGAACTTTTATCCCGCGAACCTCCTCCTAATAACCCAATTTCCGCATCGGGAAAAGCAGCCAATAAATGAGCATACCACTGATGCATTAAATCCAAAGTTGGCACCACAATTAAACTACTGCGCGGCGTTGCTTGTAGCGCCAATTGTGCCAAATAAGTTTTACCCGCCGCAGTGGGAAGAACTACTACCCCTTTCCTTCCTGCCAACTTCCAAGCAGCTAGCGCCTCGCTTTGATGCGGATAGGGTTCCATTTCCAAACTGGGGACGAGTTTAAGCGGTTCAAATTCCTTTGCTTCATCGATAAAATTAATCTCTTCTGCTTGCATTGCTTCCACTAAAGGACGATAGTAAATCGCGGGAATGCGGAATTTTTCCACTCTATCATCCCAAGTGGCGAATTCCACCCAACTTTTGCCTCGTGGCGGTGGGTGGAGAATTAAAGTACCTCGGTCAAAAGTTAATGTAGGAGTACGCGGCATTAGTTTATTAAATCATCGGTTGTACCAGCGGCAAAACATTTATGAGTTCTGAAAAGCGGTTGAAATCATCAACATTATTAGTCAGCAATTGACTAATGCCATAAACTAGCATCGTTGCCACAATATTTGCATCGTGTACCTGCCTACCTCCGATAGGAATTTGCTGCATTAGGGTTAACAGCCTTTCTGTAACTTGCTGGTTATCTTCAACGACGCGAAACCGATTTAAGAAAAAATCAACCTCTGCAATAACAGTTGCAATTGGTATAGGTTCGGTGAAAACTTGGGGACGAGTAAGAGTCGCCAAATATTCCCGCAATACTTGTCTGCTTACCCACAATTCAATCCCCGCCTGTTCGCGAACCTGAATCGCATTTAGTGCCACTAAGTGCAACGGCGACTCAGGAATGCTGGCATATATAAGAATGTTCGTGTCGAGAAATACAGAATTATCTTCCCCAGTCATCATACATATCCTCACGTCTTAAGGAAAGGTCAGCAGGCCAAGAGCCAACGCTAATCGTAGGAAAATCGAGTGGTGGACGCTTTTCCTTTTTCTGCGGTTGTTCATCAATGACTAATACTACCTGATGTTCGCCAGGGGCAATATCTGGGGGTAATTGCAGCGTAATTTTGCCATCTGCGGTAACAATAACAGTGGTAGCGATCGCTTTCATATCTTCTCTCCTAAATATCTACCCATTTCAAATATAGTAAATTCATGCCTACGCCCAGAATTCATTATGCAACCGGATAAGGAAATTGCTGTCGAATTCCGCCATGTAACCTATTGCCTAAATCGCCGTCCTCTGGTAAGCGATCTAAACTTTACCATCCAAAGGGGCGAAATTTTGGTATTACTGGGACGCAGCGGTAGCGGTAAAACGACTACCATGAAGCTAATTAATCGCCTTCTCACCCCAACTACAGGGAAAGTGCTGGTAGAAGGAATTCCTACAGTTGAATGGAAGGCGATTCGACTGCGAAGGCACATCGGTTATGTAATTCAAGAAATTGGTTTATTTCCTCATTTCACCGTTGAGCGTAATGTAGGATTGGTGCCTTCTTTAGAGGGATGGACGCGCGATCGCATTCACACCCGTGTCTTTGAATTATTGCAACTCGTGGGACTAAATCCCAAACAATTTGCCAAACGGTATCCCCACGAACTATCTGGAGGACAGCGCCAACGGGTGGGGGTAGCGCGAGCGATCGCCGCCGATCCACCTATACTTTTAATGGACGAACCTTTCGGCGCACTTGACCCAATTACCCGGATTGAAATTCAGCGAGAATTTCGCCAATTACAACAACAATTGGGAAAAACTGTGATATTTGTTACCCACGATATCCAAGAATCATTTATCCTCGCCTCTAGAATTGGTCTAATGCAAGAAGGACAATTGGTAGCATTAGGAACGCCATCAGAGTTTATACGTATTCAACACCAAGAAGTTCGCGCTTTTATGCAATGTCTTCAACCTTGGCAATCGGAATAGCTAATGGCTAATGGCACTTAAACTATTAGCAATTACCAATTACCAATTACCAATTACCAATTACCAATGATTGACTTCCTCCTGCAATATCGCGACGAAATAATTCAACTAACGATAGAACACTTGTTTTTAGTCGGCATTTCTACAGGTATTGCCATTTTAGTTGGTATCCCCTTGGGTATTTTAATTACCCGAAAACCAGAATTTAGCCAACTCGTGTTAGGTTGTGCCAACATCATGCAGACAATACCGAGTTTGGCACTATTTGGGTTTTTAATTCCCATCAGCGGCATAGGCGAATGGACGGCAATTATAGCGCTGACTTTGTATGCATTATTGCCAATTATCCGCAATACTTACACTGGAATTGTAAATGTTGACCCAGCGATCCGGGAAGCAGGGCGCGGTATGGGAATGACTACACAGCAGCTGTTGTGGCAAGTAGAAATCCCGCTAGCCTTCGGTGTCATTTTAGCAGGCATCCGCGTCGCGATCGTCATCGCTATTGGTCTGGCGACCATTTCTGCCGCCATCGGTGCCGGTGGTCTGGGAGAATTTATCTTTAGAGGACTGGCGACGGTCAACGGTCAGTTAATTTTGTTAGGTGCAATTCCAGCTGCACTGATGGCATTAGTGGTAGATTTTTCCTTGGGCTTGGTTGAACGGCTGCTAACACCAACTGTGGGAAGGAATAAGCAAAGATGAAGAAAAGAAGATTTTTGGCGCTGTGTCTGAGTAGCTTTAGTTTAATGGTTGCGATCGCAGCCTGCAATACTCGTCCGCAAAACCAAATCGTGATTGGTTCAAAAAACTTTACCGAACAACTGATTTTGGGAGAACTCCTCGCCCAGCATATCGAAGCGAATACCAATCTCAAAGTAGACCGCCGCCTCAACTTAGGCGGTACATTTGTCTGCCATCAAGCCATCACCGCAGGCGAAATTGATGCTTATGTCGAGTATACAGGAACGGCTTTTACCGCCATCTTGAAAAAACCACCTATCTCTAATTCCCAACAAGTTTACCAGCAAGTAAAACAAGCCTACGCGCAGCAATTCCAATTAGAAGTAACCGAACCTTTGGGATTTAACAATACCTTTGCGATTATCATTCGCGGCGAAGATGCCCGCAGCCAAAATATTAAAACTATCTCCCAAGCAGCGAAAAAAACTCCTGAATGGAAAGCTGGATTTGGCTACGAATTCATCGAACGGAAAGATGGATTTCCCGGATTAGCCAAAACCTACGGTTTGCGCTTTTCCGAACCTCCTCGCGTCATGGATTTAGGACTAATGTACCGCGCCTTAAAAGAAAAGCAAGTAGATTTAGTTGCCGGAAACTCAACCGACGGATTAATTGACCGTTTGGATTTGACGGTGCTAAAAGACGATAAACAATACTTTCCGCCCTACGATGCAGTACCTATCGTGCGGCAACAAACTTTAGAAAAATATCCCCAATTGCGTCAAGCACTGCAACAACTTGGCGGCACTATTACTGAAAAAGATATGCGGAGCTTAAATTATCAAGTTGATGGAGAAGGCAAAGATGTTAAACAGGTCGTACAACAGTTTCTCAAGTCTAAAGGTTTAGTAAAAAAATAGGATAAAGCTATGAAAGATCCTGCAATCAAATCTCTAGCAAAGGGAGGCAGAGCCTCCCAGAACTCGTACCCAGGCTCCAGCCTGGGTACGAGAGCAACGAGGCGGAGCCTCGGTTTCGGTTGGCAAATGGTGCAAAATTTGAGTATAAAAACATTTATTTTCGCCCTCTGCATTGCGGGTGGAAGTGCCATTGCCCAAACAAGTTCTTTACCCCAAAACCTAATACCATTCAACTCCCCCGAAGGCGAAGAATTGTTAATTGAAAGCCAATCTCGACAAGACTACTGGCCTCTCAGTATGCAATTTATCACCCAAAGAAATCAAGCTTTTTGTGGAGTTGCCAGCATGGTAATGGTGCTAAATGCTTTATCCGTTCCCGCACCCGAATCACCGGAATTTTCGCCTTATCGCGTCTTTACGCAAGAGAACTTTTTTAATAGCGAAAGCACAAGACAAGTCATTACACCTGAAAAGGTTTCTCGTCAAGGATTAACATTAGAAGAATTGGGGCGATTGTTAGCAAGTTATGGGACAAAAGTCAAGGTTTATCATGCTTCGGACACGAGTTTAGCAGAATTTCGCCGGTTAGCTATAGAAAATTTAAAACAACCGGGAAACTTTGTTTTAATTAACTACTTACGCCGCACAATTGGTCAAGAAAGAGGCGGTCATATTTCGCCGATTGCGGCATATAATGAAGAAAGCGATCGCTTCCTCATCCTAGACGTTTCCCGCTACAAATATCCCCCAGTCTGGGTGAAAGCCGAACAACTCTGGGAAGCAATGGCAACGGAGGATTCAGTTTCAGGTAAAACGCGAGGATTTGTGTTAGTTAGCTATTAACACAAGTTGCTAATTGCTAATTGCTAATTGCTAATTTACGATTGTTACTGGAATTAGCTATTAGCTATTAGCTGCTGATGCCATCACGTTCAGTGCAATGCAGCCAAAGGATTTGGCACGGGAAATGGCCCTTTTTCCAGGGGGGTAAATTTCCCTACATTGGCGTTGTAAGCTAAAATTTCTCCCGTCTCAATCTCGTAAATCCAGGCATGAAGATTGAGTTCGCCACTATGCATTTTAGAACGAATCACTGGATAAGTTTCCAGGTTTTCGATCTGAGTCAAAATATTTTGCTCGATCGTCAGCTTCAAAAGTTTTTCCGGGTCGTAATTTTTATAGTTGTCCTTAACTAAACGGCGGGTAGCCTCTGCATAACACTTCAACCAATCGTAAACCAAAGGCATCTCTTCCGAAAGTTTGTTCAGTTGCAACAATCCTTTCATCGCACCGCAGTGGGTATGACCGCAAATAATAATTTCCTTGATACCCAAAGCGTACACGGCATATTCAATCCCAGCCCCTTCGCCGCTATTTAGTCCGCCATAGGGAGGAATGATATTTCCCACATTGCGAATGATAAAAAGTTCACCTGGCTGAGTCTGTGTGAGTAAATTGGGGTCAATTCTCGAGTCAGAACAAGTGATGAACAGGACATCAGGCGCTTGACCGTGAGTTAGTTGCTCAAACAGTTCTCGGTGAGTGCTGAAATAGTTGTCATGGAACTCATTCAGACCTTGAATTAAGCGATTCATTGGCATGGGCGATCGCTCCTCCTTAGCTTTAAGGTTGAGTTGGGAAGTTCATACTTCTTAATAGAGTATTCCCAATCGCGAGCCATGAATAACACCTATGCTGCAAAATCTGGAATTTACCAACCCGGTTTCTTGGGAAAAATGGTAATCTTTGAGACTAGATATTCGCGTAAAAGCCGGGTTTCTGGTTTGCCCGCCCCATTGTAATTCCATCGAGGTTTAATGCATCGCTTACTACTTGCTGCCCTCTTTTTATCTACCTCCTTGTCTTGGTGTCAGGAAACACAAGCGGCGTTTATCCTGCCCCAGCGAGGTAAAAAAGGCATGGTGGTTTCCGCCCATCCCCTAGCAAGTGAGGCGGGACTTTCTATGCTGAAAAAGGGCGGTAATGCCGTAGATGCAGCAGTTGCTACAGCGTTTGCGATTTCAGTAGTTGAACCTTTTTCCGCAGGCATCGGCGGCGGGGGATTTTTGCTGTTGCATTTGGCACAAACGGGGGAAATGAAAGCGCTTGATTTTCGCGAACGCGCCCCCTTACGGGCAAAGCGGGAGATGTATCTAGACGCACAAGGCCAGGTGCGTCCGAATGCAAGTGTAAATGGCTACTTGGCGGTCGCGGTTCCCGGTACTGTGGCGGGACTTGCCCAAGTGCATCGGCGCTATGGTAAGTTGCCTTGGCGAGAAGTTGTTGCACCTGCGATTCGCCTCGCTGATGAGGGATTTATTGTTAGTGCCGTGCGTACTTGGCGATTCAGTCAAATATCGGAAACGCGCAGAAATATTATTTTGAACAATCCGGCGGCGCGGCAAATTTTCGCGCCCAACGGAGTATTATTTGGGGAAGCCGATCGCTTAATCCAGCGAGACTTGGCAAGGACGTTGCGCGCGATCGCCCAAAACCCGCAAAATTTTTACACTGGCAACATCGCCCGCACAATTGCCGCAGACATGGCAAGAAACGGCGGTTTAATTACCCTCGAAGATCTGAAATCTTATCAACCAACTTGGCGCGAACCTTTATGCGGCACTTTCCGCGTTTATCAGATTTGTTCGATGCCGCCGCCTTCTTCTGGAGGCGTTTTGTTATTACAAATGCTGAATATTATCGGCGATACAGATATTAAATCTAAAGGATGGAATCACCCGGACACGCTGCATTTATTAGCAGAAACGATGAAAATTGCCTATGCAGATCGTTCCGTATATTTAGGCGATCCAGATTTTGTAGATGTTCCAGTTACAGCACTTACCAGTCGCGCTTATGCGACAAAAAGACGACAGGAAATTTCCATCGAACGCGCGCGTCCTGCTAGCGAAGTTAAACCAATCGATCGAGAAACCTTGCAGCGCTTTGCGAATAATAAAGAATCAAACGATACGAGTCATTTAACTGTAGTAGACGAACAAAGAAATACAGTTAGCCTTACTTTTACGATTAATTATGGCTTTGGTGCTGGTGTAGTTGTACCCGGAACCGGGATTTTATTAAACAATGAAATGGATGATTTTGCTATTGCTCCCGGTGTCCCCAATTTATTTGGTTTAATCGGTGGGGATGCAAATGCGATCGCACCCCGCAAAATCCCTTTATCCAGCATGTCTCCCACCATCGTCACCGAAAATAATCGCCTGCGTTTAGCTATGGGTTCCCCTGGCGGCAGTACAATTATTACCACCGTTTTGCAAATTATCCTCAACGTCTTGGTTTACGATATGGACGCAGGTGCCGCCGTTTCTGCTTCCCGCATTCACCATCAATGGTTGCCCGATCAACTGCGAGTAGAACCTTTTGGTTTAGATGCCCTGACTTTAGCAGAATTGCGCCGCCGAGGACATACAATTGAGCAACAAAATCCTTGGGGAAATGCCAATGCAATATCCCAAACTTCTGACGGTTGGTTAGAAGGTGCTGCCGATCCGCGCGGCGAAGGCGCTGCCAAAGGTTTTTAACGGTTTGACTAATTGTTAACCGGCTTTTTTTCTATTAGGTACAAATAGTAATTCTCGTCAGGAACAATACTCTGCTTAGACTGGAACAGGAAAGAAATATTCAGGTCGGGTTTTGTCGCCTTTAGCTTGTAATTTAAAATCAGTACAACTTTATGATTCTCGGTTATCAGCCGATCGACCCGATCAAGAATTTTTACTTTTTTATGCATTTTTCTGTTTCTCCATACAATAAAACTGCCAATTTTATTACTCTCAGGATAATAAATTTGACGATTTAAAAAGGCGGCAACTGGCGTGGCTGCATAATCCCGACTTCCAGCTAATACATAATCTTTTATCCCTGCTTGAGACAGATAATTCGCCACTTCCTTACTACCAGAAAATGTATAATTCAAGTCCATAGAAAATGCAAACAATCCAGCAATCACATGAGCAAACAGAATTCCAATTAAATAAATATTTTTAGTTCTATCTGCAAAATTGAAGGTTGCTATTATTTTTTTATTCTGCTTTAATCTTTCGATTAAAAACTCGGATTTTATATAATAGCTTGAAATCCACAGACAAGCTAAAAGTAGAAAAAATAAGTGCCCGTGATGCCTTAAACTACCTTGAAACTTTGTATAACTAAAAACCAGAAATACAGAAGTTCCAGATAAATACAGAAAAAGGACAATCGGTTTCCGAATAAACAGCGCCGCACAATATAATAGTATAATTATGGTGATTGAAATGGCGCAGGTTCTGAGAATCAAATTGTCGTTAATGAAAACATTAGTATTCCAAAATCTATACTCAAAAAAATTCGGTATGGGAATATAGCTACGTAAAATTATTAATATTGTTGTCAACAATTTATTATTCAAAAATGGGAATAAACCGCCATTTTTAGTTTTAATTGCATCCTGATTAAAATCTGCATCCTGCGGAATCAATATTTGAGAAATAGCGATTAAAATCCCCAAACACAATATGACTAAGCTAAAGATAACATCCCATCTTTGAGTTTTAAATATTGTTTTTATATCCTGCTCTATCAACCCATCTAAAACCAATGCCATTGCCAAAACTAGAGTAAGCATCAACCCATAAGCATGGGTATTGGCTAGTAAAACCAAAATCACAGATAGGGGAAAATAACTGCGATCGCGCCTGGGATATAACGCACAGAACATAAAAATCAGTAAAATTCCCAAGCTATAACTTCTACTGATAATGCTGTACTCGTAAAAAGGAAAATATCCAAATGTAAATAATATTTTCTGGGAACGAGTAAACGGAGAGAATTCTATAAAAACATAAATTACGCCGGTAGCTAGCAGCAAATGAAATATTTGCATCGCTAGCGGATTATGCGTGAACCTGGTTATTAGATACAAACAGCTATACCATAAAGCTGGATGTCCTTCATACCTCAAGTTATTTAATAAATCGATCATCGATGAACTATCTTTAGCGATTAGCCAAGATTGCAGTTCATCGCGCCACATTTCATGATGGAGAATCCCAATCAGCCCTAAACTAAAAAACAATAAAATTAGCCAGATTTTTAAGTTATTATCGCCTTTAAAAGTCGAATTACAATAATTGTCTCTTTGGATAGTTGCCATGACGGCGGTTACTTCGGGTTGTCAAGGTTACCGATCTATTATGTACCCTTGAGACAAAATCTGACCTCAGTATTTTCGAGATTTTCCTATTAATAAAAAATTAATTGGCGATTTTTCCGGATCTGGGGAAGATGGGGAAGAATTAAGATTAATTTCCCGCTCTCCCCCGCTCTGAAGCCGAACCAGGTTACTTCTCGATCTGCCTCATCTCTCTGGTGGAAGTGAGTTTTAAGAGTGCATGTAATAGATAAGTTCGGTTTTTCTCTCCCACTTGGGTTTGTCTCACCTGATACCGTTCCCAGAAAAAGCCTGCTACATTTGCTACTTGGGATACAAAGAGTAATGCCGCTACTAGCAGTGCTGGCTGAGGCGAAGCATGGGAAAAGGGATATTTCAGTAAGTTGAAATAAAACGACAGAGGTTCGACTTTAATCTGTTCGGATTTGCGGCGGAAACGCAATTGATGAAAGTGGAAAGCACCGCGCCCGTAGTTGAAATGTTGTCGCCAGAATGTTTTCCATGATAGTTTGTGGGCGTGGTAGATTTGTGCTGCTTTGGCATAGCGCATCGGGTAACCATAATAGAGTAAGCGATCGCATAACTCCCGGTCTTCTCCCGCCGCTAAAGGAAAGCTGGTGTCAAAGCTACCGATCTGGCGAAAATATTTGGCAGGTAAGGCAAAGTTATTAGAAGCAAAAAAACGCGATCGCTCCGGATCGGCATTAAAGTACCCGTAAAGATAATCGATCAAAATCTGACTGGCGGTGGAATACAAATTATCGGGAAGTGCGTTAACTGCAAGACCCCCAATCGCGCAATCGGGCGTCGTGGTAAAGTAAGTTTCTAACACTTGCAACCAGTTAGAAGCAGGCGTGCAGTCGTCGTCGGTAAAGGCTAAATACTTACCCTTCGCTTTCGCAGCACCCGCGTTTCGTGCCGATGCTGGACCTGCATTGTTTTGTCTCAAGAGCGTTAGGTTAAGTTTATCTTGAAAGCGAGCAACTACATCCTTCAAAGGCGTTTTGCTGCCGTCATCTACCACAATAACCTCAAAGCGATCGCGCGCATAATCCAAGCGAGTCAGCGACTCCAGACAAGTAGCAAGGCGCTCTGGACGATTGTATGTGGGGATAATAATTGAAAAGAACAGTTGTTCTTGTGCCACGAGCCTTACCTCATAACTTATTTCAGCTTTCATCAATCAGCACAGTTTCGACCTAAAATCTAGGTCTGACTTACTCAGCAAAGTGTCAACAACTAATCCAGAGAAATTCTTGATCTAGGGTTGATGCTTTAGCGTCTATAACCAATTTTTAGACGCTTGGTATCCTTATCAATCCAAGTATTGGCATAAGCAATTTTTTGCTGGAATGATTTAGAGCTTTTTTCTGCTTCTGGGAAGTTTACCCAGCAGTTTTAATCAATTAGACGTCCCTGGAATCCCTACTCATTCCATGATTTTTCGATGGTTTCATCGAAGATCGTAGTTTGTAGATATTGCTTAGCAAATCACCCTGAAGATAGAGATGATTTTTCTCTAGAAAGTTTTTCCCACTAGCAGGATTCCCAGCTGAATCATGAGTGCGATCGCTTAGATTTCAAGCGATTCAATCACTCCAAACAAGTGGTAAAGCGATCTGAACAATTTTATTATACATGAGAATCTGCAACAAAATTTTATTTTATAAAACTTTAGTTATTTTCAATTTTTGGCTTGGTTATAACCGTTGCTTTTAAACAAAAAAGAAGCATGTTTTTCTAAAATACTTCCTGCAACCCGTTTAACTTTGCCAAACCGGGTTTCTGTAGTACCAATTTACTGGTCGCATTGTTTAATTTTTTGATAATTTGGCATCAAAGGCTGCCATTTTTCTGGATAGCGGGAGCCAACAAATAATAAGTAAATGGCTGCATCTCTGTATGGAGTTTGAGCTTCATAGACGACCTCAAAATTATTTTTCCTGAATAAATAACGCCAGCAAGTAGGCGTCAAGCGCCAGAGATATTAATACATGTCCTTGAAATTGTCTATCCATTGAAATTTAAGCGCGAATTAACCGACTCAGGGTGTATTGCGGATGGAGTTGCAGCGCCCAGCAGAGACTAGAAACAGCCGCACCAATCTGACCGAGGTTGTACAATTTGCAAGCATGTTCGTAGACAAAATCGGCGAACATTTTGGGATGGGCGTTGAACGCTGAGCGGTGCTTTTCTAATAAGTGTTTAAAACTTTCCTGGCGCAGAATTGGATCGCTAGAGACTCGCGCACCTGGGTGCTTAAGCAGCTGGTAGGTAACGATTGGCACTCCCAGGATCGAGCAGACTGGATTGAGTCGCAAAAACAAGTCAGAGTGGACGCGAGAACGAAACGTTTCATCCCAACCGCCAATCTGGTTAATTATCTCGCGTTCGACCACCAAAGTTTGTTTGGTGTTATACGAATAACCTGTTTCTAAATCCTCTAACGAAAAGTGAGAGCCGCGCGATCGCACCGGCGGCGGCAGGCGCTTGCCGATCGTCTCACCCTGGGGATTTACCAACTCTATCCCCGAAATCGCTGCAATGGGTGCAGGCAGCGTCGTTTTTGACAGCGCCTCCAAGGAAATCGCCGCCATATTGGGTAACAAGCGATCGTCATCGTCAAGGTAAGTAATGTACCGACCTCGCGCTGCTTCCGTGCCTGCATTGCGCGCCGCTGCGCCGCCCCGCGATTGCGACAGGCGGATAACGCGCAAGCGGGGGTGAGTGGGGAGGTTAACGGGTTGTGCCGAAGCGTCATCAACCACAACGATCTCAAGATCGTCAATTGTTTGGTCTAGGGCACTTTGAACGGCGCGAGGCAGTAACTGCGGGCGATCGCGCGTAGGAATAACAATACTCAGTAAAGGATCGCTCATGAATAACTCACTCTTCAATCGTAGTTTTATAGCCCGCGCAGGCGGGCTTAGTTTGTGTAGCCGCGACTTTAGTCGTCAGGCGTTGGGCATTGATCGATGGGGATTTGGTTGTATTTACTCGCCAATTTCCAAGACCTTGGTTGATAAAACCTACATTGGCTCATCTTGCCATTTGAATAGACTTTAAACCTAAAAGACTCGACAAAATCAAACGTATAAAGCGAGCTTTGTTTGAGTTTAATATTCATCGTATACGTCCCTGGTTCTAAACCCAAATAAGGCATTCGCAGTTGGATTTCATGTTCTCCCGGTAACACCTCAAAGCATGTTTCATCATTCTCCCCACTCAAAAACAAAACCGTTCCCATACTGCCTTCCCCACCCAAGTCTCTGATTTTTAAGTGCAGCGTCACCTCATCAGCTTTTTGGTGCGCTTTTACCCCGACGCAAAGATTAACGGGTTGACCGCTGACTAGAGATTCAACCATATTTCCATCGTCGTCTCTAAACAAAACGGAAACGATATCTAATCCTAAACTTTCACTCGCTGGCTTTGCCGGTAAAAACATTACCCCTTTTGAATTTTCTGCCGCATTATAAAATAAATCTTTTTCATATTTTTCTATAACCGCTTCTGTTTTCCCTGCCGCCACTAATTCCCCCTTTAACAGATAAATCGCCCCATCGCAGACGTGTAAAATTGCTTGGGGATTATGATTCACTAAAACAAAAGATGTTCCTTTTTGCCGCAGTTCGTGCAGTTGGCGATAGCACTTAGCTTTAAACTTTATATCCCCTACCGCCAGCACTTCATCGATTAACAAAATATCGGGTTGTGTATGAATCGCACAGGCAAAACCTAACCTGGCTGCCATTCCAGAGCTATAACTTTGAACGGGGGAATCAATCGCATCCCAAATTTCGGCGAAATCTACCACATCATCAAATCTTTTTTTAATTTCTTGGGTTGATAGCCCTAAAATTGACATATTGGCATAAATATTTTCTCTGCCGGTTAAAATGGGATTAAACCCGGCTCCCAGTGCAATTAAAGGAGCCAAACTCCCCCTAATTTTTACCTTTCCAGTATCGGGTTTAATTAAACCGCTAATAATCCGCAACAGGGTACTTTTCCCAGCGCCATTTGAGCCAACTAAACCCACCGCTTCGCCGCGCCGCAGTTGGAAATTAACATTTTTCAGCGCCCAAAATTCGCCGGTTCGCAAAGTTTCGCTGTGGCGGCGTCCTCCTACCAATTCCGTCGCGATATCCTGGATGCCGTAAGCGAGCGATCGCTTCAACTCCCGGCAAAACTTTTTAGACAGATTCTCCACCGAGATGACAACCTCGCTGTCGTCGGGTTGTCGTGCGGCGCTATCTTTCAACTCAGTTATCATGCGCTGACTCTCTCGATTGCATAAGGCATCGCCAGTCGGAATGCTATCCATGTTACCATTAAACCAAATATGGTAATGATACTCACTACCCAAAATCCCACCGGATTTGATATAAATCCCACAGTTGCTAACTCCCGCGTCGCCACCAGCAAAGGGGTAACCGGATTCAGTTTAACCAGCAAGCCAAAAAGTCCTTCCCCCGATGGCATGGGATAAACAACTGGAGTCAAGAATAACCAAAATCCTGTCACCATTGTTAAACCTTTTGACACATCTTGGTATAAAACTCCTAAAGGAGACAACAACATACCGATTAATGTTCCCAGCATAATTAAGTGAATCAAGGCCACAAAAGCTAATATTACCGTCCAACTGACTGGAATCCGAAACCAGATAAACAATCCCACAATTAAAATCAGTTTAATTGCGAAGTTAAATAACACCTCACCCAGCTTTGCTAGAATAATTGCCTCGCGGGGAAAATTCACTCTAGCTAACATTGGTTTTGCCACAATAACCGCTTGCACCGGGCCATTGAGAGCCTCTACAAACGTTTGCCAAAGGGCAGTACTAAACATCACATAAGCGGGATAAGGTAAATCTGTGGCTCCCACATTAAAAATTTTGGCTTCACCCGCAAGGGTAAAACCTGCTGCCATCACAATTGGTGGTAAAAAAGCCCAGACAAAACCCAAAAATGATTGACGGTATTGAGCGCTAATATCTCGCACCATCAGCCGCCACGCCAGTTCGCGGGAGGCGAGTAAATCCCGCCACATGAGTTTAAATAACTGGACGGGATGACGCAGCAGACTTTCAGGGGTGTAAACAACTTCAGGTGGCATATTTAACCGCGATCGCAATTTTTTGTTAATCGACTATTTGTTCAAGTTTAGTGATAATTTTTTGAAGTAGATCTCGATCGAAATTTTTGTCATAATACTTTTCAAGCTTCCGCTTTTCGTAAATTTTGTTAAACGTTTCAATGCAAAGATTCAAGCGATCGCAAAATTCATCATCGTCTATTTTTTCTACATATTCAAATAATTCCGCCGGTGTTTTAAGCTCAGCGTAGTCTATAAAACTATTTTTCGGAAATTCTTCGTAAATTTTGTTATTTTTTCCATAATATATAGGCAAACAGCCAGCATTTATGCTATCCCAAATTTTTTCGCTACAATAATAATCAATATTAGTATTTTCAAAACACAAATTAAAATGATAATTTTCCAGTATTTCTAGCTTTCTTCTTCGCCAACCACTACCCCTTGACTGTTCTAGAGATATTTGATCGGGCCATCCTTCACCATAAATATCCACTTTATTTAACTTATATCCTTCGAGCGCTATCCTAGTTCTTAGGTAACATAGATCGAGTTCCTGGCCTTCTCTTTGCAAACTCCATCTGCGTCTGTTATTTCTATACAGCATTAAAGCAGCTATTTTCTTGTTTTTGAATCCAGAGAAATTTGTGGGATTTAAAAGTTCCAAACGGCGATTTACCACGCGACCGTAGCGAGTGTAATTGTTCAGGTAAATGTCGCCTGTGTAAGCATTCATGATGTGTACGTCGGGTAGCCACAAGTTACCGTTAATTTTATTCGTAAAGTTGGTATTAAATCTTGGTTCATGAGTCCAAAGCAGGTATTTTTTTGCCGGGTATATGGTTCTAAATGGTAACAAACGCCTCAAGTAACAACTCACAAAAACATCGCCTTCCTTGGGGTTGTTAGTAATAACAATTCCTTGGCTTTTCAAAAACTCAGCCGCTTGTTCTGTGGAAAAAGGGGTATAGGTCATTGGCTCTACTTTAAAGATTTTGATCATTTATCAACCTCGACATTAAGCTTTAAAGGAGGGTCATCTAGAGGAAAATTCAATATCTAAATGACCCAGTGGGAAATTTATCCTTGAGATGGTGCGATCGCGCTCAATTCACCCTGCTTTACTTTTTGCAATTTCTTGGCGTGTTGCGTCGTCAAATAGCGGTTAAAAATCCGGTCTATCTCAAGCAAAAAATTTGCCATTATAGGACTATACCGCCCAAAAGTTAGACGATAAACTAAAGGACTAATAATCGTTGCCAACCGCCTACATCCCACTTTTTTATATCGTCCTTGGAAGTAGCCATCTTCTGCTAAATTCCACTTATCGCGCAAGCGATGCAGACTCGCAAGCGTCCAAGCATCGCTCCAACGCAACATATAAAATGGCAAATCTGTCCATTCTAGCGGCGGTCCAGGTACGTAGGTAACTAAAGATGCGGGTTCAAAATAAATTGTTTCTCCAGCTTCAGTTACGCTCATACAAAAGTCTAAATGTTCTTTGGTATTGAGCATAGCTTCATCGAGCAAACCGACGCGATCAAAAATATCTCTGCGAACTAAAACGCAGTGAAATTCTGAGAGTTCAGTTTGGGTGCGTTGGAGAGTATGGCGCACATCGGCAACGCGCTTTCCTTGCTTGTACATTTTTTCTCGCAAACGTCGTCTCCCCTTGTTATCTACCCAAATGTGAGATTCACCCCCAGCAAAGTGAATAATTTCGTGTAATGGTTTATGCTGACACATTAAAGGGCCAACAATTGTGGCGTTGGTTTCTTCGGCGCAATCGACTAAAGGCTTTAACCATCCGGGGGAAACGATAACATCGTTATCGATGAAAACCACATACTTGGTGTTCGCTTGCGCTAAACCTAAATTCCTGGCTTGATTGGGAGAAAGATAGTAGTTTGTCCGCACAATTTGAAAATTTTTGGCTGACGCTTGTTCGGACAAATAATCTCTAACTTTAGCTGGAGAATTCCCATCCACGTACACCAGTTTAAAGGGAATATCGGTGTATTCGTAGATGCTTTTTAACGAATCTTCTACACAACTAAAACGTTCGCGGGGAACGACGACGATCGTCACCATTGCTTCTGTTGTTGCTGTCCAATCCATGTCTAAATCCTCCTTGGTTTAAACTTTCTAGGCTGAGAATTTTCTGGAATCACAACTTGGTTATTGCTTGCATTCTTAGTCAATATTTTTTGATAAATTTTAACTAAATCATCGTTTAATTTATGTAAGTTGTAGTGGGTTTCAACGTAGGCGCGGCCTGCTGTTCCCATTTTTGTCCAATTTTCGGGATGTTCTAGCAGCTGCCCTAATTTTTCGGCTAAAGCATCTGCATCTCTTTCGGGAACTAAAAAGCCGGAAATTCCGTCTTCAACCAGTTCTGGTATGCCACCGTGATAGGTGCTGATAACAGGTAAACCCATCGCCATTGCTTCTTTTAAAACGTTAATTGGTGCATCTTGATTGCCATCAGCAGCGGTGACGCTGGGAGCGATAAAAATATGAGAATTATCGAGAATCTCAATAATTTCCCGTTCGTTTTTCCAACCTAGTAAATTGACGATATGACTCACGCCAAGTTCCTGAATCAGTCGCTGGAAACTTTCTTTTAATTCCCCATTGCCGATGATATTATATTCCAGATTGGGGTAGGCTTTTGCTAATTTGGCAACGGCGCGAATACTGTACTCAATTCCCTTTTTTTCGACTAAGCGACCTGTGGTTACAATTTTGACTTTACCATCGGCGGGAAATTGGCGGGGCTGGAAGGTAAATTTATTGCAGTCGAGTCCGGAACGAACCACAACAATTTTATTTCCATCGCAGCCAAGCTGTATGACTCTGCGTCTAAAAAAGTCGCAATTGGATAGGAAAAAATCTCCTAACTTGAACACTTCGTCGTAAATGCGATCGCCTTTTTCCCGGACAAATCTACTAATATCATGACCGCGAAAGGTGGTGACGATTTTAGCTTCTGGTGAGTTAGTCGTTTTAAACGCTATTCCTCTAAAACTTTGCGTGCCAAATTGACAGTGAATAATATCGTAGGACTTTTTTAAGTTGGGAATAACTGTGTAAAGCAACCACAGGGACATAGCTTGTTTCCCATACTTTAAAACATTGAGCGATCGCGCCACGCTAAGCGGATCTTTAAATAAATTAACACCTAACAATTCAATCCCTTTCACCAAGCGCAAAACAAGGTTTGAAGGGATTTTAGGTAAATAATAAGTTTTTTCGAGCAATTTATATTTGATGACATCGGGATGCACTTTATCTGTATCGCCAAGTTCGTCAGCATAAATATCAACCTCATGTCCCCGTTCGATCGCGCCAACAATTTGGTTGATAATAAACGTCTCTGATAAAACTGGAAAAGTCCCTACAATAAAAGCAACTCTCATCTGCAAACCTCCTTTATTGGTTTATCCGTGCATCCACTTGAAAAATCCCTATGTTAGTATTTATACCATAATTTATTCTCTAGCGGAAATTCCTCCTGCTTTTAACCTTAGCTTTTCCCAAGCTGTTACGTAGCGCACAAAAAACATCACGCCAGACACTTTTAGCTTTTGTTGTACTCCTTGTAGTCTAGAATCTAAAAATGCATTGAATACAAACATTAAAGGCGGTACTAAATCTAGAGCTAAATCTTTTAAAAATATTAAATTACCAATTAATAACGATCTGTTTTGCCTATTTTTGCGGTCGTAAATTCCCCCAGCAAGGCGAATCGTTCTTTTGTATAACTGTTTAAAAGTGTATCGGGCTGGATGAGCAACGCAAACATCATCGGCATAAATTTGTTGGTAGCCACGAGCAAAAACTCGCTGGCACCATTCTACATCGCCGTTAGATTTAAGTTGAGCGTCGAACAGTCCGACTTTTTCCAACATATTCCTAAATATAAACAAATTTCCTGCCGCCCCATAATGATATTTTTCTAACAGTTTTTCTTGGGGAAAAGCTGTAATGCTTTCATACAGTTCTACAGGCGTTGGTTTCTCTGTATTTTTGTAGAAAATTTCCATTTTTCCTGCTACTAACCCACAGTTAGGAAATTGCACTAAATTTTTGACGCCATTCTCAATCCAATTAGGTGCGGGTATGCAATCAGAATCAGTAAAAGCAATAACTTCGCCTTTGGCTAAAGATATTCCCTTATTGCGCGCCGCATAGGAGCCGGGAAGACTTTCATAAGTTGCGATCGCACAACTAAATTGAGCCACTAACCCTTTAATATCTTGCGCTTCATCCGAAGCATTATCTACCACAATTACCTCGTATAAATCTTTTGGATACGTCTGATTTTCTAACGCTGCCAAACAAATCTTTAACCGTTCGGCATCGTTATAAACCGGAACAATTGCAGATACGAATAAACCCGATAAGCTGGTCATACTTTTACCTATTTAAATGGGCAGGTATTGGTAAGCGCATCATTGCTAAAATAGAAATTATTTCACTTTTCTTAAATTCGCCAGCCAGCAACAGTGCTATTAAGATAACGAGCGCGATCGCTAACAATTTAACTACCACCCAACCACCCTCAACATTAAAATTCGCTGCTAAAACATAAGCCAAAGCGCTAACTAAAATACTCCGACACAACGTCGTCATGGGAGGAAAAACTTGCAGCAAGCGATAAACGGCTAATACTGTCATCAATCCGCCTAAACTAGCAAACGCAGCGAAGGCAATAGAAGCACCGATTGCGCCCAATTGTGGAATCAAAAACCAGTAACCGACAATTGCTAAAGGTAATAAAGGAGCAGTTAAAATAAAAGTCCAATTGGGTTTGCCAGCGGCGGTTAAAATCGCCGTCGCAATCGAAATCATCGCTAATCCCAACGCGCCAAAAATTAGCACGGCTAAAAGTGGCGCCGCAGGTAAAAAAGCCTTGCTAAAAATTAACGTCACAATTTCCGGTGCAGCACCCGCTGTCATCCCGGCGAAGGGTAGCATTAACAAAACCGCACGCATAGCATCGCGACTAATTTTTTGAGCCGCATCTCGATCGCCCGCGTATAAAGTTCGGGTTAAAGTAGAAAGCAATAAAGGTGCAAACGCCAGGGAAAAAATCCCCGGTATCAGCGATAAATTTTGAGCCGCGCCATAAAAACCCGCCTCTGCTGCCGTACCGCCTAATATTTTTAAAGCAAACAAATCTAACTTTTCATAAAGGCGCATCGACAGCGCAAATAGAAATAGCGGCACGCCATAATCCCACAGTTTTGCAGCTGGAAAATTAGAGGGAGAGAATAGAGAAGGACGAATATAAAAGCGACAGATTGCTAATTCAACTAAAGACGCACCCACGCTACCGAGAATCGCACCCGAAATCGAAAGTCCCATCTCGACTAATAGTAAAATTAATAATAAACGGGCGATCCAGCGTAGAGCAGTTGCGATCGCGCGTTGGCTAAACTTACCCACCCCTACTAAAATACTGCGATGAGCATACGCCAAACAAAACAGCGGAATATCCAAAGCAAATAGGCGCAAATAAAATGCGATCGCTTCCTCGTGCAACACCATCGCTACCCCATCTGCAACCAGCCAAATTAACAACATCGCGCCGCCACCCACCCATAAATGCAAGCGCAATACAGTTGTTCCTACAGCGCGCCAGTCTTCAGTTTCTCCCACAAACTTAATCGTGGCGCGGGTAAAAATTGATGTCAAACTCCATCCGATCCAAGCAATAATTGTTGCCGCTAAAGTAAATATACCATACCCTTCTGGCCCAAATTGACGAGTAAGAAAAGCAGCAGTTATTATCCCTGTAGGCAAAAGAAGCGCTTCAGCCAGGAAAATTTTAATTGTTCCACCCAGCATGTAATATCGCCTCCAGTTGGATCTGAATTCTTAAGATTGCAGAGGTGCAATTACCAATTACCAATTACCAATTACCTTCAAATTCTACTTTACCCGAACTATCGACAAAATAATTTGGTCTGAAGTACGCTATTACCAGACCAGTAAAGTAGAGAACAAGTGCCGCTAGCGCAATCGGCAATGCAAGTGGTAGATACAATAAGCGACGGATGTCTTCAGCAAAAACGGTGTAAAACCTTTTCGCCAACTCTTTAAACTTGTTAAAATCTATACTCAAGCAAGATATTAAATCCTGCAATGGTTTAACGGTTTGGCGTTTTATTTCCGGCGAATTATTAACCCTTTCGACCGCAAGCGCATCATAACCTAATAACAAGAAACGCCAGAAAAAGTGAACTAAACCGTTTGGGGCTGCGTGGGTAGCTCTAGATAAAGGTTGCCTCCAGATTGTATATCCTTGGGCACTGAGATTGCGGGCGTGGAGCGTGCAGTTGCCGCGATAAATTGGCAACTCAGATGGAATTGGGTGCTGCATCAAGAAACTGCGGCGGAAAGCGACATTGTTGCAGAAATAGCTAGACGCAGGCGCTAGCGCTTCGGTGCGGGAAAATCGGGGGAAGATATAAGTGAGAGCGATCGCAATCCCATAAGCACCGTAAGCAGGTGTCGTAGTTTCCCCTGCAACCACCTCAATTTCGGGATTATTAGCAAAAGGAGAAAGCAGATTTCTTAACCAAATCGGTTCGTAAGTGCAATCAGAATCGCATAAAACAATTACCTCTCCCGTCGTCAGGGCAACCCCTTTCATTTTGGCTTCGTAATAGCCAATATCTGACTCAATTTTGCGGAATTGAATCCAAGGATAATTACTCTGGATGCGTGCGATTAACTCAGCAGGAACGTCTCCACTCTCAACAATCAAAACTTCATTAGCAAGCGTGGGAGAAATGTCTTGTTCTGCGAGGGTTTTCAGACATCGGAACAAACCATCTATTTCAGCAGTCGATAAATTTTCGGTTTCTATGATGATAGAAAAGCTGGGTAACTCTGACTGAGTTTTTGGTTGTAATTCAACCATACCATTCACCTTTTTTGTAGAGCTTTAGCGCCGTTACAACCTCGGTTTTACTTAATGCTATTTCCCAGTTATAAGCTAGGTTCTTGCTAATAGCTAATGGCTAATTGCCAGCTTGCCAGCATAATATAATTTCATTAGTAGGGGCGAAGCATTTGCGCTGTTATTTTATCGGTAAAGCTGAAATATTTCTACGCAAATGCTTCGCCCTTACACGCCATTAGCTACTTACTACCCGCAGAAAGAGTATTTTTATCTTTTTTTACCGTAAACTCTTCGTGGTAAGAGCGCTCGGTATTCACCTCCCACAAATCGTGATCTTCGCCCATAATATTTTTAGTAGCTAGCAACGCAGTCAGCATCGAGTGATCCTGATTATTGTATCGGTGCATCCCGTTCCTGCCAACTGTTTGCAGGTTTTCAAACTTTGCTAAATAATCTTGAATTACCTGCAAATGCTTGCGGTAATCTTGGTCGTAAACCGGGTAAGCTTTCGGTTGGCGAATAATTGTACCGTCTTCCACATCAGCAGCATTTGCTAACCCTAAACTATCTAATTCCCGCGTCGCCAACGAAATCAGATCGGCATCAGACATTGACCAGAGTCCATCTCCAGCATGGCAGAAATATTCCATTCCCAAACAAGTTTTGTTTTGATCGGGAACCATTGCGGCGCTCCAATTTTTGAAGTTTTGAATCCGCCCCACTTTGACGTTCGGACTGTGGATATAAATCCAATTATCGGGAAATAAATTTTTCCGATTAACCACCAGCGCTACAATTAAGAAATCCCGATATTTCAAACCGCGAGATGCCTCCAATACTTCCGGTGGTGGCGGCGGATCGAATCTTTGCACCAAAGCAGTAACGGGCATACTGGAAATAAAATTTTCTCCAGTAAGCTGAATCAAATTGTTATCCCGTTCTGCAATTACTTTGGTGATTTTATTCCCCTCGCGCTCGATGCGAAGCACTTTTGTATTGAGGTGAACTTCTCCGCCTTTTTCCTCAACTACTTGCTTAAATCGCTGCCACATCATCCCCGGACCTAAAAGCGGGTATTCAAATTCCTTAATCAAGGTTTTGGTGTTATTACTGCCAAACAGGGCATTGATTATTGCTGTGGTTAACGACAGTCCTTTGATCCGCTGCGCTGCCCATTCGGCTTGAATTTCATTGCAAGGAATTCCCCAAACCTTTTCGGTGTAGGTTTTGAAGAATGTTTTGTAAAGACGTTCGCCAAATCGATTCGATACCCACTGTTCAAAATTTTCCTCGACTGGAGAAGGACGCCATTTGGCTTTGAGGTAGCTTAATAGAATTAAGCCGCTTTCAACGATGCCCAAGTTGGATAAAGTATTGAACGCACTCAGGGGATAGTTGAAAAAACGACCTCGATAGTAAATGCGCGATAATCGAGGCACTTTAATGAACCCGTCCCCCAGTACCTCATGCCATAGCTGTTGCACTTCTTCAACTTTGGTAAAAAAGCGATGACCGCCGATATCAAAGAGGTAGCCTTTATAGGTTTCGGTGCGCGAGATGCCACCCACTTTGTCGCCTTTTTCTAACACTACAGGTTTGATGCCGTGCTTGACTAGCTCGTATGCAGCAGTCAAACCAGCAGGACCTGCACCGATGATGATAGCGGAATTATTTTGCATGGGTTAGCGTCTTTTGAGATAATGTTTGCGCTTGAGGAATTTCTGCTAGGAAATTTGACAGTCAGTCTCAGGGTTGTATCTGTATAACAGGTGGCGAATTACGCCAATGGTAAATGCTAACCCCCCATAAAAATAATACAACCAATGCCAGGGAATTGTTCGCAGTGCGAAACCTAAACCGTGCTTGCGTCTAAAAAAGCGGTAAACTGGTGCGTTGAGTACTAATAGGGGTGAAATAACGATGGCGACGATTGCTAGTAAACTGGGCCACCAGCAAGATCCTGCCAAGGCGATCGCTAGTAAGTAGGTTAAAATCGCGCTGAGGCGGCTGGTTAATCCCAAATTTAGATCGTTGGGTATAGTGCGATCGCGCAATATCAACGCCGTCCACGGAATCGCCCGATAGAAAAAGTCAGCCCTCAACAACGAAACCACTCCCCAATGTTTTAAGTGCTTGCCTTGCAAAGTTTTGCACAGCCGGATTCTATGACCCGCTTTTTTCAGCCGATACCCCAACTCGATATCCTCGATAGAAGGTAAGCGATAACTTTCATCAAACCCACCTATCGAAACAAAGATATCCCGGCGAATCGCACCCACTGCACCCCAAAAGGTAAATCCTTCTTCGTTCGCGGTTTGATGTGTATAATAATGTAACAGATTCTTGTACTGCGATAAAAAATTATTTGCTCCTGGTGCATCGTCATAAGAACCGATAACCGCAGCCAGATCTGGGTCTTGCTCAAACACGCGCTGCACTTGACTCACCGCATCCGCAGCCAGAGCCACATCCGCATCCACAAAAAAGATGATATCGCCACTAGCCGCACGCGCCCCCCAGTTTCTTGCCCGCGCCGGACCTCCACAGGTGGGGAGTCTCAACACCTTGACGCCAAATTCCTTAGCCACACGCCAAGAACCATCTGATTCTCCATCGGCTACTACGATAATTTCATCGGGTTGGGGCACAGTCTGCGCCAAACTTGACAAACATTTCCGGAAACTTTCTCCCCCATTGTGTACGGGGATAACCACAGAGACAGATAGTTTACTTGATAAGTTCATAACCAATCTTTGTCAGCCTTAATACATTTGCGAATCGATATTAATTTTGTTTTGCTTATCTGCCATATTATTTTATAATCCAACTCCATATGTAAAGTTTACGTAAAGCTTTCCTGGAAAATACGGATGATTTTATGAAGTTTGCATGAACTTTACAGCATCAAGCATTTACCAGTCTAAAGATAGATGAACTTCATGAAAAATTGATAAGAGCTTATGTGAAAATACTTAGAATAGTACCTGCTGAAAAAGATAGATAATTCACAGAACCGGGACTAACTTAAGGATGGAATTATTAGCAGAGCCAGTACTTTTCAATCACTGGCATGTAGTGGGGCGATCGCAAGACCTAAAAGCGGGAAAAGTGCTGAGCGTCCGCTTGCTGGAAGAAGATTTAGTATTGTGGCGTGACGATACCCAAGCATTAGCTTGGCAAAACCGCTGCCCCCACCGAGGAGCGCGTCTCTCTCTCGGAAAAGTTGTTAATAATACCCTAGTTTGTCCTTACCACGGTTTAGCTTATAACAGCAGAGGCTGCTGTGTAAAGATTCCAGCACAGCCAACCGGATCGCCACCAGCACAAGTTAATGTACAAACTTACCAAACTCAGGAGCGTTACGGTTTAGTTTGGGTATGTTTGGGAAAACCAGATCGGGACATTCCTAATTTTTCCGAATGGGATGACCCAAGCTATCGCCGTATTTGCTGCGGCCCCTACCATTATCGCTCTAGCGCTTTCCGCGCCCTGGAAAATTTCCTCGACATTGCTCATTTTCCCTTCGTGCATGGGGGATTGTTAGGCGACCCCGAACATCCGGAAATAGCAGATTATCAAGTAGAAGCGAGTAGGGATGGCATTACCGTTCGCAACCTCCGCGTCTGGCAACCAGACCCTGATGGCACGGGACAGGCAGCGCCAGTAACTTATGAATATCAAGTTTTGCGCCCCTTAACGGCATATTTTTGCAAACAGTCAAATGGACGGCGGTTCGCTATTTTTTTCAACCTTACTCCAGTAAATCAGGAGGAATGTATCGGCTGGATGTGGATAGCGATGAACTATGCACGCGAAGTGCCAGAAGCCGAACTGCGAGCTTTTCAGGACAAACTGGTGGCTCAAGATATTGCGATTGTGGAGTCCCAGCGCCCGCAACGCTTGCCTCTGGACTTGCAAGCGGAGGTGCATCTATTGAGCGATCGCGCCTCTATAGCCTACCGCAAGTGGCTCAAACAACTCGGCGTCACCTTCGGCGTTACTCCTTAACCTGGAACAGTCTGTGGAGAATTCGCTTCGCCAGACACAATGCTGCGGATTTCCCTTACTTGTTGGGTATAGGTAGCATCATCTAAAACCGGCACGCTGCCAGCGATAGAAATCGGTTCGGCTATATCGATCCAAGACTTACAGCCGCCGTATTCTGGCATGTACTGAATTTCACGGACTTGAGGCAGCTTGTACGTTCTCAGCAATAATACGTAGAGTGGCTGGCGGGGCTTCCATTTCAAGCGCGTGCTGGCAAACTCCTCGTTCCAAATATGATAAGGTAACAACGCCGCTACAGTTTCCGCTGCGCTCACCTGAAAAATATCCGTAATTTCCGCCCAACTACAGATCCGAATCGTTTCCGGATGCCAAAGAGATTCTACTGGCTGCACTCTTGTTGCATAATCGGCTTTGAGCAATTCCGGGCGTTGATGTTCAAAAGTCGGATAGAGCAAAACTTGGTTATAGGCAACTTTAAAACTGTTTCCTTCTTCCTTAATGCCACCTTTACGCAGCAGCATAATAGTTTTGCCCGTTGTTAAAGCATCAACAGCAGTTGTCCATTCTTTCAGGGCTTGAGTAATCGTTGATTGCATAAAAACTGATTCCTGGTAGTTCGCCAAACCCATCTATTTTAGTTCAGTAAACTACCAGCCCTGCTCGATGTTATATAAATCTTGACAGCACCCAGGGAGCGCATGTTACGGGCATAAACATTAGCAAGCTTGCAATTAGCGATTAGCAGTTTACTTGTACAAAACAGCCTCTCGCAAAGTCTCCACCTTACTAATTGCTGCGTCAATATCTTCTGGCGACACTCCATATGCTGCCATAGCCTCGCTCAAGTGCTTAGCGATCGCATCAAAATTTTCCGGCTGCAAATTCATACCCGCGTGCGCCTTTTCCATCGAACGACCTGAGTATTGATTTGCACCTCCAAGCGCATAAGTAATGAAAGCAGTTTGGTGACGCCGCTGCTTTTCCATATCCGTATGAGCGAAAAAGTGATTCACTGTATCGTCAGCCAAAACGCGCTGGTAAAAATTATCTACAATCTGACCAACCGCTTCCTGCCCGCCCAGCTTTTCGGATAAACTCGTTGTTGGATGCATATGTTGTTATTGAATCTATACGGTTAAATTGTATCGAGGCGTTTTTGATGGCAACCTCTCTCTAAAAGTAGTAAAGATCTGATAATCTATCTCTGTATAAACCTATCTATAGTCAGAGGAAACAGGCATTCTGATATCATGTCCGCTAGCATCGGTAGCATAAGCTAAGGAAGGGTTTAAAAAATTTCTCGATGGCAGAAACCGGGTTTCTTAGTATATCTATAGTTTCCAAGTCGAAAATTAATCGATAGAAACCCGGTTTCTTTAGGTAAAACCCGCCCCTAGAGCATAAAAAATTATATACAACCTAAGCTAGCGGACATCATATTAGCTAAAGCTAACTAAAATCAACGTTTTAACCCGTTTCAACGGGTTTTAGCTTTAAGCCAGAAATTTATTTCTCGGCTTGGTGCAAGATGTGAGTAGACTCACATCTTGCACCATTCTCAACAAGCATTGAAAAACCGGGTTTCTTAACGAAA
>ERZ1066137.181-NODE-181-length-56600-cov-8.445044_pt1 | contig 56600 bp, 55 predicted proteins | sample MGYA00382784_ERZ1066137 | MGnify/ENA primary metagenome ERZ1066137 (study PRJEB33369, sample SAMEA5778367) | biofilm metagenome | biome: Industrial cooling water; feature: Water cooling tower basin; material: Biofilm | place: United Arab Emirates | collected... | reverse complement strand
TGCCCACCTTACGTTAAGTTGTGTACTCGGCATTAATTTTCACGTAGTCGTAACTCAAGTCACAACCCCAAGCTATACCCGAACCGTGTCCGTTACCAATGCTGACTTTAATTATCACTGGGTTATCCACTCGTTGCGGCGCCACGGTGCTACGGTCAACTGTAAGGTCGTTGCTCATGTTGGTTGCTGTAAAATCGCTGTTTATACTTGAATTCGCAGCAATGTATTTTAAATAATTACTTGCACCCGAACGGTCAAATGGTAATGGCTGCCCATTTTCCATTAGTAAAAAATCACCAAGTTGAATACGCAAATTTTCTTGTTCAAATACAACTCCCGCGCGTCCTGCTGCTGCTGCTATTCTTCCCCAGTTTGGGTCATGCCCAAATATTGCTGATTTTACTAGCGATGAACCTACTATTGTTTTTGCTACAGTACGTGCTGCTGCATCATCCGGCGCCCCTTCTACTTGTACTTCTATCAAGCAAGTTGCACCCTCTCCATCACGAGCAATACATTTAGCTAAATGCTGGCACACTGCCGTTAACATCGCTTCTAACTTTTCTGCCTCGGCGCCCATTTCTGTAATTGCAGGAGTTCGCGATTCACCATTAGCAAGGGCAATTAAACTATCATTGGTGCTAGTATCACCATCTACAGTTATGGCATTGAAACTTTTATCGGCAGCACGCGAAAGCATTTGCTGCCATAAATGGGGTGAAACAGCCGCATCACACGTTACAAATGCCAGCAATGTTGCCATGTTAGGATGAATCATCCCTGAACCTTTAGCTATTCCACCTATTCGTACTGTCCTATCACCAATAGTTGTCTCTAATGCAATTGTTTTTGGCACTAAATCGGTAGTTATAATTGCTCCTGCTGCCGCATCAGAACCAGTTCCCGAAAGTGCCGCAACAACTTTAGGAATTCCGCTTCGCATCGCATCCATTTTGATACGCTGCCCTATCACACCCGTTGATGCCAATAATATTGATTCTGAAGAAATATTTAATGCACTAGCCAAAAGTTCTGCACTTTCGAGTGCATCGCGCATTCCTTGTTCACCTGTTGCTGCATTCGCTTGTCCCGCATTACAAAGAACCGCACGGGTTATTTGTTTACTTTGCAACCGCTCACGACAATAATCTACACATGCTGCCTTCACGTGACTCGTTGTAAATACTCCTGCTGCTATCGCATCTACATCCGATACTATCAACGCTAAATCTGGCAACCCCGAAGGTTTTAACCCAGCTTTTATTCCCGCTGCCCGATATCCTCTAGGCGCCGTAACTCCACCATCTATTTCATGCCAGTCTGCCATGACCTTACCCGCAATTATGACTGACTGGCGATTATATCAATATAGTGTCACCACTTAATGGTATTTTGTTAAATAACCAGCAACTAACTATATATAAATGTGAGTAAAAATGCTTTATGTGGAAAAAAAGAGAGAGCTACTTCAGCAGCTCTCCAGATCATCAGGGTGCATCTGATAACATAATACACTATTTTGGGGATGCCGTGCATTACCCCCCATTTTATTTTGAAAAATTTTATTAATTTCTGTGTAATTGTTATCTAGTATACAACAGAAAAACAAACAAAAAAAAAGAGAGCCACTTGCGTAACTCTCCGAATCATCAGGGTGCATCTACTTAACATAATATACCATATTCGGGATGATGGGTAAGACCCCTTAATTTAATTTTGTATGAAGTTAATATGATAAATTCATAAAGTTAAAATCGATTACAAGGTAGTTCTTTAGTACTATTACTAATGCAATAAAAAAGAGAGTCACTTACGTAACTCTCCGAATCATCAGGGTGCATCTACTTAACATAGTATAGCATATTTGGGATGAGGTGCAATACCCCCTGTAAGTATTTTTTCCGAATAAAGCGTTAAGAAAATTTTTAAGGCGCCAATTAACAGTAATATTACTCAGCATTAAGGTGCCGAACCTATCTAAAATTGCGAATTTTGGGGGATTATTTATATTTATAAATAGACAAAAAAAAGGAGAGCTATTTACATAACTCTCCGAATCATCAGGGTGCATCTACTTAGCGCACAATATCATTATAGATATGGGGTGCGCTACCCCCTATTCGATGTTTTTTTGTAAATTTTTGATGAAGAAATATTTAAGGCGCCGTTTAAGCGTTTAGCTTTTTCTCGACCAATTCGTTGGTGAGACGGGGTTCAGCGAGTTTGTTGGTTTTTTTGAGGACTTGTCCAACGAAGAAACCTTTGAGATTGACGTTACCACCTTTGTACTTTTCGTATTCTTTGGGGTTAGCGGCGATAACTTCGTCGATAATAGATTCGAGAGTAGCAGGGTCGCTAATGAGTTCTTTGCCTGCGAAAGCTTTTTCGGGGGTTACACCGTTGAGTAAATCGGTTAACTTTTCTTTTGCTATAGCGTTGCTAATTTTACCACTCTCAATGCGCGTAATAACATCCGCTAGGTTTTGCGGAGTTAAACCAATTTCGGTGATAGCGAGTTTTTGTTTGTTGAGATAAGCTGCTATATCTTGTGTAATCCAGTTTGCCGCAGCTTTGGCACTGGCGCCAGTAGCAATAACCGTTTCAAAATATTCAGAAACAGTACGTTCTTCGGTAAGAACACGCGCATCATATGCAGAAAGTCCCAAATCGGTTTCGTAGCGATGACGCTTTTGAGCGGGGAGTTCGGGTAACTCGCTTTTCCAAGCATTTAATTGTTCGCTGCTAACTTCAATGGGTCCTAAATCAGGTTCAGGGAAGTAGCGATAATCGCTAGAACCTTCCTTTTTACGCATGCTAATAGTACGTTGTGAACTTTCTTCCCACAAACGGGTTTCTTGAATAATAGGTTCACCAGCTTCGACAGCAGCTATTTGTCGTTCAATTTCATGCTCGATTGCTTTTTGAATTGCGCTGAACGAGTTCATGTTTTTGATTTCGACTTTAGTGCCAAATTCTTTTTGTCCAACTGGACGAACAGATATATTAACGTCACAGCGTAGCGAACCTTCTTGCATGTTGCCGTCGCTAACACCAAGATAGCGCATAATTCGACGTAGTTCTTGCGCGTATTCAGCAGCTTCTTGTCCAGAGCGTAAGTCAGGTTCGGATACTATTTCCACTAATGGAACACCTGCACGGTTGTAATCTACAAGTGAGTAAGTCGAACCAGATAACCTGTCACTACCTGCGTGAACTAACTTACCTGCATCTTCTTCCATGTGTAGACGGGTCACACCAATTTTCTTACGAACAGGATTACCATCTTTATCGATTAACTCGATTTCTAACCAACCATGTTCAGCAATAGGTAAATCGTACTGCGATATTTGGTAATTTTTGGGTAAATCAGGATAAAAGTACTGCTTACGGTCAAACTTACTATATTTTGCGATTTGGCAATTGAGCGCTAAACCTGCTTTGACAGCATATTCCAGAACTTTTTGGTTAAGTACAGGTAACACTCCAGGTAAACCCATACAAACCGGGTCGATGTTGGTGTTGGGGTCGGCGCCGAACGCAGTCGAACTATCAGAGAATATTTTAGTGTTGGTACTAAGCTGACAATGGGTTTCAAGCCCAATAATCGCCTCGTACTCTGTTTTAACAGGAGTAGCAGTAGTCATAATATTACAGTATCTCGCTTTACTTATCAGCTTTTTATTGTAGAGGGGAAAGGGAACCCGTAGTAAGCACTTCAGTGCTTGACAGTGCTTGACAGTGCTTGACAGTGCTTAACAGTGCTTGACTTATTAAAAAATAGTAAAAATTAACTACGGCACCAATAATCAACATAATTCAAGTTAAAAAAGCAGGCGCCATATAATGCGGTTAATGTCTCAAAACGTATGCTGTCGCATTCTCAAGATAAAGCTGTAACTGCTAAAGCTACAAATATCGAGTTTCACCATGCGTAATTTTTAAGCTATGAGCATAAAGATGAACCAGTAGGTTTTATTATAACAAAACCCGTAATCAATGGAACGCAATATTATCGTAAACCCACATCAAAACCTAATTTATCTAATAATTCATTGAACCGCGCGATTGGTAAACTGCCTCCGGAAGCAAAATCATGTCCATGTCCATAACTTCCTTCTCCTTCTGGTAAACCAACGTTGCGTAGAAAATCTAGTACGTTTATTCCGGAGTCAGTTCTGGCACTAAAGTTGACTTTACCTGTTAAATATCCTTCGTTTGCCACAATTACAATATATTTTGGTAATCGCTGGCGCCAACTTTGAGCTATGAGAGGATGAATTTGACATGGTGAGTTAATTCTAATTAAAGCAACGTTACCAGCAAAAGTAGGCGCCGCTTTTCTAGCTTTTCCATTTCGAGTTTTACTTGTTCACGTGCATGATGGCAAGTCTTCTGTTTCAGCTAAACTTTGTACTGTTTCTAAAGTATCAATTTCTGCAACAGGTTTATCTGTACGTATTCGCAAAATTCGAGGGAACCGCAACGCAAAACCGCTATTGTGACGCGATGATGGTTGTACTCGGTCGAAAGTAACTTCTAATACTAACTTTGGTTCGACTATACAAACTCGACCATGTTCTAATTCCTGTATTGTATGCGCGCGACACCAATTACTAATTTCTGTGACTTCAGCATCGGTTAGTCCAGAGTAAGCTTTACCAATATTTAATAATGTCGGTTCAGTTTCGCTAGTACGAACAGCAAACGTATAATCTGATAAAAACCGTGCGCGTTTCCCAGTTCCTACTTCTGCTGCGGTAATTACAACATCGAGTGTGGCAATAGCACGTTTGATTTTTAGCCATTCTTTACCACGACGACCTGGTTTGTATGTTGAATTAAGGTCTTTAACCATTAATCCTTCGTTACCTCTTGCGCGCGCTGCTGTAAATTCGGCGTCTAAACCAGAAATATCGTCAAATTGTTTATGAAGTCCTCGTTTTATTTTTTCTGTATCTAACCGTAGCGAATCTAATATAGTTCTACGCTCTTTTAGAGGTTCATCAATTAATACTCTATTATTCGCGTATAAAATATCATAGGCAATAAATGCTACAGGTACTTCTTCTATTAACTCTTGTTTAACCTGCTTACGTCCAAGTCGTTTTTGGAGTTCCTGGAAAGGCAATATCTTGGCGCCTCGAATTGGTATTATCTCTCCATCTAAAATTAAACCATTGTCAGTATCGTCGCTTATAAGTTGCGCGAGCGGTTCAATTAAATCGCGAAATGTCCATGTGATTTCATCTAAAGTTCGTGAAAATAAAGCTACACGGCAATCATTAATAATAGTTCCATGCAAACTATCTTCCCCCTTTCCCCCTCCGATATGCACTTGTGTGCGAATGCCATCATACTTATCTTCGACCGCAAACCCCTGTGGCATTTGCTTTGTAACTTCGGTTAAATCATCTGCAGGACTAGCAAGCATAAACTTGATGGGATGAAAAAGTCGCATTTTTGCTTGCTCAAGTCGTTGATGACGAGCAAGGATAGCGGTTTCCCCAATATCACCAGTTAACATATTCACCCATTGCACTTTCGCAACTGGGACTTTGAACAAACGAGCAAGAGCATCTTCAACTGCTCCCTCTTTTAATCCAATTCGCAAATCACCTGCTAAAAGTTTAACGATATACTTCGCTTCGAGGGGAGTCGCAAGTCTTAATAATTCAGTAACTAGCGAAGTTTTACTTTTAGTTCCGAAGAGCGCAGCTAGTTGTTCGAGTTTAGAGAATAAGTGATGTAAGGTAAGAGTAGATGGAAGTTGCTTAGATTTAAGATTATTGCTCAAAACTTCAAATACGACATCTCCAGGGTCTCCCAGTTTAACTAAACGCTCTTGATATTTAGATTTTTCTATATTCGCAATAGTTGTAATCGCTGTTAGTAAAGCTGCTCCACCAATATTGACTGTACGTTGGTCACGTAACGGAAAAATATAACCAGCAAAAAAGCGCGCGGAAGTTATTAAATCTTCATCTGCCAGATTATTGAAGTAATCACCAAGTATTAAAGCTTTTATCGTTCGCTTTGATGTCGCTGCAATATTTTCTGCTGTTTGGGCAAATTCAATTAAAGAACTCATAAAATTAATTTAATATTTAGCGATTATAGCCAGTAGCTTCTTGATTAGCTTCTATCTGAAGAGCAAAGAAAACTTCTTGAAATTTTATTACTTTAGATTTGATTATTGCACAACAATCTCTATCTTGTGCTAGAGGCAGCAAAAATGTTTGTAATAATAATTTTAATTCTTTAAGCTTTTAATGATTACTTATGTCTATTATTTTAATATAATTTGGTATCACATTTAGCTATTTGAAAGTTATAATAAAAAAGTAATGCAATCAAAAATGTATTTGTAGTAAGCCGTTTGGGGTTCATGAGATAAATACAACTAGATTTACTTATCTCAAGAAATATAAGCAAAATTTAAAACTTAAACTATTGGTAGAGATATTACACGTTGTTATTTAATACAACATGAAATATATTCAAACGAAAAGTTTTCAGAGCAGTAACGATAAATAAGTTATATGTTTTTAGAATTTCGCTTGTCTGCTATCAATTTTTATGGAGTAATTTATGTCTGGACAAATGTGTTGGCTTCCAAGCTTTGCAAATAATGAGGCTTTAATTTTACATCTTCGTACCGATGAAAATCAACCTTGGCTACCTTACACTCTTTGCCGCGAATATGCAGTTCCAGATTACCCAATACCCAGAGGTTCTAAAGGTTGGGCAACCTTTCAAAAATTATTAAAAGCAGGTTGGAAAATAGTTCCCACTCCTCTAAAAGAAGCTCAACCTTATATCGGCGCCTTACAATTTATACGCTTGTAACATTTCAACTTAACGATACGCAATTGCTTTGGCTATATATGACTAATACACAATTAATGCCTACTCAAATCTCAGTTGAACCCAAAATAGCCAATAGCAATTTTTGCGGTGAGTTTGGTGAATGGATGTGGCGAGGTTGGAAAATTCGCTACGCTTATATCAATAATCCTAAATCTCCAGTTCCAGTGCTGTTGGTACATGGTTTTGGCGGTTCTATTCGACACTGGCGCCAAAATATATCAGAATTAGCGAAGTATCACAGCGTTTACGCAGTAGATTTATTAGGCTTTGGCGCCTCCGATAAACCAGTTACACCATATACAATTAAACTTTGGGTAGAACAAATTCACGAATTTTGGCAAACATTCGTGCGAATTCCAATAGTTTTAGTAGGAAACTCGATAGGTTCACTTACCTGCCTACAAGCAGCTGCAACATATCCAGAAATGGTGCGAGGTGTTGCAATGATTAGCTTACCCGACATGTCAGAGCAAAATATAAAATCGAATAGTTTACGCTTCTTGCAAGATAAAATTGTAGGTGTGTTAACATTACCAATTGTATTAAAACCTCTATTTTTTCTACTACGACAGCCACGTATAGTCAAACGCTGGGCAAGCTTTGCTTATGCTTGTAAAGAAGCAGTAACCGAAGAACTGCTAGAAATTCTCATGACACCAGCACGTGAACAAGGTGCAGTTCATGCTTTTTGTGCAATTCTAAAAAGCATGATGAGTAAAGATTTTAGTCCCTGTATACGTTCCATTGTCACCGACCTCAAACTGCCATCTCTTTTAATGTGGGGACGGGAAGACCGAATGATTCCTTTGTCTCTAGCTCATAGTCTGTTAAAGCTCAATCCACAATTGCAATTAGTAGAATTAGAAAACGCTGGACACTGCGCCCACGATGAATGTCCAGAACGGGTGAACTTTGAACTGCTATACTGGATTCGCAACCAAGTACTGGCGCCTGCGTAAGAGCCAAAATAAATTTAAAGCTATGGGTTGCGCTTATACTCCAACGAGCGCTAAAATCTGTAAGTTTCAGGCTAAATATAGCTAACTAGGAAAGCCGACTATCCAGCTGCTCCTAACAAATGAGATTTTACACCGAAGAGAAAACAAAGAACAATGCCAAAACGTACACAGTTAGTATTAAATCAAGATGTCGCCAAATTGGGTAAGCTGGGCGATTTAGTCGAAGTTGCTCCCGGTTATGCACGTAATTACCTAGTTCCCAAAAAACTAGCCTCTCCTGCAACCCCAGGTATTCTAAAACAAGTCGAACGGCGCCGTGAACTCGAACGTCAGCGTCAAGCTGAATTCAAGCAACAAGCGCTCGAACAAAAAGCAGCGATAGAAAAAGTTACAAATTACAGCATCCCAGTACAAGCTGGTGAAAACGAAGCAATTTTTGGTACAGTAACTACCCAAGACGTAGCTGATGTAATCAAAAAAGCCACAAACCTCGAAATTGATAAGCGCGGTATTACTATTCCCGATATCAGTAAGCTAGGTACTTACGAAGCAGACCTTAAGCTGTTCTCGGATGTCAGCGCTAAAGTCAGCTTCCAAGTTGTTGCCAGCTAGTTTCTTGTGGAATGTTCTCTTGTGGAATGTTCTCTTGTGGAATGTTTTCTTGTGGAATGTTTTCTTGTGGAGCGGGCATCCCTGCCCGCCCATGCAAGTCTTGTGGAATGGAACGGGCAAGGATGCCCATTCCACAAGAGTCACAAAAGCCACAAGAGTCACAAAAGCCACAAGAGTAAAGAATTTATACCTTCTTTAAATAGCCATTTGGGTTAAAAGTTGTTAGAAATTTGTGACAATTTTTATCAATATAAAATTCTGAATGCGTTGATAAAAACTCTTCTACCGCTTCCATTGGTCCTAAACCATAATCTGGGCACACAGGATGACCATTTATATTAGTATCTTCAACTATTAAATAGCCACCAGATGGAACTAGTTTGTTGTATAACATAAGTTCCTGTAACACATGGTGTTTAGTATGGTCTGAATCTAAAATTACTAACGTGTTAGAATTTTTTACTATTTCAAATACTTGTTTACTCGTTTCTATATCAACAGAACTTCCTTCGATTAAGTGAATATTTTTATACTTCGTCAAACTCTCGCGCGTTTGTTGTTTAATTTCAATATCAACACCAATTACTTCACCTTTACCCACTAATTTACACATATCAGCTAAATAAGCTGTTGTTCCCCCATACGCTACACCACATTCAAGAATAAAATCAGGTTTTTGGTTAAAAATAATTTCTTGGTAAAGCCATAAGTCTAACGGACATTTTAATATTTGTATTCCCTGCCAGTATGTACTTGTCCATACAGGTTGATTATTAAATACGGGTGCATGGTAATAAACTTTAGAGAATTCGTTGATTACTTCCATATAACCCGCAATTGTATCGTTTACGGGTATTTGATTATGAAGATTATTTGCAGCGATAGAGTCTGTCATAGTTTATCAAAAAAATGCTCTAATCTATATTTATTTGCCTCAGAAGATTATTTGTTATTATTTGTTCCAATTTAAATGAATTAGTAAATTAATTTTATATAAACTTCTATATCATTAATTTTGGCATGTATTTTTTTTACCACAGAGACGCAGAGTACACAGAGAAGGGAGAGTGAGCTACATGATTCTTAAACTTTATATGGTAGTAATTTAAATACATATATACTATCATGGTTTCGGAGGTTTCCAAATCTCCAAGGACATTTACCTTAGTAAAAGCCTTTATGTCTGAAGAATTAAATTTTCAAAATAGTAGTGTTGACCGTTTACCACCGCAAATTATTGAGGCTGAAGAAGCTGTGCTGGGCGGTATATTATTAGACCCAGAAGCAATCAGTAGAGTTAGTGACCGTCTGCAACCAGAAGCATTTTATATTAGTGCCCATAAAGAAATTTACCACGCGACTTTAAACTTACATAGACAAGGTAAACCAACTGACTTACTTAGTGTTACAAGTTGGCTTTCTGACCATGATTTACTCACGCGCGTTGGTGGTAGAAATAAACTCGCGTCTTTGATTGAATCTACAGTATCTGCTGTAAACATTGATGCTTTAGCACAATTAATTGTAGACAAATACCAACGGCGCCGATTAATCAAAGCCGGAAATGAAATAGTCCAGTTAGGATTCGAGACAGAAACGGATATTAGTAAAGTCATAGACCAAGCAGAGCAAAAAGTTTTTAATATTGCTCAAGACCGCTCTAATTCCGGTTTAGTTCATATCAGTGATTCTCTTATTAGTAATTTTAAAGATATTGAGAATCGTAATCAAGGTATAGCGTTACCAGGTATTTCCTCTGGTTACTACGATTTGGACGCGATGATAAACGGAGGTTTTCAGCGCTCAGACTTGGTTATTATTGCTGGAAGACCGGCGATGGGTAAATGTGTAGCTTACGATACCGAAATTTTGTTAGCTGATGGCTCTATTTCTTCTATAGAAGAGATACACCATCGCCAAAAAGCAAATTTAATTACATTGGGAGATAATTGGAAATTTAAAGTAGCTCAACCATCAGCTTACGTAGATGATGGTCATAAGCCAGTATTCCGTGTAACTACTCGCTTAGGAAGATATGTAGAAACAACTATAACTCATCCATATTTAACCATTAATGGATGGTGCCCGCTTTCTGAATTGAAGGTAGGTGATAAAGTCGCAGTACCTAGAAAATACAATGTATTTGGTACAGAAACTATTGCCGATAGCGAAGTGAAATTGCTAGCGTACCTTATTGGTGATGGTTGTTTAACTGCAACAAATCCCCAATTTACAAATACCAATCCTCTACTGCAAGAAGATTTCTCTCACGCTGTAACAAATTTTGTGGGGATGAAAATAAGATTAGAGGATTATTCAGGAACGCGCGCTCCATCGCTTTACGTGGCTAAAAATTATGAATTCATTTCTACTCAAAGACAGATTTTTGCTGAACGTTTAAAAACAGCTATTTCTTCATCATGTTTGTCAAGTAGACAAATAAGCTTGAAATTGGGGGTTTCACCTGCTTTGCTCTGCATGTGGCAGCAAGGAAAAAGTGTACCAAATGCTCAAATTTTTGAATTACTTTGTAAAACGCTTGAAGTAACACCGGAACAACTAGCTCCTTTAGGGTTTGCCACAATTCGTAAGAGTAGCGGTAATTTATTAAAATTATGGCTACAAGAACAAAACCTATGGGGCAAAAATGCTCATAATAAAACTGTCCCACCGATTGTATTTAAATTGACACGAGCGCAAATCGCTCTGTTCTTAAACCGTTTATTTGCAACTGATGGATGGGCATCATTATTAAAATCAGGTCAAGCACAATTAGGGTATTGTAGCGTTAGTGAGAAACTTGCTAGGCAAATTCAACATCTCCTCCTGAGATTTGGAATTATCGCAAATTTGAAAAGAAAATCTGTTAAATATAACGAGAGTCGTCGAGAAGCTTGGCAATTAGATATAACTGATGGTTATTCTATCAAAACTTTTGTTTCAGAAATAGGCATTTTTGGTAAAGAGAAAGCAATATCTAATATAGAGTTAGCTTTAGAAAACAGAGTTTATCAAACCAACTATGACACAATTCCCGTAGACATTTGGCAACAACTTGCTATTGTAAAAGGAAATGAACCTTGGGCTGTTTTAGCGAGACGCGCAGGAATTAAAGGGTCTTCAAATATGCATGTTGGTAAGCGGTGTCTATCACGAGAAAGACTTTATGTTATTGCAAGTGCCTTAGAAAATTTCCCACTTCAACAGTTAGCTAATAGTGATGTATATTGGGATGAAATAGTCTCAATTGAACCAATGGGAGAAAAGCAAGTTTATGACTTAACTATTCCAGAAACTCACAACTTTGTTGCTAATGATATATGTGTACACAATACGAGCTTTTCGATTAATATAGCTCACTATATTGCTGGTTCAATGCGAATGCCAGTAGCTATATTTAGTTTAGAAATGTCAAAAGAACAATTGGCGTTACGGATGTTATCGAGTGAAGCAAGAATTGAAAGTACTTATTTGCGAAGTGGACGTATTAGTCAAAATCAATGGGAAGATTTAACGCGCGGTATTAGCTTATTACAGGATATGCCTATCTATATAGATGATACACCTGGCATTACTGTAACTGAAATGCGGAGCCAAGCACGGCGCCTACAAGCAGAAGCAGGCGCCGATTTAGGATTAATCTTGATAGATTACTTACAATTAATGGAGGGTGCAGGTGATAACCGCGTTCAAGAGTTATCGAAAATTACTCGTAACATTAAAGGTTTAGCAAGGGAATTAAATGTACCAGTTATTGCGCTTTCGCAGTTAAGTAGAGGCGTAGAATCACGTACAAATAAGCGACCAATGTTATCAGATTTACGCGAAAGCGGGTCGATCGAACAAGACGCCGATTTGGTGATGATGCTATATCGTGATGAGTATTATTCTCCGGATACTCCTGAGCGAGGTTTGGCTGAAGTTATTGTTGCTAAACACCGTCATGGACCAACTGGAACGATAAAGCTGTTGTTTGACCCACAGTTTACTCAGTTCAAAAATTTAGCACGAGGTAGTTATTAGAGTTAGGAGTTACTCGTAAGGTGGGCAGTGCCCACCCTACAACACTTAACTATTAGTTGACTCCTAATAGTTCGACATCGAAAATTAGGGTTGAGTAAGGTGGAATTACGCCACCTGCACCGCGCGCTCCGTAACCTAGTTCGGATGGGATGATTAATTTACGGCGCCCACCAACTTTCATGGTGCTGAGTCCTTCGTCCCAACCTTTGATAACTTGTCCACGACCGATGTTGAATTTGAAGGGTTCACCACGGTCGCGTGAGCTATCGAATTTGGTACCGTCTTCTAATGTACCTGTGTAGTGTACTTTTACTGTTTGTCCTGTTTGGGGAGCTTCACCTGTACCCTCTTGGATTTCTACGTATTTTAGTCCAGAGGGAGTAGTGATAATATTTTCGTCTGACATGTCTTTGCTCGCTATTAAGGTGTTGCTTTCTATGTTTGGTGTTGTTTGTGTGACAGATTGTGTAAGTTGACTGATTTGAGCAGCTTTTGCTTCTGCGTTATTGCCACCGATTTGCGCTAGTACTAGAACTACAACGCAAACCATCATAATACCCACACTAAGAAATATCGCTTTCAACTTAAAACCCTCCTTTGGAAGTAATGAGTTATGGGTGCTGAGTGCTGAGTGCTGAGTTATGAGTACGACAAAATTAAGTTTAAATCAGAAACGGTATTTATAGAAAAAACTTCCCCCCTTTTTCTATCAAAGAAGGAGGGTACAACTACCATCAAATAGCCATTACAAGCATACTCAACACTCAGCACTCAACACTCAATACTCAGCACTCAGCACTTAAGATTATTTCCACATTTTGTTTTCTAGGTCGCGTACTTGTCGCTCTAAACGGTCTATTCTACCGCGTAATTCGTCTACTTCTGATTGACGCGCTACTCCTAAATCTTGCATCATGTTTCGCATTTGACGCTGCATGGTAGCATCCCAGTTACCTTGTTCAGACCTCATTTGCTGCACCATGTCGTCCATTACTGCTTTCGCTTGTTCGGGGTCGAGTTTTCCGTCTTTGACTAATCTGTCACCAGCTTCTTTGATTTTTTCTGCCATTACTGAGGTTGTGCCAATACCAAGCATTAATAGCTGCTGCATCCAATTGTTGTTATCCATACCTTTTTCCTATTGTTTTTTTTTAAACTAGTTGGTTATTTGTAACTACCGTCAAGTTATGCTAATCGCTAGTGTCTCTAGACTACAGCTCTATTGTGGCAAACTAAAATAGGTAAATGTAAGTGCATGGTTATCGAGTTACTCAAGTTTAAAGTCCCTTCGGAACGGCGCGAAATATTCATCTCATTGGACGATGAAATATGGACAACTGCACTAGCTAAGTATCCTGGGTTTCTCGGTAAAGAAGTATGGATTAATCCAAATGTACCTGAAGAAATAACCTTGGTGATACAGTGGGCTACTCGCGAACAGTGGAAAGCTATACCAGAAAAGGATTTAAAGCCAATATATCAGCAGTTTGATACCGCTCTTGGCTTTGCTTACCAAATGGTGGAGTCATCCGAATATCAGGTTCGGAAATTTCCCCAGATGTAAATTGTTTATTAATGGGGGAGAAGCGCCAATTTTCCCCCGGCGCCTATAAAATGCTATTTATCAGATTTTTTCTGGGCACTATTCGATGTAATGGTACCTATATTAGGTAAACTCAATCGTGCTGTTGTGTCTATTCTGCCAGTTACTCGATACCCTAAATCGAGTACTGATAAGTTACTAATTGTCTGTGGTACTCTAAAGTTGAACGCAAGTCTTGTTGGAACCCCAGGCGCCAGTTCAATCAATGCTCTTTCTGATGCACGCTGATATTGGTTAAACTGTAAACTACCTGCTGTATAAACATTTCCATCAGTGTCTATAAGACGTGTTTGATAACTATTATATCCGGCGCCAAAGCTGATTTGACGATGTGTGTCGGTAAAATTTGTAACTATCACATCACAAGTTACCCTTGTACTACTACTACGTTGACAAGGACGGGGTTCAAAAGAAATGTTAAATCTTCTATCTACTTGTCGTGTGGTGGCAGATTGCTCTGGTGCGTTCTGGGTTGCACCTGGGACTGTATAAGCAATTGCAATTAAACTTGACAGTGCAGCGCTGGCTATTAGGCTTTTAGCGTACATGGCTTTTACTGATATATGATTTGCAACCCTATTTTGACACAAGTGTGAAAGAGAAACACGTGTATCGACATTAAAGCTTTAATGCGCGTATTTACTCAGATATTATTCAAGCAGTACGTATTTCATCATACTTTGCACGCACAAGTTGAATATCTTGCCACATCTGCCATTTTGGGCCACCTCGGTCGCGCGTAGGGTTACGCAATAAATAAGATGGATGGAAAATTGGCATACAAAATCTTCCTTCCCACTCTATCCATTTACCACGAATACTTGTCATTGACCCTTTGTCACCAATTAAACCTTTTACTGCTGTTGCACCTGTCAAAAGGATGATTTTTGGGTTAACTAAGCGAATTTGCTCAAATATATAAGGTTTGCAAGCCGCTACTTCTTTGGCACTTGGCACCCGATTCTCTGGTGGTCGGCATTTATTTATGTTACAAATATAAACATCTTTCTCAGTATCAAGTCGAACTGATTGTAAGATTTTTTCTAAAAGTTGTCCCGAACGACCGACAAATGGTAAACCTGTTTCGTCCTCGTTTTGCCCTGGCGCCTCTCCCAGAATCATAATGTCGGCATTGAGATTTCCGCGTCCGACAACTGCATGAGTACGGGTATCTCCTAATCCACAACGATGACACTGATTGCAATGTTGTGCTAATTGAACCATACTAGAATAAGTACCAGCAGGGATAGGAATTTTGGCATCGGTTGGAATTAAGTCGTTAATTCCAGGACTTAGGCTTGGTTCTGAGAGATTGAAGAGGTTGAGTTGATCACTACTCATGAAACTTTTTTACGGGCAAAAGCACCGGGTATCAAATTTTGGCATATTTATAATAATTTTAAATCTTTTTGGTCAGATAATTACAACTATTTCAAAAATCGGTCATTATAAAAGTAATATAACCTTAGAGTAAGGGGGTTAATTAATGATAGATGCCCCACTTTTTCAAGACCGTACAGAAGCTGGTGAAAAATTAGCGGCACTTATTCAAGCTGAGTTAATGCAACATCCGGTGGATGCAACATGTAACAAAATTGTTTATGCATTACCACGGGGAGGACTACCAGTTGCTTCACCAATTGCAAATGCCCTCTCGTGTCCTTTAACGGTTTTAGTCTCTAAAAAAATTACCCACCCTAATAACCCAGAGTTAGCAGTAGGCGCCGTCACTGCATCTGGCGAAGTATTGTGGATGCAGCAAAAAACCTTTAGCTTTCGACCAGAGCGTTGGCGAGAACAAGCTATGGAAACAGCTATTGATAAAGCCAAATCACTAGAATCACAATTTCTGCCATTTTGTCCAGAAGTTAATCATGAAGGCGCCATACTCATTTTGGTCGATGATGGTATCGCTACGGGAATGACCATAGCAGTTGCAGTCAAAGCACTCGCAAAACTTGCACCCGCACAAATTTGGTTGGTGGCGCCGCTAGCGCCACCAGTAATGATACCTTGGTTACAAGAGTGGTGCGATAGTATACTACGCGACTCAAAAATTAACTATCGTGTCATAGTACTTGCAACACCCGAACAATTTGTTAGCGTTAGCAGCTTTTACTCCAAATTTCCACAAGTCGCAACATCCGAAGCATTAGAATATTTGAAGGTTAAAAGTTAGCGCGTCTGTGTTGCTTTAATCATTTCCTCATATTGTATTGCTTTCGCATAATCTCCCGAAGCATAATAAGCAGCCTTCAAACTCGCAAGCGCTTGTTCTTCGCTCTTAATATCTTTCATCTCTTGTGATAACTTTAAACGTTCCTCATAATACTTAATAGCTTGTGGATAATGTTTTAAAGCATAATAAGCATTACCCAAATGTTTAAGTACCTGAATGAGGCTGCGATGATTATTAAGCGTCCGTGCTATTTTTATACAATCTCTATAACACTCAATTGCCTTCTGGTAATTTCCTAAAGCAGACCAAGCATTACCCAAGTTTTTCAAAACTTGTTCTTCTGCAAAACTATCTTTGAGTTCGCGTACTAGCTTAAGACTTTGCTCTTTATATTCTATTGCTTGCTGTAAATTTCCATTCGCCTTATACACAAGCCCTAAATTATTCAGTGCGGCAACTTGACTTTTTTTATCACCGCAAGAACGTGCAATATTTAAACAGTCTTGTAAATATTCAGTTGCTTGCTCATAATTACCTATATGACGGTATGAATTGCCTATGTGGGACAATGCTTGTAGTCGCAAACGCACGTCATTAATTTCTATCGCCAAAGATAAGCATTGCTGTGAGTATGATATGGCGCCTTTGTAATCACCTGAATTATACGCAACTAGTATTAAAGAACTAATCGCTTTTGCTTGTAAATGGGAGTTGCCAAAAGCTTGAAACAATGCTAAAGACTGTTGTAAAGATTTGGTTGCAGCAACAAACTCACCTGCTTGCTGATGCTGAATACCTTCGCATAATAGTGTGTATGCTTCAGATGAGTAGTCATCTAGTTCTGACATTAGTATTTCTGCTGGTACTTGTTTATACTCGTGGTTAATTGTGCCGCGCTGTCTAACATTCGGATATACGGTTCTTGACTGCACCTGAATCATCTCTTCTGTAATGTTGTTACATCCGCTTTCCACATTCAACCCCCTGATAACTCTTCTGCTTTAGTTTTCCCAGAAATAGTTATTTTCTCTCATCTTGCATAAAAATACCTGTCTTAAGTTATATTTAAGGGTGGCTTTTGATGATGCGTTCGGCAGGCGCCTGTTTAAAAATGATATTGATTTTGATTGATATTACCTATTCATCGGAACATTTCCATTCCACACATACTCAAATTCGGCTTCAGTAATTTCAAACTCTTCAAGATTCTCACCTTTAATCGGCTGGTCACTTAACCGACCATAGTCATCACTGAAATGTTTTTTGTCGTAGGACAAGACATTTCCGTTTTCGTAAAGCTCTATTTGTCTGGACGTGTAAGCATTTTCACCTATTTCCAAGAAGTAAGTACTTGTACCCCATGCATCAAAATCTCCACCTAAAGGCACCGTCCAAAACCATTTATAATATCGCATACCCAATACTCCTACAACATTACTTCTATAATTTTACTTGAAATCTGAGTCACGCAGTAATTCTCTAACTTCCATCAATATTTTTCCCAGCATATTTTTCCCACTGCCATCTTTACCACAACCCCAATAGTAATCATGAGGTGCATTTTCAACTAATTCTTCATTTGAAGTATTTACTAAAACTTTACGTATTTCTTTATGCGTTTTAAATTTGCGTATGACTGCTGCACGCATTACATCATCTTTAACTACTTCCCAATCTTGACGTAGTGGACGAGTGCGTTTACGACCCTCGGAAGCTGCCTCATTGGGTGTTTTACAGTTACGGATTTGTTCTAAATGTGGAGTACCGACAAACTTTTGCGCTTGAAAATAATGTTCGCTTGTTTGCCAATACAACCCATCTAGCTCAAAACCATGCGCTGAAAAGTTGGAAAAACATCCATATTCTCCTTGGCTACTATAAAAATAGATAGTCATCATCTACCCTACGATATACTATTGTACTAATATATAAAATTAAATTGATGGAGTCAAACGCTGTCGCGGCATGAAACTTCTTTAGCTTCGTAAAAACGACACCCTTCGCAAGGACCGCTAGGATTAACTGCACAACGAATGTAACCTGAACGTGCGTTATACTGACAGCTAATATCACCAATCAAATAACCTACACCCTCAAGATAGTAACGGTCATGTTCTAATGGTCTTGGATGCTGTGGTACGCGGCGCCCCGAAGTAAAGGTATTAGCTGCCTGTCGAATCCGCATTCGCGTGCGCCACTGAGCTTTGCGAATTATCCACAGTGAAAACAATGACGGCAAACAGCCGATAACAAGGACTAAAAGTGTTTTTAACACTGGAATTTCACCTCTTTGATTACGCGATATTAAGCTAATTTTTAGCTAATTTTTAAACAAGCTTCGATTCGCTATTTTACCCAGCATAACTTTTACATACCTTGGGGTGCATGTAGGTTAAACATTTATTTAAACATCTATCATTTTTGTCTTCGCTTGACCTGCGGCAAACGCTTTTTATTATTTTTATCGCGTAAATCTTGCGCCAAAGAGGCAGCTTCACGTTCTAAACGGAATAAATCTACCTTTCGCGTTGTCATTACAAATGTTTTGTCCGTTCTTTGACGAACGCAGGGAACGCTTATCGCAAAATATTTACACCAACTTTTAGATATTGATTTTTGTTGACTTTCTGCTGGATGATTGTTTATGCTGCCAGCAATCGCTTTAAACTCTAATATTGCCTCCTCTAACTCTTGTGCCATACGGTTGATTTGTCGCGCTTGCGCTGCTAAAGTCTCCCAAGTACCTGTTGGCTTTACCTGTTCTGGCTGCAACGGTATAATTGCTGCATGGACTAACGGCGCCCCTATTTGTGACGAATTTGATCTGTTATTGTTGTAATCTTTTAACATGCGTATCTCTCTTCGAGTACCTGCGTGTCACTTATCTTACCATTAATTAAATACATTAGTACTATTTAATAAAAAGATTATATTTTGAATTGAAGGGCATTACTTTAGGTAGTTTCGCTGTAACGTAGGTACGATAGGCTAAATTAAGAAGTAGGAAGCATAAAATATGGACAGTAATGAAATTGCAAGTACTTTAACCAAATTATTTGATACTAATGTGAATGCGGTGGCACCTGGTTCTTGGCAAGTTGAGACACCAAACTTTCGTTTACTGGTACTACTTTCGGATGATGGAAGCTGGTTTCGTGCATTGCTGCCACTAATGCCAATTCAAGAAGCGCAACCTTTTTTACAGCAGTTGCTCGAAGCAAACTTTGACGATACACATGCGTGTCGCTATGCTTTACACCAAAATGTTGTTTGGGGAGTGTATCAGCATTTCACCAACAGTTTAACTACACAAGATTTTGAAGACGCAATTGCAAAACTCGTTTCACTTCAGGAAACTGGTCTAAATGATGTTTTTGGTAATTTGGTAGAAAGTCGTATTCAACTTATTATCAAAGCTGCGAAACAGCAAGGGCAAACTTTAGAAGCAACGATGCAAAACTTAGACCGCTTTTATGCGGAAGGTTTGATGGGTGAAATTGATGAATCCCCTGAAGTGCGTCAGAAAACTCTTACTGCATGGCGCCGTCAACTCGAACGCTTATGGGATGAAGTAGCATAACTCAAAATCAATGAATATCATAGAAACTCTCAAGGCAGATTATCAAAGATTTCCTGATAATCAAACTTATTCTATTTATACTCCAGATGTTTTCTTCAAAGACCCTTTGAATAAGTTCAATGGTCTTTGGCGTTACAAGCTGATGATTAAATTTATCGATACTTTTTTTCTCAATTGCAAGATGGATTTGCATGATATCTCTCAGCATTCCGATACCATCAAAATGGAGTGGACGTTAAATTGGAATACTCCTTTGCCTTGGACACCCCATGTCGCGATTAATGGGTGGAGCGAATTAAAGCTTAATGCCGAAGGTTTAATTTGCTCGCATATCGACTATTGGAACACTTCGCGTCTTGATGTGATTAAACAGCACTTTCGCTTCCACTAATCTTGAACAGTCTTAGAGAATTTAGTCGATAATGTAAATAAATGTAAACAAAGCGACTAGCAGGACAGAATCATTCCATGCGTGTAATTTTAATGACAGGCAAAGGCGGCGTAGGTAAGACATCTGTCGCTGCTGCTACAGGGCTTCGCTGTGCTGAACTTGGCTATCGTACCTTAGTGTTAAGTACAGACCCTGCTCACTCGCTAGCAGATAGCTTCGATATTGAGTTGGGACATGAGAGAAAGCAAATTCGTCCGAATTTGTGGGGCGCCGAACTAGATGCGTTAATGGAGTTAGAGGCAAACTGGGGAAGTGTCAAGCGTTATATTACCCAGGTATTACAAGCGCGCGGTTTAGACGGAGTGCAAGCTGAGGAGTTAGCGATATTACCAGGAATGGATGAAATTTTTGGCTTGGTCAGAATGAAGCGTCATTATGATGAAGGCGAGTATGATGTTTTAATTATCGACTCGGCACCAACAGGTACAGCGTTGCGACTGTTAAGTTTACCTGAAGTTAGTGGTTGGTACATGCGTCGCTTTTATAAGCCATTTCAAAATATATCAGTTGCGCTTCGACCTTTGGTAGAACCTATATTTAGACCAATTGCGGGTTTTTCGTTACCAGATAGAGAAGTAATGGATGCTCCGTATGAGTTTTACCAGCAAATCGAGGCATTAGAAAAAGTCTTAACCGATAACACGCAAACCTCAGTACGGTTGGTGGCAAATCCAGAGAAAATGGTTATTAAAGAATCTCTACGTGCCCATGCGTATCTGAGCTTATATAATGTGGCGACAGATTTAGTAATTGCAAACCGTATTATTCCCGACGAAGTGCAAGACCCATTTTTCCAACGCTGGAAAGATAATCAAAAACAGTATCGTCAAGAAATTCACGATAATTTCCACCCTCTGCCAGTCAAAGAGGTGCCATTATTCTCTGAAGAAATGTGTGGCTTACAGGCTCTTGAACGTCTTAAAGATACACTTTACAAAGATGAAGACCCTGCTCAGGTTTATTATAAAGAAAATACGATTCGTGTTGTTCAAGAACCAAATCAACAGTACAGTCTGGAGTTATACCTACCTGGAATTCCTAAGAATCAAGTTCAATTGAGCAAAAATGCTGATGAATTAAATATACGTATTGGCAACCATCGCCGCAATTTAGTCTTACCTCAAGCATTAGCCGCACTACAACCCGCAGGCGCAAAAATGGAAGACGACTATCTTAAAATACGCTTTAGCAACGGATGAGCGCGCGGTGAGTCCAGTTGGCGGTGTCGGTCTCCGTCCCGCCAAACTGGCGAACCCGAAGGGATGTAACGGATGAATTTGTTACAAACTAGTTAAGTAAAATTAACTATCCGTTATATCCGTTATATCCGTTGCAGTACTTGTACTGAAGACAAATTTGTTCAAAAAATCTGACAATGGTAGTCATATTTTTGTTGTTACCTTTTTATCTCAGTACAGGCAATGACTCTAGCTAGTGATTCAGATTTACGTCTTAATATTGAGCCGACTAAACTGCTACATTCTATTAATGATAGGATTCGTAAGCTTTTAGAGTTGCCAGATATTCTCAAGGTAGTGGTAGAAGAGTTGCGTCTATTTCTCACGACTGACAGAGTAATGGTCTACAAGTTTCATGCTGACAATAACGGGCAAGTCATAGCTGAATCTATAAACGAGAATAAATTACCTTCATTACTAAATTTAAATTTTCCAGCAGATGATATTCCTGCTCATGCGCGTGAATTATTCGTGCAATCAAGGATTCGCTCGATTGTGAATGTAGATACTGGACAAATTGCTCAGAACCCTGTGAATGTTAATGGAATAGGCGCCAGTCAGCGTTCAGTTGACCCTTGTCATGCAGAATATCTAACTGCAATGGGGGTACAGTTTTCTATTGTCGTGCCCATACTTTATTATGATCAGCTTTGGGGACTGCTAGTATCGCATCATTCTCAACCCCTCGCAATTTCTAACGTTGAAGTTGATACAGTGCAAACAGTTGCTGATTTGCTTGCAGTCGTGATTGCTTATATTACTCCACTACAAGAATTAAAACAAACTCAAACTCAACTTATTCAAACTGAAAAAATGTCAAGTTTGGGTCAGCTTGTAGCGGGAATTGCACACGAAATTAATAATCCCGTCAATTTTATATACGGTAATATTAATCACGTTCATCAATATGTAGATGACATACTTGGCATTTTAGATTTATATCAGCAAAATTGTTCAACTGATATACCAGAAGTAATTGAACGTGCAGAAGAAGTTGATTTAAATTTTATCGTCGAAGATTTGCCCAAAATGTTGTCGTCGATTAAACTAGGAACAGACAGGATTCGGCAAATAGTATTATCACTGCGTAATTTTTCTAGACTCGACCAAGCAGAAATTAAGCCAGTGAACATTCATGAAGGAATTGACAGCACACTAGTAATATTGCAGCATCGTTTGAAAGCGAAACCCGAAAGTCCAGCAATTTGCATCATCAAAGAATATGGAGATTTGCCACTTGTAGAATGTTATGCAGGACAAATAAATCAAGTTTTTATGAACGTTTTGAGTAATGCTATAGATGCTTTAGGGGAACAGCGAGAATCAAAACAAAATACAATTATAATTAGCACTAACATCAGCCAATTTTCAGATAATAGACCTAGCGTATTAATTTCTATTGCTGATAACGGATGTGGAATGCCAGAACATGTAATTAAGAAAATTTTTGACCCATTTTTCACAACCAAAGAAGTCGGTCAAGGAACAGGACTAGGTTTATCAATTAGTTACCAAATTATTGTAGATAAACATAGCGGTACATTTAAATGTAAATCCCAACCAGGAGAAGGAACAGAATTTTTAATTGAAATACCAGTGAGAGTGAAAAGTGCTGAGTGCTGAGTTAGGAGTTAGGAGTTAGGAGTTAGGAGTTAGGATAAAATACAAATTGTCATTCTGAGCGTAGCGAAGAATCTAAAATTTCATTGTATAGAATCTAAAATTCCATTGTATCTTGAGATGCTTCACTACGTTCAGCATGACATTTGAAAACTACTCAGCACTCAGCACTATCTACTCAGCACTAATTTCTTAATTGTACGGGCATCGCTAAGTAGGTCATTTTAACACCGCTAAGGGGTGTGAAAATTACTGGCGTTAAATTTGAGTTTAACTGCATTACTATCTCGGTAGCTGGTAGTGCTTTTAAACCTTCCATCAAATATTTAACGTTAAAAGCAATATCAATATCATCTCCTGATATTTGTGCTGGCATTGGTTCTACTGCACTACCAATATCTGCTGCTTCCACTGATAAGGTTATTTCTTGGGCGCCGCTGTCAATGCTAACTTTAACGATATTATTCTTTTGGTCGGCTAAAACTGCAATTCGTTCTAAAGTACTCAAAAGTTGCTTTCTATCTAAAGTTAGTTCGCGTTGAAACTGACGAGGTAATAATTGCCGATATTGCGGATACTGCCCATCTAATGTTCGACTTGTTAAACGTTGGTTTTGCCACTCAAATATCGCTTGTCCTTGGTCAAAATGCAGCGCAATAGTTTCTTCAGATTGGGCACTATGTGCTAACATCCGCTCAAGTTCGCGTAAAGCACGAGCAGGTACTGTCACTTCTAACTCAGCATCGTTATTATCGTCAGAACCTTCGTTTATTGTTTCCACAACTGCTAAACGGTGTCCATCAGTTGCTGCAAACTCAAGAGCATTAGGTAAAACCTTTAAGTGAACTCCTGTTAAGACTTGCTTGGTTTCATCAGCACTCGTAGCAAATAAAGTTCCTCGCAACCCTTCAATTAACGATGCTGCACTCAAATATATTGGTTGAGTATCTTCAATTACTGGTAACTCAGGAAATTCCTCACCACCCATTGCTCGAACTTTGTAGCTACCACTTCGAGGTGTCAAAGTAACAAGTATACCTTCGCCTGTATTCTCTTCTGTATTAGTTTCATCTTCAAGAGTAATTTCCCCTTCTGGCAACCGCGAGACTATATCATTAAGTAACTTCGCTGGCATTGCGATTGTGCCACTTTGAATAACTTCTGCATTAAAGCTAGTGCGAATTCCTAAACTCAGGTCAAAAGCTGTAATTGTCACAATATTAGTATCAGCATCAGCTACTACCAGCACATTCGCTAGTACAGGATGCGTTGGACGTGATGGTACTGCACGGCTCGTCAGGGAAAGATTTGTGTTAAGGTCGCTTTGGTTACAAACTAGTTTCATATGCTGAGGATAAAAGTGAGCGCGCGTTTTGATATGCCGCAATAAGTAAGACTAGGGTAGTATTGCATCGAAATCAACACTGCCTTACATATCGTCACAGCAACTTAAGATAATAACATCGTATGCCAATTTACTAACACTTATGTACTAATTTGAAAATTAGTTAGTACAGAACAGGCGCCTGAGAAACCTGGTTTCTTTGTTGATAGCATTTAATAAAAATGAATATTTTGGGTAGAAACCAGGTTTCTTTACGTAAGCCTTGATGTATAAAACTATCGTTAATTCTATAATTTAACCTGTAAAACAGCACATTTTTTGCGAATAATACGTAATTTACTTTTTAATTAGTAATAATATTTACTTTCTTTCTTTCTTTCTTTCTTTCTTTCTTTCTTTCTTTGTGTCCTTTGTGGTTCATTCCTTCAATTAATAACACGGGCAAGGATGCCCGTGCCACATTTCTATGATAGCTTGCGGGGATTGTTTATTTGAATTTGGTCAGTTAACTGGTATAGCTTCTGTTTAAGTGCAGCATCTTTCTTACGTAGCTGAGTAATTTTGTCACAACTATAAAGTACTGTGGTGTGGTCTTTACCACCAAATTCTTCGCCGATTCTAGGTAGACTTAAATCTGTGTATTGCCGCATTAAATACATGCCAATTTGACGTGCCCAGCTTATTTCCCGGCGCCGCGAGTTGCTTTTCATGTCTTCGATTGATACATTAAAGGTGTCAGCAACAACAGTTAAAATAGCTTCAGGTGTAGCGGCAATTTTTTCTCTTGGCGCCTCTAAAACAGATGTAATATTTTCTACCGTCATTGGCAAACCCCAAATGGAAATATACGCTAACGCACGAATTAAGGCGCCTTCGAGTTCACGAATATTATTCGTATAATTTGATGCAATATACTCGATAACATCCCTAGGCAAACGAATATTGTCATACTCAGCTTTTTTGTGTAAAATCGCCATCCGTGTTTCTAAATCGGGTTTTTGGATATCGGCAATTAACCCCATGGAAAACCGCGAACATAAGCGCTCTTGAAGCTGGGGAATTTGTTTGGGAGGACGGTCTGAAGCAATAACTACCTGTTTACCTGCTTCATGCAATGTATTAAATGTATGGAAAAATTCTTCCTGAAAACGCTCTTTTCCCTCGATAAACTGGATATCATCGACTAATATTACATCCGCAGTTCGGTAATGCTCGCGAAAGCTTTGCATTTCTGTGCTTACTGCTGTAGAAAAGTCGTTGATAAATTTCTCGGTGGAAACGTAGAAAATTTTTGAGTCTCGCTTGATGTCCAAGCGGTAATGACCAATAGCTTGCATTAGGTGCGTTTTCCCCAACCCCACACCACCACACAAAAACAATGGGTTAAATTCGCGTCCTGGTAATTCTGCTACTGCTAACGCTGCTGCATGTGCCATTCTATTATTGGCGCCAACAACAAACCGAGAAAATAAATATTTCGGGTTTAAGTTTAAATTGTTGGTTTTTAGACTATTTTCTCGAATTCCAACGGAAACTACTCTTGGTGCTGTGTTTTCGACAGGCGCCATATCTTCCTGAGAATGAGAATCATCAGAGTCAGATGTAATGTAAATTTCTATCTTATAACCTGCGATGTCGCAAACAACATTGGCTATTGTTTCAATGTAATACTTTTGCAGCCAGTTGCGAGCGAAAGGGTTTGGGGTACGAATGAACAGGCAGTTATTTTCTAACCGTTCCGCGTTAGCTGTCTTTATCCAGGTTTCAAACGTGGGACGCGATAGTTCTAGCTGTAAACGAGCTAAAACTTGGCGCCACAGGTTGTCTAGAGTTAGGGACATTATTTACACCTTTGAATAAAGGTCTTAAACACAGAAAACGCAAAAAGTACTTACAAATCTAAACAAAAGACCAGCCATGCGCTATACCTAGGACTACATGCGTGAGTTGTAATCTTGACATTGACACGTCCTAGTAGGCAATATCCTACCATTACTGACTCACACTGAAAAGTAAATACATTAAAAGCCGCAAATGTACTTACGAGCGAAACAAACTCAGTTTTTCGTAGTTCAATATTGAATAAGAGGTTATATGAAAAAACACACTGACACTAGCAAATCAATTATTATGTCTATCTATAGAAAGAATTATCTTGGATGCGTGTTACTGTTTGGCGCCGCTTCGATGTCACTAAGTGGTTGTGCCCAGCTTGCCAATAGTTTGAATACTTCGAGAAACGGAACTGCTGCAACAGAACCAACAGTTGAAGCGTCACCTATTGTCGCTGCACCTCCACCAATTATCTCCACATCTGGAGGAGACCCTAATTTTGTTGTTGGTGTAGTACAAAAAGTTGGGCCAGCGGTAGTACGTATTGATTCATCGCGGACAATATCGCAAAACCCAGAACAATTAGAAGACCCTTTCCGACGCTTTTTTGGCGAAAGCACTCCTGAACCTCGTCAGCGTGTCGAACGTGGTAGTGGTTCTGGGTTTATTATTAATGCCAACGGGCAGATATTAACAAATTCTCACGTAGTAGATGGTGCAGACTCGGTAACTATTACACTTAAAGATGGTCGAACTCTCAAAGGTAAGGTGTTGGGTGAAGACCAAGTAACCGATGTTGCGGTAGTTCAAGTCGAAACTAATAATTTACCAACGGTAGCATTAGGTAATTCTGAGAAACTACAACCAGGTGAAGCAGTTATTGCTATTGGCAACCCCCTTGGCTTGAATAATACGGTTACTTCGGGAATACTTAGCGCCACAGGTCGTTCGAGCAGTGATATTGGCGCCACCGATAAGCGTGTAGACTATATACAAACAGATGCGGCAATTAACCCAGGAAATTCGGGTGGTCCTTTACTTAATGCACGCGGCGAAGTTATTGGAATGAATACGGCTATTATTAAAGGCGCCCAAGGTTTAGGATTTGCAATTCCAATTAATACAGCACAACGCATAGCACAAGAATTAATCGCCAAGGGTAGGGTTGACCACCCATATTTAGGAATTCAAATGGTGACTCTCACCCCAGAAATTCGCGAACGAGTTAATGCACGATTAGGTATTAGTTTATCAACCGATAAAGGCGTATTATTAATAGATATCGTACCACGTTCACCCGCAGCAGCAGCAGGTCTAAGAGCAGGTGACGTAATTCAATCAATCAATAATCAACCTGTAAGTAAAATTGAAGAAGTTCAAAGAATTGTAGAAAGCAGTAAAATAGGAACTCCATTACAAGTGCAAGTTCAGCGTGGCGGTCAAGTTACCCAAGTTGCCGTCAGTCCTGCTGCTTTTCCTGCACAACGACAAGCTAGGCAATAAATATAAATGTATACTTTTATCCCCCGGTTGGGGGGATAAAAAGATGTTAGATTTTCATCTAATTTGTTTGAATCAATAAAATTCTGTATCTCTTTCTTAAGGTATATATCTAAAGTTTTAAGGAATTTATAAAATGAGCGAGTCGTTATCGATTATTAAGCTAGGCAATCCATTATTACGTCAATCATCGTATGAAGTTAACAATGTTAAAGATACTCGCATTCAAAAGCTAATTGATGATTTAATGAAAACTCTTACAGAAACAAACGGTGTTGGCATTGCGGCGCCTCAAGTCGCAATTAACTATCGCTTGTTTATTGTAGCTTCTCGTCCGAACCCCCGGTATCCAAATGCTCCTTTAATGGAACCAATCGCTATGATTAATCCTAAAATAATTGAGCATTCTGTGGAAACAGTGAAGGGTTGGGAAGGGTGTTTGAGCGTTCCTGGTATTCGCGGACTCGTGCCGAGATATCAGTCGATTACTGTGGAATATACTGATGTAACAGGTGATTCAAAAAATGTAAAGCTAGTGGATTTTGTCGCACGTATTTTTCAACACGAGTATGACCATCTTGATGGCATCGTCTTTCTAGACCGCGTTGAAAGCACAAAAGAGTTAATATCTGAAGAAGAGTATCAGAAACTACAGAATTCTGATAAATTATGATTCAAAAATAATTGTTAAAAGTAGTGACAATTACAAACTTATTAAGTTAAACTTAATGAGTTGTTAACCTCATTAGATGCAGGGTTATCGGGTAATAGCATAAAATGACACAAACCGTTAGTAGTCGCAAATTGAGTAATCAGAGAGATAAACCTCCTGATCAAGTCTCAATTAAGGTGCAAAGCGATGAATTTTATCAAACCATACAAAAAGAGACACAAACAGTGGAGCAAGGTGTGGCTTCTTTGCAAGTGGTTCATGTAACAGCAGAACGAATTAGAATTCGTGCAACTGAGAGTAGTACAGAGTTGTTACATACTATTGTAGAAGAATTGCGAAAGCTAAAAGGAATAAAGCAAGTTACCTGGAACGAGGAAACGCAAAATTTAGTCATTGCGTTTGACAAAGAGGTACTAGCACAGTCGCAGCTATTAGAAATTTTAGACAAATATGGTGTCCGCCGTTTGAGCGAGCCAGATAATAAGAATAAGGTAGACCCCTTCGCAGCGTGGAAGTCTGTTGAATTTTGGAAAGAGCAAGGAATAGATTTAATTCCTTTACTTACAGGTTTAGCCATTACATCCAGACTTGGAGTCACTGGTTTAGCATCGATTCCAATTTGTATGTTGACATCTGATGTAACAAGGCGTACAATAAATAGTTTCCGAGAAGCTTTAAAAGCTGAACCAGAAAATAAAAGTGAAGCTAAAACAGCTAATCGTACATCCCAACCCTTGGTGTCAAAAGTGGACAAAACATCTACTATTGAACGGAGTTTAGATGATGTTGTAACTAATGCTAATGTAGATTACAGCATTGTACATTCGATTCCGGGAAGAATTCGATTCAATGTACCTCAGATAGGCAAAGATAAAGCTTATGCACGGCGCCTAGAGAAAATGTTGAATAATGAATTTTACGCAACCAATGTGCGACTAAAGACAGACGCAGCGTCAATTGCAATTTCATATCAACCAGCATCGTTAGATGTGTCTCATTGGGTTAATTTAATTCAGTTGGCTTCCGTTGCGTCAGATGTGGTTTCAACGACACAACCAGTTGAACAGCAAACAGAAAAAAAAATTGACAATAAAAATATAGTCCTATCGCGACCACAAGCAGTGGAAGCAGAAGCTGTCATTAAGTCAATAAATAAGTCAAACATCGGTATCAGTCAGCTAACTACATCCGAAGCAACGAACGGAGCAACAAGCAACGGAGTAAGTTCATTAATAGCCGACCTAAAGCCACCTTTTATTAACGTTTTAATCGACGTAGTAGCTCATTTTCCGATTAATTAGTTTCTCTCGTAAAGTTCACCAACACAAGGACAAATCAGAAATGACAGGTTTGTACTTTTTCAAAGTTCGATTGCACGATATCTCAAGGCTTTTGCTTTGAGTAAAATCGAATAACATTTTTCTATAGATTTCTACAATCAAATAGAACAACTAAATACAATCAAATATTTAATTGAGTCCCAGGTAAGTATAGTTGATAACTCATCTCAATACTGCTTCTAATTGTTGTCTTTTTGTATGTAGATTATCAAACTAAATTTATCCTCATGCAGGATAGGTCATAGTTTGTTACTAGCTATTAGCTACTAGCCATTGTTTATTAACAAGCGGCCAAACTGTTCACCCATTTTTTATGACATTAACAGAGCAATGGTTCAAGCAAAGATATTACCCTCCGCCGTTCAGTCTTTGAATGGAACTTTTCAGGCGGCGCCTCCTGAGCGTGTACCCGAAGGCAAAGTAACTTTAGTCAAAAATACTAAAAGTTCGAGTCGCCTCAAAGTATATTACAGCGTCATCCATGAAACTCCAGGAAGATTGCGCTTACGAGTTCCACATTTAAAAGAAGATGCGGAGTACGCGCAAAGATTGCTGAGTTTGATAGAAGCAGATAAATATGTAACAAGCGTAAAGGTAAAACCAGCAGCAGCATCGTTAACTGTAAATTACGAACCTAGCTTCGGAAACACAGCTTTAATGCGCGCGCACATTGGTCATATTTTGCAAGCTGCTACAGATGTTGCTGTTCTCAAGACAAAAAAAGTTTCTGCACCTGCTTCTGTTGAAGACAGCTCAATTCCAAGTTGGAAGTTTTCAGCAGTAGCAGCAACCTTAGCTGTCTTAGGTGGGCCTCTTGGTTTATCAATATCACCATTATTAACTGCCTCAACCATTGCTTTAGCGACATTACCAGTAGCCAAACGCGCGTTTTCAGCAATTTACAACGAGCGTAAATTCAATATCGAATTTCTCGACTTTATGGCAATTGCCATAACCACCGTACAAGGTCAATTTCTCACACCAGCGCTTATGCTTGGGTTAATTGAAATTGGAGAGAATATTCGCGACCGTACCGCACGTTCATCTGCACAGCAAACTCTCGATTTACTCTCATCGTTAGGACAATTTGCCTGGGTAGAGCGTGATGGTGAAAAAGTACAAGTTCCGATTGAAGAAGTAGAAAAGGGTGACACTGTTATTGTGTATCCTGGTGAACAAGTACCTGTAGACGGCACTATCTTACGTGGTCAAGCTTTATTCGATGAGCAAAAACTTACAGGTGAATCAATGCCCGTAAGTAAGCGTGAAGGGCAAGCTGTTTATGCATCAAGCTTAGTTCGCGAAGGTCAAATATATATAGTCGCAGAGCGTGTAGGTAATGATACTTGCGTCGGTAAGACTATTGAGCTTATGCAACAGGCGCCTGTTCATGATACTCGTATGGAGAATTACGCAGCAAAAATAGCAGAAAAAGCAGTAGTACCAACATTATTACTGAGCGCTTCTGTATTTGCACTCTCCAGAAACCCAGCACGTGCAGCTAGTATTCTTACCCTTGATTTTGCAACAGGCATTCGTGTATGCGTTCCCACTACAGTATTAGCAGCACTTACGTATGCAGCACGTCGAGGCATTTTAATTCGGAGTGGACGCGCGTTAGAACAGCTAGCAAGCATCGACACCATAGTATTCGATAAGACAGGTACTTTAACAAAAGGTGAAATTGGTGTCACTAATGTTAGAAGCTTTAATTCAGAAGTATCTGCTAATTATGTACTTGCTCTAGCTGCCACTGCCGAAATGCGTTTAACACACCCAGTTGCAGAGGCAGTAGTACGTCACGCAGAACAAGAACAAATAGATTTTCTCACCCGTGAAAAATGGGAATATCAATTAGGTTTAGGCGTAGAAGCTATCATCGACGGAAAATTAGTATACGTCGGTAGCGAACGCTTTTTGCGTCAAGAAAACGTTGACATGTCAGCACTCGATGCTTTAGAAGAAAAAGCTGCATCTGCAATATTTGTTGCCACAAATGGAGAATTACAGGGTATAATAGAACATAGTGATGTAGTTCGTCCTGAAAGCAAAAAAGTAGTTCAATCGCTGTTAACAGTTGAAGGTATAGATGTTCACATGCTTACCGGAGACAACAAACGGACGGCAAGCGCTGTAGCAGCAGAATTAGGCATTTCTCCCAAAAATACCCATGCCGAAGCATTCCCAGAGCAAAAAGCTGATGTAGTTCAACAGCTACACGCCGAAGGAAAAACAGTCGCATTCGTTGGTGATGGGGTCAACGACTCAGCCGCATTAGCATTTGCGGATGTATCAGTGTCCTTTGCTAACGGTTCCGATATAGCGCGCGAGACAGCAGACTTAGTGTTAATGAACAATGACTTGCAAGGTTTACTCGAAGCCATTGAAGTCGCTCGTAAAGCCAAACAACTCATTAAACAAAACACAAGTATTATCGCCATACCTAATCTTGCGGCATTGGTTGTAGCAGCGATATTTGGACTTAACCCTCTCACAGCTACCGTTGTCAACAATGGTTCAACAGTAGTTGCAGGTGTTAATGCCTTACGTCCAATGCTCAAGAAGAGTGCTGAGTGATTAGTGCTGAGTGCTGAGTGCTGAGTAATCAGTACAGAGAGAGATGAAGTAGTTGTTTCGACGACTATACACTAGACAGCTTTATTACAATTAATTAATCGATTGGAGGAAAATCGAAATGGCTAAAATCACAGATTTTGTTGAAGATGCAGGCGCCCCTGGAATTATCGCTGGTATTGGTGCAGTATTACTGGCGCCCGTAGTTATTCCAGTTGTAGCAAACGTTGGTAAACCATTCGCTAAAACCTTAATTAAAGGTGGCATAGTACTGTACGAAAAAAGCAAAGGCGCCTTTGCAGAACTCGGTGAAACCTGGGAAGACATGGTAGCTGAAGCAAGAGCAGAAATAGCTGATTCAAAACAGCTCCCCGCTTTTGAAGCAAGTGGTCATCCAGAAACACACGACCACGGCCACAGTTAGGTAAATTCCTTTGTGGAACGGGCAAGGATGCCCGTTCATATTAGAGGTAGTAAATGTCCTTAAACGGCAACTGCCTCTTATTATTTCTTAATATTAAAAAATATAACGTAGTAGGTGGGGCACTGCCCACCATACATATATCTCATTTTTATATCAAACTAAAAAAATCATGATAGAGGGCAGCACAATGTCAAAAAACGGATTCGTCGCGAGCGCAAAACCACCAAAAATAAAACCATCAAAACCAGTCAAACTCGAACAACCCGCAGTCTTAGATATTACTGCCGAAAACATTAAAAATACTGCTCAAATCACAGCAAAATTAATCAGCGACACACCAGGAAGACTACGCTTGCGAGTAGGCAACAAACATCGCAAAATCGAAGAAATGCAGCGTATCTCCAACGCTTTACAATCACATCCCAACATTAAAGAAGTACGTACAAACGTATCACAAGGTAGTATAACCATCCAGCACGAAGGTGAAGAAAGTCTAGAAAACGTATACTCCGCACTTAAAGACCTAGGAATAATTTTTGGTGATATAGGTCAAGGAAAATCTGAAGTAGCAGATGGAGTAGCTAGCACAGTCATTAATTTAAACAAACAAGTCAAAAAAACAACCGATGGAGTAGTTGACTTGCGCTTTCTGTTTCCATTAGGACTAGGTTGTTTATCAATTCGCAAACTCATGCTTCAAGGTTTGCAGTTAGATATTATTCCTTGGTATGTACTTGCATGGTATTCGTTTGATAGCTTTTTGAAATTGCACGCTTCTAGCTTGGCTAAAGAAGAACAGTAACATATTTTGGAACCTCCCCCAACCCCTTTCTCTCTATAAAGATTGTAGGTTGGGTGGAGGCTTTGCGTAACCCAACAAAGCTTTATAATTGTTGGGTTTTCATAAGCGAGAACTCCGAAGGGCGTTCCCTCAACCCAACCTACGAATTTTTATATTTTTAGCTATCCCTTGTAGTATTGGTAGCGTAGGCATCTCGCTTGTGCATTGAATATAATTTTATTTACCACAGAGACACAGAGTTCACAGAGAGAATTTGCCTCTATAAAGGTTTTTATCGTAGCAAAGTTAGTGAGAGACAAGAGTAAGAGAGATTTGCTTTGAGGCACCGGAAGCGTTCCTAATTGATTTGTCAAAAATAATATTTAGCAACGAACCGCAAAGGACGCAAAGAACGCAAAGCAAAGAAAGAGGAATGAACCACATAATCCGGAGGATTTCCCGCTTTCTTAGACACAAAGGACACGAAGAAAGAATTAAAAATTATTAAGAAATATACTTTTGAGGCGCCTAGACCCAGTAACATAACCGAAATAAAGGATTTTGCTTTGATACAGTTGCATCTTTAAATAACTTAGTAAAAAGGCGCCTGTTAAATTTATAATTTTATGTTAAACAGACAAAGTAATAAATAATTATTGCTCCCTTAAATTATTGCCAATGTTGAATGGGGCTATTTTCAGAGTACTGGCTTGCTTCTTCCAGCAATCTAGACAATCTCAGGCAGAAAATGACAATACTTTATCCATGTGTACTTAGACAAATAATTAACTCATACATGTTTTAATATACTGAGGAAAGTGAGTATATTATCACGGCTAAAGAGTAGTATATAAATAGGTAATATATAATTTAAGAAAAATGTCTGCTAGAGATGCTTTTCATGATGTTGTTAAAACTGCTTTAGAGAAAGAAGGCTGGCGTATTACTAGTGACCAGTTTATATTTTCTATAGGTGGTGTCAAAATGTCGATTGATTTGACAGCAGAGAAAATGATTGTAGCAGAAAGAGAAGGTCGGAAAATTGCTGTTGAAATTAAAAGCTTCTTAGAGCAATCTTCTGCAATATCAGAATTCCACACAGCTTTGGGGCAGTTCATTAATTACAGAGCAGCGTTACGAAAAAGAGAGCCAGAGCGTGTCTTATACTTAGCTATACCACAAACTGCTTATAATACGTTTTTTCAACTAGATTTCCCAAAGGAAATGGTAGAAGAACACAAAGTAAAGATGCTTATCTATGATGTTAAACAGGAGGTAATAGTTGAATGGATAAACTAGCAAAATACCGTCAACTTGTACAACAAACGTTACTTGAGCATGGTAAGCATAAATACGCTTATGGTGATGTTGAAGTACAAACAATTTTTGATACAGAACGTGACCATTATCAAGTGGTTTATGTTGGCTGGGATGGAGAAAATTGGCTTCACAGTTGTATTCTACATATTGATATCAAGGATGGTAAAATTTGGCTCCAGTGGAATGGAACTGAAGATGATATCGCCGCAGATTTTGTTGAGCAAGGAGTAAGTAGGGAGGATATTGTGTTGGGATTTCATCCTCCCTATATGCGAAAGTTTACAAAATATGCTGTTGGTTAAATTAATCTGAACTTACCCCCAAGCAAAAAGAGCTAACTGCAATCTAGAGCGAGTTTCAAGTTTTTTGATTCGCTCTTACTGGGTACAAATTGTCAAAAGGTTAAGCGACACGCGAGTCTGAAGCGTTGAACCCCCATTTTTTAGCTTACCACAGATGTGCTAATGTTTTATTATAAAAGAGTATGGATAAAAAGTTAAAGCAAGAAGCAGCAGATGAAAATACATCTGGGGAGCGCTTGCAAGAATTATCAGAGATTAATGAACATTTAGCAGCAATTGTTGCTCAAAATCCTGCTACTCCACCGCAGTTACTAGCTAAATTAGATTCTAATCCAAATAAAAACATTAGAAAAAGCCTTGCACAAAATCCTAATACTCCTATTAAGCTTTTATGGCAGTTAGAAATTGATTTTCCTCAATATTTAGCATCTAATCCTGCCTTAAGTATTTTACTCCTCGAAAATCCTGATTTAGTAGAAGAAATTCCTATCGAAACTTTAATAAATATTTTAAAATATGAACAAGTGCCAACTTTATTATTAGATTTTGCGTCGAAACAATCTGATAAAAAAATGGCTTTGTCGATGCTAATGAACTCGAAAACATCTTTGGAACAATTATATAATTTATTTAAATTATTTGATGAAGCATCTGAATTATACAATATTAACACAAAAGAATATCACAATGCATGGGAGGTTTTATATAGTATTGATTATCACGTTAGCTGGGGACTATAACTAAAAAAAGAATGGCAAGAAGAAGCTCTCTATAATTTAAGTGATGCTCAATATTGTGATAAAGAGTATGGAAAGTACTTAAAAATTATCTTTCAGACTGAAATTGATAATTTATTAATTAATGTAGTTAATAATTCCTCTAATTCTATTTATAAAAATGTTTAATGCAAAAAAATTATAATTTGAATAATGGCTTGCACTTAAGAGTGTTGATTAGACAATTTAAAACCGTATCTAAAGATTTGGTCACGGTAATAGCGAGAGTTACAATCACAAATTGGTTTTCCAACTAGTGTTTCCCATTTACGTAATGCTTCTTCTAACAATGGTTGAGTTTTTGCTGCATAGAAGTGATTATCTTGCCAATGTACACTTTGTTGGTCTAATGTCTTCTCTACCCAAATATCTGTTGAAGTTTCAAAGCTAATGCTACTGTCTGTTGGTATTAATACTTCATCATCTTCTTCTGATGCTTCCATTACCAAACCAAAATAAAACGTGCCTGCTTTTGGTATATTAAAAGAGTTTGATATATTTTCCTTTATTATATCTTTTGGTTCTTCAATAGATATATGTAAGTCGCAGTCAAGAAAAATTGTGGTAAATAAACTCGTTTCTGGATTGATTAAAGACAATTTTAGTTCTTGCAAAATCTGTGTATGACTTTTTCCTTGAATCAGTAAAATTTTTCCTTCTTGTACTTTTTCTACTTTGCCATTTAAATTAAAGCTTATAGTATCATAACGAATCTCTATCGGTCTACACAACTTTTCAAAGGCAGATAAAAATCTTTTAATTAATTCATAAACATAATTATTTAAAGAAGGTATATATTGGTCATCAGGTACGCCTAATTCGATATCCCAGGAGCCAGTTTCTTCTTTAAATCCAAATGTGTCAGCTTTGTATACAATATCTTTAAATTGACTTTTCATTTTAGTATCTCACTAAAAGGACTATTAACATTTCCATCTGCTGTACGCACCATGAAGCTTCTTTTTAAAATGGTTTTATCGTTTATCGTTTCTGGGTAAATTATCTCCAAGTAATCAATATTCCTTAATTGAGCATCGCTAGCGAAACGGTTACCTTTCATTTTACCATTAAGATATCTTTCGACTTCTGCCTGCTGTAAACCACCTGAACAAGCCATTGAGCCATCAAAAATAATGTCCCCATTTCCTTCCTTAGACTGCTTAATCTGATCATTAGCCTTATCTATCTGCTTATTAAGGCTACTTTTTGTAATTGGTTTTCCTGGTTCACGGAATTTTACATCTACTCTAGCAGTTTCAACTTGTCCTGGAAATCGAACACGCAAATCAGGACTAAGAGGTTCATCAATTACTGGTATCTCACCTACTGGTGTTTCTGACGTAGGGCGAACTATTTCGACTTCATAGCCTGTATCAGCATATCGCTCTGCGAGTCTTAGCTCGGCTTGAATATCATGGTTTCCTATGCGTGCCTGATTAATTTTTTTGACCAACTCGCTATCTGGTAAACCTCGAACTCCTTTTTCTCTAAGGCGTTCCTCCCATGTATCAAAGTTAATTGCTTCATTGTTATCACGAGGAGGGTCTATAGGATGTTTGATTATAGGGCGCCTTGTCATTAGTTATGGTAGATGGTGCCAACTGCGTTTATTTTTGTCTAATAGAGAAAATATTAACCTAGCATCGTAATGAAAAAACTTAGAGTCTTCTAATAAAAAATATCCAATTACTCTTGTGGGATGGGTTTTTAGTCCATATCAAGCAGGGCGGGCAGGGATGCCCGCTCCACAAGATGGATAATTTATTTTTTGCACTACTCTTACTGTTGGCACCAATATTCCGTCAACCATCTCCTACAACGTGGTAATCTGACAAGTGGAGGGTTTCGGCGCCCAGAACCAGGAGTAACGGCTATGAAGAAGCTGATTAATAAACCTGAAGACTTTGTACGCGAGAGTCTAGAGGGAATGGCAATTGCCCATGAGGATTTAATAAAAGTTAACTTTGACCCGACTTATGTGTACCGCGCGGATGCACCAGTAAAGGGTAAGGTGGCTATTATTTCTGGTGGGGGTAGTGGTCATGAACCGATGCATGGGGGGTATGTAGGTATGGGTATGCTTGATGCTGCTTGTCCTGGCGAGGTTTTTACTTCTCCTACTCCTGACCAAATGCTTGAAGCTGCGAAGCATGTTGATGGCGGCGCCGGGATTTTATATATAGTTAAAAATTACAGTGGCGATGTGATGAACTTCGAGATGGCTACTGAGATAGCTTACTCTGAAGGTATGCGCGTGCTTAATATTTTGATTGATGATGATGTGGCTGTTAAAGATAGCTTGTTTACTCAAGGGCGCCGAGGTGTTGGAACTACAGTACTAGCTGAGAAAATTTGTGGGGCGGCGGCACAGGAAGGGTATGATTTACAGCAAGTTGCTGATTTGTGTCGTAGAGTTAGCTTGAATGGACGCAGTATGGGGATAGCTTTGTCTTCGTGTACTGTTCCTGTACGGATGTCTCCAACTTTTAATTTAGGCGCAAGGGAAATGGAGGTGGGTATTGGAATTCACGGCGAACCTGGCAGAAAGCGTATAGATATGTTGCCCGCGAATGAAATAACATCGATGTTGGCTTTGTCGATTCTCGATGATGCAGCGTATAAGCGTACTGTCCGCGAGTGGGATATGGATAATGGTAAATGGGTTGATGTGGAGTTGATTAGCCCACCTTTTCAAAAAGGCGATAAATTTTTAGCTTTTATTAATAGTATGGGTGGAACCCCTGTTTCAGAACTTTATATTATCTATAGAAAGTTAGCTCAAATCTGTGCTGGTAGAGATTTACATATCGTTCGCACCTTGATTGGTCCTTATATTACTTCTTTGGAGATGCAAGGTTGCTCAATAACTTTACTTAAATTAGATGATGAGATGATTAAGTTGTGGGATGCTCCTGTAAAAACTCCAAGTTTTTGTTGGGGGGTTTAATCAAAATAGATAATTATAACTAAAAGGTCGAATGAATACTGAACAAGTTTTACGGTGGTTGCAGCGATTTGCGACCAAAATTGAACAAAATAAAGAATATTTGACTGAATTAGATGCTGCTATTGGTGATGCTGACCACGGTATTAATATGGAGCGTGGCTTTAAAAAGCTACTTGTTCAACTGCCAACTTACTCATCTAAAGATATTGGCAGTATTTTAAAAGCGGTGAGTATGACTTTAATTTCTAGTATCGGAGGCGCCAGTGGTCCATTGTATGGTACATTTTTTCTGCGCGCTTCGGCTGCTGTGGCTGATAAGGATGAACTTGATGAGCGTGATATGTTAGACCTGCTCAAAGCTGGTTTAGATGGAGTTATGGAGCGTGGTAAAACTCAGCTAGGTGATAAAACTATGCTTGATGTACTTTACCCAGCAGTAACAATGTATGAAAAAGCTGTAGGTGAAGGAAAACTAATGCGTGCGGCAATGCAGCAAGCAATAGATAGGGCAGAACAAGCGCTTCAAGAGACTTCGATGTTGCAAGCTAAAAAGGGTCGCGCTAGTTATTTGGGTGAACGTAGTGTTGGACATCAAGACCCAGGCGCCGCTTCATGTTTCTTAATGTTGAAGTGTCTTTGCGATAGTTTGTAAGAATAAAAGAATACTCGTTGTAAGGACTTTAGTCCTTATCTTATCCAAGCAGTCCTTATTTTATGGAAGCACTAAAGTGCTTATTACCGCAAACAGTGGTTGGAATTGTCATTGTTTCTCACAGCAAGCAACTCGCTCTTGGTGTGCGGGAACTAGCAGCACAGATGGTTCAAGGTCAAGTTCCCCTGGCAGTTGCCGGTGGAGTAGACGATGCTCTTAACCCGCTTGGTACTGATGTCATGCAAGTGCATCAAGCTATCGAGACCGTTTACAGCGATGCTGGTGTTATTGTTCTAATGGATATGGGTAGCGCTCTGATGAGTGCGGAAATGGCGCTAGAGTTTTTATTACCAGAGCAACGCAATAACATCCGTCTTTGTGAAGCTCCACTTGTTGAAGGCGCCGTTGCTGCTGTTGTTTGTGCTGCTGCTGGTGGTAGCATCGAACAAGTTCTGGCTGAAGCACGCGGCGCCTTAGCTGCTAAAGCTTCACAGTTGGGTATGGAAGTACCTACAACACAGCAACCAGAGCATATCGAAGAATCCTCCGAAATATATTTCAAAGAAGAATATACAAAAGAGATACATATAGCCGTCAGTAACCGTATGGGGCTACATGCTCGTCCTGCGGCACAATTTGTTGCTACTTCTTCGCGTTTTGAAGCCCAAATAAAAGTTAAAAATTTAACCAAGAATACTGGTTACGTGCGTGCAGATAGTATTAACCAAGTGGCAATGTTAGGGGTGCGTCATGGGCATGAACTGGCAATTTCTGCTACAGGCACCGATGCTGATGCGGCAATAGCTGCTTTACAAGCTTTGGTAGAAAATAACTTTGGTGAGCCAGTTGCGGTGGACGGGTTCCCCGGCATAAGCAAACTGGCGAACCCGAAGGGTGAAGGTGATACCCCACTTCAGGAGTCACAAATTCACGCGACTCCTGATGAAACATTTATATCAACTGCGGCGCCAACGCTTCGAGGTATTCCCGCATCTCCTGGTGTTGCTATTGCTCCTAGTCTTCGCTATGCAATGGCGCCTTTAGTTCGCCATCAACTACCAAGCGTTCAGTCACAGCAATATTATATAGATAACCCAGATAGAGAATGGGAATTTTTACAAAAAGCTCTTCGTGATGCAGCAACTGAAATAGAAGTACTACTATCCCAGACATCAACTCAAATAGGTGATACAGAAGCGGCAATATTCGACGCGCACTTATTATTTTTAAACGACCCAGTTATTTTAGAAGCACTACAACACTATATATATGTTCGACATATTAATGCTGCTTCGGCATGGCAAGCTGTAGTTGAAGAACTAACCAATCAATATCGTACTCATTACGACTCTTACTTACGCTCGCGTGCTGCTGATGTTATTGATGTAGGACAACGAGTATTAAGATTATTACTTGGTACCGCAGCAGCACATCTCAATTTAACCGAACCATCTATTTTAATTGCCACAGACCTGACTCCTTCAGATACCGCTCAATTAGATACGAGCAAAGTTTTAGGTATTTGTACGACAGCAGGTAGTGCTACATCACACACAGCAATTATTGCCCGCAGTTTAGGAATTCCTGCAGTTGTAGGTGTTCCCGAAGGTATATTAAGGGTAGCAGATGGTACAATAGTTGCGCTAAACGGTGGTACAGGAAACGTATGGGTAGAACCGAGCGTAGATATTATTACAGCCATAGAAGCGCAACGTTCTGCATGGCAAAGCTCAGAACAAAGAGCATTTCGCAACGCTCATAAAAATGCTATTACTACCGACGGGCGCCGGATGGTTGTGTATGCCAATATTGGAGGAGTCGCAGACGCTAAAGTCGCAATAAGCATGGGAGCAGAAGGTGTTGGGTTACTGCGTACAGAATTTTTATATCTCGACCGCAAAACACCACCTAGTGAAGAAGAACAGCTAAAAGTTTATCAAGGTATCACCCAAGTACTCGAATCACGTCCTTTAATAATTCGTACCTTCGATATTGGAGGTGATAAACCAGTACCATATTTAAATTTACCATCAGAGAATAATCCATTTTTAGGATGGCGAGGAATTAGATTTTGCTTAGATAGGACAGAATTATTTAAAACGCAGTTAAGAGCTATTTTGCGCGCTTCGGCTGAGGGTAATATCAAAGTTATGTTTCCAATGATTGCCACCATTGGAGAACTAAAAGCAGCAAAAGCTATTTTAGCAGAAGTCTTTGAAGAACTGCGGCGCCATGATATTCGCTTCAATGACAAAATTAAAGTTGGAATCATGATAGAAGTACCGTCTGCAGTTGCAATAGCTGACCAACTGGCGCCTCAAGTCGATTTTTTCAGCATTGGTACTAACGACCTAAGTCAATATGTAATGGCGTGTGACCGTACTAACCCACAAGTAGCTAGTTTAGCTGATGCATTACACCCAGCAGTACTAAGAATGGTACAACAAGCAGTAAAAGCCGCACACAAAGCTGGAATAGTTGTAAGCTTATGCGGTGAGCTTGGGTCTGACCCAATAGCTACACCTATATTAATTGGGTTAGGATTAGATGATGTCAGCTTAAATCCTCAAGCTATTCCTAGGTGTAAAAAAGCAATTACTCAGTTAAGTTTTATTGAAGCAGAAACAATTGTCTCAGAAGCGCTGAAACAAGAATCTGCTGCCAAAGTCCGCGAATTACTCAGAACTTTCAAATACTCCTAACTTGTGGAACAGGCATCCCTGCCTGTTAGTCATGTTATTATTTTTACCACAGAGGCACAGAGAACACAGAGAAAAGAAATAAACCACAAAGGCACAAAGGACACAAAGGAAGGGGCAAGGATGCCCACTCTACAAGAGAATTAATATAAATACACATACATAAATGCCTGTGGTGTGCTTCGCTTAAATGGGAAGTAGTGTATATTAAAAAGAATATATTAAATATACCTTTTTTAACCTAAAGACTTTAATGCTCTTACCTCCATGCAATTTGAGTTCGACGAGCGCAAAAGTGCTTCAAATCAAGTAAAACACGGTATTGATTTTGTTGAAGCGCAGAAGCTATGGCAGGATACAGACCGGGTAGAAGTTGCGGCTCGTGCTGTTGAGGAGTCAAGGTTTCTTGTGATTGGGCAGATAAAAGCGAAATTTTGGGCTGCCGTCATCACGTATAGAGAGGAGCGGGTGCGAATTATATCAGTAAGACGAGCAAGAGATGAGGAGATAAAAATATATGAAGGCTGAAGAATTTGATGAAAAATTCGATTCGGGTGAGGACATAACCCCTTACTTAGACATGAACACAATTCGTCGTCCTGGTCATGAGCAACGACGAGTCAACGTCGATTTTCCTATATGGGTAATTGAAGCATTAGACAAAGAAGCTGCACGCATTGGTGTTACACGACAATCAATTATAAAAGTATGGATTGCCGAGCGTCTTGAACAGCATAAGCCTGCTGCCTAGCTTGTGGGGTGTACATATTTGCTTGCCCTCAAGTTTAGAACGGGCAAGGATGCCCATTCCACAAGATGATATCTACAAGATGATATCTACAAGATGATATCTACAAGATAATTATTGGTGTGGCATATTACTAGGAACTACAGTCCAACCTGCTTTTAATAACTTTTGGAAAGTTGCCAAACCTTTAGAACTTCCCGGTAAAGCATGGTCAGGCGCCGCAAATTGTGGAAATGTTGTATACGGGCGCCATCCATGACTTGTTTCGGTTTGCAAATGCAATATTTTTTCACTATCTTCGCCATCTCGTGATAACCAGCACATACGTCCTTGCATGGCAAACTCCTTGATATGGGTTTAACGCAGAATTTTGATTTAATTGAAATGATATTTAAACACCACTGGTACACTGAAGAATTAGCTGACTAACCAACCAATTATATTCATACAATATTATCTATGTTTTATATATATGTGTGTAGTTACAATTACGATTTTTCAGTGATAAAATTAATAAATCATAATAAAAATAAACCCGAATACATTTATGTACACCGGGTTTATATATAGTTAAAAACTATTATTTAAGTTGGTTTAAAGTATTGGTGGCTTGTTGGGCAAGTTGCTGTGAACCTTGCTTTTGAAATAAATCTGCTGCGCGTTGTAAATCGGCAATGGCGCCTTGTTTATTTCCTAATGCTGCGCGCGCATTTCCTCTGTTATTATATGCAGCGGCAAAATTTGGATTTATACGAATAGCTTCATCATAATCAGCAACGGCGCCGTTTGTATCACCTTGGGCTGCACGAGCATTTCCCCGATTACTATAAGCTACCGAGTATTGAGGGTTGAGTTCCAAAGCTTTATTGTAATCAGCAAGAGCGTTGCTTCTATCTCCTAATGCTGCACGCGCGTTGCCTCGGTTATTATAAGCGTCGGCATAATTAGGATTAATCCGAATTGCTTCGTTGTAATCTGAAATTGCAGCGTTATTATCACCGAGTGCTGCACGAGCATTACCTCGGTAGTTATAAGCTTGAGCATCGTTTGGATTAATTTGTAGCGCTTGATTATAATCTGCTATGGCGCCTTGTTTATCACCCGAATCAAACTTAGCTAAACCACGACTATTATAAGCGGCGCCGTATTTCGGATTGAGTTTGATTGCTTGACTGTAAGCTGCTATGGCGCCGCGTAAATCACCTTTGCTTTGTCGTTGCAATCCAATTGCAAAGAAGTCAGCAGGTTTCGTTGGCTTGACTGGTGCATTTTTTGGTGAAGTAACCCCAATTTCTGTTACTAACACATCATTATTATTTTGTTGGCTACAAGAAGCAATTGTAGTAACGACTAATACTGTCAGGATAACTACAATACCTGTTTTGCTTGCCCTTGATGACTTTCGTTTAAACAACCACAAGTTCATATGTCGGTATAAAGAATAAGTAGATTATCCCGAATAGTTACAAAGAGTATAAATACTTAATATCCTTGGTATTAATGTTGGTTGACTTTAGAGGCATTATCGAATTTTAGTTCTATTTACATTTTATTTAAATAAATATACTATAAATATTTAAACAAATTTTATTGAATTTATGAGTGTTTAATTTTACATTAAAAACATATTATTAAAAATCATCTTCATTTTTCTGAGGAATCAATCGTAAACTAGCGATTTTTTCGATATCAACATTTAATTGTTCAAGATTTTCACCCAAATTTTTCTGTATCTCTTTCGTAAGAGTTATAGGGAAGTCTATTTCTATACCTTGTTCAACTAACTTGACTAGCTCTCCAAGTGGTACTTTGACTGTTGTACGTTCGTAACTGCTTAACTTAAAATCTGAAGTTTCTGTTATATTTTGCGCTTTCATTGCCTTTTTAAGACGTTCTTGCAAATGCTCGTACTCTGAATTTAAAATTTTATACTGGTCTTCTATTTGTTTGTATCTTGTTGTTAAAGACACAATGTTATCTGTTTGAGGGTCAGGACTTATTTCTTCATTTAACTCTAATAATGCTTGGTGAATCTGAGCTAAATAAATACAATCGAGAATAGCATACTCTATTTGGTCGTCGCTTAAAGGGCGCCTTCCCCAGTCACTAGTTTGCAGTTCTTTATCAATGTCGTCAAAATTACAAAGCTCACGAGCTAAAGTTTGTAATTTATAATCGCGTAACGGCAATATATGATAAGGAATTTTTTTTGCCATATCTAATGTACAGGTAACATTCTTTGCTTTTTTGCTACTACCAAGATATTTTAGGTCATAGCTGGCATTATGAAATACCTTTTCGATATTCTCGTTTATCATAATGCTACTGATAAAATCTTTGACTGCATCAGGTTGTTCGAGTACATCCAAAATAAATATTCTCTCACCACTCATATCATTAGGGTCATCAAGAACCTGAATTAATGATAATTTAGGAGTTTTTGTTCTAAAATCTGCAACTTCAGTATCTAACCACAGAATTTCGGCTTTGGTGCATTCTGTAATAAATTTACGAATTTCTGATAGCGAGTCTAAGTATGGCATTTGGATTATGTCCCAAGCTGGATAAATTTATTGAAAAACTATAGTAATTGTAGACAAAGATTAAATTTTGATTAACATCCTGCAAATATCGACTTAAATCATGCGTTACTTTGTCTTAGCCACTGATTATGATGGCACATTAGCAACCGATGGTCACGTTCATGATGCTACTAAGGATGCTCTTAAGCGTCTACGTACTTCCGGTAGAAAATCAATTTTGGTAACGGGTAGAGAACTTGATGACTTGCAGCGCGTATTTCCAGAACTCGATTTGTTTGATTATGTTGTAGCAGAAAACGGCGCCGTGCTGTACTCTCCTGCAACAAAACAAGAAAAGTTATTGGGTACATTGCCACCTGACGAATTTATTCAAGCACTGCAAGCAAAAAACGTTGACCCACTTTCGGTGGGTAAAGTTATTGTCGCAACTTGGCATCCCAATGAAAATAAAGTACTCGAAACTATCCGCGAGCAGGGGCTAGAGTTACAAGTTATTTTTAACAAAGGTGCCGTAATGGTACTGCCGAGCGGTATTAATAAAGCAGCAGGACTCAAAGCTGCATTAGAAGAAATGAAGCTTTCACTGCACAACGTTGTTGCTGTTGGTGACGCAGAAAACGACCATGCTTTTTTAAATATATCCGAATGTTCGGTTGCTGTTGCCAATGCTTTACCAGTGGTGAAGGAAAAGGTAGATATTGTTACCGAAGGTAGTCGTGGTGATGGTGTAATTGAGTTAATAGATAAATTGATTGCTTCAGATTTATCAGAAGTTGACGAAACTTTACAAGGTAATAATATCCATGTAGGTAAAGGCGAAAATGACGTAGAAGTTAGTATTAAGCCATATAGTACCAATGCATTATTAGCTGGGACATCAGGTGGTGGAAAGTCCACGTTAGCGACAGGTATTTTAGAACGTATAGCAGAAGCAGGATATCAATTTTGTATTATTGACCCAGAAGGGGACTATGAAAACTTTGCAGGTGCAGTAGTTCTTGGAGATGCAGACCGGGCGCCAAGTATTGATGAAATTCAGAGTATATTAGAACAACCTAACCAAAATCTAATAATTAATTTGTTAGGTGTTGGCCTGCAAGATAGACCAAAATTCTTTGCTGAACTTTTACCAGCGTTACTTGAATTGAGAAGTCGTACTGGGCGCCCGCATTGGATAATTGTAGATGAAGCGCATCATTTATTGCCTACATCTTTGAATACTGCTGCGTTTACGCTTCCGCAACAGTTACATGGGGTAATGATGATAACTGTTCATCCAGACCATATGGCACCTGCGGCATTATCTTTAGTAAATACAATGCTTACTGTCGGTCAGGCGCCTGAGAATAACATTAAGCTATTTTGTGAAACTGTTGGTGATAAGACACCTGAACTCACACCTCAAAAACTAGAAAAAGGTGAAGCACTTATTTGGTTCCGTGGTAATGAACCACAACGTTTCCGTTTTACTCCAGGAAAAACCGAACGTCGGCGCCATGTACGTAAATATGCGGAAGGGCAACTAGGAGAAGATAAGAGTTTTTATTTTACTGGTAAAGAAGGTAAATTAAAGCTGCGCGCGCAAAACCTGATTTTATTTACTCAAATAGGCGAAGGTGTAGATGATGAGACATGGTTACATCATTTACATCAAAATGATTACTCACGTTGGTTCCGTGAAGCTATTAAAGATAATAGTTTAGCTGAAGAAGTTGAGGAAATCGAAAAAAATGCTAATGGTTCAGCTAGCGAAAGTCGTCAAGCGATAAAAGCTGCAATAGAAGAACGTTATACATTGCCCGCGTAAATCTTGTAGCACAGGCATCCTTGCCTGTGTGATTATGTATTTTTGTCAGGCGCCGTAGTTGAGTTATCTTATCCAACTCAACTTATCGATAATATAATAGTACATAAGTTTTTAAAATATAACACGGTGGCGCCGTTACCCAAAGTGAGATTTTATGACACCACAACAAGTTGCTTCTACACATCAAAAGTTAGTCAGTGATAGTCAAGACTTAGTAAAAGATTCAGGCACCAACGAGTGGCAACCCCCGATGCCGCCAACTGATTTAATATTTGATGATGGAGAACCCTTGGAAAGCAGTCGTCACCGTGTCGCCATAAATACGTTAATTAATTCTATTAGGCATCACTTTGCAGAAAGAAACGACTATTTTGTTGGTGGCAACATGTTTGTTTACTATAGTAGTCAACAAGTCAAGAACAAAGATTTTAAAGGTCCCGACTTTTTTGTAGTGCAAGATGTCCCACCAGACCCAGCACGTTTAGGTTGGGTAGTGTGGGAAGAAAACGGACGTTATCCAGATGTAATTATCGAGTTACTTTCTGACACAACAGAAGTTGCAGACCTTGGAACCAAAAAACACTTGTACGAAAAAGTATTTAAGACCAAAGATTATTTTGTTTTCCACCCCTACAAAGCCAACTCATTACAAGGATGGCGCCTGGATAATTATAAAGGTTATCAGCCAATCGAAGAAAACCCTTCCGGGTGGCTATGGTGCGAGACATTGAAGCTTTGGTTAGGAACTTGGCAAGGAAAGATAGAAAACGATGATGCAGTTTGGCTAAGGTTTTACGACGAGGCTGGAAATCTGGTGTTGCTACCACAGGAAGCGGAAAAACAACATGCTGAAGCCGAACGGCAACGTGCGGATGCTCAACAACAGCGTGCGGATGCTCAACAACAGCGCGCGGATACTGAACAACAACGTGCGGATACTGAACGGCAACGTGCAGATGCTGAACGGCAACGTGCGGATGCTGAACGGCAACGTGCAGATGCTGCACGGCAAGTCAGGTTAAACGCAGTATCTCAGTTGTTACAAATGGGGATGAGTATAGAGCAAGTTGCTCAGATTCTATCACTAACTGTAGAAGAGGTACAACTTTTGAGTAACTAGAAACCCGGTTTCTTTATGTAATAAAAAATCCCGTAGAGACGTAACATGTTACGTCTCTACAGTAGTTTAAATATTAAAGGTAGATTTTTTTTACATTTGTGGGGGCATTACAACTTTTTTGGCTAGACCTAGACTTTTTAAGGCTTTAATACTCCACCAGGTAACGTCTATTTCCCACCAACGGAACCCTGCTTTTGCGACGTTTGGATAAGCGTGGTGGTTGTTGTGCCATCCTTCACCGTATGTTAATACTGATACCCACCATAAGTTACGTGCGTTATCGTCGGCGTCAAAAGTGCGATATCCCCAGGTGTGTGTTGCTGAGTTTACAAACCAAGTTGAATGCCATAATACGACGGCTCTTACAAATACTCCGTAAATTACGAAAGACCAACCGCCGATTAAATATAGTGCTAATGTTAAGGGTATTTGTAATAACAAGAAATTACGGTCAAGCCATTGATAGAAAGGTTGACGTGCTAAGTCAGGCGCCGCTTTTTGATAAATTTCACGGCTAAAAAATTCTGGACGTGGGTAGAATAGCCACATCATGTGACTCCACCAAAATCCTTTTTTAGCAGAATATGGGTCTTTATCAACGTCTTCTGTATGTGCATGGTGTAAACGGTGACCGCTCACCCAGAATAGTGGTCCACCTTGTAGTGCTAAGGCGCCGATGGTCGCGATTATATATTCTAACCACTTAGGTACTTGAAAGCTTCGATGTGTTAATAGTCGGTGGTATCCCAAACAAATACCAATACTGCCGAATAACCAGTGTAGAAATATTGCTGTAAATAGTGCTGGCCAGGAGAAGAACCAAGGCGCCAGTAATGCTAGTCCGTGAAATGAGGCGAAGAATAATACGTATGTAATACTTGGCGTAGCAGATTTCCCATCCTGTAGGACGGTGGGGGATGATGTTGTTGTCATAAAATTCTTTTGGTAGGTTATGTAGCAAATTACTCTCGAATTTCTGCGTTTTGGGCTACAGTGGAGATGTGCAAGTGCTACTTACATTTTCATACTAACAATGCTTTGAAATTTTTGCAAGTGCTACTTGCATAAACTTTGGGAAGATTTTTGTAATAAGCACTTAAGTGCTTACAACGAGTGCTTACAACGAGCGAACTTATCTACAATATGAGAATTTATGATGTCCCAAACTAGTTCTACCCGTCAGCGGCTTGTGCAAGCAGCACTTGAATTGTTTGTTGCTCAAGGAGTTACGAATACTACGACTCGGCAGATAGCTGAGTTAGCAGAAGTCAATGAGGTGACGCTTTTTCGGCAGTTTGGGAATAAACATGGGCTGGTTTTGGCGTTAATTGAAGAGTCAGGCGCCTTTGAAAGTTTGGGAGAATCGCTTGTACTACCAAGAAGTCCTTCTGACGATACTTACCAAGTTCTCAGAGAATATGTAAATAAAGTGTTACTTGCATTGGAGCGTGTGCCAGAGTTGATACGTTCATTGGTGGGGGAAGCAAGTCAATACCCTATCGAAAATCGTCGCGCGTTAGGACACGGTTTAGCGCACGTTAATCAAACTATGGGACAGTATTTAGCCAGTGTAATCGAGCAAGAACAGTTAGGTACAAATTTATCACCAGAAACTATTGCTTGTTTACTTAATGTAGTTATTTTGGGATATGCCGTTACAAAATTCACTATTACAACTGAGCAAAGTGAACTTTGGGAGCGAGACACATTTATAGATAATGCGGTAAATCTATTTTTAAACGGCGCCATGTCTAAACCAACTACTTCTGTTAATAGTGTTTCTATGAGTATTGTCAAGACTAACTCAACAGCAAGAGAAGTTGCGGACTTACCAGCAAACTTAGTCCACCAAATTTTGCAGCAAGCCAAAAAAACAGGGTTACAAGATTATGCTACGGCGTATGTACTATTCGCAGCGGGTTTATCTGTTGATGAAATAATCAGCTTGCAACGTACACACGAAATCTATGATACCCAAGCTCATATACTCCAAATAATTACTCACGAATCTACCCGTCAAGTACCTGTTAATCAATGGATAATGGGTAAACGCTACGGTTCGTATAATAATAATCCTTTAACTAAATGGCTCAAAAGTCGTAAAGATAATGAAACTGCAATGTTTTTAAATGAAACTGCGGCACCTGCATCACAATTAGATATAGAACAACGCTGGGAAAAATGGACGCAAGACATTTTAACACCCGAAGGGGCGCCGTTAATTAATCAAGCACAGCAAACTTGGCGCATTGAAATGTTAATGCGGGGTATGAGTTTAGAAAATTTGAGTATTTTAACAGGTTGTACTATTACACAACTACAACCACTCGCACGCAGGGCAAAAGAAAAAGCTGCCATCGAACAAGCTACCCGTCTCGACCAAAAAGGATAGTCTTACAGTAAAACTGTTTGGCGTAAGGAAAGCACTGTTGAAATTACTTGTTGTGCGACTGTATCAATTTCTTCTGCGGTATTAAATCTACCAATACCAAAGCGAATTGATGCATAAGCTAACTTTTCTGAGTGTCCTAATGCTGTGAGAACATGAGAAGGCGCCGTTGTTGTTGATGAACATGCTGAACCCGAAGATACTGCCATTATAGATTGCAGCCCTAAAAGTAATGCGGCGCCATCAACTCCTTCAATACTTATATTGAGGTTGCCTGGTAATCTTTGGGTGGGATGTCCGTTTAAATGAATACCTTCTATTTTTGATAATGGTTCCCATAATTGGTTACGTAATTGGGTGAGGCGCCTATTTTCTTGTTTTTGTTCAGATAAAGCTATTTCTACGGCTTTCCCAAATCCTACTATTTGTGGTGTATATAAAGTGCCACTACGCATTCCTCGTTCGTGTCCACCACCGTGTTGCTGTGCTGCTAGTTTAACGCGAGGGTTACGGCGCCTGACGTATAAGGCGCCGATTCCTTTGGGTCCGTAGACTTTGTGTGCTGTTAATGACATTAAGTCTATTTGGGATGTTTGGACATCGAGGGGTATTTTACCAATTGCTTGGGCGGCATCGGTATGGAAGATAATATCGCGTTCGTGACAGATTTTACCTATTTCTGCTAATGGCTGGATGACTCCTATTTCATTATTTGCTGCCATTATTGAGACTAATATTGTGTCTGGTCGTATGGCTTTTTGTAATTCGTCTAGGTTAATTATTCCGTCTTTTTGAACTGGTAATATGGTAATTTCAAAGCCAAGTGTTTCTAAATATTTACAAGGGTCTAGTACTGCGTTATGTTCTGTGGCAACTGTTATAATATGTTGCCCTTTTTGGAAGTAAGCTTCGGATACTCCTTTGATTGCTAAATTGTTTGCTTCGGTGGCGCCGCTTGTAAAGATTATTTCTTCTGGTGATGCGTTTATTGCTTTGGCTAAGATGTTACGTGTTTGTTTTACTGCTGCTTCTGCTTCCCATCCATATTGATGGTTGATGCTGGATGGGTTGCCGAAGTGTTCGGTGAAGTAGGGTATCATGGCTTCTACTACACGTTTGTCTACGGGTGTTGTGGCATGGTTGTCTAGGTAGATAGGACGATGCATTTTAGGTTTTTATAATGCGATTATGGTATTTCTATATTATCGCTTCGATTGATACATTTTTTTATTTACCACAGAGACACAGAGAGCGCAGAGGAAGAGAAGAAAGAGTTATCTATACTTACTTTTTGGTAACTACTTTACTTTGATTGGTGTTTACTTTTATTATCGGTTTCGGCTATCTCAAGAAAATGTTACGAGGATTTTATGGGAACCGTCGCAATTATTTATTTTTCAGGTAGTGGTCATACACATTTGATGGCTGAAGCTGTTGCTGAAGGCGCTCTTTCAGTTGGTGGTACAAATGTTGAATTGTTAAGAATTACAGGTGAACAAATTCAAGAAGGTCGCTGGAAAGATGATGCGATGATAGCGAAGTTAAATGGCGCCGATGCGATTATATTTGGCTCACCAACTTATATGGGAGGTGTGGCAGCACAATTTAAAGCTTTTGTTGATGCGGCAAGTTCAATTTGGTTTCAACAAGGTTGGAGAGATAAACTTGCTGCTGGTTTTACACATTCGAGTTCGCCAAGTGGTGATAAACAAAGCACTTTATTATACATGGCGGTTAATGCTGCACAACATAGTATGACATGGATAAATCCTGGCGAATTATCTAGTTTTCTCTTAGGTAAAGATGATGGTATTAACCGCCTAGGTTCTTATATGGGGGTAATGGGACAAAGCACTTTAGATATGAGTGGTAAACCTGCCGAACTCGACCCAGGTGACAGGTTAACAGCCCATAAACTTGGAACGCGCGTAGCTAATATGGTACAACGATTTAAACAGTAATTGTAGGGTGGGCAGTGCCCACCTTACTGGAGATTACGCCATTAAAAAAGATTTGTCTAGCCACATCAATTTTATTAAATTGAGATTTTTCAATATTTTTTAGTCTCATTGCTACTCCACCACAAGAGAATAAAAATTCCTGTTATTAAGCCAAAACCAACTAAACCCAGAATACCACCAAATATATTGTAAGCATTACCCAAAAAATGCTGTGTACCTTTATAAATACCAATTCCAACAGCACCGCTAACGCTACTCACTAATACCCACCAATACGCGCGTCTCACATGTTGTAGTAACACTAACCACTGGAATATTCCAACTGCAAAACTTGGTATGATAATCATTTCACCTTTGGCACCATATCCAGTCACCACACTCAATATTCCTTCAATTGTAAATCCTAATATTGTTACCAGCATCCACCATTTATATTTATAGTCATGCTGGTGTAATACTAAACTTTGTGCTGCTCCTACTAATATTCCAGTTATTAAACCAAATATGGCACCACCAGATACATACCCAATAGTTACATTTTTGGCAATGGCGCCAACCATAAATTCTGTTGCAAAGCCAATAATAAAACCAATTAAACCACCAATCATTACACCTGTAATAGTTGCCAATACCCAAGATAGTAAAAAGTTAATTTCAAACTTTCCCCATTTTATTGCCAAAGATGGTTTAACAGAGTTATGTAATTCAATATATGGCGCCTGCTGCGATGTTAATATTTTTAATATTGAATCTGTATCTGGACGTTGCATAGGCACTTCGTCCATCATCGCATCGAGCAAATCTAATAATTTTGGTGATATTTGTGATGCATAATGGCGCCAAGTTTTTTCGTTTGAACTTAGTTCGTTTGAAGTCGGTTCGTAAACATCAAGGTTTTTGCTAGGGTCTTTACCTGTAACAAGATAAGCAAAAACGCGCGCAACGGCAAAAATATCAGATTGTGGAACAACATTACCATAAAACTGTTCAGGTGGTGTATAAGCAATAATCGGTTTATAAGTTACCTTTTCAGATTGTATATGAGGTTGACCAAAACCAATTATTGCCAAATTGTCATCATCGGCTTTAACTATAAAGTTTGATGGATTGATACGCAAATGCAGTAAATTATAATTATGAAGTTGCTGAATAATATTTACAGTTTGTTGTAACCACTTAACTGCTAGCTGCTCGTTTATATGCTTATTATCTGACTGCGCTAAATATTCATATAAATTTAAACCTTCGATTTTCTGCATTACCAAACAGTGTAACCGAACAGCTTTATCGCGCGGTAAATAAACAAAATAATCGTTTGCCTCAACCTTTGGAATACCAGCATAATCTATAGCTTTGAGTGCTGTTGCTGTTTTCTCAAACAACTCTACAACTTGAGGTTTGTCAACAGTCAACACCTGCAAAACCTTACATATATCACTACCAACTTCTTTGACTTCATATGTATCACCAGAAGTACAGCTATCAAGTTGCCTCAATACCCGGTAACGTCCAGCAAGTAGCAGTTCCGAACCGCAGTTCGCACAAAAGCGATTAGAATCAGAATTTTGCGGCTTATCACAATTCGGGTTAATACACAAATTCATAATAGTGTTGAGTGCTGAGTGCTGAGTGCTGAGTTCTGAGTGCTGAGGAGCTGAGTTAGGGTAATATTTCTACTACAGTACCTTGCTGCACGACTTCGTATAATTCATTAACGTCCTTGTTTTTTAATGACGGACATCCCAAAGTCCAGTTTTGGCGTTTATCAATAATTCCGTCACTACCTTGAGGAACGCCGTGAATTCCAACTTCTCCACCAATAGGCAAAAACCAATCAAACTCTCCTTCTGATTTTGCGAGTAGATGTTTTTTCCAAGATTCCCTGTTTGGGTAGTTTAACCACATAAACTTTGACCATTGCGGATGCGGGTATAGGTCTTTAATTTTAAGTAATCCTTCGGGAGTGCGATTATCTCCTGCGTGTAATTTATCTCCCATAGGGTTGGCGCCAAACACTACAGGATAAGATTTAATTGGTACCTGGTTATAATAAAGCGTTAAACGGGACTTTGATTTTTCAATCAAAATCGAAGTTTTGCTCTTATCTATCGAAAAGTTAATTAGCTCCTTCAAAGGTTTATCCACATTAAGTAATTCATACCCTTTTACAGGTGTATGAACAAACGACTGCGAAACACAACCGTTTATACATAACATTCCTGGAATCTCAGTAATTGGAATGACGTAACCAAACCTCGACAACAGTAAATATAATAAGGGAACCGGAGAAAAAGCTAGGAGAACACGAAGTATAAAACTTTTCGCAAAGTAATTTTTCACAGCTTTTGGTAATAAATATTACCATGTCAACTCACATTTACTCGTATTTTAGCGTTTGCCGTTCCAGTATGACAGTTGTTGTGGAATGGGAAATTCTCTTGTGGAATGGATATCTTGTGGAATGGGCATCCTTGCCCGTTCCATATACACACCCCCATAGAGGCGGGCAAGGATGCCCGCTCCACAAGAAGAAAAATTTTGTAATCTCACAAGATAAACTTTGCAATATATTTAATTTATTAACTAATGACTAACGACATGCGACGCGACTTTGCCAACCGCGAAGAGTTGGCAAAATATTTAATAGAGCAATTTCCTGACTCAGCAGAACGCGATGACCATATTAGTCCAATCATTGGTGGGCGCCAAGCAGCAGTGGCAGCACTTCAAAAAGTTGACCCTGTTAAATACGCGAAATCACGTAACTTTTTAACAGGCGCCGTAACTCGTTTATCCCCTTACATTCGCTACGGTGTATTAGGGTTACGCGAAGCCAGAGACTTTGCCTTTAGTAAAATTCGCAACCAAGACGAAGCAGCTAAATTTGTCAATGAACTAGGCTGGCGTGATTACTGGCAAAGACTTTACATGAAACTTGGTGACGGTATCTGGAAAGACCAAGAAGAATATAAAACCGGATATAGCGCTTCGGAATACGCCACAGAATTACCCCAAGACATCCGCGAAGGTACCACCGGACTCGTATGTATAGATAGTTTTAGTCGTGACCTCCGAGAAATTGGCTATCTACATAACCATATGCGAATGTGGTTAGCTGCTTATATCGTTCACTGGCGCCGAGTTCGCTGGCAAGAAGGCACAAAATGGTTTCTCGAACACCTATTAGACGGCGACCCAGCTTCTAACAACATGTCATGGCAATGGGTAGCAAGCACCTTCAGCCACAAACCCTACTTCTTCAACCGTGAAAACCTAGAACGCTACACCGAAGGAGTCTACTGTAAAAAATGCCCACTCTACGGAAAATGCGACTTTGAAGGCAGCTACGAAAAACTAGAAGCCAAACTATTTCCCAAAGGTGAATTTGTCCAAAAAGACAACAGTCAAAGCTGGCAAAAAGGCAAACGCAAACGCTAAGGGAGCAAATTAACTCTTGTGGAACAGGCATCCCTGCCTGTCCTTCAAAAAATAAATCGTAGGTGTCACATGGAAATATACTTGTAATTTTTAAAACTACACAAAAATTTACTTTTTGAATTACCCGTTACTATTTGACGCGATTACTTTTTTTTATACGCCTATCATGCTGAAAAAAGTCAAACTAGTTGTCTCCGTAATCTCCTAATTGATAATTTAATTAGGCTGCAACCGGGGATTGTTTGAAGGCGCCTGTTTGTATATCTATCATCCAAACGTTTCCTTCAATATCAGTA
>ERZ1066137.177-NODE-177-length-57011-cov-32.516644_pt1 | contig 57011 bp, 56 predicted proteins | sample MGYA00382784_ERZ1066137 | MGnify/ENA primary metagenome ERZ1066137 (study PRJEB33369, sample SAMEA5778367) | biofilm metagenome | biome: Industrial cooling water; feature: Water cooling tower basin; material: Biofilm | place: United Arab Emirates | collected... | reverse complement strand
TCGATGAACCAAGAATCTTCGTCCATAACCGAACGGTTGGAGGGAGAGCGTCAATCCTTGATCATCGGTGGCGGGTTAGAGATCGACGTGCTGCAGCCAAAAGTCCCGCTGTAAATGCTGAATCCTGCCCTCTGACATTGGGATATGAGACGGGGTGTCTGATACCGCTAAAACGGGGCAGCCATAGGAAATAGGAGTTGTCCTGACAAAAATTTACGGATTTGACTGGATTGTTGATATTTTAGGCTACAAACATTTAAACTCTCTGTACATTGAGGGGTGGCTAACCACTTATCCGTACCATTGTTTAAAGCCCAAGCCCAGAAAATCTTAGCCAATGGCCCAGCTTGAAGACCTGACCCGTGGGGCAACTGTTAAGGGTATCCTGCCAAACCAGAATGTCACCATAATTGATGCGAAGTGGCACAGCAGTGATGTGGTCGAGCTGACCTATAAGGACGCAAATGGGCAACCCCATACTGAAATTCTGTTTCGGGATCGGGAATCAACTCTAGAAGTTGTGACTGAAGGGAGTCCCTGGAGTTTTGATGGCGATGGTGCTTTGCTGCGGCTGGTTTCCGAAGCCTACCGGATTCGACTGGCTCACCTTTTTGATCCTCTGCTAGCCGTTCACACCTCCCTGGTTGAACCTCTGCCCCACCAGATCACTGCGGTGTATAGCGAAATGCTAACCCGTCAGCCGCTACGATTCCTTCTGGCTGATGACCCTGGTGCTGGTAAAACGATCATGGCGGGTCTGTTCATCAGGGAGTTACTGATCCGTGGGGATCTGCAACGCTGCCTGATTGTCTGTCCTGGTAGTCTGGCGGTGCAGTGGCAGGATGAGCTCTTCCACAAATTCCATCTTCCGTTTGAAATTCTGACGAACGATCGCATTCAGGCTGCTCCAACAGGAAATGCTTTTGCAGAAATGCAACTTGTGATTGTCAGGCTGGATAAGCTGAGCCGCAATGAAGAACTACAGGCCAAGCTGGGTCAAACGGATTGGGATCTAGTGGTCGTCGATGAAGCGCACAAGATGTCAGCCTCGTTTTTTGGGGGTGAAATCAGGGAAACTAAGCGATACAAGCTTGGTAAGCTGCTGGCGACGCTGACCCGTCACTTCCTTCTTATGTCTGCTACTCCCCACAACGGTAAGGAGGAAGACTTTCAGCTTTTCCTGGCCCTGCTGGATGGCGATCGCTTTGAGGGGCGGTTTCGGGATGGGGTTCATACCTGCGATACCTCGGATATTATCCGTCGTTTGGTAAAGGAAGATCTGCTTAAGTTTGACAGCAAACCTCTGTTTCCGGAGCGGCGGGCCCATACCGTTAAATATGTCCTCTCTGACCTGGAAGCCATTCTTTATAAAGAAGTCACTGATTATGTGAGGGAGGAGTTTAATCGAGCTGAGACCCTTGTAAATGATGGCCGTAAAGGTACGATCGGTTTTGCTTTAACTATCCTTCAACGTCGCCTGGCATCTTCTCCTGAAGCAATTTATCAGTCCTTGCGACGGCGGCGGGAACGTTTGCAGAAGCGGCTGCGAGAGGAGGAATTGCTTAAGCGAGGAGCTACGGCAGAATTAGCTGCTGGTATAACGATCGACCCGGAAGACTGGGACGATGATTTTGAAGATGCCTCCAGTGAGGAACGTGAAGCCACAGAAGAAGAAGTGGTGGATCAGGCAACCGCAGCTCGGACGATCACTGAATTACAAGCAGAAATTGACCAGCTCGTTGAACTTGAAAACCTGGCTCTGAAAGTCAGGCGGAGTGGTAAGGATCGGAAGTGGGATGAGCTATCCAAGCTATTGCAAAGCGGCACTGAGATGTTTGATGCCGGGGGACACCGCCGCAAGCTGGTTATCTTTACCGAGCATCGAGATACACTCAACTATTTGACCGAGAGAATTGGGACATTGTTGGGCCGTCCTGAAGCGATCGTGATTATCCACGGTGGTATGGGCCGGGACGAGCGGAAAAAAGCTGAAGAAGGGTTCAAGCAAGATATCAAAGTTGAGGTTTTGGTTGCCACGGATGCGGCTGGGGAAGGGATTAACCTACAACGTGCCCATTTGATGGTGAATTATGACCTGCCCTGGAACCCGAATCGGTTAGAGCAGCGGTTTGGACGGATTCACCGGATTGGTCAAACGGAAGTGTGTCACCTCTGGAATCTTGTGGCTGAAGAAACCCGTGAAGGGGATGTGTATCTATCGCTGCTGAAAAAGCTGGAAATTGAACAGAAGGCTCTAGGTGGGAAGGTTTTCGACGTTCTGGGGAAAGCGATCGCTGGCAAGGAATTACGGGAACTCTTGATAGAAGCGATTCGTTATGGCGATCGCCCTGATGTGAAAGCTAAGCGCGAACAGGTGGTTGCCGATCGTTTAGATCAAGGTCGCCTGCGGGAACTATTAGAAGAACGTGCCCTGGCCCGAGATTCAATGGATGCCACCAAAGTACAGCAGATTCGGAAAGAGATGGAGCGGGCAGAAGCTCGTAAACTCCAACCACATTTTATTGCATCCTTTTTTCTAGAAGCATTTCAGAGGCTAGGGGGTACGGTTCGGCAGCGGGAACCCAAACGGTTTGAAATTACCCATGTACCAGCAGTAATTCGCAATCGAGACCGGCTGATCGGGATAGGAGATCCAATTCTGCGGCGTTATGAGCGTGTTTGCTTTGAGAAGGAACTGATCAGTGTTCCCGGAAAACCTCTGGCTGATTTTGTCTGCCCCAGTCATCCCCTGCTGGATGCCACGATCGATGTAACCTTAGAGCGATACCGGGACTTACTCCGCTAGGGGGCCGTTTTAGTTGATGAAAATGATCCGGGCGAGGATGTTCGGGCCCTGGTTTATCTGGAACATTCCATCCAGGATGCTCGTACAGAACGGGATGGCCGTCGCCGGGTTGTCTCACGCCGAATGCAATATGTCGAAATTTGCAGCACAGGGCAGGTTAATGGTGCAGGCTATGCGCCCTATCTAGACTATCGACCCCTGGAGGAATCAGAAAAGCCTTTACTGGATTCAATTTTGCGGGGTTTGGGTCTTCGGGATGACATTGAAAGCAAGGCGACGAGCTATGCCATTTCCCACCTGGTTGTTCAGCATCTGCAGGAGGTGCGGGAAACCAAGGAGGAGTTGATCGAAAAGACGATTAGAGCAGTTAAGGATCGGCTGACTAAAGAAATTAATTACTGGGATCAGCGGGCAGCCGATCTACGATGCTGCGAGCAGCCCTACGGTACGCAGGAACAGGCCGGTAAACCAAATGCCAAACTGAACTCAGCAAAGGCCCAACAGCGGGCAGATGAGTTAGCCTCTCGACTGCAAAAACGCCTATCCGACCTGCAACAGGAAAAGCAGCTTTCTCCCATGCCTCCAGTGGTGATTGGGGGTGCATTAGTGGTACCGATCGGACTCTTACAACGGTTACAGGGTAAGCGGGAATCGACTCCGACCCTGTTTGCCCATGAAACGAAGCGGGTTGAGGCAGCAGTGATGGCAGCAGTGATGGCAGCAGAGGCAAGATTAGGGTATGAGCCTCGTGATGTTAGCGATCGCAAGTGTGGTTACGACATCGAATCGGTTGTGCCAGACACTGGACGGCTACGATTTATTGAGGTTAAGGGCAGGATTGAGGGAGCAGAAACGGTCACAGTGACAAAAAATGAAATCCTGGCAGCCTTAAATAAGCCGGAAAACTATATCCTGGCCCTGGTGCAGGTACCTGTGGATCAGAATTTTCCAGAGGGCGATACGTTTGCTGTCCGCGAACCGACTGGAGACTATCAAGTACCGGGGAAAGGCTGCGTAATCCGCTACGTGAAAGAGCCATTTAAGCGGGAACCAGATTTTGGGGCCAGTAGCGTGAACTATAAATGGCAGGATTTATGGGAACGGGGTCAAGAGCCAGGAAGGGAGGTAGAAGGGTGAATTTAATCGAGCTTCTAGCTAATATTAAAAAACGTCCATCAATGTACCTGGGCCGTAAATCTCTCAGTCATCTGCGAACTTTTCTGGATGGATATGGGCTGGCCCGTCGCCAGTTAGGTATTCCCATCTCAATAGAGGAGAAGTCATTTGAGCAGTTTCAAAAATGGATTGAACATCGCTTTAACCAACCTGCTACTCAATCCTGGGATCGAATTATTCTTTTTTATTCTGAAGACGACAGCATTGCATTAAACCGTTTCTTTGAGCTATTTGATGAGTTTTGGCAACAGTATTCAAAGTTGGAGCAACGATCGAATCCCCATCCTCTCCAGTATCGGCAACCCTACCACTATGGTGACCCATTTGAACCAGCAACACGTCTAGAAGACTGGGAAGCATTGAAATAATTGTTTTGGATACCGCTAGAGAAGCAAAACTATGAAACTCAAAATTGTTGTTCATGAGGCAGAAGAGGGTGGATTTTGGGCAGAAGTGCCAGCCATTCCGGGTTGTGCCACCCAGGGAGATACTTTTGAGGAGTTATTACACAACATTTATGAAGCGGTCGAGGGTTGTTTGGAAGTTGATGTGGAGGCAATTACTACAGATGAGAAGACACGAATTCTGGAAATTGCAGTATGAAATCTATTTCTGGAAAAGCGTTTGCGAAAATTCTGGAACAACATGGATGGGAATTGGTTCGAGTGCAGGGAAGCCATCATATTTACTGCAAACCAGGTAATCCGACCCGGATTTCAGTGCCTATTCATGGCAATAGGGATCTGAAGATCGGACTACTCAAACATTTCATCAAACAAGCTGGACTTTCCGAAGAAGACTGGTAATGACCTACCGCAAAAAGCTAATTGAAGTTGCCCTACCCTTAGAAGCCATCAATATGGAATCGGCTCGTGAAAAGTCAATTCGGCATGGGCATCCATCAACCTTGCATCTGTGGTGGGCACGGCGACCCTTAGCAGCCTGTAGAGCAGTTCTATGGTCTTCCCTGGTGGATGATCCCTCCAGTTGGCCAGATAAGTTTCCGACTGAAGAGGAACAACAGCGAGAACGGCAGCGATTATTTGATATTTTGGGGCGAATTGTCATTGAGACCGATAAGAAAGGCAATCAGAAGCAGGTTGTGCGGGGTCTGGTGTCCTGGGATGAGGTGAATGATCCAAAATCAAAAGTTCTGGAAGCAGCCCAACGAGAAATTGCCCGCTGTTTAGCCTGGGAGCGGGATGAAGAACCACCGACAAAACCCGATGCAGTGCGGGAGTACATTGCGAGATACGCTCCACCTGTTTACGATCCCTTTGCTGGAGGTGGCTCAATTCCATTAGAAGCTCAACGCCTGGGACTGGAAGCTCATGCCAGTGACTTAAACCCTGTAGCAGTTTTGATCAACAAGGCACTGATCGAGATTCCACCAAAGTTTAAGGATCAGCCACCTGTCAATCCAGAAGATCGCAAACAGATTCGCACCTGGAAAGGAGCACAGGGGTTAGCAGCGGATGTTCGCTATTACGGGAAATGGATGCGAGATGAGGCATTTAAGCAAATTGGCCGTCTCTATCCAAAAGCGAAATTACCTAAAGAATGTGGCGGTGGTGAAGCGACGGTGATTGCCTGGTTATGGGCCAGAACAGTGAAATGTCCCAACCCTGCTTGTGGATGTCAGATGCCATTGGTAAGAAGTTTTGAACTTTCGACAAAGAAGGGTAAGGAAACGTGTGTTGAACCTTTGATTGATCGATCGAACCCTAACCCAAAAATCAAGTTTGAGATAAAAACAGGTACAGGAAAAGCTTTAGAAGGAACAGTTGATCGTAAAGGGGCGCGATGTATTGCTTGTGAAGCACCCGTGCCGTTTGATTATGTGCGGAATGAAGGCAAGGCAGAACGGATGGGTCAGCAGTTGATGGCTATCGTCGCTGAGGGACAAAGCGGACGGTCTTATCTCGTGCCAACACCAGAACAGGAAGCCATTGCCAATTCTGCTCAACCGGAATGGAAACCCGATACAGAGTTACCCAAGGAAGCGTTAGGGTTTCGGGTGCAAAATTACGGCATGACCAAACACGCCGATCTCTTCACGCCGCGTCAACTGGTTGCCCTCACCACCTTCAGCAATTTGGTGGGGGAAGCACGGGAAAAAGCGATTGCCGATGCCGTTGCAACTGAGCTAACTGATGATGAATTGTCTTTGAATGAGGGCGGGATAGGTGCTAGAGCTTATGGGGATGCGATCGCAACTTATTTGGCTTTCGCATCAAGTAAATTGGCTGATCGTAACTCTTCTATTGCTAGTTGGGATGTTGGTTCTGCCAGCCTCAGAAGTACCTTTGCTCGTCAAGCAATTCCGATGGCCTGGGATTTTTGTGAAGCAAACCTTTTTGAATCGATGGGAAGTTTTGAAGGGGCAATTGATTGGATAGATAGAGTCTTAAAAGGTTTAGAAATTCAATTTGCCGGATGCACTAAACAACATGACGCAACCGCTCCCCAAACAAATGATACTACTCCCAAACTTATCTCTACAGACCCACCTTATTTCGACAATATTGGATATGCTGATTTATCGGATTTCTTTTATGTCTGGCTTCGGCGTTCGCTTGGCACAATTTATCCAAATATTTTCAGTACACTCTTAGTTCCTAAATCTCAAGAGCTTGTAGCTTCTCCTTATCGTTTTGATGGTAACAAACAAAAAGCCCAAGCTTTCTTTGAAGAAGGTTTAGGTAAAGCTTTTAGCCGAATGCATGATATTTCCCATGCTGATTATCCTTTGACGGTTTACTACGCCTTTAAACAAGCGGAGACCGACCAAAAAGGGAAATCGGATGAATCAATAGCTTCAACGGGTTGGGAAACCATGCTAGAAGGTTTGATTAAAGCTAATTTTAGTATTGGCGGTACTTGGCCGATGCGAAGTGAGCTAGGTAATCGCATGGTTGCTAGCGGGACAAATGCTCTTGCCTCTTCAATCGTCCTTGTCTGCCGTCCTCGTCCTGCTAACTCACCCAAAATCACCCGGCGGCAATTTCTTAGCGAACTCAAACGCGAACTTCCAAACGCGATCAAAACCTTACAACAGGGTAACGTTGCACCTGTAGACCTGGCTCAAGCGAGTATTGGCCCTGGTATGGCAGTTTTCTCCCAGTATGCTGCTGTTCTGGAAAATGATGGTTCACCGATGCGGGTTCGTACTGCTTTGCAACTGATCAACCAGATTCTCGACGAATTTCTGACGGAGCAAGAAGGCGAATTCGACAGTGATACCCGCTGGGACTTGACCTGGTTTGAGCAATACCAATTTGAGCTGGCACAGTATGGTGATGCCGAAACGCTATCTAAAGCCAAAAATACCAGTGTTCAGGGGATGGTAGAGGCAGGCATTTTAGAAGCAAAGGGGGGTAAGGTTCGGCTGCTCAAGCGGGAAGAACTGCAAGCAAACGGGAATCCTGAGAGTGACGAACGCATTCCTGACTGGGAAATTACCCAACGGCTGATCCATGAACTGGATCAAAAGGGTGAGACGGGAGCGGCTGATTTACTGGCTAAATTGGGTAAAAGGGGTGAACGAGCACGGGACTTAGCCTATCGACTCTATAGCCTCTGCGACAGAAAAGGTTGGGCCCAGGAAGCGATTGCTTACAACAGCCTGGTGATCTCCTGGCCAGAAATCACTCGCTTAGCCACTGAATTCACACCAACTCAGCCCTTACAGGGAAGTTTAGGACTTTAGACAAGGGGGTTTTTTATGATTCAAGCCATTCCTGCAAATGAAGTTACCCTGCGTACCTTAAAGCAAACACTCAATCTGCAAGCGGCCACTGATGTTCAGTTCTTTTCAGAGTGGCAAGCCGAAACCACATCGCTCACTGAACTGGAGCAACGTTCCCTCGATCGGGTGAAGGAAAATTACTTAGATCTGATTGAAGAACCTCCTGTCTTAGAAAATAGTGTCAAGATGGTTGTCCTCGGGCCTTTACTCGATCTGGCAGGCTTTTATCGTCGTCCCTTTCGGATTACAACCGAAACCAGTATTGATATTTCACTGGTGGATGAAGCGATCGTTATCCGGGGTCGGATCGACGTATTAGTGATCAACCAGTTTCTCTGGCTAGTGGTGATTGAGTCAAAACGCAGCGATTTTGCCGTAACCCGCGCCCTGCCCCAGACCCTTGCCTATATGCTGGGAAATCCTGATCAGCAGCGATCGACCTTTGGCTTAATTACCAATGGTACAGAATTTCTATTCCTGAAAGCACAGCGGCAACCGCTCATTCAATATGCCACCTCTCGCTTATTTTCCCTATTTAATCCAGGGAATGAGTTATATCAAGTTTTATCGATTCTTAAGAACTTAGCTCGGTCTTAACCCATATTTCACAGTAACAGAACTTATGGAGGAGTTTAAAAATTGAAATACGCAAAACCAGTCCACCTGGATCTATTTGAGGATGACATGCCATGAACACTAAGTTAATTGATTCCATCGTTCAAGTTGTTCAGTCATTGCCCAAAGAAGAGCAAACTTTTCTAATTAAAAGGCTGAATTCGCTTTTCACCCAGGCGCAACAGGCTGAGCAAATCAGTCTAGCGTCTCCTGCAGAAGAACCAGTTGACCAAGAAGGTTGGGAAGTATGGCGATCGCTAGGGGATGATGCTGTTCCCGGTCGCTTAGAGAACCCATCAATGAATCACGATCGCTATCTCTACTCTAGAGACCAATGAAGCAAATTTTTGTAGATACGAGTGCCTTTGCTGCTCTGGCTGACAGTAGGGATGACAACCATGCAAGGGCAGTGGCCTTCAACAAGACTATTAGTGGAGTTGCGCTGGTAACATCCAATTACGTTCTGGATGAGCTTCACACCCTGTTGCTCATGAACGTTGGCTATGGCAAAACGGTGCAATTTAAGCACAAGCTAGATTTACTAATTGCCAAGCAAATCCTGAGCGTTATCTGGATTTCCGAGGAAATAGCAGAGCAAACCTGGAAGGTTTTTGAGCAATTTAATACAGATAAGCAGTGGTCTTTTACTGACTGCACTTCTTATGTTGTTATGAAAAATTACGGAATTACTGAAACATTTACTTTCGACCATCATTTTTCACAAATGGGCTTTATTCGTCGTCCTGATTAACTGGAGATTCTATTCTCATGGCCATTAGCAACCACGAACGTGTCGGCAGAGCCTTAAATTTACTGAGAGATGGGCTATATCCCTTTATCGAACGAGAGATGAAGGCAATTCATGGCGATCGGTGGATGGTTGCAGCTTCAGCCTGCTTACCCGATAGCTATGTGAAATATAAAAATGCCCAGGACGTTCTCCAGGAAGATGTTTCAGCCCTGTTAATTGTAATGTGGGAGCAATGGAATGCAATTTTCAAACAGATACTTGGACAATCCGAACGCACTCTAGTGAGTGAACTGCGAACCACTCGTAACGATTGGGCCCACTCCAACACCTTTTCTACAGACGATGCTTACCGTGCCCTTGACAGCGTAACTCGGTTGCTCTCTGCCATTTCTGCACCTCAAGCTGAGCAGGTCGAAAAGCAAAAACAGGAGTTACTGCGAATTCGCTTTGAAGACCAGGCTAAAAGGGAAAATCGCCGGGCTGCCGTGGCTCCTACAGAAGGACAGCCAATGTCTGGTCTGAAGCCCTGGCGTGAAATTACAACCCCTCACCCTGATGTAGCTTCCGGTCGCTATCAACAGGCCGAATTTGCGGCTGATCTGTGGCAGGTTTACCTGGATGAAGGTTCTGACGAGTACCGCAACCCTACTGAATTCTTCCGTCGCACCTACCTGACCGAGGGGCTCAAACAACTTCTAACTGGCGCGCTGCAGCGGCTCAGTGGTAAGGGAGGCGATCCCGTCATTGAACTCCAAACAAATTTTGGTGGTGGCAAAACCCATGCCATGCTTGCGCTCTATCACCTCTTCTTTGGGGTCTCAGCTAAAGACCTGCCAGGACTGGAACCCGTTTTTCAAGCGGCAGGAGTCAAAGAACCCCCTCCAAATGTCAATACCGTTGTCCTGGTTGGAAATAAAATCTCGCCAGGTCAGGTTCACGTTAAACCGGATGGTACTAAAGTCCGTACCCTATGGGGTGAGATTGCCTGGCAACTTGATCGTAAAGCAGGCTATGAACTGATGCGTGAAGCTGATGAAAGTGGCACCAATCCAGGGGATGCGCTCAAACAGCTTTTTAACAAATATGCACCCGTGCTGATCCTGGTCGATGAATGGGTTGCCTATGCCCGTCAACTTCACGATAAAAGTGATCTGCCCGCTGGAACCTTTGATACTCACTTCACCTTTGCCCAAACCCTGAGCGAGTCTGCCAAAAACGCTAAGCAAACGCTGCTGGTGGTCAGTATTCCATCTTCAGATATTGAGATTGGCGGCGATCGAGGTAAAGAAGCTCTGGTTCGCCTCAAAAATGCGATCGGTCGGGTAGAATCTCCCTGGCGACCGGCCAGTGCCGAAGAAAGTTTTGAAATTGTCCGACGGCGGTTGTTTCAGCCCGCTTCTGACCCAAACCTTTTTGTCCAACGGGATGCCGTTATCCGCGCCTTTTCTGAGCTGTATCGAACTCAGGGACAGGAATTTCCCACGGAATGCAAGGAAAGTGACTATGAACGCCGGATGCGAGATGCTTATCCGATTCATCCTGAACTCTTCGATCGCCTTTACACGGACTGGTCAAGCCTGGATAGATTTCAGCGAACCAGGGGTGTCCTCCGTCTGATGGCCAAGGTTATCCACTCTCTCTGGGAGCGAAACGATCAGAGCTTAATGATTTTGCCAGCCCATGTTCCCTTAGATGATCCCCAGGTGCAAACAGAGCTTTCAAACTACTTAGAGGACAACTGGATTCCAGTGATCGAGAAGGATGTAGATGGCCCGAATTCTCTACCTTTATCCCTCGATCGCCAGAATCCCAACCTGGGACGCTATTCCGCTTGCCGCCGGGTAACTCGTACGATTTGTATGGGATCAGCTCCCACCCACCGGGTAGCAAATCGAGGGCTGGAAGATCGCAGAATAAAGCTCGGCTGCGTCCAACCAGGGGAAAGTGTAGCGACATTTGGGGATGCGTTGCGCCGTCTGACAGACCAGGCAACTTTCTTGTACATCGACGGCAAGCGCTATTGGGTTTCGACCCAACCAAATGTCAACCGTACCGCTCAGGAACGAGCCAATCAATTTTTAGACGATCGCTATCTGATTTGGGAAGAACTAAAGAAACGCTTGAAGGCGGATAGGGCAAGGGGTGAATTCAGTGCCGTTCACGTTGCCCCGGAATCAACCGCAGACATTATCGATGACCCTAATTCAGGTGTTCGGTTGATCATTGTTAGCCCTCAGCATCCCCATAGCCGGATGGCAGAGGATAGCCCAGCTCGCCACTGGATCGAGGATTTACTCAACCACAAAGGCAGTAGCCCCCGGTATTACAAGAACACGCTGTTGTTCCTGGCGAGTGATAAAGCTAAAATCGATAACCTGGAGCGAAACGTTGCTCAATACCTGGCCTGGAACTCTATTGTTAAGGACAAGGAAGCCCTTAATCTGGATGTATTTCAGAGCAACCAGGCAACAACTAAACGCAATCAATCTAACCAGGATGTTGACACTATCCTCTGTGATACCTACCATTGGCTTCTCGTTCCGACCCAACCAGAGGCTCAGGGTGGCATCGAATGGAAGGAAACTCGACTGCAGGGGCAGGATTCACCAATTGTGCGTGCCAGTAAAAAAGCAGTTTATGAAGGTGATTTACTGGTTAGCAACTACGCCAACTTACGGCTAGAAGCTCTGGATAGGTTTCTCTGGCGGGATAGCAACCATATCGACCTCAAACGTTTGTGGGAATACCTTACCCAGTACCTTTACTTGCCACGATTGAAGGATCAAACCATTCTCCTTGAAGCTGTTCGTGGCGGTGTTGCAACGATCGCTTGGGCTGATAATTTTGCCTACGCTGATGGATTTAACCCGGACACGGGCAAGTATCTAGGTCTCCGTGCTGGCACAGGCATTACTCCCAGTATTAGTGTCAATAGCCTCCTGGTTAAACCCGAAATTGCTCAACAGCAGTTTGATGCCGAACAAGCTAAAGCCGCTAAGACTACTGAGCCAACTACACCAAGGACGGCTGAGGGTAGCTCATCAGGAAGCAGGTCTGGAGCAGATAGCTCTGATGGAGGCAGAACAAGCGGGGTCTCTGCTAGCAGTTCAGGCCACAGCCAGGCCCCCATCCTCCGTCGATTCTATGGGAATGTCTACATAGATGCGATGCGTGTCAACCGAGATGCACCAGCGATCGCCAACGAAGTTATTCAGCACCTCACCTCATTAAGTGGCGCAACCGTAAAGATCACTCTAGAAATTGAAGCAGAAATCCCGGATGGGGTGCCAGAAGATGTTGCCCGTACTGTTATGGAGAACTGCCGGACGCTCAGGTTCAACAGCCAATCCTTCGAGCAGTAGTAATGACAAAGACATAACTACGTTAGTGCTACCTACTGAGAAATGGCTCACTACGGCCCGTAGAAGATGATTTTTGGTAGGATCTTCAGAAAATTGGTGGAAACCCTCAATGGATAATCTAGAGAAATATCGCTCGAAAGCGGTACCAAAATTTATGCATACCTCATCATATGACCAGGTTCCCTTTAGTAATGACTATGGAAGCACTCAAGACTTTCCAGCTTTTGGTACAGATGACTTCGCTAATAATCCTGAGCCACGGTGTCCTGTAATACTATTGCTCGATACCTCCGGCTCGATGAGAGGAACTCCGATTCAGGAACTAAATGCAGGAGTTGAATTATTTAGAGATGAGCTTCTTGCTGATGCCCTAGCTTCAAAACGGGTGGAAGTTGCGATCGTCGGGTTTGGTCCAGTTCAAGTTATCCAGGACTTCGTTACTGCGGATTATTTCAATCCACCGAAGCTTCGAGCAGAAGCAGATACTCCACTGGGAGCAGCAATTGAAACTGCTTTAGACTTATTGCAAAGTCGCAAAGACACATACAAAGCCAATGGGATTGCGTATTATCGCCCCTGGGTATTCCTGATTACCGATGGAGGGCCTACTGACCACTGGCAAACAGCAGCTCGTAGAGTTAAGGAAGGAGAATCAAAAAAATCTTTTGCATTCTTCTCTATTGGAGTAGAGGGTGCGAGGATTGATATTCTTGCCCAGATTTCAACCAGGACACCTCTCAAGCTTAAAGAACTACGCTTCCGTGACTTGTTCCAATGGTTATCGAGTAGCCTAAAATCAGTATCACGATCAACACCAGGCGATGAAGTTCCGCTCTTGAATCCTGCCACTCCGGATGGTTGGGCTTCAGTATGAATCAATGGCGATATGTTCAGGCTTATAGTACAGGAACATCTCATTACGCAAACAACTTACCCTGCCAAGATCGGACAGTAAGTAAAACCATTGTTGATGGCAGCGGGCAGGAAATATTTTTAGCTGCTGTAGCAGATGGAGCAGGGAGCGCATACCGTAGCGAGTATGGGGCAGAGATTGCCACAAAACTGATCTTGAGTAAAATCGAGGATTACTTTAGACAAGGGGAAGTATTAGCTAATTTATCAAGAGAGATAGTTGGAAATTGGATTGAACAAATCTCTGATCAAATCTGTGAATTAGCCAATGATGAGGGTTTAGGCTTACGCGAATACGCTTGTACCTTGCTTGCTGCTGTTGTAAAGCCAACAGATGGAGTTTTTTTTCAGATTGGTGATGGAGCGATAGTTATTGGCACAGATGAAGATTACTTCCCTGTATTTTGGCCCGTGACGGGTGAATATGTAAATTCGACTTACTTTATAACTGATAAAACCTCTCTGAAAGAACTACAGTTTAAGTCAATAAACAATCAATTGATTGAAGATATTGCTTTAATGAGTGATGGATTGCAAGGATTAGCATTACAATTTGCCACGAAGACAGCCCATAGCCCATTCTTTAAACCCATGTTTGCCCGGTTAGCAGAAGAAAGTAATCCAGGCTTGTCAGAGGTATTAAATGCTTCCCTCAAGAACTTCCTGGATAGTGAACGGGTATGTAATCGTACAGACGATGATAAGTCTCTGATTTTATCAACTTGCCGTTGTAACCTCTTATCACAACCCAAATCGAAAGAGGAGCTAAACTCTAATGAGGCTTTATGATCACCTTAACAAACCTATTGTATTGGGAGAGGAATTAGGGCGGGGTGGAGAAGGTGCCGTTTTCACCATTCAAGGGGACACAAGAAATGTAGTAAAGATCTATCACAAGTCTATAGCTGGAGAGAAAACAGAAAAACTTAAAGCTATGGTTGTAAATAGCCAAGATTTGTCCAGGTTTACTGCTTGGCCCTCAGCAACACTATACGAAAAACCTGGAGGCGCATTAAAAGGCTTCATCATGCCACGAGTGTCAGGTTATAGAGAAGTTCATGAATTATATGGACCTGCACACCGCAAAGTACAATTTCCACATGCAGATTGGGCTTTTCTAGTTCACTCTGCTAGAAATGTTGCTGCTGCTTTCAAGTCGATTCATGATTGCGGACATACTATTGGTGATGTTAATCAAAGTGGAATTCTAATTTCTCAACAAGCAGTATGTCATTTAATAGATACAGATAGCTTTCAGATAAAGTTTGGAAATAAAGTCTACTGCTGCGAAGTTGGAACTCCTCATTTCACTCCACCTGAACTTCAAGGAAAATCGTTTAAAGGAATTTTGCGTAAAGCCAACCAGGATAACTTTGGCTTAGCCGTAATAATCTTTCAATTGCTATTTATGGGCCGCCATCCTTTTGCTGGACGGTATTTAGGTTCTGGCGATATGCCAATTGAGCGAGCAATCCAAGAATCTCGTTTTGCTTTTGGTGCAAAAGCTTCTACCAAACAAATGTCTCCTCCTCCCAATACGCTAGACCTATCAGTATGTACGTCATCAGTATCACAACTGTTTGAAAGAGCTTTTAGTGAAGAAGCAGTTTACAAAGAAAGCCGTCCGACAGCTCAAGAGTGGATCAACCACCTTGATGCCTTAAAAAATGCTCTGCATAGCTGCACCCAGAATCAAACACATAAATATCATAAAGGCTTAAGTTATTGCCCTTGGTGCAAATTAGAAAACGAAAGTGGGATAGTATATTTCTTGGCTTATACGTCCGTAGGATTAGATAAAAATAGATTCAATATCGAAGAGGTCTGGTCAAAAATTCAAGCAATTAAGATACCTTCGTTGGCCAAGTTGCCTGATACAAGTTCTATCCGAGTTGTGCCGACTCCTTTACCAGCATATGCAAAACCTCCCACTGGCATTGCAGGCGTTATCAATTTTTTAGTAAGATTTCATGATGATAAAGGTGAACGTAATAAACGTAAAGCTGCTCTGCGTGACGCTGAAAAGAAATGGGAATATATTGAGAAGCAATGGCAAGCCTTAAAATCTGACTCGGACTTCAATTCAATTTGTCGCAATCTACGCAATGCTTACAACGAATATAAAGAGCTTGCTAATAAACATCAAGATGAGCGAAAAGCCTTATTGCTAAAAACATATCTTGATCGATTTTTTATAGAAAGTGCAGGAATATCAAATATTGGTAAAAAAAGGGCACTTGTCCTTGCTTCATACGGAATAGAGACCGCTGCCGACATTACTTACGATAGGGTTTCTTCTATACCTGGGTTTGGCCCGGTGCTTACACAAAACCTTGTGGATTGGCGCAAATCCCTAGAGAGCCGCTTCCAGCAATATAGACCTATACCTAATGATTTAGCAGTCTTAAATGCAGTTGACCAGAAGTATGCCCGTAGACGCAGCGAACTAGAAAGTAAGCTAAACGGGGGAATAGCTCAACTTGAACATAGACGTAGTGCTTTAATTCAAAAACGGGAACAGGTATATAAGGAGGCGACCATCGCTGCTAAAAAGCTAGCTCAAGCACAAGCAGATATGAAGGTTTATACCTAGACAATTACTTGTAGCCTTTTCTAACTGCCTTGTTAAACCTGCATATATCTTCTGATAGCAAAGGTTGATAATTAGAAGATCTCTCATCGTCTACACATGGCACGAACAGGTAAGGCACTCAATCTCTGGCTACCGGAGGTCGTGATGGAAGCCCTTGACACCTACGCAAAGCAGCATGGCATGACCGAAACCCAGGCAGTGATAAGAGCGATCGGCTTGTTGTCTGACCAATCCCAAGTTACGGCTGAGGATGTCCAAACGACGATCGCCCACCCGTCCGCTGCAATGACCTGGTTAGGAAGACCCCAACACTTTAACCTTTGATACCACGCAAAAAACTTTAAGTCTAGGCGATCGCACAAAAAGAACTTGAAGACTCCTCAACCTCTTGATTCCCAATGGCTAAAGTTAGCGGTGATCGACCAAAATCGGCCACCCCGCTAGAGATCTCCGTATTGTCCGCTGCACGCTCTTACTCTAAAGGCAGAGCCAAAAACTCTTCTGGTAATACTGCAGGAATTGCAGAAGCCACAAAATCAGGCGTATTTCGAGTCATAATAACTTCTACACCTGCGGCATTTGCTGCTTCACTGATCACAGCATCTTCAAAATCTGTCATAGAACTTTGCAACGCAGCCCTAATAACCTCATCGGGCACATTTGCAATCTGAAGATGTTGTAACAACCTTGACAAAAGCTCTCGTGCTGTTTCGCTACCAACTTGGCGACGCAAAATGTAGAAAATATTTGTCACAGCCTGTCCTGCCACATATCCCTGCACTTGTGGGTGTGTCACCATGTTTAATTCCTGTGCGGAAGAAACAACAAATGGCTGTCGTTGGGCTAGAACATCAAGTAAAACATCACTGTCAAATAATACCCGCCTCAACTGTACTTCTCCTCCAGGTAATCCACATAGGACTGAGTAGGCTCTTCTATACCTAACTGAATGACTCCAATTAGGCTTTGAGTCCAGGGATTAAGCTCTGTAAAAGAATTCACGGTTGTTGTTGGAGGACTAGGTACCAGCGTTTCCTGTTGAATTGAACTCAACAATGACTGTACTAAACGCCAGCGATCGCCAACAGGCAACTGCAACGCCTGAATTTGGATTTCTTGTAATGTCATAAGCCCTTTCCCAGCAACTCTACAATCTATTGTAAATTGCTGCTACTCCTACCGCCTGAAAGCACCGCTGGTTCAAGATTTTATACTGCTTAACCTCAAACGCCAACAGATAAGCTTCTGGTGTGCCTCAACCGAGAATTAAGCGGCATAACGGAATTGGTCAGCCGCGGTGAAAAAAATAGGCCGCAAATGAGCAATCTCTGTGCCTTTCGCTGCACCAACCTGGTTTGGCTCCTCAGTGAGATCGCCCGCCCATCCACTGCAATGACCTGCTTAGGCTGTATCCGAAGATTACACCAATAAGTATATATCTAAATAGTGATTGAGTAATTGGCTTGACTAAAATCTTAACGAGTTGATGACGGTCTAAAGGTTGCGGCCAGCGGATACAAGTAGTATAGACTAAGCACCAAGAGCTTTACTTATTCCGCTGCAACGTGCTTGTTAGAACTACATTGACAACCTGAATTGCTCAATCTTCTGGCTGATTAAATCCTCAGGAGGGTTGCCATCTAATTTAGAAATTAACATCTTCTCAATATCTCCATCATCCAATACTAATATTAGCTTCTTGTGGACTAACCATTGTTCACGTAGTGTGTGTTCACATCCAGCCGAATCTCCTCCTTTTCTGCAAATAATGATCCCAAAAAGTCCTGCTCCGTGAGGCTTTAGATAATTAGCAATTTGTAATACCTCATTTTTCTTTACCTTTCTCGTGTAATTTTTTGCATCCACAACAATATAATCTGCCGCATATTTTTCTCGCATGAACGCCCAAAAACCTTTTTCCACATAATTCGGCAAAATAAAATCTCGTCTATTTGCTAGAACTCTGTCTGATAATTCTGGAATGGGTTTTGCTAATGGAGGCGTAAATAGATATTCCAAAATGTCACCTATGAGGCTTTGGTATACATAGCAATCTTTCTTTCCCGGCTGACATGTTTTCAGGGAGTTAATAAAGCTTTGCTCTTGGGATGAGTTTGATGAACGTGCAAGACGGGCAAGTAGTAAAGCTTTGTAGTAGCTTATTGAAGATTCTTTAATTTGAGCCGCGAAAGTTACTGCTATATACTCAAGATCCCATACTTCAATCATGTGCTGTTGCAGTAACACTAAATCTTGATCAAGTAATGTTCCTGCTACAGCTAAAACCATGCAGCACCCGTCACAAAGGTTTTGATAGGTATTTAACTGGGCAATTATATCTTTCAAGGTAGCAGAGTGTAAGATCCTCGAGGTTTTACACTCTATCACTAAAGTTTGTTGCCTACTTCCTTCTTTTCTCTTTACAAGGATGTCTCCCCGGAAACGGGTTTCAGATCCTAATAGAACCTCTTTTTTTACATTTTCAAAGTTTGGATGTTTGTTCAGTAGCTCTGATAGAAAATCTACAAACTCAATCTCCCTGGGTTGAGAATCTAATACTCTATGACAGTTTGGACATAGGAGTGTAAGATTATCCTCACTTGTCTCTCCACCTTTATATAGTGGAACTAAGTGAGCAATCTCTAATGGAACATCCTCATTTTTTACCCCGCAAATAGTACAAACATAATTATGCTTCTCCAGTAACTTTCTTCGCAAAATTGCTGAGTTTCTGTGAGAACTTTCTATACGGAAAACTGATTTTGCCAGAATTTCGTCCTCCATCTTGTCACCTACTCGTGTTGGAGGTCTAACTATAATTAGTTCTCAGTTTGAACTCTAAGTAAATAAGCACTTTGTGGCTCAAAACCTAAGACTTGTAATAGTTTCGGTTTATTCTACGATGCAGTACACGGATTGTCAACAGATCAAAACGCAGATATAGAAACTTAAAGTAAAATGGTTAAAATCCTTACTGCTCTATACATTCAAGGACATTCGGGCTGGGTCTTGCTGTGTGTTTAGGTTCAAAATGCAGTCATAAATTGCAAAAATAGGGTTTTATCTGTCACTTTTTCTTTGTAGAATATGGACGCAACTAAGCCGAAGAAACTACTGGATCAGGTGCGGGATGCCCTTCGGGTCAAGCACTATGGCCTACAGTACGGAGGAAGCTTATGCGCAATGGATTCGTCGTTACATTTTGTTTCACAACAAGCGGCATCCCAGGGAGACGGGCAAACCAGAGATTGAAGCTTTTCTGATTCATCTGGCCCTTCACCAGACCTGGAACTCGGTCAATGAGTGTTTGAGCTTAATTCATTAGTCCTGGAACCTGGTTAATCAGCCTCTGAGCTTAGTTAATGAGTGTTTGAGCCTGATTAATGAGTTATGGAGCTTAATTAATGAGTGTCGGAACCTGGTTAATCAGCCTCTGAGCTTAGTTAATCAGCCTCTGAGCTTAGTTAATCAGCCTCTGAGCTTAGTTAATGAGTGTTTGAGCTTAGTTAATGAGTGTTTGAGCTTGGTTCATCAGGTTCAGAGGGTGTTGGCATTACCTACCTGGGAAGGGTTACCCCTGTTTGCCTCCCTGCTAACTCCAAACGCAATTCCTTTCCCGGCCATCGACCCCTGGTTCAAAAATTTGTCTCTAAAAATTACTTCTATCGATCGAGGCGCAATAGTCATTATTACTCATTCATCCCTCTAGCGCTAAGCTGTCTGGCGGCGCTTTCTATACTTCATCTAAAGTCTGACCTGATCCCCGAAAAGCCTATTTAGGATAGAGGGTAGGGACTGGTCTAAGCCCGTCTTCTGCTCAAACCTAATTAAGGGGACCCCTTCTATGGATGAAGCCCATTTGCAAATTACCCACGAGCAGGCCCTCGATCGCGACTGCACCACCCTGTCCCGCCATGTGCTGCAACAATTGCAAAGCTTTGGCCCCGATGCCCAGGACTTGAGTGCGCTGATGAACCGGATTGCCCTGGCCGGTAAGCTGGTTTCCCGTCGTCTCAGCCGGGCGGGCTTAATGGAAGGGGCCTTAGGGTTCACGGGCGACATCAATATCCAGGGGGAAGCGGTTAAACCGATGGATATCTACGCCAATGAGGTGTTCATTTCGGTTTTTAAGCAGAGTGGGCTGATTTGCCGCCTTGCATCCGAGGAAATGGAAAAACCCTACTACATCCCGGAAAACTGTCCGATCGGCCGCTATACCCTGCTCTACGATCCGATCGATGGTTCCTCCAACCTGGACACTAATTTAAATGTGGGTTCCATTTTTGCAATCCGGCAGGGGATCGGGGATGATGCCGATGGCTCTGCCCAGGATTTGCTCCAGGATGGCCACAAACAACTGGCGGCGGGTTACATTCTCTACGGCCCTAGTACGATGCTGGTCTATTCGATCGGGACGGGGGTTCATGCCTTTACCCTTGATCCCAGTCTGGGAGAATTCATTCTTTCTGTAGAAAACATTCAGACCCCTACCCACGGCCCTATTTATAGTGTGAACGAAGGTAACTTCTGGCAGTGGGATGAAGCCATTCGCGACTTTATTCGTTATGTTCATCGCCATGAAGGTTATACCGCTCGTTACAGTGGGGCGCTGGTAGGGGATTTTCATCGCATTCTCTTCCAGGGTGGCGTTTTTCTCTATCCCGGTACGGTCAAACAACCGCAAGGAAAACTGCGCCTGCTTTACGAAACCGCTCCCCTGGCTTTTCTGATTGAACAGGCGGGGGGACGGGCCAGTACCGGTCAGGAGGACTTACTGGATGTCGTGCCCGATCGCCTCCATGCCCGCTATCCCCTGATCATTGGCGGTAAAGAAGATGTTGCCCTGGTGGAATCGTTTATTCAAGAGCGGGCCCGCCAACTAGCTGTTCATTAACCTTCCTCGACGGATACCCAAGCAAAAACAGGATCAATAGATTTGGAGTAAATTATGACCCTTGCCCACAACGATACTGAAAGCAATCACCTGCTCGAAATTGAAGCCTACGGCCAGAGCATCTGGATGGATAACCTCACCCGCGATCTGGTTCAATCCGGGGAACTCAAACGGATGATCGTCAGCCGGGGCTTGCTGGGAATTACCTCTAACCCGGCCATCTTTGAAAAAGCCATCGTCGGTAATAAAACCTATGATGCGGCGATCGAAGCGGCGGCGGCGGACAGAAAATCCACGATGGAAATCTACGAATCCCTGATTTTTGAGGATATTCGCCAGGCCTGTGACATCTTCTATCCGGTCTATGAGCAATCCGGTGGTCAGGATGGCTATATCAGCATCGAAGTTCCCCCCAACATTGCCCACGACACCCAGCAGACGATTGAGGAAGCCCGTCGCTACTATCGAGAAATTGGCAAGCCCAACGTGATGATCAAGATCCCTGGCACCTCCGCGGGTTTACCGGCCGTCGAACAGGTGATCAGCGAAGGGATCAACGTCAACGTTACCCTGCTGTTTTCCGTCCAGAGCTACATTGAGACCGCCTGGGCCTATATTCGCGGTTTAGAAAAGCGGGCCGCCCAGGGAGAAGACATCAGCAAAATTGCCTCCGTTGCCAGTTTCTTCCTCAGCCGGATTGACTCCCATATTGATGGGCTGATCGATGATCGGCTTAAACAAGGAGTAACCGACCTGAATACGAAAGCCCGCTTAGAGGCAGTGAAAGGGAAAGTAGCGATCGCCAATGCCAAAATTGCCTACGAAGAGTACAAGAAAATTATCCAGACCGATCGCTGGCAGGCCCTGGTGGCCAAAGGGGCGAATGTGCAACGGCTACTCTGGGCCAGCACCAGCACCAAAAACCCCGCCTACAGCGATGTCATGTACGTCGATTCTCTGATCGGTCCCGATACGGTCAATACCTTGCCCCCAGCGACGATCGAAGCCTGTGCCGATCACTGTGATGTGGCCAATCGCTTAGAAGAAAACCTGGAGGATGCCCACCGCCTGATTGACAGCCTCAAAGACCCGGACATCGCCATTAACCTGGACGAGGTCATGGATGCCCTGCTGGTGGATGGGATCGATAAATTTGTCCAGCCCTTCCACTCCCTGATGTCCTCATTGGAAGGAAAAACGCGCCTTCTGGTCACCACCTGAACCCTTACCCTCTCCTTCTTAGACCCACCTTTACTGCATCTATGGTTACCCTGCTAGAAAATCCCCTGCGTGTCGGTCTCCAACAGGAGCGCGTTCCAGAACCCACGATCGTCGTTTTCTATGGCGCGTCCGGCGATCTGGTCAAACGCAAACTGGTTCCAGCCCTCTATCATCTCAAACGGGAACGTCGCCTACCCCCGGAGTTCACGATCGTCGGTGTGGCCCGGCGGGAGTGGAGCCATGATTACTTTCGTGAACAGATGCGCGAGGGCATTGAAGCTTATTCCGATGGGATTGGCTCCGAAGACCTCTGGCGCAACTTTGCCGATGGACTTTTTTACTGTCCCGGTAACATGGATGACCCTCAGAGCTACCAGAAGCTGAACCAGCTTTTACTGGAGTTAGATCAGCAGCGGGGCACGCGGGGTAACCGGGTGTTTTATCTATCTGTGGCCCCCAACTTTTTCCCAGAAGCCATCCGCCAATTAGGGGCCGCGGGGATGCTGGCCGATCCGCTTAAAACCCGTCTGGTGATTGAAAAACCCTTTGGTCGGGATCTCAGTTCAGCCCAGGCCCTCAACCGGGTGGTGAATCAGGTCTGCCAAGAAAACCAGGTCTACCGGATTGACCATTATCTTGGCAAGGAAACGGTGCAGAACCTGCTGGTCTTCCGCTTTGGCAATGCCATCTTTGAACCCCTGTGGAATCGCCAGTTTGTTGACCACGTTCAGATCACGGTGGCGGAAACCGTGGGGGTGGAAGATCGGGCCGGTTACTATGAATCGGCTGGAGCTTTGCGGGATATGGTGCAGAACCACCTGATGCAACTGCTCTGTCTAACTGCGATGGAACCCCCCAACTCCCTGGATGCCGATAGTATCCGCACCGAAAAGGTGAAGGCAATCCAGGCCATGCATCTGCCGGATGTGAACCGTCTAGAATTTTCTGCAGTGAGGGGACAGTATTCGGCGGGCTGGATGAAGGGTAAACCTGTCCCAGGTTATCGGGAGGAACCAGGGGTCAATCCTGAATCGACCACGCCAACCTATGTGGCCATGAAGCTGGTAATCGACAACTGGCGCTGGCAGGGGGTTCCCTTCTATCTCCGTACTGGCAAGCGGCTACCGAAAAAAGTGACGGAAATTTCGATCCAATTCCGTGAAGTTCCCTATCTGATCTTTCAGTCCGCTGCCCAGCAGGCTAACCCCAACGTATTGACGATGCGGATTCAGCCCAACGAAGGCATTTCTATGCGGTTTGAAGTCAAAATGCCCGGTTCCAGTTTACGCACCCGTCCGGTGGAGATGGATTTTCGCTATGGCACGTCCTTTGGGGTGTCCGGTGGAGAAGCCTACGATCGCCTTCTGCTCGACTGTATGATGGGCGACCAGACCCTCTTTACCCGCTCGGATGAAGTGGAGGCGGCCTGGCGGGTGGTCACACCGGCATTACTGGCCTGGGATGCCCCCTCCGATCCGGCCTTGATCCCCCAGTACGAAGCGGGCACCTGGGAACCGGCAGAAGCGGAATTGCTGTTGAACCGGGATGGTCGTCGTTGGCGCAGACTCTAATTCAGCCTCTGACCTTCAATTCAGCCTCTGACCTTCAATTCAACCTCTGACCTTCAAGCTTCTCTGGCAACTCAGTCTATCCCTCAAGATTGGTTCTGCTGACCCTGCTGCAAGCTCCAAGTGCTCAATTCCTTAACCCTCAACCTTCTATGGCTACTCAATCTGCACCTCTGGTTTCACTACAAGCACCCAAAGATGTTTCTCTCAACCAGATTGAAGCCGAGTTGGCCCAGATCTGGCAAATTTACAGTACAACGGATGGTGGCAATGCGACCTATTCAGGGGCAATGCGGGCCGCCACCTTTACCCTGGTGGTCTACGAACCAGAAGAAACGCAGCAATTGCTTGCGGCTCTAGGATTTTATCGCGGCCCTGTTGATGGCATCCTCGGTCCCCAGACGGAAGCAGCCATTCGCGCGGCCCAAACCACCTACAAGTTGCCGATCGATGGTACCACCAGTCCCGAACTGCTGCAAAAACTACAGCAAGCCCTGTCGGAGCGGCAATCCAGCCGGATCGACCAGAATGGCAATCCCCAGCCCCCCCTGACCAGTACGATGGCTACCGGATTGGCCGATGCGATCGCCAGCCAGAACCCCTGTCGGATCATTTCTCTGTTTCCCCTGGCCAGCCCGGATGAGGGGATTACCGCCCAGGTTTCGGCCTACTGTCCGATCCAGAAAGGAAGCCATAATACCCTGATCTGCTGTGAGTACATCATGCTAAAGGGGGCAGAAGCGGCCCTGGACCGGGGGAGTGGTCTGGTCAACTCCCTGCTGATCACTGATTTACCCCGATTGTTGTGGTGGAAAGCTGCTCCCGATCCAAGTTCCGATCTGTTTAAAAATTTACTCCCCTCCTTTAACTGCACCATCTTCGATTCCAGCTGCTTCACCCAACCCCTGAGTGAACTGCTGCACCTGCAGGAGCTGATTGAACAGGGCCATAACATTGCCGATCTGAACTGGCGACGGTTAGCAGCCTGGCAGGAATTGGCGGCTGAAGCCTTTGATCCTCCCGAACGGCGGGCTTCAATTAAGGAAGTCGATCGGGTCACCCTCGATTATGAAGAAGGAAATCCGGCCCAGGCATTGATGTTTCTGGGCTGGCTGGCCAGTCGGCTGAATTGGCAACCCGTCGCTTTCCACAAGGAAGAAGGAATATACAACATCTACCGGATTCATTTTACCGCAGCGGATCAACGGCCTGTAGAAGCGGAACTGGCAGCAATTCCCACAGCAGCAATGGGACAAATTGCCGGAGATCTGATTGACATGAAGCTGGCTTCCACCAATCTGGAGGCCGACTGTTGTACGATCATTTGCTCGGAAACTAAAGGCTGTATGCGGATGGAGGCGGGAGGCGGGGCCCAGTCCTGTCTGACTTACCAGGTTTCTCCCCTGGCAGAGCAACGATCGGAAGTGCTGTTGAGCCAGGAACTCCAACGCTGGGGCAGGGATATTCTATTTCAAGAAAGTCTGTCCATGACTGCCCAAATCCTGCGGTTGCTAGATGATCAATAGACCGCCCTTAGCTGAGGTAAGGCTGGGTTTAACTTAAGCTGAGTCGATCGCCGATCGCAATGGTTTTCCCTGCTTCTGTCTGCGGCACCTGGGTGTTGATGGCCAGGCGGAAAAAGTGATTAAACCGCGATCGCTCGGCCCAGTTGGGTAAGCTGGCCTGCCGTTGGGCCACAAACGTTTTCTGGAAATTGGTGTATACAGCTCCAGTTTGGGCATCACGGGTAACCACCACACAGCGTTGACAGGGGTTAATTCCTCTGAACTGCACAGCGCCGATCTGAAACGCAACCTCCTCTGCTGCCTGGCCAAACAGTCGATCTTCCCAGAACGCCGGCACGCCATCAATTTCAATATTGGCCCGAAACCGGGACCGAACTGCTTCCACCTCCAGATCGGGATACCAACTGGCGATCGCTGCTAGGGTGGCGGTGCTGACAATCGTGGGGCCGGGAGAGTCCGTATCGTCAGGAAAGCCCATCTCCAGGTTTTGTCTTAGTTCAACTGAAAAGCCAAAGTAGTCACTCAAATAGGTTTCCAGGCGATCGCGCTCCTGCTCAAGCTGAAATGTCCTGGCTTGATCACTGTCCTCTAAGTGCAGAGTCACTTGCTGAGTTTGCAGGTCATATTGAGCACGAATTCGATGCATGCGATCGTGGCGTTTACCATTGACAAAATGCCCAGATTTATCAAACAAAGCAAATTCTCGATCGCCCTGTAATGCTCCACTTTTAAGTACAGCTACAACTTCAACATCAACCCTATCTAGAGATTTAAGCGGAAAAATGCTGAGCCGGGCGACGGTGGGAACTTCATTGACCATTTTTGACTCCTGGTTGCCTGCAAGCTGATTTCTAAACCTGAGTAGTTGATGTGGACTAAATTGCAGCGGGCCATTACTGTGATTCTGATCGCATTTCTGGTAGCGATTGCCCTGCATCACGTCCCAACTTAAAAACCGACTTTAACTCAAGAAAAGCACTGCTTGTGGCTAACTTCCGTGGGTTTAGTTGGACTTTACTATAACACCTGGCCGGAGGAACATCTGGGCACGCCGGGCCCCTAAATGACATTACTGTGCAAGTTTACCGTCTCAAAGGACAGTGCTGATTAGGTGTCGGGTAGGATAGAGCCAAAGGGTGTCGAGTATACAGGGGCAAAGAAGATGACTGTACTGACAGTATCGAGTCCACCGATTGAGCCAGTGTATCCCAGCGGTGATGGAGAACCTGTGGCAGAAACCTTTGACCATCTCTATGCTCTGTTAATCACCCTGGAAGTTCTGCGGCAATATCTCGTCGGAGAGCAGGCCACGGTGCTGGGTAATCAGTATTTATACTATGCTCAGGGCTATCCCAGACTACGCACCGCTCCCGATGTAATGGTGATTTTTAAGGTTGAACCAGGGGGGCGGGATAACTACAAGATCTGGGAAGAAGGTCAGGTTCCGAGTGTGATTTTTGAAATGACCTCTGCCAGCACGCGAGACCAGGATCAGGGCTTTAAGCGAACACTGTATGAGCAGTTGGGTGTGCAGGAATACTGGCAGTTTGACCCCAAAGGGGAGTGGATTGCGGAACAACTGCGGGGCTTCCGGTTGCAGAACACGCCTGAGCCAACCTATGCACCCATTACTGACGGGCAAAGTCAGCCTTTACAATTGCGACTACAGGCAGAAGGGCGGTTGATTGGGTTCTATCGCCTAGATACGGGGGAAAAACTACTGATTCCTGAAGAACTGGCCATCGCCCTGCGAACCGAACAGCAACGGGCAGAGACAGAATACCAGCGGGCAGAAACAGAACGCAAACGATCGAAAGAACTAGCAGCTCAACTCGATCGCTATCGGCAACTGTTTGGTGAATTACCTGAAAATCAATGAACCCACCTATGTACTTCTTTCCAGGCTGGAGGCTTGAGCCAGATGTCTGTGCTTCTGTCCAGCTGCAAAGACGATCGCCCCCCCAGCAAAGGGAGGAGCACTCACCGCAGTCCAAAGCTAGTACTGTTTTTCCATTGATCACTCAAGCTGGTGTAGCTCTAGACAATAGCTTTAAGTCTATCTCTGCGTATTCAATGCCTCTGCCGTTGTTCATTTATAAACAGCAATGCTTGTGGTTTTTGTATTAAGTATTCATCGCGACATTTAGATAAATCTATATCCAAAAACTCCTTTTAATGCTTATATGAAAAAAACTAATTATTTATAAATCAAGCCTATATAAACATTAAGAATGTTCAAAGAAGAACTGATTGCTTTTGGGCCCAATTAAGCTAATGCTAATAGGAGTAGTACCAAAACAAGAATCGCGATCGCAACCCCCGCCACATCTGCAGGAAGCTTCATTTTGTTGATGTGTGGAACGTCCGATCAGGCTCTCCTGGAGTCAGATTTAAGCAAGGCACTGAGTAATTATTACTCAAGATTTATTAATCAAGAGGAAGGAAGGTATGTCCTACGCTCAAACACGCACCCAGACTAAAGCCGGGTATAAAGCCGGGGTGCAAGACTATCGCTTGACCTATTACACGCCGGATTATACCCCCAAGGATACTGATATTCTGGCAGCTTTCCGGGTAACTCCCCAGCCCGGAGTTCCCTATGAAGAAGCGGGCGCAGCGGTTGCAGCTGAATCCTCCACTGGTACCTGGACCACTGTGTGGACCGATCTGCTTACCGACCTCGATCGTTACAAAGGTCGTTGCTATGATATCGAACCCGTCCCCGGCGAGGACAACCAGTTCATTGCTTACATTGCCTATCCCCTGGATCTGTTTGAGGAAGGCTCTGTCACCAACCTGCTAACCTCCCTGGTTGGTAACGTGTTTGGTTTTAAAGCCCTGAAAGCCCTGCGCCTGGAAGACCTGCGGATTCCGGTGGCTTATCTGAAGACCTTCCAGGGACCTCCCCACGGTATCCAGGTAGAGCGGGACAAGATTAATAAGTATGGTCGTCCCCTGCTCGGTTGTACGATTAAGCCCAAACTGGGTCTGTCTGCGAAAAACTACGGTCGGGCAGTCTACGAGTGTCTGCGTGGCGGTCTGGACTTCACCAAGGATGACGAAAATATTAACTCCCAGCCCTTCCAACGCTGGCGTGATCGCTTCTTGTTTGTTGCCGATGCTATCCACAAGGCTCAGGCAGAAACCGGCGAAGTCAAGGGGCACTACCTGAACGTCACCGCAGGAACCTGTGAAGAAATGATGAAACGGGCAGCGTTTGCCAAAGAACTGGAAATGCCCATCATCATGCATGACTTCCTCACTGGTGGTTTCACTGCTAATACCTCCCTTGCGCATTATTGCCGCGACAATGGGCTGCTGCTGCACATTCACCGCGCCATGCACGCTGTGATCGACCGTCAGAAAAATCATGGTATCCACTTCCGGGTGCTGTCGAAGTGTCTGCGGATGTCCGGCGGTGACCATATCCACACTGGAACTGTGGTCGGTAAGCTGGAAGGCGACAAGGATATTACCCTCGGCTTTATTGACCTGCTGCGGGAAAACTACATCGAGGAAAACCGTTCTCGCGGGATTTATTTCACCCAGGATTGGGCTTCCATGCCCGGCGTGATGGCCGTTGCTTCCGGTGGGATTCACGTCTGGCACATGCCCGCTCTGGTAGACATCTTTGGTGACGATGCGGTGCTGCAATTTGGTGGTGGTACGCTGGGTCACCCCTGGGGGAATGCACCGGGTGCAACTGCCAACCGGGTCGCCCTCGAGGCTTGTGTGCAAGCCCGTAATGAAGGCCGCAATCTGATGCGTGAAGGTGGCGACATCATCCGCGAAGCCTGCCGCTGGAGTCCTGAGTTGGCTGCCGCTTGCGAACTCTGGAAGGAAATCAAGTTCGAGTTTGAGGCGGTCGATACCGTATAAGCGGGTGTCGAGCAGAGATGAGTTTTGGATTTTCGCGTCAAATCATCCAACCGGCATGACTTTAACCGGAAATTCAAAACTCCACGTTTCAGGCACGCCATGGATCTCAAGCAAATATCCAAAGATACAACCAAAACGCTGATCAGTTATTTGACCTATCAGGCGGTACGGGTGGTCCTTGCCCAGTTGGACGAAACTGAACCCAAGCGAGCCTATTGGCTGCACCAGTTTTCGGCACGAGAGAAGCTCCAGGATGGGGAAGCTTATTTGCAAGCTCTTTTTCAAGAGGAACAACGCTTAGCTTTTCGGATCCTGACGGTGCGAGAACATATTGCTGAGCAAATTGCTGACTTTCTACCGGAGTTGCTCCGTACAGGGATACAGCAAGCAAATTTGCAGCAACGCACGCGGCAACTGGAACGCATGACCCAGGTTGACTTGAGAACCACTGGTACCCATCCCGAACAGGATGCCAACCCTGAAACGGAAGCCTGACCATGGCTGGGCTACATGGCCCTCCACCCGATCGCTTACTTTGTCCTTTCCCGATTTGAAACTATTGAGGAAACCATGAAAACGTTACCCAAAGAGCGTCGTTACGAAACCTTTTCCTACCTGCCTCCCCTCAGCGATGCTCAAATTGCCCGGCAAATTCAATACACCCTGGATCAGGGCTATATTCCTGCCGTAGAGTTCAACGAAGACTCTAATGCTGAAACCTACTACTGGACCATGTGGAAGTTACCCCTGTTTAACGCCACCAGCCCCCAGGAAGTGTTGAATGAAGTGCAGCAGTGCCGTTCGGAATATGGTGGCAGCTATATCCGCGTTGTTGCTTTTGACAACGTCAAGCAATGTCAGGTGATGAGCTTCATTGTGCATAAGCCCAATGCCAGTGGTGGCTACCGCTACTAATTGTTAGTTCTGCTCTACTAATCCCGATCGCTACAAACTGCAAGCAGAGGGATTGAGAGCCTGAATCTGGGGTGGGTCATACCTGGCCCCCCTATTTTTTAGTCTGCTCTTTTGTTTAGAAGTAGCTTTGATCGGCTTTTTATCCTCTTGTACGGCAAAATTCTCGTACCGATCGCACAACGGTTAAATCTGTTCCAGTCCGCTGCAGTTCAACCCAATTGTTTAACTGTTCAGTACTGACTAGCGGAAAAGCTCGGCTACTTAATGCCTCCTGGTATATACCATTCTGTAGATGGATGATCTTGATCTTATTTTGCTGGTAAAGCCATATTTCCGGTACCCCCATTGCCTGATAGATGCTGAGTTTGCTGTCAGAGCGATTGGCAATGTCTACTTCCAGGGCCAGATCAGGAGGTAAATCGGTCGCAATGGGTTCACCTAAGCCCTGTCCTGGCTGAGCATTCTGAATGTAAAAGCAACTGTCAGGTTCAATGCCTTTGCTCAATTGCGGGCGGTTCATTGTCAGGGAACCGAGATCGTTAAACTTAAACCCAAATTCTTCTGCCAGGATAAGCGCGATGGTCGCCAGGACTCGATTTGCCGCTTCATGGGAGGGACCAGGCATTCTGATTTCCAAGACTCCATTTTCATAGGCAACCCGCGTCGCTCGATTGTCACCTAGCTGTTGCAATAAGCTAATATAGCTTTCCCAGGTGACCCCCTCAATCTGAAAGGCACTTCCGGGAAGCAGGTGGATCTGGCTGATCGGGGTGGCAAGGACGGCGGACATAAAGATCTGTTATCTTGCATCTCACTGATATTGTACTCACCAGCCATTCACCAGGCTCCTACCATCCTGCCCCTGAAGCAAAGCGTTGCAATTTCTCCTGCGTTAGGATCAGGGACATGAGCACATATCTTCCATGAGCACACATCCTCAAGGTTATAGCCGCAGACAGGTTCTCCGTCTGGCTAGTTTGGCTGTTGGGGCAGCGGCCCTTCCCAGCGCCTGTCAGACGATCGCAGGGACTCCTGACCAGAATTCCAGCCCAACCCCTAAGTTAGCGATGGAACCTCGATCGACTGCTTCGACCTCTGGTTCCAGCCGTGTGGTGCTGATTCGAACTGAGGATCGGGTTACTGGCACCCGTCAAGCGCTGGAGTTACTCCAACCGGAAGGGATGACGGGCCAAACTATCTTTATTAAGCCCAACTACAATACTGCAGATCCCGCCCCCGCCTCCACGGATACAGAATTACTAAAAGCATTAATAGAAGAGTTTCAAGCTGCCCGTGCTGGCCAGATCACGATCGGCGATCGCAGTGGGATGGCTGAAACTCGCACGGCGATGACCCAGAAAGGCGTGTTTGAACTGAGCGATCGCTACGGGGTCAAAACGGTGGTGCTGGATGAGTTGGCTGCAGAGGACTGGCAATCCTTTCCCGCTGCAGGAACCCACTGGCCCCAGGGATTTGCCTTTGCCCGGCCAATTCTTCAGGCTGGAGCGATCGTCAACACCTGTTGTCTGAAAACCCATCGGTTTGGGGGCCATGTCACCCTCTCGCTCAAAAACAGTGTGGGGATGGTGGCGAAGTACGTTCCGGGCCAGTCCCACAACTACATGAACGATCTGCATACCTCCCCTCAGCAAAGGCTGATGATTGCGGAGATTAACCGGGTCTATCAACCGGCTCTGGTGCTGCTGGATGGGGTAGAAGCTTTTGTCAATGGCGGACCGGAAGCAGGTAAAACCGTCAAAGCAGGGGTGATTCTGGCGGGAACCGATCGGGTGGCCATTGACGTGGTGGGAACGGCTATTTTGCGATCCCTGGGCACCACCTCTGCTGTTTCGGCAGGCTCCATCTGGCAGCAGGATCAAATTCGTCGGGCTGTGGAGTTGGGGTTAGGGGCTAGCCATCCCGATCAGATTGAAATCGTTACAGCGGATGCTGCGGGCCGAGCCATGGCCGATCAGTTGCTTCCCCTACTCCAGGTTTAGAAAGGTCATTTCTCAGTTATCCCATGAAGGTTATGGCACGATCGCGGTGGGTTTGACTCGATCGCAAAGCCTTGACCACCGTAATCACCTGTTCTGCCACCCGATCGATTTCCGCTGCTGTATTGAACCGGCCGATGCCAAACCGGATCGAAGCGCGGGCCAGTTCAGCAGAACGACCAAGAGCTGTTAAAACATGGGATGGAGTGGTTTTGGCAGAACTACAGGCCGAACCGGAGGAAACCGCCGCCACGGATTGCAAACCCAACAATAGGGCCGACCCATCCACCCCGGTAAAACTAACATTCAAACAACCGGGTAAGTGTTGACTGGGATGGCCATTCAAATAAACCCCTTCCAGGTTACTGATGGTTTCCCAGAGCCGTTGCCGTAATGAGCTAATCCGCTGGCTTTCACTCTCCTGTTCCGCTAGGGCCAGTTCGATCGCTTTACCCAGTCCCACAATTTGAGGAGTGGGTAGGGTACCCGATCGCAACCCCCGTTCCTGCCCGCCCCCATGGAGTTGCGCTGCCAGTTGTACCCTGGGTTCCCGTCGCCTTACGTATAATGCCCCAATCCCTTTGGGACCGTAGATCTTATGAGCTGTGATTGACATTAAGTCAATGTTCAGGGTTTGCACATGCAGCGGAATTTTCCCGATCGCCTGGGCTGCATCTGTATGGAACAAAACCTGATACTGACGGCAGAGTGCGCCAATGGCTTGGAGCGGTTGCAGAACTCCAATTTCATTATTGACCGCCATGATCGAAACCAGGATGGTGTCGGGACGAAAGGCTTGCTCCAACTCGATCAGATCCACTAGGCCATCTGGCTGGACGGGCAGATAGGTAACGCTAAAGCCGAGGGATTCCAGATATCGGCAGGGTTCCAACACCGCAGTGTGTTCCGTCTTCACCGTGATAATGTGTTTACCCTGATGCAGATAGGCTTCGGCTACCCCCTTGATCGCCAGGTTATTGGCTTCCGTTGCGCCACTGGTAAAAATGATTTCCGCTGGTGTTGCCCCGATCGCCGCTGCAATGGTTTCTCGGGCTTGCTGAACCGCCGCCGCCGCTTCCCAACCGTAAACATGGGCATTACTGGAAGGGTTGCCCCCCTGCTGACTAAAATAGGGCCACATCGCCTCCAGGACACGCTGATCAACAGCAGTGGTGGCCAGGTTATCCAGATAGATCGGTCGAGTATTCATCGTGGCTTCCATTTTAACCCGACCGAGATTGCCTTACCGGAATGCAGCAGGAAGAGCAGGGGCGTGGGCGTGTGATCAGCCTCGATAAAAACACAATAACTTACTGGCCTGATCAGAGTGGCTGTAAAGACATTCAACCCTGGGAAACCCATACCTGTAAGCCAGGTCAGTCCAGATCTCCACACTTTCAGGCAGATCGCTGCTGGCAATGTGGTCAGACAGAATCTCCAGTTCTGCGCGGCTCATTTCTGTCCAGTCCCGCTGCATTTGCTGGGTATACCGTTGGATATAGCTGGCCCGATCCTCTCCCGATCGCCGACAGACATCCACCAGCAGAAGCCGTCCGCCTGGGTTCAAGAGATGGGGAATCCGGGACAGAAATTCGGCTTTTTCTGCCAGAGAGAGGTGATGCAGGGCAAAGGAGGTCAGAATCAGGTCAAATTTGTCGGGGCAGGTGCGGACAAACTGCAATAGATCGGACTGACTAAAGGTTTGCTTGCCTCTTAAGCCGGCCAGATTCTCAGCAGCGATCGCCAGTGCCACCTCAGATAAATCAACCCCGTGATAATGCTCAATCAAGGTTCCCTGTAAAGCTTGAGCCGCATACCAGGCATCGCCACAGCCCAGATCGAGAAGGGAAAAATTGCCGCGAAAACGGTTGCGCCACAGGTCATGCAGCAGGGTGTAGATCTGCTGGTGGCCCATGTAGTTGTAGCACAGTAATTTTTGATAAATCTGCCAGGACTGATTGAAGAACGCCTGGACATCTGCCGGTTTTGCAGGGTTGGCAGTTGAACTCGGGGTTGACGTGGTTAAGGTTGAGGCGGTAGTCATCCGGGGAGGCATAGGGGGTAACACTGGGTAGATAAAAGTTTCATACTTCTACCCTAGAGATCAGAGATGGAGCGGAGATGGCAGAAGTCAGACAATTCCGTGACTAGACCTGAATCTATACCAGATCCATAACGATTTCTTGGTTCTTCAGTAAGAATCAATAATTCAATATTTAACCTCCTTAAGGCACAATGGAGGGGAGCACGGCCAGGCTGAAAATTTCTTGACTGGTGCTCCTCTGGATACTCTGTCCAAGCACATCCCTCGTCCAAGCACATCCCTCGTCCAAGCACATCCCTCGTCCAAGCGCATCCCTCAAACCTGTACCCTTTCCAATGCCGCTATGAACACTTTGCCCGTGAAGCAGTCGCAGTTGATCAATCCGATCGCCGCACCAGAGGTTCCCCAAGAACTCCAGGAAAACATTATCCTCACTTCGCTGAATGACGTTTATAGCTGGTGTCGGCTGTCCAGCCTCTGGCCCCTCATGTATGGTACCGCCTGTTGCTTCATTGAGTTTGCGGCAATGATTGGCTCCCGGTTTGACTTTGACCGTTTTGGTCTGGTGCCCCGTTGTAGCCCCCGCCAGGCGGACCTGCTGATCACGGCGGGAACCATCACGATGAAAATGGCCCCTGCTCTGGTCAAGCTCTACGAACAAATGCCCGAACCCAAGTATGTGATTGCCATGGGAGCCTGCACGATCACTGGGGGCATGTTCAGCACTGATTCTCCCACTGCTGTTCGGGGGGTCGATAAGCTGATTCCAGTTGATATCTATTTGCCTGGTTGTCCGCCTCGGCCAGAAGCAATCATGGATGCCATCGTCAAACTGCGGAAGAAAATTGGTAATGAACACCTGGATGAGCGGGGACAATTGCAACAAACCCACCGCTTCCACAGTGTCAAGCATGGTATGAAGTCTGTAGCTCCGATTCTGACTGGCGAATACCTGGCTGCCCCCACTCGTCAGGCTCCTCCCCAGCAGTTGGCCGAAGCTCTGGGTCTGCCCTTGCCAGCTTTGGAGGCGATCGAAAAAGAAGCCGTTGAACGGAACTAAAGGGCGAAACAGATCGCCTTTGTTTTATTAGCCCCTACGTTGATTAGTTTCAAGTCATGTCTTTAGCGTCTGGTTCTTCTCAGGTCACCCCCTGGCTATACTGGACGCTTTTTCCGATTCATCGCGCCTTTTTAAGGGTTTATTTTTCTGGGATTGAGATCCAGGGGGCAGAACATTTACCAGCCAAGGGCCCGGTTGTGCTGGCCGCCAAACACTTTAGCCGCTGGGACCCGCTGGTCTTGTCTTTGCTGAGTCGAGGACCCTTGCGGTTTATGACCAATGCGAATCAGTTTGGTGGGGTACAGGGCTGGTTTATCAAACGCTTGGGAGCCTTCCCGATCGATTTAGCTAAACCGCAACTGGCCAGCCTGCGCCATACGATCGAACTGCTGCAACAGGGCCATAAGCTGGTTTTGTTTCCAGAAGGGGGGATTGTCCGCGATCGACCCCTGCGCGATCTTAAACCGGGACTAGCTCGACTGGTGTTGCAGGCAGAAGGGGGGAGTAAGGAACCCTTAACCATTCCGATTGTGCCGATCGCCCTGCGCTATGTTCCCGATGCCATGGCTGGAGCCAGAATTTTGATCCACATTGGTTCTCCTCTCTACAGTCAGGATTATCGCGGGCGAACTGACAAAGAAACGGCCCAATTCTTAACCCAGGCCCTTCAAGCCGCTTTACTACAGGGGTTAAGCCTGTTAAACGGTGCTGAGCCTTCTGAATGAGAGGTTTTGGGTCGAAAGCCGGTTGGCTTATTCCCGCAAGGCATATCCTACCCCTCTCACAGTATGAATTAAGCGTTTTTCCCCCTGTTCTTCTAACTTCAAGCGGAGATAGCGCACATAAACCTCAATGATGTTGGAATCTCCCATAAAATCGTATCCCCAAACTTTTTCTAGAATCTGATCGCGGGTGTAAACCTGGCGGGGATTGCTGAGTAGGTATTCCAGTAAATCAAATTCTTTGGCAGTGAGTTCAATCGATCGCTGCCCCCGCCGGACTTCTCGGGTACGTCGATTCAAACTCAAGTCCTCAAACTGCAGGATATCTTCATCGACTTCCTGGGTGCGGCGCAGGTGGGCACGAATTCGGGCCAGCAATTCTTCGATGCTGAAGGGTTTGACTACATAATCATCTGCTCCAGCATCGAGTCCCGTCACCCGATCGCCCACTTCATCTCGGGCGGTGAGCAAAATGACAGGGATCTTATTCCCCGTGGCCCGCAGCCGCCGACAGAGTTCAATTCCGGTTAATCCTGGTAGCATCCAATCCAGAATGGCTAAATCCGGTTGGGCTTCGCGGGCTAGAGAAAGTCCTGACATGCCATCGTGGGCAACCGTAACGCGATACCCTTCACTATCTAGCTCCAGTTGAATAAACCGGGCCAGTTTGACTTCATCTTCAACCAAAAGAATATGGGCGGTCATCGCGGTTCTCCTGAGGCAGACAGAGTAAAGGTCAATGAACTCAAGATCAATAAACTCAAGATCAATGAACTTCCTAAATTAGGGTTTGACTGGACTTTACCCTGTTCTACCATTTGTGTCACTAGCGTCAGGCACAACCCTTAAGCTCTACAGAACTCAAGAGGCTAAGGGGCGATCGCCGTCAGGTTTAGAAAAGGTTAAAAATAAAATGGGTGGATAGCTGAGAAAATCCTGCCAGAAGACCTGGCCAAATTCTTCAACCCCAGCGGCTGAAATCAGGGGCGTGTGCCAGCAAACGTCTGTAAAGTCAGTTTCTGTTAAGACTGCATTATAGGTGGCCTGACCTAGGTAATAATTATCAAAGCGAAATTCTTGTTGAGTCTCTGGATCAACAAAGATATAGGTGATCGCCCGTCCAGGTTGTAGCGGCCCAGCAATTGTTTTGATAAAACCATAGGTTGCACATTTTGGGTAGGTTTCGGGCGGTTGTTCCTGGTTATTGTTAATGCCAACAAAGCGTCCACCGGGCTTCAGGTTCAGGGCAATGCTTTCACACATTTGTTGTAGTTGTTCCCGCGTTTGGGCGTAGTTCAGCAAAAAGGCTGCAACCACCAGATCAAACTGGGCAATTTTACCGATATCCTCGGCAGGACTGACCAAATATTCAATCCCCAAAGGTGCGCGGGTTTCTTCTGCCACAGCCAGTTCAATCATCTTCTCTGACATATCTACCCCCACGACTCGATCGGCCCCCTGACGTTTTAACAAGCGGGAATACGTTCCATCCCCACAGGCCAGATCCAACACGGTTTTACCCCTAACATCGCCCAGCAGATTGAGGAAGGTATACATTTCACTGTGCAGACGGAAGGGCAACTGTTTAGAACGCTTGTATTCCTGAGCAATGCTATTGTAAGGGGCTGACATTGATATTATTTCTCCTTAATCCTTGATAGCCTTAACTATAGGAGCCAGGGGTGTCGATCCTCAGTCAAGGCGGTGTCATTTTCCCTCACGCTTTTCAGTCAGACCTATACGGCCAATCATCTCGAACAACTCTGGCCCCCTGCTAGAGAACACTTGCGTTTAGTGGTGATTCCTTTGAGGGTGAGTTTAGGTCTGGGCTTACCCCTGGGATGGCTGAGTGCCCGATCGCCCCTGGCCGCTACTCTGTTCCTGAATAGTTAATGCCCCCGTGAGTAGGTAGGGTGTTACATTAATCCCAGATGACTAAACCTCGAAATATGGCAATCTGCTTAGCCGTAAAGAGTTCAGAGAGGGCGTGATTACCAGGAATGTACATTAATTCTGTTTTTGGCAGGTTAAAAATAGAATAAAAGGATAGTCCAGATAAGATTGCCAGTAATCCTGGCCGAATTTTTCAATGCCAGTGGGTGAAACCTGGGGAGAGTGCCAACAAATCTCTTCAAGCCCCACCTCACTCAATACCTCTTCATACGTGGCGGTGCTCAAGTAGTAATCATCGATTTTAACCTCTTGTTGGCTGTCAGGATTTATCAAGGTATAGGTAATCTTTTGCCCTGGTTGTAAAGGTCCATTAATATCTTTTCTAAAACCATATATCGAGGAATATGGATAGGTTTCAGGGGGTTGCTCCTGGTTGTTGTTGACAGCAACAAAGCGTCCCCCCGGTTTTAGATTAGCTGCAATACTTGCACACATCTGCTGAAGTTGCTCCCGCGTTTGGGCATGGTTAAGCAAAAACGATGCAACAACAAGATCAAATGTAGAAATTTTGCCTAAATCTTCGGCAGAACTGACCAGATATTCAATCCCCAAAGGTTCGCGGGATTCGGCTGCTTGGGCCAGTTCAATCATCTTGGTTGATATATCTACTCCCACAACGCGGGCAGCACCCCGGCGTTTTAGCACCCTTGAATAAATACCATCTCCACAGGCAAGATCCAGAACTGCTAGGCCCGTTACATCCCCAATCAGATTCAAGTAGGTGTAAACCTCACCATACAGACGAAAGGGAAGCTGTCTAGAATGCTGATATTCCTTAGCAATGTGATCGTAGTAGGCTGACATAGGTGGTTATTTCTCCTTATACTTGATAGCCTTAACTATAGGAGCCAGGGGTGTCAAGCCTGTGTCATTCTCCTTCACGCTTTTCAGTCAGGCCTATGCCTATGCGACCAATCACCCCGAACAACTCTGGACCGCTGCTAGAGAACACTTGCGTTTGGTGGTGATTCCTTTGGGGGTGAGTTTAGGTCTGGGCTTACCTCTGGGATGGCTGAGTGCTCGATCGCCCCTGGCCGCTACTCTGTTCCTGAATAGTTTTAATGCCCTGCGGGTGGTGCCCAGTCTGGCGATACTGTTTGTTCTGATTCCCTACACTGGTCTGAGTTTTCTTTCCGCTGCAATCGCCCTGACCCTGCTGGCCCTTCCCCCGATTTTGCTCAATACCCACATTGCCCTGCGGACGATCGACCCTGCAATTCTAGAAGCGGCTCGGGGGATGGGCATGACCTCAAGCCAGACCTTATGGCAGGTAGAACTTCCCCTGGCTGTTCCGGTTCTGTTAGCGGGCATCAAAACCGCAGCTGTAGAAGTGATCAGCAGTGCAACTTTAGCGGCTTTTATTGGCGCAGGTGGTCTGGGCAGCTTTATTACCCTGGGATTTGCAGTTTATGACAATGCCATTCTCCTGGTCGGGGCGATTCCCGTTGCGCTGTTGGCCTTGTTGGCAGAACTTAGCCTGGGCTGGTTGCAAAAGAGGCTAGAGGCTCCCCCAACTTGAAGCAGAAAGGGTTACTGGGAAGCAGCAGGAACCTGCACCAGAGCGATCGCTTGAATCTTCAGGATGGACCTTTAATTTAAATGCTCTTCGTATAATAGAATGAATTCGGGGTGCTGGAGATTTAAAATCCTGGGTTCAACGTCCAACTTTCCCTATCCCTGTAACCTGCTGAGTCTGCTTAAACCCAGAGGAATGTCTATGTTCTTCAGTTTCCAATCTTCACGCTCAAAATTCCTGACCGTTTTAGCAATGGGCCTGACTGTGGTGGGCTTAGTGCCCGGCTTTACCCTGGAAGCACAGTCCGGTCCGATCCGGAACAAAATTCGTGAGGAGGCCATTTCGCAACGGGGTGAAGAAATCGTCGATCGCGTGGCTCAAAAAATGATTGATAAGGTGAACTCCTCTTCCTGTGATCAACTGCATGCTTCCCTGAAAAGTTCTGCTGCCTCAGGTGGGGGGGGATTCAAAGATAAGATTATGACTGACTTCTTTGCGGTTCTGAGGCAAAATCCGGCCTTAAAGACGGAATTCTTTCAGCAGGTTTCGGTCCCCCTGGCCACTAAACTGTTTGACTGTGGCATGATTCCTCCCCAGGACTAGAGCAGCAGGTTTTACCCCAACGGGCTTAGCCCCGCCTGATATTCAGCTATGGTTAGAGAAGTGAATTGTAAGGATAGTAACGATGACACCAGAGACTTTGAAGCAACGGATTGCCTTGATTGAAAGTAAGCGAGATGTACTGGTGCAGCTTTTAGAACAACCAGATCTGGGTACGCTCCGCATTGATGTCAACCAGGCCCTGGAAGAGATGGATGACCTGCTGGACGAATTTAAGCGCACCTTCCCCGAAGCCTGAGGCTGCTTTAGCTCTCCAGGATTAAGGTTGGCCCCCAGGCGTTGAAAGTTTAGGAGCTGAAAGTTTAACTGAAGATTGGAACTGCGGAGTCTTAAGTTAATTTATGGCAGGATCAAATCTTACCACCGCCAATGTCCAAATCCCAAATCGGGACTTGTTGATCGATGCCTACCTGGCCTATCCCCAAACTGCCGGTCCCTTACCAGCAGTGATTGTTTTCCAGGAAATTTTTGGTGTTAATGATCATATCCGGGACGTGACCCGCCGCATTGCTGCCGAGGGGTATGTGGCGATCGCACCGGCCATTTATCAGCGACAGGCCCCTGGCTTTGAAACGGGCTACACTGTGGCAGACATCGAAATTGGTCGGCAGTACAAAGAGCAGACGACGGCCGCGGAATTGCTCAGCGATACCCAGGCCACCCTTGCCTATCTGCAGACCTTGCCCCAGTGTAAGGGGGAGACGATCGCCACGATCGGCTTTTGTTTTGGGGGGCATGTGGCCTATTTGGCGGCAACGCTACCGGAAATTAAAGCTACGGCCTCCTTTTATGGAGCGGGCATTGCCACCCTAACACCGGGGGGAGGAAACCCAACCCTGAGCCGCACGGGTGAAATTAAGGGAACCCTGTACGCCTTCTTTGGCGATCAAGATGCCAGTATTCCCCCGGACCAGGTCGAGCAAATTCGGACTACCCTGGCCCAGGAGGGAGTTGATCATCGCATCTTCATCTATCCCGCCGATCATGGCTTCTTCTGTGACCAGCGGAGCAGTTATGATCCGGCTGCCGCAACGGATGCTTGGGAGCAGGTGAAGCACTTGTTTCAAACCCTTAAACCGTAGAATTGGATTCCGTTGCCAGGGAAAGTTGCTCGGCAGAGTTGGCCGAAGAACGGCGGCGACGGCGGCGGCTCGGAGCAGATCTCTCGTCTTCGCTGTCTACCTCAGAGTTGGCCAGATCCATCGAGGCTTCTGCCATCAAGGATGATTCAGGGGATTCTTCAGGACTGGCAAATTCTGCTGGTGATTTTTCATCCGCCAAACTATCTTTGCGGGGAGCACTGGGGGGAGGAGGGGGAACGGCTTCCTGACCGGGTAATGAAACGGAAACGATCGCATTACGGGGATTTTTGATCGTCCCATTGTAAAGCAGTAGGGGCGAAAGGCCCATCAGCGCGTAGACCTCCTGTTCTGCCGCTGTCATCACCACAGAAATCATTTCTGGGGGTTCCGCTTTTACTTTAGTGACGGGTGTTGGGCGAGTGCGTTCCACGGGTTCCAATCGCTCCCCATTGACCGGGGGATTCCCATTCACTTCCACGGCAGGTTCAGGGGTGGTTGGCAGATTGGTAACCAGGCTACGGGGGGGACGGGAAGGCGTATCATTCACCCGCTGGTGGCGGCGACGGCGACGGTTATTGCCCCGCTCCTGGTAGTTGGGATGGTTGACCAGTTCAAGTTCCGGTTCTTCACTGGTGTCAAAATCAAACTCATCACTACGGGGTTCCGGCAACTCAGGGGTGCGGCGACTGGGAGCAAAGTCTGCGCTGCGGCTGGGAATATAGCGCTCGATCGGCTCACCCGTACTGTCTTCCGGCTCTCCGGGTAGATGCACCAGATGGCCCAGTCCTCCACAGGTCGGGCAATTGCGACCAAATAATTCATAAATGTTTTGCCCCTGCCGTTTGCGGGTTAACTCCACCAGACCGAGTTCAGAGAGCTGGGCAATTTGGGGACGAGACTTATCCGCTTTCAACGCCTTACTGAAGTGTTCCAGCACCTGCAGTTGATCGCGGCGGGAATCCATATCGATAAAGTCAACGATGATCACCCCGGCAATATTACGCAACCGCAACTGACGGGCGATTTCAGTCGCTGCTTCACAGTTGGTCCAGAGCACTGTTTCCCTAGCTGTGGCAGAGCGGGTAAAGGAGCCAGAGTTGACATCGATTACCGTTAACGCTTCTGTTGGTTCAATGATGATATAGCCGCCGGAAGGTAGATCAACCCTGGGTTTAAGGGCTTCCCGAATCGCTGCATTGACGCGGAAATACTCCAGAATCGACACAGGCTCACGATGGTGATCGATCAACACGCCGGGGGGTAATTTATTGCCATTCCAGCTCATCAATTGTTGTTTGACCCGTTTCAGCCCCAGAGAAGAATCGACCACAATGCGGTTGACATCGGCTGTGTAAATATCTCGTAAAACCCTTTGAATAAAGTCATCATCCCGACCAAGCAAGGCGGGAGCACGGGTGGAACTGGCCTGCAACTGAATGGTTTCCCACTGTTTTTTCAGGGCTTCCAGGTCTTCAATAATAGCTTTTTCAGGAACATTTTCCGCTTCTGTGCGGACCAACAAGCCCATCCCCGCTGGTTTGATCAAAATGCCCAGGGCCCGCAGGCGATCGCGCTCATTTTCATTTTTAATCCGGCGAGACAGGTTAACTCCCCGGCCGAACGGCATTAAGACCAGATACCGCCCAGGCATAGAAATATTGCCCGTCAGACGGGGGCCTTTACTGCCCGTAGGCTCCTTCATCACCTGAATTAACACTTTCTGCTGCGGGGTCAGTAATTCAGTAATTGCCCCTGCTCCCCGTTTGAGCCGCACTGGTCCTAAATCACTGACATGGATGAAGCCGTTGCGCTCGCTGTCACCAATATTGACAAAGGCAGCATCTATCCCCGGTAGGACGTTCTCAACAACCCCCAGATAGATGTCACCAACCTGATGACTACCCGTTGCAACAATTAACTCTTGAATTTGATCTTCTGAAAAAACAGCGGCAATTCGATGCTGTTCAGCAATAATGATTTGTTTTGGCATCAAAATTCCTCAAAGGACTCTATATTGACTATTACCTGCATTAAGTGCGGAAGTAGTATTGAATTTGGAGGGGGGAAAGTCTGCTGGCAACCTGGCCTTAATTCATCAGCAGCAGACAGGACCATTGCTCCAGCGAAATGGGTAAACAGGGATTGTTCTCAGGGGTGAAACTGAGCTACAGACTTCGGTTGCATAGTCTCGGAGAAAAGCCTGAATGAAGGGCTAGTCCCAGATGAGCAAATGCTGCCCAAAGTAAAAATAGAACCGATACGGATAACTGAACCATCCCAAGTCCCGTGGGAAAGCTGCGGAAGCATAATCTCTGACCAGGAATCGCGATCACCAGGACAGCCCTACACCGCTTAAGAGCCAGAACTTCCTGGAAATCTACCTGGCAGTAGCCCCAAAAGCTGCTAATCCACAACAGCTTTCGTTAGCAATGAATTATAGCTTGGAGATTCACTAATTCCAGCATCACTTGCCGTAGTGATTTAGGCAGTTTATCACGCCGGGCTTCTGTTTACCATTCTAAGGCTACCAGAAACTGGGGGGAATGGGGTAGGTCACGCCTGGATCGAATTTGCAAAACCGCGATCGCTGCAGCTATTCGTGTTGCAATTTTTGTCGATCAAGCCAGTTTTAGCACTGTAAAAACACAGAGGAGCAGGGTTTCGGTGACTTCGACGATCGCCCCGTAGGTATCGCCCGTTTGTCCCCCTAACTGCCTATTGAGCCAGGCCCCCACTGCCCCGCCGATCGCGGCTCCAATTCCGGCGACCAGCCCAATTGCAAGCCAGTGGTGGGGAAATAACCAGCACTGCCCCCCGCTCCAGAGAATTAGCCAACTGGAAGCCAGTAGCAGATCCTGGGGTAATTTTAGACTGGCTTTATGAAAAGCGCCTTTGCCGGTGGGTTTGAGATAGGGATAGCAGGCGATCGCTACAACCTGGCCCCAGCGCCCCCAGGCAGCTACGGTCATCAGGGCAACCAGGGGGGAAACCGCAATTTCACTTAAGGCAGCAATTTTAAGCACCACTAGGGCGATCGCCGCCATCACCCCAAACGCGCCGGAGTGACTATCTGCCATCACTGCTAAGCGTCGGCTCCGATCCATCACCGCCAGACCGTCTGCCGTATCCATCAACCCATCCAGGTGTAACCCACCCGTGATCAGCATCCAGAGAATCACCACCAGGACGGAGCGAGTCAGGACAGGAATCCCCAGGAGTTGGAAGACCAGCGCCATGCCGCCCAAAATCCCCCCAATCATTAAGCCAACCAGGGGTGACCAGCGGGCAATCTGATTAAACTCTGGGTTCCAGCGGGTAGGAATCGGGATAGCGGTGTAGAAGGCGATCGCCCCCAGATATTGTCGGATCAGGTATTTCAGCAAGAGCAAATGGAAAATCCTGTGGATAAGAACTTAACAGTGGCTGCACCCATGAGACTAATTTTTGCAGTGAACCCCGTGGGGCTGCAGCTTTGTCATCACCCAAACCAGACTGCCAAGAAATATTAATCCCATACCCCCTGCTAGAGGATTATTGTTAATCCCGGTCATCCAGACGGGAGCGCGATCGGTATAGGTGAACAGCTTGCCGACGTTAACGATGTAATATCCCCAAACCAGCCCTGCGTGCAGGCCGATCGCCCACCCCAGCCGTCCCCGCCCTAGCCGTTTAGCCAGCACCAGGTTAACCGCCAGCAAAATCAAGCCCAAAAACTGGGTCCAGGTTTGCAAGATCAATTCCAAAGGGCGAATAAAATGCAAAACCGCAAAGCTAACACTGTTGACCCACAAAGCGGTGCGGGGGGAATAGTCCCGTTCCAGTTCTTGCAATAACCAGCCGCGAAAAAGCAGTTCCTCCGCCAGACCCACCGCCAGGGCAACCCCTAAACCCTCCAGGATGATCCGGGACAGGTGAGGCGATGCCCCCCAGTTCAGCCAGCCCAGAATCGTTTCCAGCCCAAACAGACCGCTTAAGCTGATCAGCCCCAGTCCCAGCCCAGACAGCAGGTCTTGCCCATTCTGCCAGCTCCAGTCCAGCCCGTAGAACTGGAGGGGTTGAGCCTGGTGATAGAGCCGTTTAGCCCACTGCCGGAGCAGAACAATGAACTCAACGTAGAGAATTGTAGTTGCCACCAGACTGGGGGTATTACCCGTTCCCCACAGGGTGTAAATGGGGAGGGCCAGGGGTAACCACAGCAGCAACAGAATCAAGACAAAGATGCCGAGGCGGAACCAGACAGGTAAACGGGCAACGGTGGTAGCGCTGAAGTTCAATGGCAGTTCAATTACTCATCCGGCTCGATCGTACTGATTAAGCCGCTCATCTTCAGACTTTCACAGTAAAATTCGGCGTGTTCCAGGGCACAGGTGATTACCAGGGCAATACCATTGACATGAGCTTCCATCATGATATCGATCGCCTGGGGTTGGGTTAAGCTGGGAACCGTTTTTAGCAGCACCTCAACCACGTGTTCCATTGAATTCACGTCATCGTTGTGCAGTAAAACCCGATAACGGGGAGCCAGTTTGCGAACGGTGGAGCGCTGTTCAATGGTTTCTACAGCCATAAATGTCAACCTCCCTGAATGTTTCTAAGCAATATTTTTGAGTAGCCTTGCTGAACAATTTATCTGTTCAGTGGAGAGCTTGTCCGGGGACGGGCTTGGCCCGATACTTCAGTTTCCTGCCCGACTCTTAATCTAAAGAGTTATGGTGTTTAATATATCGTAACCTCTGGCACCTGCAGGATTGAGCAGCCCTAAACATGACCTACCAGATTATCTATGACGGTTGTTGTAACCTGTGTGTCTCTCTGGTGCAGGTTTTAGAGCAACTGGATCGCGGTCAACGCTTTCATTATGTGCCGATGCAGGATCATCAGACCCTATCCCGTTGGCAGATTACGACCCAGGATTGTGAGGGTGGCATGATTCTCCTGTGGGAGGAGGCCCCGGAGATCCGTTGGCAGGGAAGTGCAGCTGCCGAAGAGATTGCCCGTTTGTGGCCGGTGGGAGGCGCAGTGATTGCCCTCTATCGGGGACTGCCGGGCCTAAAATGGCTGGGCGATCGCCTCTATGAACAAATCCGGGATCATCGTTACCTGCTGTTTGGCCAACGATCGCAGCTTTACGTTTCAGCCTATCTGGTTGCCCCTCCAGACTGCTCTACCTGTGCAAAACATTTCTAGTCAGCTTCATCCTGATCAGTAGTAAAGATGAGGCGGATCAGCACGCAGAGCTAAAATTCGGGCACTTTTGCGACTGAATCTCTTCCCCTTAGCTTGGACTGATCCTGGCTGCGTGTCAGTGTTTATTTTGCGGAGTGACTATAAAACCAAATTTGATACCATACTACAGGTTTCTTAGAAGAAGGTGAGTATGGACTTAATTCTTAGGAGTTTTTAAATTAAGAAACTACTTATTGGAGCGTAAGCAAAACCTCAGCATTAAGTGAAATAGTTAGACAGCATCTTCAAAAAAAGACAAACAAATGAAGTTATCTTTTCTACTTACGAGTGTTGCTACGCTTGTTCTTGTGGCTGTCTCCGCTGATCCACTTAAAGCAGTCAATCCCCATTTCATGCAAGCATCTGCTCAAGAAATGATTGTTGCAGCCAGTGAAACACCCCAACAGAAAATTGATCAGCTGACGGCAGTTAAAGGTAAACCCGGCAGTGGATCGTTAATGCGAAAGCTATACGTTAAGACTCTGACACCCATTGGAATTCAACCTGGTGGTGCAGGAATGGTTGTTAATCTATATAGCCAGCCTGATGACACAACGATCTCTCTCTGTACAACTTTTGATGTCATTGTCGCTGTTAAAAAAGGCAAGATTGCCAAGTTTCCTGCTGAAGAGGTAAAGTAACAAAGCTTTCATTGCCATTACAGGTGGCAAAATTCTTTCGGCCGTTGCTCGACTGTTTGCGATGTCCGTTCAATTACTTTCCTCGCAATTGTTCCTCCCATACTTGCTGAAATACATTAAGCAGGTAGACGTAATGTATTGGTAGAGGGGAGCGGAGGGAGTGGAGGCAAAACTCTCTGCCTGGGGGTTCCACCCCCTCCATCTCCAAAATCAGCTTTTGTTTAATAGTACCCACTGACCTACCTGCGCCAACAATTTTAACTGGATAGACAGCTATACAGGTGAGCAATCGCTATCAATTTCACTTCAGTGCGTTGGGTCAACCCAAACAGCCGGTCATCCTGTTTCTACATGGATTTCTGGGCGATTGCCGGGAATTTGAGTCCGTCATTCAGCTTCTCTCCACAGATTTCCGCTGTTTGAGTGTGGATCTACCCGGCCATGGTTTAACCCAGGTGACGGGGGAAGAAGACTATACGATGCCCCGCACCGCAGCCGCTTTGGTGAATTGGCTTAACCAGTTGGGAATTAAATCCTGTTATCTGGTCGGTTACTCTATGGGCGGCCGCCTAGCCCTGTATCTGGCTCTAAATTTTCCCCAATGCTTTCCTAAAGTGGTGCTGGAGTCGGCCTCACCGGGCTTAAAAACAGCAGCGGAACGGCAACAACGGCGGCAACGCGATCGTCAGTTAGCAGAGGAATTGGCAACGGGTAACTTCCGGGAATTTGTCCAGCGCTGGTACGATCAACCCCTGTTTGCCAGTTTGAAAAAGCATCCTCAGTTTGAACAGCTTCTGGAGCGACGCTTGCAAGGCAATTCCCTCCAATTGGCCCACTCCTTAGCTCATCTGGGTTTGGGGGATCAACCCTCCCTCTGGGAAAAGCTGCCTGAGGCTCAAGTGTCCTTACTTCTACTGGTGGGGGAAGCGGATCAAAAATTTCTAGCCCTGAATCAGGAAATGGCGCAATCCTGTCCCGTTGCTCAGCTTTACTCTCTGCCGGGCTGTGGCCACAATCTGCATCTTGAAGACAGCCTGGGCTTTGCTGAAATCTTGAAGAACTTTTTTAGAGGTTAAACATTTAAATCCATATTGGGTCTGAGTTGCGTAACTGAATATGGGGCAGTGGCCAGGTTAACCTTACATCTCCGGGCTGCCCTGTTAGAGTTTTGATTAACTGCAATTCCATTGCCTCACCATGAAAGCTTTTCGAGTGACTCGGAGTAAGCCCTCTGCCGCTATAGCCACCATGTTTCGTCCCCAAACCGCCACTCTGGTGCTGCTGGGATTAGTGGCCCTGGCCGGACTGATTAGCATGGCCTGGTTTTCCGGTGAAGGCTCCGTTCAAAAGATTTTTACTGAAATCAATCAATTACAGGATGCCCCCCCCCTGTGGCTACAGGTGCCAATGGTGACTGGAGAATTTTTGCTTGCTCCCACAGTGGTGCTACTTTTGGTGGCCTGGGGGATTATGCAGGTCTCTCCTCAACCGCAATGGTGGTCTCGTACTCTGGTGGTGGGTATTCTGCTCATTCTGACGGTTCGCTACATCCTCTGGCGATCGCTCTCCACCCTGAACCTGAGTGATCCCCTGAATGGCGTTTTCAGTCTGGGATTGTTTCTGATGGAAATGCTGGTCGTGATGCTAGCGGTGATTCAACTTTTTCTGATCCTTAAAATTCGACCCGATCAGCGACGACAGCGAGAAGCGGATCACTATGCTCTGGCGGTGGAAGCTGGCGACTATCTCCCCAGTGTGGATATTTTGGTGCCAACCTATAACGAACCCGTGGAGATTCTCCGGCGTACCATTATTGGCTGTCAGGCTTTAGACTATGCCAACAAAAAGATCTATCTCCTGGATGACACGCGCAGAGCACAGGTGGAAGAGCTGGCAGGTGAATTGGGATGTGAGTACATGGCCCGCCCGGATAATCGCCATGCTAAAGCTGGAAACCTCAATCATGCACTATCCCAGACCCAGGGAGAATTGATCGTTGTTTTTGATGCAGATTTTATTCCCACCCGCAACTTTCTCAAGCGCACCGTTGGCTTTTTTCAAGATCCTCAGGTCGCTCTGGTTCAAACGCCGCAGAGTTTTTATAACCCCGACCCGATCGCCCATAATTTGGGATTGGAAAATATCATCACCCACGATGAAGAGGTCTTTTATCGCCACATGCAGGAGTTTCGTGATGCGGTCGGCAGTGTAGTCTGTGCCGGAACCTCCTTTGTTGTGCGGCGGAGTGCCTTAGAAGGCGTAAGGGGGTTTGCTACAGATTCCATCACGGAAGATTATTTCACGGGTATTCGCCTGTCTGCCCAGCAGCATCGCCTGGTTTATCTGGATGAAAAACTCAGTGCTGGTTTAGCTGCCGAAGATATTGCTGCTTTTGCGACACAACGCTTTCGCTGGGCCAGGGGGACGCTGCAAGCCTTTTTTATTCAAGCCAACCCCCTGACCATTCCCGATTTGACCCCAGTGCAACGGTTGGCCCATCTAGAAGGACTGTTGAGCTGGTTTGGCACTTGGTCGAGGGTGGGCTTTCTCCTGATGCCCCTGGCGTATTCCTTCCTGCATGTCATTCCGGTGAGAGCAACTACCCGGGAATTAATGTATTTCTTGCTGCCCTACGTACTGGTGAATCTCACTGTGTTTTCCTGGCTGAATAAGCGTTCCCGCTCAGCTTTGCTGGGAGAAGTTTTTAGTCTGGTGCTGGTCTTTCCTCTGGCAATTACCGTATTTCAGGTCATGCTCAATCCGTTCTCTAAAGGGTTCAACGTCACCCCCAAGGGAACCCAGCGGGATCGCTACCATTTCAACTGGGCTTTGGCGTTGCCCTTAATCACCCTGTTCATTTTGACCGCCCTGAGTCTATGGCTGAATCTGGGGATGTGCATGATCAAAGGGGACTGGGCCAGAACTGTTGCGCCGGAAGTCGCTGATAGTATTCGAGGATTGGGGTTGGGTTGGATCTGGAGCGGGATCAATTTACTCATGATCTGGATTGCCCTGATGGTCTTAATGGATGTCCCCAAACCGAATCTTTATAACTGGTTTGACCTGCGGCGAACGGTGCGTTTGACCTATCCCACTGCGACCGGAGAACAAACCCTGTGGGGAATTACTACCATGCTTTCGGAAGGCGGTGCCCAAATTGCCCTAACCCAAAGTGGATTTCCGTTGCTCCCAGTGAATTACAATCTCCCTGTCACTGTAGAACTGATGGAAGCGGGGCTACAACTTCAGGGTCAAGTGATCCGTGTCGAAGATCATCAGGGCAAGGATGACTATCCCCAAGTGAGGATCATGTTTGAGCAGATCACCCTGGAGCAACACCGCACCCTGGTGGAGATGCTGTTCTGTCGGCCGGGGCAGTGGAAGCGGTTTGAAGTTCCGGGGGAAATTCCATCCCTGATCTTGCTGTTTAAGATTTTGCTGCGTCCCAGAGTTGTGTTTGATCGCAATCCTGATGTGCGGGCGATCGCCGTGGCAAAAGTCTAATCTGAACTGTTTCTGAAGTTTGAACTGTTTCTGGAGTATACCTTCTGGAGTTTACTGATGTATCTGAACCTTCCCGACATTGTCCTGCTCCTGCACCCAATTCTGGCGATTACGTTTGTCTTTCCCCTAATTGGCTTAACCGTCGTTCGAGCCTGGGAAACACGACAAAGACGGCTTAAAGCCAGCCCAGGCAGTGAGAAATTACCGCCTACAGTGGGTCGAGAACACCTGGATTTTGGCAAATTGCTCTCCGCTGGTGTAGTGGGCATTGCGCTGTTGGGGATGGTTCGGCCAATTTTAGAGCATCTGGTCAACAGCCAAACCTGGAGTAAAGACCCCTTTCAGGTCATCTTTATTGCCGCCCTCTATGCCGCCACGATCGCCTGTTTCATTTTGCTCTATAAAACCCAATCATCTCTCTGGCGTGGTGCGTTTGCCACCTTAACGGGGGTGGGTGTGGTGATTCTGGGGTTGCAGGAGGGCATCTTCCGTCGTAATGAGGAATGGTATTTTTCTCACCTCTATTTGGGCCTGGCTGCCACCTTGCTAATGATTTTTTCCCTGGCGATCGTCCCTGATATTTACCGCGATCGCAGCCATACCTGGCGAAAGGCCCACACCCTGCTTAACTGTGTAGCGCTGTTGCTGTTTTTAGCTCAGGGGATCACCGGGGCAAGGGACCTGCTGGAAATTCCGCTCACCTGGCAAAAGCCGGTGGTCTACAGTTGCAATTTTGATCCCAACTCCCCCGCCTTCAAAACCTGTCCTCAACTCCCCCCGCCCCCGCAACCCTGATGGATTGAAGCAGCTTAGGGGAAGTCAGAAGGTAGATCAACGCCCTCAACGGGTGGAACGGGTAGGTTGCGGCTAATTCGATGCACGACCCAGTCTTCCAGAATTTCGACCAGGCGGTGCTGGCAATCCATCAAGGTGTCGGCAGTGGCAGAAACCCCAACAAACCCCGGAACCTCCCCATAAATTCTGTCATTGTCTACCACCTGGTAGTTAGCCTGACGCATTGCCCGACGCACGTAATCAGCCAGCATGATGGGGAATCACTCAGTCAATTATTTTTTATAACTTCATCCCTTCAGTGTAATCCGGTCGCAGTTCTTTTTAGAAATTGATGTCCCCTGTAAGGAAACTGGTGGGGCCTGGACTTCAAGCTGGCTGGGATTAATCCAGACCCAGGGAAGGCAACTTCCTTCATCCTCAGTACAACTGGAGGGTGCTTTCCCTATGTCTGGAAGAATAATGGTTGGAATCAGCTAGAAGGTGCGATGGAAGAGGGCATCCAGGTAAACTCGGGCCGTCCGCCGATCGCAATCTCCATTTTGCAGTAAGAACAAAGACAGAGCCGCAGCAAAGACGCGATCTTGATCCCAATCAGGATGGGTTTCCAGGTAAGCCTTCAGGGTTTCGTGTAGAACTTCCGGGATTTCCGCCAGGATACTGACAGTGGCGTTCATGGGTGTATCCCCTAGTGAAGAAAAATGTTTCATGACAACAAGGTCTGTGGAAAACGTAAACAGGGCAGCAGAAAATAACACTTCAAGGTGTGCTCTAAAACGCTACAACCCTGGAAAAAACAGGGCCTGAGCCACTCAAAACTTGAAGTGTGATCGTGTTAGTCGCATTATTGTGCGTGATCACAGGGGAGGGTTGTCAATCTGATCTTTGGGGGATGGCCCAGTTTTCTGAGAAATCAAACCTACGAGAAATCAAGGGTTTCAGCCTGTTCCCATTACATTGCTTAATAACCTACGTAAATCAAACAATTATCCCCAGAAGTTGCCCCGATCGCTGATCCTGTCGTGACTGCCTGTGGAAAACCAGGGCTGCCCTGTGGAGAACTTTAATCATCCTGGGGAAATCCTGGGGAAATTGAGGGGAGTGCCTGGGGAAATCTACCGATCCATGGCCGATGATTAAAAATAGTAAAAAGTCAGGACTTCTTGATTTTTCTCAAGATAAATTCCCCTTAACCCTACCATCAGTTTTAATTTGGCTAGTTTTATTAACTTAGTGGGCCTGGGGTTGGTTTAAATCGATTAGAATCAAAAGCGCAAGAGCCTTTTGCCCTGCCCAATTAGGGAATCTTCTATGCCAACCATTGAAACAAGAACAGAACCCATGGTGATCAACATGGGTCCGCATCATCCCTCAATGCACGGGGTTTTGCGGCTCATGGTTACTTTGGATGGAGAAAATGTAATCGACTGTGAACCGGTGATTGGTTACCTGCATCGGGGCATGGAAAAGATTGCTGAAAACCGCACCAATATCATGTTCATTCCCTACGTCAGCCGCTGGGACTATGCGGCGGGGATGTTCAATGAAGCGATTACAGTCAACGCTCCAGAAAAGTTAGCTGGTATTGCCGTTCCCAAGCGGGCCAGTTACATTCGGGTGGTCATGCTGGAATTAAACCGGATTGCCAATCACCTGCTCTGGCTTGGTCCCTTTCTAGCGGATGTTGGGGCCCAAACCCCTTTCTTCTACATCTTCCGGGAGCGGGAACTCATCTACGATTTGTTGGAAGCAGTGAGTGGCATGCGCTTCATCAACAATAATTATTTCCGCATGGGGGGCGTTGCGGCGGATCTGACCTATGGTTGGGTGAGCAAGTGTCTGGATTTCTGCGATTACTTTTTACCCAAAGTTGATGAGTACGAACGGCTGATCACCAACAACCCCATCTTCATTCGGCGATTAGAAGGGGTGGGCACCATTAGCCGGGAAGAAGCCATTAACTGGGGCTTATCTGGTCCAATGCTGCGTGGTTCTGGTGTCAACTGGGATCTGCGTCGGGTCGATCACTACGAATGCTACGACGATTTTGATTGGGAAGTGCAGTGGGAAACCGCTGGAGATTGCATCGCCCGCTATCTGGTGCGGATTCGGGAAATGCGGGAATCGGTCAAAATTATTCGTCAGGCCCTCAAAGGGTTACCCGGTGGCCCCTACGAAAATCTGGAAGCCCAGCGGATGTTTGAAGGACCGAAATCCAAATGGAATGAATTTGACTACCAATACCTGGGTAAAAAGCTAGCCCCCACCTTCAAGATTCCGGAAGGGGAACTCTACGCCCGTGTGGAAACTGGCAAAGGCGAACTGGGAATTTATCTGATCGGCAACGATAATGTCTTTCCCTGGCGCTGGAAGATTCGTCCCCCGGATTTTAATAACCTGCAGTGCTTACCCCAACTGCTGCGCGGCATGAAGGTGGCGGATATCGTAGCGATTCTGGGCAGCATCGATGTGATCATGGGGTCCGTCGATCGCTAACCCATCCACAATTTGAACATAATCAAAAATTCCAGGGTGGGTTCCGGCCTGCCCTTTTTTGTTGATCGATAATCTGCCCTCAGTCCCTTGCCCATTATGGGGTTAACGAAAATTTTCACACTTGCGGCTTGATTCCTAACTCATCTGCTTGATAATTAGAGAGGAAGCTCTTTTAAATCCAGTTTGGTATGAAAAGATGAACCTTTTGGGCAGGGCAAACCTGAGTACGCTGATTCCAAAAATTGTTCAATATCTGAGTGATATATTTCCGCTGTGTGCTGGAGGGCTACTGGGCTGGATTTTTATGGTTGTTCTCGAGAAGGAACTTTCTCTTAGAACAGGCATAGCATGTATAATAGCTTTGGTCATATTCCTTCTGGCCTTTATCAGTGCTCTATTTAAACAAACCTTACGGAAGGTCATCGAATCACCTGCTACCGTAGTTGTGGGGTTTATTATCCAGCTAAGCGTGGGCTTTCCCTACGATCGCTGTTCTCCGATTGCTGGATTAATTGTTTTGCTAATCTCTGGAATTATCTTGAGCTTCTTATTGGGCAGGGAAGAAAGCAGTCAGCAATAATTTACCCTGAAAAACGAAGATCGGCTGCAACTGCAATGACTTGCCCAGAGACTACAGATCTGTCTTTGTATTGCCACTTCAACTTCCCAGGGTAGAGCCAGTCTCCAGGGTTGCCGTGCGATCGTAGAAACGACCTTTAGCTGTTAAGTATCTACGGATAGCATTAATGTTTGGCACAAATCAATTAAAAACGGTTACCCTGCTGGGATTGCTGAGTGGTTTGCTGGTGCTGGGCGGGTGTTACCTGGTTGGGAATGAACAGGGATTGATCCTGGGTCTGCTGATGGCGGGTCTCAGTAGTTTTGGCTCCTGGTTTTACTCCGATCGCATTGCCCTGGCCAGTTATCAAGCCCAACCTCTGGAACGACAGCAGGCTCCCGAACTGTTCGATCGCGTGGCCCGGTTGTGTGAACAAGCCGAAATCCCCATGCCTACCCTGTTTGTCGTACCCACCCAATCCCCCAATGCCTTTGCCACAGGCCGTGATCCTGACCATGCAGCGGTTGCTGTGACAGAGGGAATTGTCAATCTGCTCTCCCCGGAAGAACTGGAAGGAGTTCTAGCCCACGAACTCACCCATGTCAAAAACCGGGATACCCTCACCCAGGCGGTTGCTGCCACGATCGCTGGAGCCATCACGTTTCTGGGGCGAATACTCAGTTTTGGGGCCATGCACGGGCCGGTTACACGGGATAGCCGTCGGGGCGGAAATCCCCTTGGACTGCTGTTTTTAATTGTCCTGGCCCCGATCGCCGCTGTGGTGATTCAACTGGCCATTTCCCGCACCCGTGAGTTTTCTGCCGATGCCGGTTCTGCTCAAATCACTGGAAATCCCGTTGCCCTGGCCAGTGCCCTGCGTAAGTTAGAAGCGATGGGTGAGAAAATTCCCATGAATGGCAACCCGGCCCTTTCTCCACTGCTGATCATCAATCCCCTCTCGGCAGAAGGACTGCAGTCTCTGTTCCGCACCCATCCCCCCACTGAGGAGCGCATTCGTCGCCTCCTGGAAATGGCCACAGAGTCAGCGATCGCTTCACTGTAGGAATGCCTCTCTGTAGCAATATCATTACGGGCAAAATTAATGTAATTGATAATAGAGCAATGAATAGGACCCAACTTCTCGATAGCTCCCATGCCCAGAGCAGCCATCATTCAACCCGGTCAGTCCTATATCTTCGCAGACTATTTTAAGCTCAACTTTGCCCCCAGGATATCCTGGCTTACTTCGGTGCTACACTACAGCGTCGTTAGCGAAATGGCGCGTCGGGAATTTTTGATCGCCCCCGTCCTGACTGACCTGTTGCACTACACCCAGGCCACCCTCAATGTTGAATATCCTGTTGCCGTCAGTAACCAGCTTAAAGGCACCCTGGACTATCTGCAAAACCAGCAAATATTTGTGGTGATTGAGGCCAAAAATGAAGATCTCGAACGAAGCTTTGTTCAGCTTGCGATCGAACTGATTGCCCTCGATCAATGGATTGAATCCGATCAAACACTGCTGCCAGGTGCAATCTCAACCGGAAATATCTGGCAATTTGGCCAATTCGATCGCCAGTCCCGTGTAATCACGCAGGATCTCGATCTCTACCGTGTACCTGCTGACCTGGAAGACCTTCTACGCATCCTGATCAAAACACTTAATTAATCAGTCTAGCCGATTGTTACCTGATTCGTTTCCACCGCAGTCGCTCCATTGACCCCTCTGGCTAAGCTAATCATGCGATTTAAGAGTTCCTGGCTGGGAACTTTCCCTTTCAGCACGACGGTTCCTCCCGTTTGGGCGACATACAGCGTTTCAATATCATCAAGCTGTTCATCCTGATCAAAGGCCAGGGCCACCCGTTTGGCTAAGCCGCTCTGGTCGTACTCGCCATTTAATCCCAGGCGTTCGGGAGGAATGGTCGTCGCGGTTTGGGCCTGGCCCGTGGGGGCGTTGGTTGCTGTTCCACTGATTGCCTGCTGGGGATTCTGGGGCTTCTCCATGCCAAAAAGTCGTTTTAACCAACTCATGCCAATGCTCCTTGCCGATGTGGGTAATGCTGTTTACAGTTGTCGATTAAACAAGGAGTTAAGCCCCTAAACATCCCACCAGAGCAGGGTTAGTAAATTAGCTCTCAGGAGGCATGACCCCACTTTTTTTGCTCTGATTCCCTGCCCAGCCCCTTTAAGGGTGGGTGCAGCCAGTTCAGAGAGAGGTCCACTTAATTGAGAAGGAAATCTACTTAGCTCAGAGGGAAATCCACTTAGCTCAGAGGTAGGTGAAGCCAGTTCAGAGGAAGATGAAGCCAGTTCAAAGCCGATTCCACCCAACTTTGCCCATCACCCGCCGTAGACAACATTTGCGTCTTGACACTCCGCCGTCCTAAAGGACAGGGATTCTTGGCTCTACGAAGTCACTTGCCCTGGCAGGATTACTCCAACCAGAGTAGAGGTGTCTTCTCCCCAAGCGTTGCACGGATCAAGTCCGTAGCTTCCAGTGTGCCCCACCGTAGCCAACCCTCGACTTAGGATATTTCTCGCAGCGTTGTGGTCTCGATCTAATACACAGCCACACTGACATACATGGGTACGGGTGCTGAGCGTTTTTTTAACCACAGTGCCACAGCGAGAGCATTCCTGACTGGTTCCATTAGATGGAACAGCAATGGTTATTTTGCCGTACACCTTCCCCAGGGATTCAACCCAGAGTCGGAACTGATACCAGGATGCGTCGTTAATCGACTTAGCTAAGCAGTGATTCTTCACCATGTTTTTGATTCTCAAGTCTTCATAGGCTACAAGGTCGTTAGACCTGATGACGCACCGGGC